>Ga0316224_1002128_pt1 | contig 19122 bp, 12 predicted proteins | sample TBH18013metaG_FD_206254 | JGI IMG/M metagenome (GOLD analysis project Ga0316224, IMG submission 206254) | Freshwater microbial communities from Trout Bog Lake, Wisconsin, USA - TBH18013 | ecosystem: Environmental > Aquatic > Freshwater > Lake > Hypolimnion/Profundal zone | place: USA: Wisconsin... | reverse complement strand
CCCACCGTCAGGATGGTATCGACATTGGCGCGTTCATGCGTGGCGAAATAGTCCTCGATGCTGCGCTGAACGGCGATGGTGCGGTCAATCGTTGCCCCCGCAGGCAGGTTGAATTGCAACTGCGCATAGCCTTGATCCTCACCCGGCAGAAAGCCGGTCGGCAGGTGCAGAAACAGCAGCACCAGCGCCGCAGCGACCCCACCATAGATCAGTAGAGAGCGATTTTTGCGCTCCACCATGGTCACCGCATGGCCGTGATACCACACCAGCAGCCGGCCAAATTCACGGTCAAACCAGTGGCGCATCCGCAGGCTGTTCCGCGCGACAAAGCCTGTCGTCGGCTCGTCCTCTGGTCGTTTCAGCAAGGTGGCGGTGAGGGCGGGCGAGAGGATCAGCGCCACAAACACCGACAGCGCCATCGCCGAAACGATGGTCAGCGAGAACTGGCGATAGATCACCCCGGTCGATCCGCCGAAAAACGCCATCGGCAAAAACACTGCCGACAGCACAAGGGCAATCGCCACCAGCGCGGTCGAAATCTCGTCCATCGACTGGATGGTGGCATCGCGGGGCGACATGCCGGGGTTTTCGTGCATCAGGCGCTCGACATTTTCGACCACGACGATGGCGTCATCGACCAGCAAGCCGATCGCCAGCACCAAGCCAAACAGCGTCAGCGTATTGATCGAATAGCCCGCCACCGCAAAGACGCCAAAGGTTCCCAGCAGCACCACCGGCACCGCAATCGCCGGGATCAAGGTCGCGCGCCAGCTTTGTAAAAAGATGAACATCACCACCACCACCAGCGCGATGGCCTCCAGCAGGGTGATCACAACGTCCTCGACCGATTTTTTGATGAAGCGGGTGGAATCATTGGCGAAGGCATAGGTATAACCGGCAGGGAAGCTTTTGGATGCCTGCGCCATCACGTCCTTCACCGCCTTGGCGGTGGCCAGCGCATCGGCGCCGGGGGACAGCGCCACGCCCAGCCCCGCGCCGGGGTGGCCATTGACGCGGCTGATCACGCCGGCGCTCTCCGCGCCCAGTTCGATCCGCGCGACATCGGACAAATGCACCGCCGCGCCGTTCGCGGTGGTTTTCACCACAATCGCCGCGAATTCCGCCGGGGTGGACAGGCGCGATTTTGACGTCACCGTGGCGTCCAGCATCTGGCCCGCGGGCGCCGGAACCGCGCCCAGTTCGCCTGCGGCAACCTCGGTATTCTGCGCCAACAAGGCGTTCACGACGTCGCTGGGCATCAGCGAATAAGACGCCAGCCGGTTCGGATCGAGCCAGATCCGCATCGCATATTGGCTGCCGAACACATTGGTCTGCCCAACCCCGGGAACGCGCCCGATGGTTTCCTGCAAATGGCTGACCATATAGTCGGCGACATCGACGTTGGTGGACCGGTCCCACTCGTCATCCATTGTCAGCACCATCAGAAAGTCGGGCAGGGATTTGGTGACGGTCACGCCCTGGCTCTGCACCGCCTGCGGCAGGCGCGAGAGGGCTTGTTGCACCTTGTTCTGCACCTGTACCTGCGCGATATCGGGGTTCGTCCCCTTGGCGAAGGTGGCGCTGATCGCCACCTGCCCCTGCGCGGTGGAGGTGGAGCTGAAATAGAGCAGCCCATCAACGCCGGTCAGTTGCTGCTCGATCACCTGCGTCACCGAACCTTCCAGCGTGGAGGCCGAGGCGCCGGGATAGTTGGTGTTAATGTTGACCTGCGGAGGGGCGATATCGGGGAACTGCGCCACCGGCAGCGTGAAAATCGCGCCGAGGCCCACCAGCATGACGATAATCGCCAGCACCCAGGCAAAGATCGGCCTGTCGATGAATATGCGGGACATGCGCTTACTTCGCCGTGTTTATAGTGTGTTGCGGCGTGGTGTCGGGCACCGCATGCAGAGGCGCGCCGGGCTTGATATGGCCCAACCCCTGCGTGATCAGCCTGTCGCCCGCCTTCAAACCCTGCGTCACGATCCACGCATCGCCCTGCGTATGCGAGGTGGTAACGGGGCGCAGTTCGGCTTTGTCGCCAGCACCCACCACAAAGACCAGCGCATTGCCACGCGCATCGCGTGTCAGCGCCGATTGCGGCACAAGGAAGACATTGTTCTGCCGCGCCTGTGTCAGTTCGCCGCGCACAAACATGCCGGGCAGCAACAGCCCCTTGGGATTGGGAACGCGCACCCGCAGCGTTACCGAGCCGGTGGCGGGGTCCACGGTCACTTCGGAAAATTCCAGCTTGCCCTCATAGGCGTAGAAGCTGCCATCGTCCAATTTCAGCCGTACCGGCGTGGCCAGCGGCGCCGCGCCACCACCCGCCAATTGGCTGCGGAGCGCGATCAGGTCGTTCGCGCTTTCCTGAATGTTGACATACATCGGATCGAGCACCGAAATCACCGCCAGCGGGCCTGTCTGTCCTGCGCTCGCCAACGCACCCTCGGTCATCAGCGAACGGCCAATCCGCCCGCTGACCGGGGCCGGCACGGTGGTATAACGCAGGTTGATCCGCGCGGTTTGCAGCGCCGCGCGGGCCTGTGCAACAGCAGCACTGGCTTGGCGGGCAGTGGCGGCGGCGTCGGTGTAATCCTGTTGGGCAACAGCCTGATCGGCGGCCAGCGGCTTGTAACGGTCGGCCTTGGCGCGGGCGGCCTGTGCGGTGGCCTGCGCGGCGGCGAGGTTAGCCTCGGCTTGGGCGGCGGCGGCGCGGTATAGGCTGGCGTCGATTTGATACAATGGCTGGCCTGCGCGGACCAACGCGCCTTCGGTGAACAACCGGCGCTGGATCACACCGGACACTTGCGGGCGCACTTCACCGGTGCGGAACGCCTCGGTGCGGCCGGGCAGTTCGGTGGCGAGATCGGTGCTGGTGGGCGTAACCACTTGATAGCCGACCTCGACCGGCGGTTTGGCGGCGTTTTTGTCCGCCTCCCCACAGGCCGCAAGCGCGGTGCAAAGGGTGATTGAGAGGCTAAGCGCAGCGACGGCACGCAGCTGCCGAGAAGGTAAACAGAAATTCATGAATGCCCTACACGACACCTAGGCAGCGCTGTCAAGCGGCGCAGTAGCCGCCGATTGTCGCAATTTTGGTTTCGCTGTTAATGCGCTGTGGTACCGGCTATGTTTGCTGCTGCGGGCGCCTCGGGCAAAACGACGATGTCCACCATTGCGTCGCTGGCAAGATAGCGTTTCGCCTCGTCCTGCAACTGGGCGGGGGTTACGCTCAACAGCCGTGCCTTCGCCTTGATCAGCCTATCGATGCGGTCGGGTTGGCTCGCCGCTCGGGCGACCAGCCCCAGCCAGCTGCCGTTGGTCTTCAGCGTATTATCGAGGCTCTGCGCCACCGGCGCGCGTGCGCGCAGCAGCAAATCATCGCTGACCGGATGATCGCGCAACGCGGCGATACTGTCCGCAATGGCGGCGCGCGTTACCGCCAAATCCTTTACGTCCACCGAGGCGGAGATCGAAATTGTTCCATACCCGCGAAATACCCGACTGGTTTGGCTGCTGGCGCCGGGTGAATAGGCCTTGCCCAGCTTTTCACGCAGGCCATCGGTCAGTTGAATGGTCTCGATCTGGCTCAGCAGGCTGAGCTTGATATTTTCCACCGGGTCCGTGTCATCGCGGGTCAGCCAGATGTCGTCGATCAAGGCCTGATTGGCGGGGCCAGTATGGTGCAAGGTGCGGGGCGTGTGGTCCGCAGTAAAGCCGCGCTGCCGCTGGTCCGTATAGGGCTGAAACTCAGCCTCGCGTGCGGGCAGGGCGCCCAACGTGCTGGCGACCAGCGTGATCGCCTTGCCTTCGTCAATGTCACCGACAATGCCTACCTCTATCGCGCCATGGGTCAGCCGGTCGGTGATGTCGCGCTTCAGCTTGGCGTAGTTTAACGCCTGATAATCGTGCTGGGCCTGCAAGGTAAAGCGCGCATCCCTGTCGGACAAAATGCCGCCGATGGAGGAACTCAGCGCACTGGCGGGCGTGGCGCGCAGTTGCTGAAACATGGTGTTGATGGCCAGATGATACTGCTGATCGCCCTCGGGACGATAGCCGGGGTCGGCGATCAGCGCTGTCATCACCTGCAATTGCAGCGCCAAATCCGCAGGAGTGGTGGCGCCGCCCATCGCAAAAACGTCCTGCCCCGGCGCCAATTGGGCCGAAACCCTGTGTCCTGCCAGCAGGGTCTGCATTTCATCCGGACTATGCTTGCCCAGCCCGCCATTGGCCAAGACCCCCACCATCGCGGTCGCCAGTGGGTTTTCGCGCGTATTCAGCATCTCCCCGCCGTCAAGCGCGAGGCTGATCATCACCTGATCCTTGGCCAGATCGGTATGCTTGATATTCAGCCGCACCCCATTGGCAAAGCGCAGAGTGCGAATACCCAGCAAGGGTTCCCGCGTATCGGCCACCACATGCCCCGCTGGGCCGAAATTGGTGTAGGCAAAAGCCGTGCTGCCGGCATCGGCCTGCGCGGGCAGGGGGGCCGTCATCGCCGCATCCCACGCGGCGCGCACCGCAGCCGCCCCGCCAGCGGGCGCAAGGCGATCCTGAAAGCGGATCAAGGGGGGCTGGGCGGTGAAATCCAGCGCCTCGGCCTTCAGCGCCTCCAGCACTTTCTGTGGAGTGATCTGCGGCGCAAAAGCGTTGAAGCGGGCCAAGCTGTCCGCAGGGGCGCTGGGAATGCGTTGATCGCGTACCAGCGCAAAGGCCTCGTTCATAAACGCGGCGTCGCTGCGGGTTTCAGCACTGGCGGCGGCGTGCTCCTCTGCCTCGCGCGTGTTGGCGAGTTGTTCAGCGACCTCTGCCTGCGTGAAATCATCGGTCATCGCTCGGCGCCACACTTGGGCGACATCGGTGATCGCGCGGCGCCATTGACCGCTGACCGCATCGATCACCAAATTGGTAGTGCGCCCCGCCTTGAAGATACCATTGCTGAAAAAAGCCGCATCGCGGAACGCCGGCTGCGATTTGCGCGCCAGATGCTGAAGCCTGCGGTTGACGATGCCATAGCCGATGCGCCGCAACAGCCACGTCTGGCGCTGGGAGACGGTGTCGGCCTCGTATTGATAGGGCCCCTTGCGGTTGATGGTGATGCGTTCGGGCAGCGCCGGGTCCAGATAAACATCGGTGCGGCCCACGTCGTCATAGTTAATCGGCCCGGCGGCGGGCTGCGGCGGCGAGTCCAGCCCCTTCGCGGACGGCGCCCAATCGGCGAAATGGGCGCGGATCGCAGCCCCCACCGCATTGGCGTCCAAATCACCAACCACCACTAGCACCGCTTTCGACGGTACATATTCGCGCGCCCAAAATGCCCGGAGTTGCGCAGGCGTGGCGTTTTCGATCACGTCCGCCTCGCCGATCGGCATCCGCGCGGTGTAGCGGGCGTGTGGTTCGAAAAAAGCTTGGTTTTCCAGCGTGTCGCGATAATTCCAGCTGTCGCGATCGCGCCTTTCGGCCAGCACCACGCCGCGTTCCCGCGCGATGGCGCCCGGCGCAAAACTCAGTTCGCTGGCGGTCTCGCGCAGCAACATCAGGGCGGTATCGAGCAGTTTGGGATCGTTTGTGGGCAGATCCAGCACGTAAGTGGTCGTCTCATGCCCGGTAAAGGCGTTGGTATCGGCGCCAAACGCCAGCCCCAGCCTTTGCAGCAATGGCACCATGGCGCCTTCAGGAACATGGGTGGAGCCTTCAAAGGCCATATGTTCGACGAAATGCGCGAGGCCGCGTTCCGTGTCGGTCTCGTCCAGCGAGCCGGCGGCGATCTGCATCCGCACCATGGCCACGCCCTTGGGGCTGGCGTTGGGCACGATCACATAGCGCATGCCATTGGCAAGGCGGCCGAAATGGAACGCCAGATCAGGGCGAATATCGCTGGTTTCAAAGCCCCACGCGGGTTTGGTGTCCGGCTGCGCTTGGGTCTGCGCCGCACTCAGCGCGAGCGCCAGACCCAGCAGGCCAACACAGCGGCGGGCGGCATGTGTGTTAATCATCATGCCGCCGGTACGCAGGCCTTACTTTCCGCGCAGCTTACGGTGTTTGGAAAGGTCGAGCACCTCGGATGGGCCAGCGTCTTCGTCCAGCAGGCCCAAACGGCGGGCAACTTCCTGATAGGCCTCCGCCTCGCCGCCCAGATCGCGGCGGAAACGGTCCTTGTCCAGCTTCTCGCCGGTGGTCATGTCCCACAGACGGCAGCCGTCCGGGCTGATTTCGTCGGCGAGGATGACCCGGCTGTATTCACCGTCATAGATTCGGCCGAATTCCAGTTTGAAATCCACCAGACGGATGTTGATCGCCGCGAACATGCCGCAAAGGAAGTCGTTGATGCGGATCGCCATCGAGGAGATGTCCTGCATTTCCTCGTTGGTGGCCCAACCGAAGCAGGCGATATGCTCCTCAGCGATCATCGGGTCCTCAAGGGCGTCGTCCTTGAAGTAATATTCGATGAGCGTGTGCGGCAGCGGATCGCCCTCTGGGATGCCTAGGCGTTTGCTGATCGAGCCGGCGGCGACATTGCGCACCACCACCTCGATGGGGATAATTTCCACCTGCCGCACCAATTGCTCGCGCATGTTCAGCCGGCGCAGGAAGTGTGTGGGGATACCGATGTGCGACAGGCGGGTGAAAACATACTCGCTGATGCGGTTGTTGATCACGCCCTTGCCGTTGATCGTGCCCTTTTTCTGGGCGTTGAAGGCGGTGGCGTCGTCCTTGAAATATTGGACGATCGTGCCGGGCTCAGGGCCCTCGAACAGGATCTTGGCCTTGCCTTCATAGATTTGGCGGCGACGGGACATGGGCAAATCCTCGATTCTCTGGCACGATACATGCCGCAATGGGCCTTCCAGCCCGTAAAAAGCAAGCCCCGGCGGGCGTTTCGCAGCCTTTGGGGCTGATCAGCGCGGCGCCGGGGCGGGAAACGTTCATATAGGCCATCAATCTGCCTGCTTCAAGCGGATGTCGCGAAGTGGGCTTAACCCACGCCCCTCAGCAATTCGCTGCCCGCCATGCCTGTGAGGTTCAGCACCAGCACCATCCGGTCGCCAATGGGGGCCAACCCCTCAATCAGCGAGGTAATCGCGCTGTCCCCCAAGGTTGGCGGCGGGTGTAACAGGTCGCTGTCTATGGCGATCAGATCGCTGACAGCCTCCACAATCAGCCCGCAATTTTGCCCGCCGATCAGCACGACAATGATCGCGTTGCGGTCGCTGGCCTGCGTGCTGGGCCAGCCCAACCTTGCGGCCAGATCGATCACAGGCAGGATACTGCCCCGCAGATTGGCGACGCCCGCCACATAATGCGGCACACCGGGCATTTTTGTCACCGGCGACCACGCGCGAATTTCGCGGATTGCGGCGATATCCAGCCCGAACAGTTGCCCGGCCACCTCAAACGTTATCAGTTCACGCCTTGCAGACGAGACCTGTTTCGTTTTTGGCGTCCCGAATTCGCCTGTCATTCCATGATCCATCACTTCTGCCATGGCCCAGTGATGCGACCAGAAAGGGTCCCGAAGCAATCGCAATTGCCTCGGGACTGGTGCGAAAACGATTGTCGCACGCAATTTTCGGCTGGTTACCAGATGCGCGCGCGGTGTTCTGGCGCGATATAGAGCTTGTCGCCGGGGGCAACGTTAAACGCCTGATACCATGCGTCCACATTGCGCAGCGGGCCAATGATGCGGAAACGTCCGGGGCTGTGCGGGTCGGTCGTCACCTGAGAGCGCACCGAATCCTCGCGCTGTTTCGAGCGCCAAACTTGCGCATCGGCCAGGAAGAACCGCTGATCGCCGGTCAGCCCGTCCAGCACCGGCGCTGGTTTGCCGTTCAGGCTGGTGTGATAGGCATCGAGCGCCACCTGAACCCCGGCGAAATCGGCGATGTTTTCGCCCATGGTCAGCGCAGGCTGGACGAAGGCGCCGGGGGCGGCCTCGAACTTGCCATATTGATCGCCGAACACCTTGGCCTCGGCGTCGAAACGCTTGCTGTCCTCGGCGGTCCACCAGTCGCGAACCTTGCCGGTGTCGTCGATCTTGCGGCCCTGATCGTCGAAGCCGTGGCTGATTTCATGGCCGATTACCATGCCGATGGCGCCGTAATTCACCGCATCATCGGCGGCAGGATCAAAGAAAGGCGGTTGCAAAATCCCCGCCGGGAAGACGATCTTGTTCTCCAGTTCGCCGTTGTAGGCGTTTACGGTCTGCGGCGTCATGCCCCATTTGGTGTGGTCGACGGGCTTGCCAAGATACGACATTTCATAGTCATTGTTGAATTTTTCGGCGCGCTGCACATTGCCATACAGGTCAGTCGCATCGATATGCAGAGCGCTGTAATCGCGCCATTTTTCAGGATACCCCACCATCACCTGCATTTTCGACAGCTTGACCAGCGCCGCCTGTTTGGTGGCCTCGCTCATCCATCCATTGGCCTGAATGCGCCGCGCCATCGCCGATTTCAGGTAGGCGACCAGAGCCTCCATCTTGGCCTTGGCGGCGGGGGGGAAGTAGTGCGCGACATATTCCTTGCCGACCAATTCGCCCAGCGATCCGCTGACCAAATCCACACCGCGTTTCCACCGAGGGCGCTGTTCGGACACGCCCGACAGCGTTTTGGTGAATTCAAATCGGCTGTCGACCATCGCCTTGTTCAGATAGGGCGAGGCGCTGGAGGCGACGTGGAAGGCCTCCCACAGCTTCAGCGTATCGAGCGGAGTCTCGGCAAACAGCGCGGCCTCGGCCTTTACGGCGGTTTGCGGGCCGACCAGCATGGTGGCCTGATCAGCAATTCCGGCGCCGGCAAAAAAGGCCTGCCAATCCAGCCCGGGCGCATAAGCTGCCAGCGTCGCCGAGTTGTAATGGTTGTTGGTCTTGTCGATGTCACGCTCGTCGGCGCGGGTCCAATGCGCCTTGGCGATACTGGTCTCAAAACCCATGATGACATCCGCGCCCTTTACCGGGTCGGGGTTGCCGATCGCCCGCAAGGTGCGTTCAATATAGGCGCGGTAGGCGTCGCGCTGGGGCTTGAAATCGGCGCTCAGGTAGTAATCCCGATCGGGCAGGCCCAGCCCGCCTTGGCCGAGTGACAAAACATTCATGTCGGGATTGGCGGTATCGGGTTCCACATCAAAATCGACCATCGAGGCGCCGAAATTGCCATTGGTGGCCCCCATATAGCGTGCGAAGGCCGGTTTATCGCCAATAGCGGCGACTTTCGCGAGGTCGGCTTGCAGCGGTTTGATGCCGGCGGCCTCGATCTGGGCCTCGTCCATAAAGCTGTGGTTCAGCGCGCCGATCTGCCCGCTGGCGGGGGCGGTGGTGATGATGGTGCGCACCTCGGCCTGCACCGCCTCGTGCAGATCATAGAACGACCCGGTGCTGGGGCGATCGGCGGGAATGGTGGTGGCATCCAGCCACTTGCCCGATGCGTAGCGTTCAAAATCATCGCCCGGCTTGGCGGAAAGATCACGCACGCCCAAATCAACACCCCATGTGCCATAGGTGGTCTTGGAGCTGTCCTGGGCGGCGGGGGCGGGGCCTTGCGCCGCCAATGGCGTAAATGCCGCGCTCAGCAGCAAAGTGGCCAACAATGGACGGGCGAGGACGTGGGCAGTGAGCTTGCGCATGGCGTTCCTAACGTGATGAGACGGGGCCTTGCCCCATCCTGATTCGGGACGACACGACTGCGCACCCCGATCGATGGCACAGTGATTGCGCGCAACAAAATGTCTGTCAACGTTGGTAATATGTTTCCGGGTGCGAGGTTTCTGTTGCGCAGCGCGGGCTGCACACGCGGCGAGGTATCAGTCGATGCCTCCTCCTCCGCACTGCCCGCGCCGGGCACCTTCCGTCTATGGGTGTCGAATATCCAATGAAACTGCCGAGTGTTCTGGCTCTGATCAATGATTCCTGACCCTAAAAAGCGTACCTAACCGACGCCGTCGCGCTTTCGGTATTGGGTTTGAATATGGTGATGCCGTCGCGCACAACATTGGCGTCACTATAGTTCAACCCCAGATTGGTCGAAAGGCCCCGGGCGAATGCATAGGATACCCCCAGCGAGGCCGCCTTTTCGGGCGAACCGTCGATTTGCCCGTAATGTCCCTCTGCTGACATGGCGAGAAGGCCCATTTTGGTCCGTCCGCCGCTGGAAACAAACCAGCGGTTCATATCCAGCCCGCGCCCGGTCATATGTTCAAAACCTGCGCCGATGTCATAGATGCTGCTGCCATAGGTCAGGTCCGCGACCCCGCCGCCGGCCAGCGACCGCAGGTTGCCGAGACCGTCGGCCAGATGCACCTCGCTGTCGCGGAAACGGGTGGTGAAGCGGATATCATGCGTGCCCAGCGGGCGCTGATAGCTGTCACCGACCTCGAAATTGCCGTCTTGATCAACCACCACCGAGGACACCACCGGCCCAACGCGGACCTGATAGGCCCCGCCCCAACGCGACATCTGACCTAGGAAATCATCGCCCGCCAGCACAGTCTCGCCGTAACCGGGGCGGCGGCGGGTATCGTTGCGATCCACATTGCCGACATTGCCCAGCATGACCGTGCCCCAACTGGTGCGGACATAGCCGGTGAAATCGTTGTTATAATAACGATTTCCCACCGCATAAGTGTTGCAATACAATCCGCAGACCGAATAATACAGATGCGATGTATTGGTGATCTGCCCGTTGTAGATAAAGCCCACCGTCCAGCGGTTCGCCAACCTCTGTTGCAGCTCGATCTGGCCGACACCGCCGATTTCCGCATCGTGGCGGTCGGCGATATAGTCGCGATTAAAATCATGCCGGCCCGCCACCACTACCGCGCCCGATATGGTCAGCGTTGCCTTGCCCAGCTTATAGGCCAGCGGCTCTTCCAGATGCGACAGATCGCCGTAGCCTACCACCGGCGTGCCTTGCACAGCGTTGGTGCTTTCAGCGGCGGCGATGGCGGCGGGGGGGATGCCGTATCCGTCGGGAATGATCTTGCGCCTGTTATCGGCGGGCTCGCTGACCAAATGCTTGGCTGGCATCGGTTGGGCCGAAGCTGAGCCCGACATTTGTTTTGGGGCCAACTGGTGGCGCATGGCCTGCGGGGCCTGAACCGGGACCACATTGTCATAGGCCAGCATCGGCGCCGCATGGACCTGCGCACCGACCGACAAGCCGATCAGCAGCGCCAAAGCGCGAAAAGGAATATTTCCCATCGCGTTACACCTTCGCTTTGAAGAAGGTAGAGGTGATGTGGTCGGCCAGCTCGTAACCAAACGCCATCGATCCTTGATGATCGATCAGCCAGTGGACACCTCCATAGGTGCGGCTGAGGCCGTTCTCGTCCGCCGCCTGATGCAGCGAGGTGAAATTGCGCCGCTTGCCCCGCAGCACAGGCCAGATCACTTGATCAGGCGATTCCTGGCTGAAATTGATGCGGTCAGTGCCAATGACCTGCGCCAAAATCCCCGAAACCACCGCGCCAAACGCCGCATGTCCGGATGTGTAGGACGGGAAATTCGGTGTATTGATCACCGTCTGCCAATGCGGGTCGGCGACCACGCGCGGGTCGGGATTTTGGAAATGGTTGGCGCGTTTGCGGATAGCGGTTTCGGGGCGCAGGATGTCGTATTTGTACTTGTTGTACCAGCAGATGATCGCCGCATCGCAGCAACCCATGCCGACCAGCGCAAACATCCGCGCCTTTTCGAGAAAACCCATCTGGCGGATCGCGCCAATCTGCATGGCGATCTGCACAAAATGCCCTGCCGGCGTCACGCCCCACGGACCGTCTTCCCAGAAAATGGCGATTTCAGTCTGGTCGGCGGTGCGTTCCTTGCTGTGGATGCCGCCCAGCGTGCGTAGAATGTGATAATCCTCGGCGAATTCGGGGCTGCGTGGATCGTAGAACGGGGTGACAGTGTAATCCTTGGCGGATTTGGTGGACCAGGTCTTGATGCGCCCTAAGCCGGGGAACAGCCCGCGCTGGTAATCGTCAAACGCCGGGCCAGGGTGGGTGCCGTAATGCTGAGCGGTGGGTTCCCATTGCATAATGTCACCACGGCGCGGGAAGCTGTTGAAATAATACAGTGTCCCGCCAAGGCCAGAGCCGTCGAAGGTGCGTATTTTATTGAGATGCATCCCGACCTTGCGGCCCCATTCCTTGCCCAGTGTTTTGGCTTCGCTGTTCGGAAAGCGGGCGAAGAAGTTCAGCCGCTGAAAGGTCATCGGCGTCAGGAATACTTCGGAGGCCATCGTCGCGAAGGCCTCGCCATAGGCAACCTCGGGATCGGCGCCGGCAGGGGCGGGGCCGAGGCCGAAATTGTCCTCATACTCACCCGTAATAGCGTTGGCGGCGATAAAACCTGCCAACATCGGACCGCCAAAGTTATAAGCGGCGCGCGGCGGGGCGACGCGCGCGTCGCGCACCTGCTGCAAGGCGGCATCGACCCAATAGGTGGAGGTGTCGAAGTCCTTCTCGGTCATGATCTGACTGGCATAGGAGCCGCGCGCGCCAAATGGCGCCGCGCATCCGCCCAGCGCTAATGCACCGAGCCCTGCGGTAGCTCCCAAAAAATCCCGCCTATTCATGTTCAATTCTGCCCGTATCCATCTTTTCATGTGGATACACAGGCGTCGTTAAAATACATTTACCGCGTTTACGGCTCTGTACGCGCCGTGATCAAACTTGATCGACCTATCGTCCGGTAAACCAGCTGTCTACCCAGCGCCTAGCCGGGGTTTCGATCACGACGAACGACAGGTAGCTCCAAACGAATATGGCACCATAACACACCGTGAGCAGAAGCAGCATCGGCCCCCTGCCAAGATGCAGCAATTTGTCTCCAGCGATGTTCAGCAACACCAAAATGAACAACCCGTGCCACATGTAGATGGAATAAGTCAGTTGACCTAGCGGCGCCATCCGCACAACCAGTGTGCTTGCCTTGCCGCGCAGATCAGCGGCAACCGCCAATGTCCCGACACAATACACCAGTCCAAGTTGCACGGGCCAACTGACGCCGGTCAACATAGCGGTGATCAGAACCACCAATGCCGGAAGCAGGATTGCCGCAGGTGACGGCACATATTTGAGAGTGGGCGCCCAAAAATGCAGGCAAGCGCCAAAAACAAACGCTGGCAGGGCGCGCACCACCGCATGGATCGCAGTCCAGTCATACGCCGCGAAACCATAGGACCGGGCATTGTCCGATGCCCACAATAGGCAGGCAACGCCGATGATGGGCAGCAGAATGCGCACTCTGTTGCCAATCAGCGCAACCAAGGGGAACAGAGCGTACAAGACCATTTCCGCGCTGATCGACCAGGTTACACCATTGAGCAGGCTCTGGTTTCGACACGAGGCCCAAGCCTGCACCAGAAACATAGTCTGGAACATGCATGTCCCGCTGAAATTCGGCGCATGGTTCACCTGCCGGTTCAGCGAAAGAATGCCAGCCCACAACATCGCCGACAGGGCTAGCGTCAGCCAGTGCAATGGCACCAATCGGCCGATGCGGCGTTGAAAAAATCGCAGTATTTGCGAGAATCCAGCCACCCGGCGCGCATAAACACGCGTAATCACATAGCCGGATATCAGAAAAAACAGATCGACGAACAGAGCAAGTCCATAGCTGCGCCGACCCAATGCCGCGCGATCCGCAACTGGAACCAGAAACTCATGCGAATGATGAAATACAATTGCGGCAGAGGCGATGAAGCGCATCAGATCGAGATGGATCATATCGCTGGATTCTGATTTCAGCCTCCAAAACCCACCCGTCAATCCCGCAGCTGGTCCTGATCGGGGCAATGTCGTCGGGGGCGATGTCATGAATTCCCCAATGTTTTATTTGAAATCAGAAACATTTGGCGGACAGGGTGGGATTCGAACCCACGGTGAGCTTCCACCCACGGCGGTTTTCAAGACCGCTGCCTTAAACCACTCGGCCACCTGTCCGCACGAAAACGCGGCTAACGTGCCTTTTTCGGTTTGTCACCCCCTTTGGCAATGCGCGCGCCGTCGTGCGCCGTCGTGGTGTAACGCGCTGTCATGAAAACGGCACGGGCTGACACAGGCGTTGATGTCGCTCTTGTCCTCGGGCGCTATGCTGTGCGAAGGGCAGAAATATGAAGTCTAGCTTGAAATTTCGTGGCGCGGTGGTGGTCGTTATGGCCGGTTTGGCGCTGATATGGTCGTCTGCCGGTTGGTTGGCCCATGCGCAATCGGTGGGCGGAGGCGGCTTTCAGGGCTATGTTCAGGTGCTGGCGGCCCGCGCACGCGCGGAGGGGGTATCCGAACCTACCATCGCTCGGATGACGGCGGGGCTCAGCTACAACCCGCGGGTGGTCGAACTGGACCGCAATCAGCCGGGCTCTGGGGTGGGGGCGAACCCGGCTGCCGCGCCCGATTTTGGCCCATACTACCGCGCGCACGTCGATGGCGCGAGAATTAGCCAAGGCCGCGCCATGTACGCCGCCACCGCGCGCTGGATACCGGGCATCGAACAACGTTACGGCGTACCTGCGGGCATTTTGCTGGCGATCTGGGGAAACGAGACGAATTATGGCCGTTATTCCGGCGATTTCGATCTGGCCCGCAGCCTTGCAACGCTGGCCTATGATGGTCGCCGCCGCGAGTTATTCGCCAGCGAGTTCGTCGCATTGCTCAAAGTCGCCGACAGGGGCATCCCGCGTGAACGCTTGGTGGGCAGTTGGGCAGGGGCCTTTGGCAACCCGCAGTTCCTGCCATCCACCTATCTGCGGGTGGCGGCGGACGGCGATAATGATGGCCGCATCGACATCTGGAACGACCGTGCCGACACCATGGCTTCCATAGCCAATTATTTCCACGACGCGGGCTGGCACGCGGGTGAACCATGGGGCGTGCGGGCGGCGGTGCCGGCGGGGCTCAGCCGGCAGGGCATCGCCAGCGGTCTGGTTTCGCCAGAATGCGCCCGCGTCCATGCCCGCTATTCACGCTGGCTGACTGTGCGCGAATGGCGAGGGTTGGGGGTGCAACCGATGGGCCGGATTGGCGAAAACACGCTGGCCGCATTGATAGAGCCCGACGGACAGGGTAAAACCGCATTCTTATTAACCGGGAATTATCGGGTTATCCTGCAATATAACTGCTCCAATTACTATGCACTGAGTGTGGGGCTGCTGTCCGATGAAATTTCGCGATAATCATTATCTGCCGTTGATGGCTCTGGTATTGCTGGCAGGCGCCGGCAGCCAAACTGGCATGGCGCAGTCGCGCATGACGGGCAGAAGCGGCCCTGCGGCGGACTTTCCGATGACGGTGGGCGCGCCCTATTCGATCGGCTCCACCAGCTATACCCCCGCCGACACCATGAATTATGACGCGGTGGGCTATGCAGCGGTTGCCGATGATGGCGATACGACGATCTCTGCCGCGCACCATACGCTGCCAGTGCCCAGCTATATCGAGGTGACCGCACTGGATACCGGGCGCACCATTTTGGTTCGTGTCGCGCATCGCGGACCGATGGACAGCAACAGCGTGGTTGCGCTGTCGTCGGGCGCTGCGGCTCAGTTGGGGGTAGGTGACCATGCCGCCGTGCGCGTGCGCCGAGTCAACCCGCCCGAAAACGAGCGCGAATTGCTGCGCTCTGGCGGCACCGCGCCCGAGCGTATGAATACGCCAAAGCCTTTGCTTTCGGTGCTGATGCGCAAATTGCAGCCCGGCGCGCCGGTGGGCCTGAACCCTTCTTCCGCAGTCAGCGTGGGGCAGCCAGCAGGCGGCTCTATGCACCCCATGATGCCCTCGATGACGGCACCGCAAGTGAAAGCAATGCCAAGGAGGCACTCAGCGCCGCAACAACTGATGCCCGCAGAACAGGCCGCAACCCAGGCTGAAATGCCGCCTGAAGCTCAGCCTGCCATGGCAGACATGGAACCCGTGACGCCAATGAGGCCCATGCCTGCCGCACACACGCGCGGTGCCGTCCACGCGAAATCAGAGCATATCGCAACCGTTAAAGCCCCGCCTAGGGCCGAAAAAACACCCATGCCCGCCGAACCGGTTGAAGCCGGTTCGTGGGTCATTCAGGTCGGGGCCTTTGCCGACAAATCCCATGCCGAAGCGTTGGCTGCCAAGATCGGCGGCAAGATCAGCCCATCGGGCCATTTGTGGCGCGTCCGCACGGGGCCTTACGCTTCACAGCGCGCTGCGGATGCGGGTCTGGCGAAGGTGCGGGCGGCGGGCTATAGCGGCGCTCGAATCCAGCACGCCGACTGACCAAACCCCGGTCAACAGCGTCGCTGAAGCGTGACGACAGGAACCGGCTTGACCAAGAATAGACCGCTGACCGGCAATCGGATGGCCGGCATGATGCTCATTTGCTTGGCAAGCGGGGCCCTGTACGCCGCCCCCGGCAACGCACCGGTGAAAGGCGCTATGGCTGCCGGTATGGCTGTGCCCGCGCCAGTTGCGCCAACATATACTCCACCGCCCGCCGAGCCGCTACCCCCCGGCGTGGTGCCGCTATCAGGCGATGTCGATGCCGCGCCCGAGGCTTTGCTGGTCGATTTGGGGTCCGGCCGCACGCTCTACGCCCGCGATCCAGACCGGCGCTTTGTCCCGGCATCCGTCACCAAAACGATGACCGCCTATTTGGCATTCCACCTGATGGCGCAGGGCAAGCTGCGCCCTGATCAGGTTTTTACCGAGAGCGACGACGCCTATCGCCACTGGCACGCCACCGGCAGCCGCATGTTCCTGAACGCCCGGCAACCGGTGACAGTGGACCAATTGCTGACAGGTATCATGACCGTGTCGGCCAACGATGGCTGCATCGTGCTGGCCGAGGGCGCCGCCGGCAGCACAGAAAAATGGGTTGCCATGATGAACGCCGAGGCGCACGCGCTGGGCATGACCGGCAGCCATTTCGGCACCCCCAATGGCTGGATGGATGGCGGCAACACCTATTACACCCCGCGCGATCTGGTGAAGCTGGCTGATGCGATGATCACCCGCTACCCGGCCTATTACCACCGCTATGTCGGGCAAGCGTCGATGACATTCAACGGCATCACCCAGTCCAACCACGACCCTATCCTCGATGTTCCGGGGGCTGACGGCATCAAGACCGGCTTTACCAACGAGGCACACTATACCTTCCTAGGCTCGGCGATGCGTGATGGGCGGCGGCTTGTCATGGTGTTGGCGGGGGTTCCCACCGCGAAGCAACGGGCGCGCGCCGCCCGCGCACTCATCGAGTGGGGCTTTGCCGCGTGGGATACGCATCCCTTGCTGGCGGCGGGCGTGCCGGTGGGCACAGTGGCGGTGGATGGCGGCATGGCAACCGAGGTGCCCGTCGTCACCCCGCGCGCCTATGGCGTTACCGTGCCCAAGGGCGCGCGACCTGCCGTGACCATGCATTTTATCCCGCGTGGGTCACTGGTGGCGCCGGTCACGCGCGGGCAGGAAGTGGGCAATCTGGAGGTGCATGTGGCCGGCGAAGCGCCCTATTATGTACCGCTGGTGGCGGGGGCGAACGTGGCCGCCGGCACGATGATGCAGCGCTTTTTGGCGCGTGTGAAGGGGGCTCTGTGATGTCCGCAAGCGAACAAGCACCGGGCCGCTTTATCACGCTGGAGGGCGGCGAGGGGGCTGGCAAATCCACCCAGGCACGTTTGTTGGCCGAGGCCTTGCGCGCTCGCGGCCTGGAGGTGGTGCTGACCCGCGAGCCCGGCGGCACCCCCGGCGCAGAGGCCATCCGCGCGCTGTTGCTGGATGGGGAGCACAACTGGGGCCCCCGCGCAGAGGCGTTGCTGTTCGCCGCCGCCCGCGCCGACCACGTGGAAAAGCTGATCCGCCCCGCCTTGGCGCGCGGGGCATGGGTGATCAGCGACCGCTTTCTCGATTCAAGCCGCGCCTATCAGGCCGGAGGCTTTAGTATTCAAAGATGGGGGTGGGGAATAGACGACGCAGAAATTCGAAGCCTGCACACAATAGGTAGTGTGGGGCTACTGCCAGATATGACGTTGCTGGTAGTAGTGTCGCCAGAAATTGCAGGCAAGCGACTGATAGCGCGCGATGCCGGAGTGGCAGACCGCATTGGCGGCAGAAGTGCCTCTTACCACGCGCGGGTCGCAGATGCCTTTATTGGCATGTCTAGTGCCGAGCCAGACCGCTTTAGAGTTGTTAATGGCAATGCGCATGTACGAAACGTACACGCCGCGATCATGGATGCAATAACCCCGCTGCTGGGCGACACAGCGTGATTGGCGCCCCCCTCACTGGCCACGACGAGGCGTGGCGCGAATGGCGCAGTGCGATGGCTTCGGGCCGGATGCATCACGCGTGGATTTTGGCGGGGCCGCAGGGCGTCGGCAAGGGGCTGTTTGCCCGCGCCGCCGCCGCTGAACTGGTGGCGGAACCCGGCGTGTTGCAGCCCTCGGTGGAAAACCACCCAGACATTCTGATCCCCGAGCATCCACCAGAAAACAAGGAAGAAATCAAAAAACGCGAGGCGGGAGAGAGTTTCACCACCAAACGTTCGATCCCCATCGACCAGATCCGCGTGATGCAACACCGGCTGAACACCCGGCCTACGCTGGGGGCGCGGCGCGCGGTGATCATCGACCCTGCTGACGACATGGAAAAGGCCGCCGTCAACGCGCTGCTCAAGAGCTTGGAGGAGCCTCCGGTCGGCACGTTTTTCCTGCTGGTGGCGCACCGCGTAGGGCGTTTGCTGCCGACGATCCGGTCGCGCTGCCGGATGCTGCGTTTTGCTCCGCTGGCAGCCGCCGAGGTTGACCGGATTCTGACCCGTTCCGCCCCGCAGGCCGACGCCGCGACGCGCGCTGCTGCTGTGGCTGCGGCGGGTGGCTCGCCGGGGGTGGCGCTGGGCTTTGTCGATGCGGGGCTGGGCGGGGCGCATTCGTTGATGCTGCGCCTGCTGCGGGAGGGTGATGCCGGACTGACTTTGCGCGGTGCCTTGGCCGAGCAACTGGGCGCACGCCCCACACGGCCCCGCGTTCTGGCGATGATCGAACTCGCCCGCAGCGTGCTGGCCAGCGAATTGCGTGACGCCGCGCCCACCGCCCAAGCGCGGATCATAGAGGCACACGTCGCGCTGACCCGTCTGGCCGGGCAGGCCCCCAGCTATAA
>Ga0316224_1002126_pt1 | contig 19133 bp, 21 predicted proteins | sample TBH18013metaG_FD_206254 | JGI IMG/M metagenome (GOLD analysis project Ga0316224, IMG submission 206254) | Freshwater microbial communities from Trout Bog Lake, Wisconsin, USA - TBH18013 | ecosystem: Environmental > Aquatic > Freshwater > Lake > Hypolimnion/Profundal zone | place: USA: Wisconsin... | reverse complement strand
CGAATTCTCTCCCGATTAGGAGAGAAAATGACGAAGAGGATGAATAATAGTCGTTTATTGTATTAGAAAGAGCCCAGTAATCTTTCGATTACTGGGCTTTTCCTTTTTCCAAAATTAGTAGAATTAGTAGTGAAATCTTGTCAAAAAATGAAAACCTGTCATAAAAAATGAAAACCTATGGGGGGTTTTGATTTTTCAACTCGATTTTTCTACTAATCCTACGAATTCTCTCCCGATTAGGAGAGCGCATTTTTTCTCGAGTAGTGCTGCAGATGCCAATCTCCTATGACCCATCCTGGATGACCACGATATACCTTATTGGTATCCTTTGGATAAATGAAAGCCCATTCACGAATGTGCTTACGTTGGTCTTTCTTAGTCTTACAAATGGTACTATCAAAGATGTTGGCAGAATATCGTTCAATATGATATTCTGTAAACCCGTCGGGCCATACGGATTTGCTGAAGTTCAGGTAGTAGTACCCATTGGTATCCGTGAATCCACCACGATGCTCATCGAAATAGGTATCGTGATGCGGTCCTTCCTGTTCCATCGTGAACCGTTCGCTGGCCAATCGACTGAAATCCGCCACGAACGTTAGACGACCGATTTCTGTCTCTTCCTTTGTGGGTCTTGGCATGTCTGCCTATCCTACAGAAAAATCGTCGTCATCAAATTTTTTAGGTTTAGGTTTTGACCCACCGACCTTCTCTTTGTGTCCGGCCTAATGGATTTTCTGGTTATACTGTAGATGGACTACGAGATTCGAGAATTGGAAGGAAAAATACAACGCCAATTTGTTCAACGAGGTCACCCTGTTCCTGCGGTACTCGCTGCCTGCTTAAAGAGATGGAAGCGTAGTTTAAAATGAACAGAGAAGATAGAATGAATGAATACGTTTCCAAACTCGACAAGATGGTCGAGGTCATGTTCCCAGCGGTTGGCGTCAAATGCCTGATACGCATGGTGGACTTGCCCATCGAAATGGACCATCCTGTAGAAGTACGAGACAGCGGGATTCACGGAAAAGGCCTGTTTGCCACACGGTTTATCCCGAAGGGCAAGGCGGTCACCCTGTACCCGATGCACGCCGTCATCAATCGCAATGAACCTGCTCCCGGCCCGCCTGGTTCCTTCTTTACCTATGGAGACCAGATGCCCGATATGAAAATGTACCGTTTTGATGTGGGACATCGTAAACTGGCATATGTGGGTAATCCAAATAAGCAGGTCGCTGGCTATTTGGGTCACTTCATGAATGATGGGTATCCTCATACCGACCGATTGAAAGACGGTTCGTTTGAAGAAGTATGGCGATATTTGCATGCCGAACAGAAATGTAACAATTGTGTCTATACGAAAGGGAGCTACCTGGTATCCATCACGACCATGAAGGACGTGCAACCTGGTGAGGAACTGACGGTCGCCTACAGTCCCTTCTATTGGATTCAGTCGAATCGCACACCTGAGGAAATCATCGAGGGCTACACGTCGAAACAGAAGAGCCGCATGGTTCACTTCTATCAGCAACGCACTCGCCTTGAAACGATTCAGCAGCCGAATCGATGATGAGCATGATGGTGCGCCATGCGACCCCCGCGCTTTAGGCCCCCTGTGTGGCTGCCTGCAAAGTTCAGGATGCGGTTTTCGGCCTCGGATTGCGTCCACGTAAACGGGTTGTCGCCGGCAATCAGGGACATGTTCTTGCGCTCAATGTAGCTGAAGGGCGGTCGGGTGCCGATGTGAAACGGCTGCTTGGCCAACTTCAGGAGCGTAGCGTGGGGGAGGGTATTGGTGGCGACGAACCAGTACCATCGAGCCTGGTCGTTGTTTTCTACATCAGGAACATGGTCGGTGGAGGCCGTCGGAGGCGGGATTCCCGCGTGCTGTAACTTCTCACGGAACTCGACGATGCCGCGGTCGCGCTTCTCGTCGTCCATGCGCTTGAAGACGTTGCCCATTCTTACTTATGCATAGGAAATTATTCATAGCAAGGATGAAAAGAGATAGAGGATGTAAATGGCGAAGGTGATTGTGACAAACTGGTCTACGAGTACGTCGGTCATGCAACTAATAGAAGCGCAGAGATTACGAAGGGACTGAAGTGCAGACCGGACAGGAAGGAGGTGACGAGATAACTCTTGAGGGAATCCAGTCCACTTTGACACAACCACCTCACTATTTTCCCAGACAGGTCTTCACCCACTTCAGAATCGTCTTCACGGTGGACGGAGACATCAACTTCTCATTGACCAACATGGAATCGAAATCGGCCTTGTTGACGGCGTGGGAAGGGATGCTGGTCAGGATGTTTCCTTTGACCTGTTCTACGAAGTCTTCCATCTTCTGCAATTGGGAGACGTAGTGCACGACTTGATATTGAGACAGGTCGGTGCGTCCGAGGGTCAGTCGCATGCTCTTGGAATTCATGTCGCACAGTAGGTAATCGAAGGGTGTAATCTGATTAAGGGGCATGTTGACGTATTTCTGGCTCCAGGACGCGATGGTGCCAAATTCTGCAAAGATGGCTTGGTCGGCGGCGGTCATCGGCTTACCGCACAGAATCAAGAAGGGCTTGGAAGCGGCAGCAGGTGCAGCAGGTGCAGCGGAAGACGACGCAGCCGATGCCACTGCGGAGGAAGCGCTCGAAATCGCAAGCGAATCAAGTGCACTCATGGTTTCTAGTCAAGGAGTTCGAAATTATTTCAGAACACTGAGTGATGTCCATGTACCGGGTTACGTACAGGATGACCCCCTCGACGCAACGACTGTTCGCTGCCGGCAGCCTGGGCGGCTTGGGCTTCCATGTGCTCATGGGCCATGGCCGGTTTATAGGTTTTCTGACCGGCCTCACCGTGTTTCACCACAAAGATGTTACCCGATTTGCCTCGAAAGGTGCTTCCCACGGGCAGGCTGGACCAATGAAGGTCGGACCTGGCCTCTCGTTTCTGTGTATCTTCACGGGAAGGCGGCAACAGGCCTCCTTGGGGAAAGAACTGTCCACCGGATTGCGAAAGGGCACGCGGTGCGGAATCCTGAGCGGAACGAGGTTCAGGCAAATTGCCTTGCGCACCGGTAACACGATGAGAATAATCCGTCATGGGTGCTTTCCCATCCATGGATGCAAATTCTTCCGATACGGCCTTGTGTTGTGCCACCGCCATCTCGACCACCGCGCGTTTCCGCATGGCCTCGTCGGAATAGTTGTTCTCACCCATGATATCGTGTGCAGGATTATTATAGAACATGCCACCCTTTCGGTCACTGGGAGTCACCTGGACACGCTTGGCGGCGGAATCGACAGGAGCCAGACCATATCGATTGGTATCCACAGACCACAGGACGGAACGAGGGTCACCGACTTCTGCTTGTTTCATGTAATGGCCCGGATGGGCCTCGTCGACACCCAATGGCCTGGCATTCCGCGTCTCGTAGTTCCCGACTCCAGGGGCGACAGCAAAATAAGAAGGCTGACTCACATGGGCGGGTGCAGCAAAGGATTGCTTGGGGTCCATCAATCGCTTGACGTTGGTAGAACGTTCGTAGTACGTCTTCTTGCCGCCTGCCTTCTTTGAATCCAGATGAACGTGCAAGGTATTCACATTTTGATTGACCGATTCGGACCGCTTGACCTTTCGTGCCTTGCGACGACCGCCTCGCTTGAGGCCCGCGACGTCATCATAGAACGTATTGATTTCTGGATGGGAACCGAGTGTTTTCTTCGGACCTACCATGGTTTCTACTCTTCCTGTAGATTATTTTTTGGCCGATAGTCGATTTGGTCGAATCGCTTGTAGTACCGTATGGGTTGAGAATACATATTGATATGAAGAAAGGAATAGGGCTCGGCAGTGGCGTAGTCATAGAGTTTCATCAATTTCTCTTCATCGGTACCGATTTCCTTGATAAAGGATTCGAGTTCTGCACGGTTCTCCGTATGGAAGAACGAAATGCAATCCAAGTTGGAGCGAATCAGGGGATGGAGATAGGTGTTCCATTTCTGGACCAGCCAGATGTTGGTCAGCTTGAGATGACGATTGGTCGTGGCGAACTTGGCCACCAAGGACGACTGTTTACCGCGCAACATGTGGAGGCAATCGTCCATGATGAGACAGTAATGAGGGATGCGCTTCCTCTTCTTCTTTTGCAGCTTCTCCGTATGGGCCTCGATTTGTTCCATGATTTCTGCAAGGACTTCATTGTTCAGCGTATCATAGTACTGTGGTCCGATGTCTTCGACCAACGGTTTCATCTTGTCGTCGCCCATGGCCGTCGGAGACACCAGGAAAATCAGGTCAAACGCCTTATGCAACGGTGATTCCTTCTTCATGAGCAGATTCATGAGCAGTGTGCTTTTCCCTTGGCCCTTCTTGGCGCAGATGCAGTAATTGAAAGGCTTGGAAGGAAACGGTGCTTTCTTATCCGTACACTTCTGGGAATCCAGCGGACACAGTACCTTTGTCAGTTCGCTGGCGTGGGCTTGCATTCTATAGTGAACCGATATAAAATGTTCCCCTACGGTAGATGCCACGAAAGCCCGCAGTCGAAGGAGAGGTCTACCTGGTGGATAAACCCGTGGAACCCACACTCATCGCAGCAGCGCCCACGAAAGTGATGAAAACAAAAGGAAAGAAGAAAGCGGAACTAGATGCAGAGGGAAAACCGGTCATTCCTGCCGACAAGATTGCGGTTCAGGTGAAACCGAGACGAAAATACACACGCAAGCCCAAACCGATTCCCGAAAACGAGGTGGTCATGCCCGAACCGGAGGTCGAGGAGGTCGAACCCTCGGAAACCTCGGAAGAAGAGGAGCCGGTCCCACGAAAGTCCCGTGCCAAGAAGGCGCCAACCCGTCCTCGTGCTCGATACATGAGCGAGACCAGCGAGACCAGCGAGTACGGCGATTCGACCGATTCGGATTCCTCCGAAGATGCCAAGATTAGCAAATACGTTCGAAAGGTCCACAAACGAGCCCAAGCCTTACGAGAAATCGATGAGCGCCTGCAGCGGATGAGCAATCCCTACGCCCAGCGCGGCATGTCGATTTTTTAATCTGAGTTCACCCTAGAAACATGGCACTCAATCTCCGCGTTCTTCGAGGGGCAACCCTTCCACAGATTCGTGAGGCACTTCACACCACCAATCTATTGAAAACCGACGAGGAAATTGAAGGCATCCGAGGAGTCGAGCCCTACGAGCCCATTATCCTTCATAGCGAATTCAAACCCTTAGAAGAACCAGTACAAGAAGGTGTACCGATAGAGGGATTGAAAAATCTAGTGATACAGTAAGATGTCGAACAACTCGAACCTCGTTGAGGTAATGTCCTATCCCTTCAACGTGGATTCTTCACAGCGTTCTGCAGGAACCAATGAAAGCCCAACGTTTAACACGTCACAAGTCATCTCGCTGATGGCCAAGAAAGGCGTGTTCCAATTATATTTCACGTCCATCCAAGTACCGTTTACGTTCTATCAGTTTGCGAATTATTACAATACGGCGCTCACGTATGTACCGCTTACCTGTACCTTATTTGATGGAACGACCACGAAGCCCAACCTCCAGTTGCAAATCCCTCAAGGAAACTATACCGCCTACAGCATCATCACGGCGCTGAATACAGCTTTGTCGTCGTTATGGATTGTTCAAGGATTGAATGGTACACCAGTGTTTACCACAACGTACAATCCAGCGACGGGTTTCATCACGTATGGATTCACGAATGCGACGTATACCTCGAGTTTTATCGCCATCAATTTCACGTCACAAGGAACAGGGTATTACTATGCAGCAGGATATTTTGGTATTAATACCAGCTCCCCCACGCCCATTACGTTTTATGCGAATGGAACCACAGCGACCAGTACGCAACCCTGTGTGCTGAACCCCATCAACTATCTCTTGGTCCATTCGAACTTGAAACAACAACGTAGCCGTGAGTTCATCACGACGCAGGATACCGTCAGTACCATTGTGGTGAAGATTCCCATTACCACGCAACAGTCGAGTTGGATTAACTACTTTCAGAATACGGAACCGATTTTCCTGTTGGACCCCATCATCTCCTCGATTAATTTCACTCTGACGACAAATATTTCCAGTAATGTGATTAATTTACAGAACATCAACTGGTCATTCTCGTTTATTTTACGAGAAGTCCTTCGTCCAGACTATGAATCGATTCTAACGTCGACCAGCAACAACCTGATGACACCGCTGCATCTCGTGGATGAAGAAGGAATGAAACGCTTAATGGAAGAACGCCAGCGGATGCTGAACCGGTTATCCTTCTATAAACAGAAATTAACAAATGGAGGGGTCACGCCTGAGGGACTAGAAAAACCGGAGGTAGAGCAGGATGTTTTACCAGACGCCGAGCGGAAAGTTCGTCAACCTGTTCAACAAGCGTCCACGGAATCTGTCCGCAGGGGGGATGATAAAGGACAGTCCGAAGATAAAGGACAAACACGAGGATACGATTTCGAGCCTCCTGGAGTACGGCAGTTTGGTCGTTCCGGTGCCCGTGATGAAAAGCGGGGTAATGAACGACTATCATGGGCCGATTACTGGCGAACCCACCCACAAGAGGTCCCAGTTAGGGAAAACCATCGTGATGCCAGGCGAAATGGTCGTGAATAAGAAGTATGCGGGTGGAGTCGAGCGATTCTTGAAGAAGAAAGGAATTACCTTACCCCTTCCGGAAGATAAAAAATCTACGTACTAATCAGTAATGGTATTGGTCCAGGTCTTGATTAATAATGCTAACAACGGTACGTATTTTGCCGTCCCGATAACGGGCAAGTGCAGTATCAGGGTATTAGGAGTTCAATACCAGGATGCAACGACCATTGGTCGTGTCTTACAGGTCCAATCCGACAATCTGTATTTTCCCTATTCGCCTCAGCGCTATTTGACCTTCATGACGGGTGCGCCTACGGCAAACACATCGGCGGGCTATCTCCAGTTGGATGTGTCGAACAAAGAATACCATCTGAAGGACCAGGTGTTGTCGGGTCAACTCCTTCTTACGGTAGTCCAATTGAGTAGCTTGTCCAACGGCGCCCTGCCCACCTCGTTTCAATGCTTGGTCAGTTTGGAAGTGGAAAAAATCGATGAAGAGTTCCAACGATAATAAAGCAAATCATTCAATAGAATGCATGCCCGAAACCATTGCCATTTTACGAGGGGAAACGTTCAGAACATCGCTCCCCCCGAACAAGTTTTATTGGTACCGCAACAGCCCATCCAGCCTGAACCCGTCCGGCATCGTGAGCCCATCAAGATTGAAAAGTTTGCCCAGGACAAAAAACATAAGTCGAGATTTCAACGAGGTTGAGCGTTTTTTTTTCTGTAAGCACTAGTAGAACAAATGTCGCTTCACACCGTTGGTTCAGATACCCACTATATTTTACCTGCGTCCTTTGACTCCATTCCGGAGGCATTTCGCAGTTGTAAGGCGGCCAAGCCGATTCCATGCTCGATTCAAACCGTCAACGTTCCTTCGTTGTCGGGTACCCAGGCGGCGGCGGGCTCTTCGGTCATTCAGATCCCCTGCGGCGCCAGTGCGGGAATCATGATGAATCCTTACTTGCGCTTCACGGTACAATTCACGGGTACCGGCACCAAGGCGTACACCTGGTCGTTTAAGGGTGCGGCTCAGGCGGCGACAGCTTGTATCAACCGTATTTCAACCTATGCCAACTCGGTACAAATCGACAACCAGCAAAACGCCTGGGCCCTGTACGACACTCTTCTTACACATTCCACATCAAACGACTGGTTGTCCCACGATGCTACTTTGATGTTGGGTGCAGGTGTTGTGTTTAACGGCCCAACGGATGCGGCCAACGTCAACAGCCCTCTCTTGACCTTCTGTGTTCCTCTTCTTGGTCTTCTTGGAAGCCAGCAAGCCATGCCATTGTACCTGATCAATGGAACATTGCAAGTCCAGATTGACTGGCAAACCAGCGTGGGTTTGATGTACTGGGACACGGCGATCGGTACCGACCCGGCTTGGACATCCGCCGCATTTTCCAACGTTCAGCTCGTGTACGACAAGGTCATGCCTGAGGAGGCCTTCGTCCAGAAGGTTCGCCATGACATGATGGCGGGCGCCAAGTACGTCTATTCGTACACCAACTTCGCCTCTGTGACTCTCCCATTGGCGGGCGCAGGAACGGCCAACTTGAACTACGGCATCAACGTCTCCTCCCTTCGTGGTGTCGTCTCCGCACAATACGTGACCGCCAACTTGTCTACGGTGTCGAACCAGTCCGGTTCGCTCTCCAATAACATCAACCAGTACCAAGTGTCATTGGATGGTCGATTGATTTCGTCGTTGGCCCTGGATTCAACTTTGGCTCCTGCCTTGTTCTTTGCGGAACTTCAGAAGTCATTTGGTCGTATCTTCGATGCTTCCATCACCGACCCGATTGTGGCCACCACCACCGCCACCGCCGTCTCCGCCAACATTTCAGCCAACTATTTTGGTGGCCCGTACCTGACGACCCAATTCGCCGCAGGTGCCTCTGCCCAACGAATCAACGAGGGTCTGGCCTTCCAAGGAAGCCCGTGCTCCATCGCCAACATCCAGGTCAACTTGGCAGGAACCACGGGTGGTGTGGCAACGGTCGCCTCCACCTTGTACTTCATTTTTATCGCAGACTTCCAACTTCTTGTTGATTCGACAGGAAGTGTCGAAATCGTTCGATAATTTTCCTACGAACTTCTTCTATGAACTTTTAATCGAAAAAAACACGTCCATAACGATATCGATGTGTTTTTTTTCTATAGACCAGTAGAATAATGGGTGCGGTAGGTTCTTTCATCAAGGATGTAGCGGTGGACACGCTCAAGGCAGGCGCGAAGTTTGTGACCTCTGCGGTAGGCAATGCGGTTCCCGTGGTGGGCCCGGTGTTGGCCAATAAGCTCAATTCATTGTATGCTCGTGGTGGCCGTGTGGTCTGCAAGGCCGATGGTGGCATGATGGTTCCGGCAGGAGTCAAGAAGATGGTGATTAACACGCCTGCTCAATTGATTAATTTAATCAAGGCTCATCCTGAGCTCGCCGAGAAGCATGACCTGTCGGTGGAGAAGGTCAAGGAAGCCGTGGCCGAACATGCGGAAATGAAGAAACGTGGTGGAAAGATGCATCATCCGCATTTCATGGATGGACATTACGAGTCGGCGTATGCCCTCGGTGGTCATGTCAGTTCTCTTCCGATTTCGAATCTGGACCGTCTGAACATGATGGCGCACGGTGGTCCGGTTCATCTGGAACCATCGGAAGAGCATTCGTTTGCCATGCTCCATCATGGATACGCAAAGAAGAAGAAGTTTTGCCATTAACCAATTCGACTTTACAGATGGGATAGCCATTCAATTGATGCTGTAAGGTATGCCATCGGCGCATGGAGACCATGATGTCTTCGTCACTCGGCAGATGGAAGGTTTTGATGGTAGCAAGGGTATCCATTTCTACTATCTCTCTACAACATTCATGCGATTTTAAAATCTCATGAATCAGGTAGATGCCGTACACCCTGCAAAAATCAGGCGCAGGATTCAAAGTCTTTGTCCATGGCCGTCCCCTGAGCCATCATCCACTATCGCATGCGATGGCGGAACGTCAACAGACAGCGGTTCAGCTATCGGAGCTACGTAAAGAAGGCCGAATCCCTCGTCGTTAACCCATGCGCCGTTGGAGTCCGTGTTCCATACGGTGACGAACTCCACCTCGCTTGTTCAATAGTTCTTCTTTGATGTTACCTGCATGACGGGCTTCGTCGGTGATGAATTGGGCGGCAACCTTGGTGGTCGTCGGTAATTCATGAATGAGTTTATCGAGCTCTTGTTTGATAAAACGGTGACCCGCATCGGTCATGAGTCCATTGGCGGAAACCATGGACATCACAAAATCTTGACAGTTGTTACCATTTAATGCGCTGTAGGTATAGAACTTCTCACCCATTCGTTTTCGTCCTTGTTCAAGGAACTCTGCTACCGTAAGGTGTTTTCCTTTCAAATCAACATCAAAGGACTCTGCACCTTGTTCGTGGGACGAGTCGACACGGGCTTCGAGTTTATCGAGTTTTTCGATGACGAGGTCGCCGTTGATGACGAGACTGGTGTGATAGGTTTCATCGATGCCACCTCGCTTCTTGAACTCTTCCCAGCGACCAGCGGTCAACAATTCCATGGCCCAGACACCAGGTCGGGCGACGGGGGCACGAACCATGTTCAGGGAATGGATGACGTCTCGTCCATGGGATTTGATGAAGGAACGGAATCGTTTCGGAAGATGTTCATTGTTGGTGAAGGCACCAATCAGATTGGAGAACCAGTTGCCCCAGGATTCATCATCGGCTTCTTCTTGGAGGGTTCCACCATTACGTAGTACACGGGGCATTCTGTGCAGAGATTCGATTTTTATTTCCGTATGATGAATAGAATGTCTTTAGACGGCATTACCCAGCCACAATATCCATTGACCGTCGACGGTCTGAGCAACATCAATGCGACAACCGTATACATTAATGGGCAGCAAGTCGTTCCGGACGTAGGAGTGTATTTACCATTGGCGGGTGGCGTGATGGGGGGGCCGATTGGAATGGCGGGAAACGTCTTAACAGGGTTGCCGACGGGCCCCTCAGGAGCCTCGGATGCGGTACCATTAGGATACCTGACCTCTCAACTAACATCCTATGTCCCTTATTCGGGTGCAACGGGTCCCATCAACATCAATGGTAATCGATTATCGGGATTGACAGGTCCCATCGGAACGACGGATGCGGTACCATTAGGATACCTAACCACTCAATTTGGTTCCTACGTCCCCTATTCAGGTGCAACGGGTCCCATCAACATCAATGGAAATCTATTGACCGCAACAGGGCCCACAGGTGGCATCATCACGAGCAACTTGACGCTTCCCTCGCTGGGAGGGGCGACGGGTACGTATTCCAAGGTGTTGGGCGTCGATGGCAGCGGCCACGTGATTCCCATTGTGACGCCGACGGGACCAACGGGTGCGACAGGTGCAGCAGGAGCGTCAGGACCCACGGGTCCAGGTGCCAACCTTCTCCCTCTGAACAATACGTGGTCGGGCACGAATACGTTCAATAATATGGTCACCACCACCCAAGGCTACCAAACCAATCTGAATAATGCACTCACCACGAGTCAGGCTACCACAGGACAAGGAGCGACCAATTTGACCACAAGTGGATTACCATCGAGTGTCCCAAGCGGTTCCACCTTGTCGGGTTCCTATACCTTGACCAATGCGTCATCGCCGATTATGGCAATGTCGTTGGGTTCGTATGTCTATACAACGGGTGGATGGTACCAGGCCAACTTCTTTAATTGCTATTCCGTTTCCAGTATCTTCTTTTCCGTCTATCAATACAATACCGCAGGAACCAGCTCATTGTTAATTGGAGGAGGAGTCTATTTACCCAATAGCACAGGAACGACCACAACGGTTAATTTTCAACCAAATGCGACGGTTACCTACACGGGTCAAGTTGTCTTTTATTTTCAAGGAACGGCATCAGGTCAAAGTGTGTATTTCACGGGGTTCAATATGTATGCGTCCTATACGCAATTCACGGGCAATGTCCTCCCCGCGTATCGTGCGGGAACTCCTGCCTATACGATGGGAATTGACTCCACAGGAACGATGTGTATGTTTCCTAATGTCACCGTTCCCATCACAGGAGCCGTATCGGCAGGATATCTGCCCTATGCGTCTAGTAATAATGTATTAGCCAATAGTATTCTGTATGAATCAGCTGGAAATCTGACGCTCAACACAAATAACGGACAACCTTTTACTATTGTTTCATCGGGTTCAGATTCCAATATTTATTATCAAGCCACCACAGGTGGTAGAAACTATTATGTTGGTGCAGCAGGAACAGGTTCAGGAGGAGGTGCCGGTAATTTTTATATTTATGATGGTTCGTCTGGTGGTGGTCTTCGTATGGTGATCAATCCATCTGGATATATGGGAATTGGAACCGCAACCCCAGGTTGTGCCTTGGATGTGGTAGGTCAGGTTCGTTCTAATTCAGTAGGTAATAACGCAACCATTACATTTACATCTACGTATGGCGCATTTGGTGCGATTGAATCATATGCTTACAACAATGTATATACAAAATTACCCGTTAATATCAATGCGTATGGTGGTTCCATTGGTATTGGTAGAAACTCCACTTCTGTTTGTACGGAAGAAGTTCAAACCAATCGTGTGTTATGTTGTAATTCGTTTTACATTACACCTGCGATAACGGGAATCTTTTACCCTGTAGTATTTAGTACCGTCGCTGCAGCGAGCTCGGGTCAGAACCCTTGGAAAATATGTATTGCTCGTACTTCAGTCCATCAGGATGCGTTATGGAAAGGTGCGTTGATGTCAAACTTTGAAGGCAATTCGTCGTATTGGGGAAATGGTGCGGATTATTTCAAGTTTCAAATCTGCGGTACGGCAGGCGGTGCTACGTTCAACTATTTTATCGGTAATGCCTATGTGGATTTCACGAGTGGTTATTTGGTGGTATATTTACGTGGTGGTACAACGTATCAATATACTTGTGAGGGTGCTAGTTTGTTATATTATCCAAATGGAACAGTTTTTTCATCATACACTATACCAGCAGGATATAACACAGTTTTGTATTCTACTTCTACTCCCACGACTCCTTTCAATACAACTTATTATACTTATGATAGTGTAACAGGGTTCAGTGGATTTAGTACTGGTGTGGATGGTGGAGCGGTAGCTGCAACCTATAATAATGGATTAACGGTTCAAGGAACGGCTATTTCTTCTTTGGGTGGTTATGAAACAGTTGATTTAACGAGTGGTTTCTTATACACCAGTTATCAATACGTAAGCGCTGCACTCCAAGTCTATGGTAACATTTGGACATGGGGTACCGTTGTATATTCATCGGATCAACGCATTAAAACTAATATCCAACCATCGAGTTCATTGTTATCTAAAATTAATCAGATTCAATTACATTCATACGATTTCATTGATAAAACAAATAATAGTAATGTCTCAACAGTTTGTGGGTTGGTCGCTCAACAATTGGCTCCCATTTTCCCAGAATACATCCGAACAGGAGAAGGGTTTATTCCTAATATTTACCAACGAGCAAAATCATTATCATTAGTGGATGGAAATGTTCAAGTGGTGTTTGCTACCACGATTACGGGTCAAGTGGTAGCAGGTGATATTGTAGAATATGTCATTTATCAAATAACAGTGGGAGTACCACCTCCAACCAATACGGAGAAAGGATCTCCAACGATTGGATCAAGTCGTGAAACATCAACCGTGATCTCATTGTCCGCAGATGGATTGACGATGGTGATGACACCTTGGTTACGATGCGATCCGACGACGCAAGGCATCATTGTTTATGGTAAGCAAGTCCCTGATTTCCTTCAAGTGGATTATTCAAAGATGTCGTGTTTGGGTATTAAAGGAGTACAGGAACTATCTTCGATAGTGACTTCATCTGCTTCGCAGATTCAGGAACTATCAGCTCAATTAACGATCACAAATAATACGATCACCGATCAAGCCACTCAGATCGGATCACTCCAGACAACGATCACTTCGCAAGCCAATCAAATCGCAACACAAGCTACACAGATCACTACACTTCAATCTACGATCGAATCACTTCAAACACAATTAAGCACATTAGCCAATTCATTCCAAGCGTATATTACAGCTGTTCATGGAAAGGGAATCGGAACGAGTCCCGACCCTTTGGGAAAGGGTACACAATAAAGTATTCCATAAAATAATTTCCATTCTCTTATTATAGAAAATGCTACAACGTCCGTTGCCACCTGTGATCGATCAAATCGCATCATCTGTAGCAAATGTAGTAAATAGTGCTCCTGTTGTTCAAGCAAATGAATCTCTTCCGATGTTGGTTTTGATTTCGAAAGATCTTGCTCCGACAGATCAAGCTGAGTTTGCGTCGTTTGGTAATGTAGTCGTTTGGAAAAATGCTTGGAAGAATATTCCTTTTGCTCAACTTCAAACATTTGATTATTTGATTGTGGATATGCGCATAGCAGATGCTCGTACACAATTGGCGAAAGAAGATATGACAAAATACAATGTTGTTCATTATGTTACTTTTTTTCAGCGTGTAGAAGATTATCTTAAACAGATTCCTGGATCCGTCATTACGGATGTTCCCGTTAATGCGAGTTCAAAAACAGATTTTGATCAACAGTTGTTAAATGAACCTCTTGTGGAACCATCTGTGATCAAAAGTTTATTCCGTTTTTTCGCAGTGTGTGGATCAAAGTAAAAGATTGGATGATCGATAATGTTTGGAGTAGTATCAAAACATTTTTGATTTCTCATTTTGGTGCGGGAATTAGTCCTGCGATTATCGCTACTATGATTAGAGTAATATGAATCAATATTATGATATTGGTGATATTATTGGAGCAATTATCATATACATATTTATGTTATATAGTATGATAGGATTATTACGTTATCCTACTCCTCTTTACACTTTTTAGAAAAAAGTGCGACAAAAAGTGCTTTTATAATTTTGATTTGATCCACATATGAATGGGTATCACCTCAATTTTAGCATTATATAATAATCGTTCCAATATTTTAATTCGTTCATATAAAAGTTCAATTTCTGTCATGTTCTCTAACGATATCGTGACAATAAAAAGGGAACCTTTTTATCTCTTGTTGGCGTTAGCTCTTAGAGCTAACGGTAACGTGACATAATCATTTTAAGCATATAAGGAGTTACATTATCCGGAACACGTATACCTTTTTCCCGTAATTTATTAATTTGATATTCCATAGGAGTCATTTGACGTTGTTGAACCGCTTCAGGAATAATTCTTGCTTTTTCAAGTGCTTCGGCTCCTTTCTGTGTATCCCCCCCTTTGGGTTGATTTTTTTGCCCAATTTTACGACCTCTAATTTTTTGAACTTCCACATTTGACGTTATCTTTTTTGCTTCTTCTTCCGCTTGCTTTACAGCGTCTTCACGTGCCTTTTTTTCTGCTTCTTCTAATGCTTTTTTTGCATCTGCCTTTTCTTGACGTTTTTTTGCCAATGCTTCTTTCATTTTTTCCATTGCTTTAATTTGTCCTTCTGTACGAGGAGGACGATTTTCAGGAGCAACTTTAGGTTTTTGAACTTTAGGTTGTTTCACTACAATTTTTACATCTGCTTTAATAGGTGATTTTTCATCTACCTTTGACATTTCTACCGTATTTTCTTGGAGATTTGTATCAGATACCTCTTTATTATCACTACTCATCTTCTAGTACGATAAAAGAAAATAAATCTGAAAATAATTCCTTTATCGTAGACAGAGATGTCGGCATTTGGACAAAACGTAGGCAAAGCCATGACAAAGGATGATTATGTTCAAGTGATGAATGCTACACAATTTCTTGTACCCATGAAACAATTCCGGGAGATTCAAAAAATGGCAGTTCCCCTTCCTTCTCCTGTTGATGATTTTGATGCTTCTATTGTTGAACTTCGTAAAAAAGAACGAGAAATGGAAGAAAAAATGGCATCTACATTAGCACGGAATACCATTATCGGAGCGGTAGATGCTCATCGTAAAAAAAAAAATAATAAATAGACACTTTTTAGAAAAAAGTGCGACAAAAATGAGGACTACGATACACTTTTTAAAAAGTGTGACGGGGTAAAGACTCCAACGGAGTCGGACTCTTTAGAGACACTTGTGTCCCCAATTTATAATTACTAAAAGTGAGGGGTTTGGGGACACTTGTGTCCCCAATTTACATTACGATCGGATCAAATCGACGGAAAAACTTGGGTTGTCCAGCATTGAAAGTAATATGAAGAAATGAAAATGGTTCTTTGGTTGCAAAATCATATACTCGTTTTAAAACTTTAGAATCTACATTGATATCATCCTCTAATGTTTCATATTCCTTTTGATTTGCTGTTTTCCAAAATGAAATTGTATCCAAATTATTACGAATGGTTGGATTGAGTTTCATATAACGTTGTGTTGTAATTACTACATTGGTATAATAATGTCGATTACGAGTCCATAATTTACCTTGAATCGATTTTTGTGTTGATTTTGCTAGTTCATTAAGACAATCATCAAAGATAATACAACTATGGGGTTTTCGTGTATGAACTTTTTCTCCTAAAATCGAATCGGGCATTTCATCACGTTTTACACCACGTCGTAATAATGCTAATTCTTGTGCTTTCATTTCACGAGTCTGTGGTTTACGTTCATTCATAAACTTTGTATTAAATGTTTCCAATTTTTTTAAACAATCTTCTAATGTTGTTTCATTTAATTCATCATAAAATTGACCACGTTCTTTTAAATCCTTAATATAAGGTTTAAGATATTCAGAGTTTTCACCTGTTGGACTAAACATAAATACACGATCAAATAATTTATACCAAGGAGATTCTTTACTCGTTAATACATTATAGAGGACATTGGTCTTTCCACTTCCCTTTGGTCCCACCAATGCCCACATTCGATATCCATCATCTAATGGTTCAGTCGATAACTTTACTGCGGAATCATGTGGAGCCAATTTTTGTGTCAATGGATTCGCTTTTGTAGTGAGCGGAACATTATTTTGTGCCATTTATTAAAGAAAGAGAAAATAATATGGGGACGCTAGCGCTTCCCCATACCCCTGTGGGTAAAGACTCCAACGGACTCTTTAGAGGCGTTTGCGTCCCCACTATTTTCTTCTATCTGTATAGAAAAGTCATGGTGTTCGTTCAATTTATGCTCACGTCATCTGCTCAGTATACGGGTGGTACATATTCGATGAATCCCAATTTGATTAGTATACCTCTTTACGGCAAATACCGTACTCGTATCATTTCAATTCAATATTATGGTTCCGTCAATACAATTGTTCAATTACAAAGTCGTCAATTTGTAATGCCAATGACAGGTTCAGATTCAACAGGAGCAAGTGTCGCCTCTCGTTATCCTTATTTGTTAATTGGTACAGATAATGCCTCCAATCCGCCTATCATCGGTACATACCCATGGGAGTTTATTATTGATTGGGATGGTCGTTTTGAATACATTTTGTTTGATATTGTAACAAATAAGCCATTAGCAATTAACCCAGGTTCAATGAACTTTGTAATCAATTTGGATGTCGAACCTGTACAAAATGATGTTGGACAACCTGTTAATCTATCATTAACGAATATGAGCCATACATTCAGTCAATTACCAACACGAACAAGCCATATGTAAATGTGGGGACGTTACGCCGACTATGTCGGCTACCTCCCCACACCCCTGTTCCTAAAGATGCGCTATAAAGAGGGGTGTGGGGACGTTTATGTCTCCACTTTTTTTTAAAAGTATTAGATAGAACAATATGGGTTTCTTCTCGAATCTTTGGAACGGTATCAAGAATGGCGTTTCCAATGTTTGGAATGGTATTAAGAATACGGCTACGGGTGTATGGAATGCTATTAAGAAGCCGATTTCATATATTCCCATTGTAGGTGAAAAGATTGTAAACGGTGTAGAAACCGTTGGTAACGCAATCAATGAAGGCGCAAAAGGTGTAGGTCATCTTGTTTCCGGTAATTTAGCGGGAGCGATCGAATCAGGTAAAAATGCTTATAATGGAGTGAAAGAAGGTGTAAATAAATTAAGCAATTTGAAAAAAGGTGGTATCGTTAAAACACATGAAATGGTAGCAGGAACTCATCCATATGTTATGCTTGATGGAATGCCAAAAGCGGTATCATTTCAACGTTAATTGGAGACATTCTGTCCCCAAACCCCTCACTTTTAGTAATTATTTATAGGTACAGAGGTATGGGGAGGTAGCCGACATAGTCGGCGTAACGTCCCCATATATTATCTATTGTTATCATAGTATGGCAACAATCGATATGGATTACATGAAAAAAGGCGGGAAAGTGAAAGGGAATCGGAACGAGTCCCGACCCTTTGGGAAAGGGAAAGGGAAAGGAAAATCAAAAGCAATTGCTACGGCTACCAATACCGTTCATGTTCATGTTACAAAACGTCAATCTGCTCCTCGTAACGTAATGCGTACATCAGGTGGTAATATGGCAATGGAACGTCAATTAGGTCAATTGTTTCAACAATTGGGACAAATGTCTTATCATCCACCATTGTATGCATCTTATCCACCTTTAAAAGAACAAAACTCCGTTGTATTACCACCTGAAAAAGAATTACCACAACAACAATCTAATATTATTAATCTTGCAGATCTTGCTCGTGAACCGATTATTGAAGATTTATATCGTGGTCGTTTTGTTCGTGAAGAATGGGATCGTCAAGAACAATTATCACACGCATCTCATTTACCATCATCCGTTGATCATGGTGATCCTGCTGAAGTTCGTACACTTCCATTTAGTCGTGTATCATATGGCGATGAACAAAATCAAGAAGTACGAGAAATTGATACAAATGGGGATGGTCAAATGTCCTATTATGGAGATTATGAAGATTTTGTATCACATCCTGCGGAACCAAGTTTATCACATCATTCGATGGTATCTATTAAACAATCTATGTCTCAACCTGTAGGATTTATTCCATTTGATGAACCACATTTTCCTCCTTTAGAAAGACATGTAATTCGTCCTAAAGGATATATTTTTGGTGAACATGGATTAGGATATACAAAAGAAGGAAAATCACGTACAAAACCCATTCGCAATGACGAATATTCTGAATATAGTGCGGGATTTACTGGAGCAGGAATGAACCCTCCACGTCCTGGAAGACAATATCATATTCGTCCATTTATGGAATCTCATTAAAAGTTCATTGAAGATGTGGATTAAGATGTGCTAACATATCGGGCGGAGATCGTGGTATGTGTTGAGGACGAATATCATTTGGTCGCATATGTAAATACATTGCTTTCATCTGTGCCTCTGCGTTTTCCTTCGTCATCGCATGTTTACTATAATGTTTACCAGTATGTTGATTCGCTACAACCCATCCATTCTTATATCTAATAACATGATATGGCATATCTAATTATTAGTTAATAAAAATATTTTTGAAAGGGAATCGGAAAGGGAATC
>Ga0316224_1002111_pt1 | contig 19255 bp, 17 predicted proteins | sample TBH18013metaG_FD_206254 | JGI IMG/M metagenome (GOLD analysis project Ga0316224, IMG submission 206254) | Freshwater microbial communities from Trout Bog Lake, Wisconsin, USA - TBH18013 | ecosystem: Environmental > Aquatic > Freshwater > Lake > Hypolimnion/Profundal zone | place: USA: Wisconsin... | reverse complement strand
GGTCAATTTTGAGTCGGCATAACTCCTGTTAGTGGGTCAATTTTCGGTCGGCGGCAACAGCGCATGCTGGCGTTTTTGTATGGCTGGCATTTGCCCAATTCCGGCCACTGGCCTGGCACCTTTTTTCCTGCATCACTCACATGACATTGAATGGCGCTTGAAGCAACCGAGGATTAACTGCCCAGACAAAAAAATCCATCAATTTCTAACCGAACATTTCAACTGGACTGACTACTACTGACTGCTCGAACAACGCAGAGTGAACTTTCGACAAAAACCCGAGTCAAAGGTTAATCTTGACATATCGGTCAGTCAACCGGCGATTTCATAATCGGAAGCCATCCATGAAAGACACAACAAGTTTACAACGTGAGCATTTGGGATCGGCAGCGATTACCCCGCAGATCCAATTTATCCGCAATCACCGAGTGTTGCTGGACGCGGATCTGGCTGCTCTCTATGGTGTATCGACCAAAGTACTGGTACAGGCGGTAAAACGGAACCTGGCTCGCTTCCCTTCCGATTTTATGTTTCAACTACACAACGATGAATGGAATTTTTTGAGGTCACAGTCTGTGACCTCAAAAGCAGGAAGCGGGGGCCGTCGATATGCACCTTATGCTTTCACCGAGCACGGGGTAGCAATGCTGTCCTCCGTTCTGAACAGTGCCCAGGCGATCGCCGTCAATATCGAAATTATGCGTACATTCCTGCGGCTACGAGAAACGATAGACTCAAACAAGGAATTGGCCCTTCGGCTAGATGAATTGCAAAGCAGAGCAGAATTGATTGAATTGAAGCACGATACGTTTGAGCATAACACCCGGCTTCAACTCAAGCAGGTTTTTGAGATCATTCGTGAATTAATGGCTGCGCCGGAACCTCCCAAAAAGCGCCCTATCGGCTTTATCAATCCGGAAGATCTGCAAACGAAGAAAAATACAATCAAAAAATAACCGTAAATACGGCTATCCCCAAGGGTATGCGAGCTTATCCCCCGATTCTCATTAGCTCGGGGCAACCCTGATCGTAATTATCAATTTTCAAAGTACTGACTCACCTGCTTAAACTTAAAAATGCACGTGATTTTACTGACCAAGAATCATGCTTCCAAGAAGTAGAATAAGCCATCTTTTTTCTGGAAGTGAATTGTGATGACGGCGAGCGACAGCATTGTTTCGGTGATTGATCCAGCGGTTCTGGCCATGCCACTGGAGGAATGCAATGAAGCCATGATTGATTTGATCGGTCAAAGCGCATTGCTGTTCGGCCCTTCTCCAGAAATTCCGGACAACCATGACTATACAAAAATCAGAATGACGGTCTATGAAAAACTATTGACTGCACAAGAGCATTTACCAGACCGGTTCAGATTTTGTCTGTACGAAGGGTATAGAAGCCTGACGTTGCAAAGCCAACTGTTTGATCAACGTTTTCAAATAATTCAACAACAATATCCGGACTGGACTCACGACGATGTTTTTCAGGAATCGGTCAAACTCGTTTGTCCGGTATTGAATCTGGACGGATCGCTGAATATGCCACCGCACACCACCGGAGGCGCGATTGACATTTATCTGGTTGATCAACACGGCGCAATCCTCGACATGGGGATTCGGGCAGCAGACTGGATGCAGGATCTGGATGGTTCATTGTCGCAGACCATCAGTTCGGCAATTTCTGAAACGGCGCGGTGCCATCGCGCAATCATGAGTCAAGTTCTGGAGGACGCCGGCTTTGTCAATTATCCGGGAGAATATTGGCATTGGTCTTTTGGCGACAAATATTGGGCTTATCGATACAAGAAACCTTTTGCTCTATATGGCTCAGTTTGATTCACCCCTGTTGAAGGTTGTTTCTTCATTGGAAGGTGAATATCCTTTGTTCTACAAAATCATCAGATAAGGAAAACAAATGGCTACCTTGGGACTGATCGAATATCAAGATGCTGATCCAGGGGTGCGTGCCGTGTACGATGACATCATGGGCACCCGCAAGACGGATACTGTCAACAATTTCTGGAAGGCGATCCCACACGACCCCGCGACGTTAAAGCGCACATGGGAAGATCTCAAACAGATCATGGCACCCGGCGCACTTGATCCGCTCACTAAAGAATTGATCTACATTGCTGTGAGCGTACGGTCGCTTGATGGCAATTCAAAAATCTACGAGGAAGGACGTCGGTTACTGGCGCAGACAAACTGGATCAGCCAAGATCTGTCCCAGCGAGTTGCTGTTCAGCTTCGCGCCTCCTGATTCTGATCACCAACTACTCCGCATCATCCTTAATTCGGATTGACGGAACGGTTACTTGAATATATTCTGCTGTCTATGGAGTTTTGGTGCGCTGGACCGAAGTTAGTTACCCAGGCGAATGCTCCAAATTTTCAGAAGCCACTCATTGAGTGGCTTTTTTCCGATTTATGCCTACTGTTTTTTTGATGAAACCGATAACAGTACGACCGACCGCTGCAACGATGCTAATTTAATCAAAACTTTTTTAAACAAAACTTCTGCCAATGAAAAAGCCGCTATGCATATACATAGCGGCTTTCGTTTCTATTGCCGGTGGCCTTGATTTACGACGGGGATTCGCCCTTGCAGGGCGCGCTTTCTCCTGCATGCGAAAGCCTTCGAATCCCCGTTAATATGGAGTGTTCGCCTGCATGCGAACACCGTTCCGCAGGCGAGGTGCATGCACCTCGAAACCCCTGCTACACCGGAGCAGTGCTTCGCTCTGTCTGCCAATAAAAAAACCGGGATGCAATCTGCATACCGGTTTCGTTATTTTACTGGCGTCCCCAAGGGGATTCGCCCACATTCTGCGGGCCACGGTGTCGCCTGCATGCGACACCCTTCGAATCCCCTTAACCGCGAAGCAGTGCTTCGCTCTTTCTGCCAATAAAAAGACCCGGATGCAAATTGCATACGGGTCTGTTTATTTTACTGGCGTCCCCAAGGGGATTCGAACCCCTGTACTCACCGTGAAAGGGTGATGTCCTAGGCCTCTAGACGATGGGGACATGTTCTGTCCGCTGGCCGGTTTTTTTACTGCGCTCTTCACTACTTTTCAGAGCCATTTTTTAAAACCGGCTTCCAAGCAAGACCGAGATTATATGATGAGTTTTGAATCTCGGCAAGATTTTATTTCTGAATTCTGCTTTATTCTTCAAAAGCAGTGAGACAGGTTATCAATGTGTTTGCTCATCGCCACATCAATAACACTTTGGAAATCTGGTGGAGATGAGCGGGATCGAACCGCTTACCTCTTGCATGCCATGCAAGCGCTCTACCAACTGAGCTACACCCCCGTTTTGCGAAGAAACGAGACTATAGCAAAACTTGTTGCGAGTTACAAGCGATACCTTGCCTGTAACTCACTAAAAATCAATTTAATTCAGACTGCGCTGGACGATACTTGAAATTAACGTAATTTTTCGTCCGCTTTCACACCCTGATGAAACACCGCATACAGCAAAACAGGGATACCCAGATCACCCAGATGCGTTTCGATGAGCGGCTTGACATCGGCCCAGTCCAGTCCTCCAACACCGGTGGCCAGACAGGGCAAGGCCACGCTGCGCACATCCTCTGCCTTGATATATTTGGCCAGCGCTTTCAAGGCATGGGCAACATGCTCCAGTGTCGCCTTGTCTGGACGTGCGGCCTTGCCGTCATCCTGCATGCCCTGCGTGATCAGATTGGCGACGCGGTGGGGGCTGCCTGCGCCATCAACGCCACTCCAGACCCAGATCTGTCCAGCCTTGAGCGGATTGTTATGGATGAAGTGACGGTAATCCTTCACCATGGATGGGAAAGCTTCCCGCAGCGTCAATGCCAGCCCGCTGTCAAAGGGATCATGCGTTGCAATGCCGTGCCCGATCAAATCTGCCTGACTCAATACCATATCGCCGGCGACTTCTCGTATCATGTTCGGTTTCATATTCACCTTTCGCTGTTTGAATTATTCTGACAATTTCAATCTAATCCAAACAACGAAACAGTTACTGAGCAGGATCAACAACGCCATCGTTAGGCGCGATTACAGACCCTTTGCAATCCGGGCCATCACAACTTCACGGCCAAACAGTTCGAGCACCGCATCGATAGATGGTGTCTGCAACTGACCGGTCAACAGCAAACGCAACGGCATGGCCAGTTGCGGCATTTTTAATCCGTGTGCCGCCAGCGTTGCCTTCATCAATGCAGAAATATCCGCTTTGCTCCAGGTCAGCGTCGCGCACTGCTCAACAAACGACAGCAGGGCTGGACGCACGGCATCAGTCAGATGCTGTTTGAGTAATTCGGCGTCCGGCTGTGGCTGGCGGTAAAACAGCATGGCGCTGTTGGCCAGTTCAACGGTGGTGTTGGCGCGCTCTTTGAGCAGCGCGATCACGGCTTCCAGAGCGGGCGCGCCGTCAAATTGGGCCGCGGGCATGGCGGGTCTGACCAGTGCGGCCAGACGCGCATTGTCGGCCAGTTTGATGTAATGATTGTTGATCCAGGCCAGCTTCTCCGGATTGAATTGCGCCGGTGATTTGGACAGGTGATCGAGATTGAACCAGCTGCACATCTGCTCCATGCTGAAAATCTCATCGTCACCATGACTCCAGCCCAAACGCGCCAGATAATTCAGCATCGCTTCGGGCAAATAGCCCTGAGCCGGATAATCCATCACGCTGACAGCGCCGTGACGCTTGGAGAGCTTTTCACCATCGGCGCCGAGTATCATCGGCACGTGACCGTATTTGGGTAACGTCGCACCCAGTGCAGTGAGGATGTTGATCTGACGCGGCGTATTGTTGACGTGATCGTCACCACGGATAACGTGGGTGATCTGCATGTCCCAGTCATCGACTGCCACGCAAAAATTATAGGTTGGCGTGCCGTCAGGACGGGCGATGACCAGATCATCCATTTCGCGGTTGGCGATGGTAATTTTGCCCTTCACCACATCATCCCAGCTGACTTCACCGTCCAGCGGGTTTTTAAAACGGATCACCGGTTTGCGATCAGCAGGAATGGCAGGTAAAGTCTTGCCGGGTTCCGGACGCCAGGTGCCGTCGTAACGCGGCTTGTCACCGAGTGCGCGCTGCTTTTCACGCATGGCTTCCACTTCTTCGGGTGACGAATAACAGTGGTAGGCCGTTCCGGCTTTGAGCATGTCAGCCAATACCGCGCTGTAACGGTCCATGCGCTTCATCTGATAAAACGGACCTTCGTCGTGCTGCAGATTGAGCCATTCCATGCCTTCCAAAATCGCCTGCACGGCTGCAGGCGTTGAACGCTCCAGATCGGTATCTTCAATGCGCAAGACGAACGTGCCGCCAAAATGACGCGCATAGGCCCAGGAAAAAAGCGCGGTGCGCGCGCCGCCTAAATGCAGGTAACCGGTAGGACTGGGGGCGAAACGGGTGCGGACTGCTGTCATATCGTTGAACTTGCGAATAAGGCAAGTGAATAAAAAGGAAAGCGCTATTGTAACGTTGGAACGGTGTTGAAGATACTAATTCGGTCTGATCAGATTGGCAGCCTGACTGGCTCCGGCTGACAGAAATTTATTCGGGTTCTGCGGCCGGCCTTTGAGCAGTACCTCAAAGTGCAGATGGGCACCGGTAGACCTGCCCGAGGTTCCGATGTCGGCGACATACTGGCCGCGTTTTACGATGTCGCCAACCTTGTTCAGAATGCGCGAACAGTGCGCATAGCGCGTGACCAGGTCATTGCCATGATCAATCTCCAGCATGTTCCCGAATTGCGGGTGGTATTCGGCGGTAATCACCACCCCGCCTGCTGCAGCGACGATGTGAGTACCAACCGGAGCTGGAAAATCAATCCCTTCGTGAAAGGCATTCATGCCGGTAAATGGATCCAGGCGCCATCCGAAAGTGGACGAATTGAAAGGCACGTTGACCGGCTGTGAAGTCGGCAGCAGACGCGATTTGACTTTGTATTCCATCAATGTCGTTTCGACCACGTTCAGATAATCCGAGCGCCGGTTCAGATCAATGGACAGGGCGTCGAGCGCGGTCTGAAACTCAGACATGTTGAGCAAACGTGAATCAGCAGAAGGTTCCATCCCGCCGCGCGGCGGCACGGCTTTGAAATTGAATTCTTCCGGCTTGACACCGGACAGGCCCTGCACCCGTTCACCGAGCGCATCGAGTTGCATGATCTGGGCCTGCATTTCGCCGAGTTTGATGGCCATCTTGGCCAGATTCTGCTTCATGTATTTTTCCTGCGACGTGTTGTCGAGGACACTGAATTCGGGGGGAAGCAGATTGCGTACGGTATCGGAATAACTGGCCAGACGCAGGCACAACATGGAAAATAAAAAGCTGCAAACGACCAGCAACACTGTCAAACCAATCAGTGACAAAACCACATGCTTTTGCGTTATTTTGATTGATTTCGCTCGCGTAAACCGCGGGTGCATTACAATAATTTGCATCAATACTCCAGAGCGCTGCTCAAAGGGCCAAGCATGACATCATCGAATCATACAAATTATCCACCAGGAACAAATGGCAGAACAAATTTCATTGTCAAAAAAACTAACAAGAAAAGCCAGAGCGTGGAAGTCAATTCGCTATTGCGCAGTCAAATTGCTCACTTGTGGCCCACCATTACCAATAACGCAGCGCTGCAAAAAGAATGTGTCTCGGCGCTGCCGCAGTTATTTTTATATTGTCAGGTATTGCATCTGGACGCTGATCAACTCACCGTGGCCGCACCCAACTCGGCACTGGCTTCCAAACTGAAACAGCTGCTGCCGAAATTGCAGACTGCATTGCAAAAAGCAGGGTGGCAGATTAACGCAATACGCATCAAAGTACAAGTCAACCCGACTTTGGAAAAAGAACCGGTTGAAAAAAAGTGTCAGCTGCCAGGCACTGCCATCAAGGCCTTTGGTGAACTGGAAAAAAATCTGGCAGGCTCCAGACACAATGACGGTTTACTGGAAGCGTTGAGAAATCTGATCAGCAGAAAACGCTAGGAAACTGCGAGGTATATGCCGTAACTTATCCTTACAATTTTCTCTGTGCGCCTGGATCGTTTCAGTTCGGCGTCCACTGTTCTGCCATCTGCTTCAAATAGGAATGCGGTGCCACTTCCATGCTGTCAAAGGTGACGATTTCATAAGCATCGGGTTGATCCAGCAAGGCACGCAACAACAGATTGTTTAAGCCGTGTCCAGACTTGTGTGCGCTGTAACTGGCCAGCAGCGGATGGCCGATCAGATACAGATCACCGATGGCATCCAGAATTTTGTGACGCACGAATTCATCGTCATAGCGCAGTCCGTCTGAATTCAGTATGCGAAATTCATCGAGCACAATGGCGTTTTCAAACGATCCACCCCGAGCCAGGCCGATGCCGCGCAGACTTTCCACATCCTGCATGAAACCAAAAGTGCGGGCCCGCGCCACATCCCTGCCATATGAAATGGCGCCAAAATCCACTTCGGCGGTCTGATTGGTGCCATCCACGGCGGGATGATTGAACTCAATGAAAAATTTTAATTTATAGCCGTGATACGGATCGAGGCGCGCCCATTTTTCGGTTTTGCCGCTGCCTTCACGCACTTCAACCGACTTCAAAACGCGGATGAATTTTTTGGGTGCATCCTGCTCCTGTTTGCCGGCCTGCTGCAACAGATAGACAAATGAGGCCGCTGATCCATCCATGATGGGAATTTCTTCGGCGCTGACATCGATGTACAGATTATCGATTCCCAACCCGGCACAGGCTGACATAACGTGTTCTACCGTTGAAATCTTGGCTTTTTCATGGGTCAGTGTCGACGCCATTCTGGTGTCGCCCACGATCGTGGCGGAAGCTGGGAATTCAATCGCGGGATCAAAATCGACACGCCGAAAAATAATGCCGGTATCAACCGGCGCCGGCTGAAAGGTCAGCTTGACCTGGGTACCGGAATGCAAACCAACCCCAATTGTTTTGACACTGGTTTTAATTGTTCTTTGTTTTAACATGAGAATGGAATCAGGCAGGAAATTGTGCATGCATTTTACTTCGATATCCCGATTTCATCACCGGTTTCATCAAGCCAGTCGCTGCTGGCGTTGTCTATAAGTCATCGTAGGCTGGAATACAATCCCAGCCTGCAATCAGGGTCGCTTACTTCGTCAGCTGGGCCAGCAGTGTTTCCGCTTTCGATGCTTCAAATTTGCCAGGCAGCTCAATATTCAATTGTTTCACCGTGCCGTCCACCACCAGCATGGAATAACGCTGGGAGCGATGTCCCATGCCATGTTTGGTGAAATCGGCATCCAGTCCCAGAGCGCGGCTATAGTCGGCATTGCCGTCTGCCATCATGCGCACGATCCCGGTGGCTTTCTGGTCACGTCCCCAGGCACCCATTACAAACGCATCATTGACCGAGATGCACCAGATTTCATCAACGCCGGCAGCTTTGAGTTTGTCGGACAACGCCACATAGCCGGGGACGTGCTGTGCCGAGCAGGTTGGTGTGTAAGCACCTGGCAAGCCAAAAATGGCGATGGTTTTGCCTTTGGTGATTTCTTCGACTTTAAACGTATTGGGTCCCATGCTGCAGGTACCGGTTTCGACTTCTATATATTCAGACAGATTCCCGGCCGGTAATTTGTCACCGATTTTGATTTGTGGATTGGACATTTTTTCTCTCCTCGAGTTGATTCACAGGGCTTACAAAGAAAAACGCCGCAAACAAAGCTGTTTGCGGCGAATACAGCTCAGGCGGAGTATGCCTGAGAGTCAATTTTTTTGCTGAGTGCATCGCTGGGATTGCATCCCGGCCTACGACACCCATGCATGCGCACCTTATCCGGTCAGTCAGCCTGCTTGCGCAAAAATGCCGGAATGTCATAGGTTTCCATGCCATTTTTTTCCAGAGCACGCACTGTTTCCGAAGCCGATTCACGACGCCAGACCGCCGGGCCCTTGGCACTGTCAAAGCCGTGTGCTGCCACGCCGGTTGTGTGGGTATGGCCCATATGGCCCGGATTTAATGTTCCGCTGCCCATGCCTGGTGCCATGTTCATCGCAGCCGGTTCATTATTGGTTCCGGTGCGCAGCATCTGCTGAGGCTGTACCAGAGTCATCGGTTTTTTACCGCGACCCAGACCGGTGGCCACCACGGTAACACGGATGTCGTCACCCATTGTGTCATCGTACGCAATACCCTGTGCAATCGATGCATCCGGTGCAGCAAAAGCGCGCACCGCAGCCATGACTTCACGGATTTCCTTACCTTTGAGAGAACGGCTGGCCGTCACATTGACCAGTACACCGCGTGCACCGGACAGATCAATACCATCGAGCAGCGGTGAGGCAACTGCCTGTTCAGCCGCGATGCGGGCGCGATCGATACCGGAAGCAGTCGCCGTACCCATCATGGCCTTGCCCTGTTCACTCATAATGGTCTTGACGTCATTGAAGTCGACGTTGATATGACCTGGCACGTTGATGATTTCGGCGATACCGGCCACGGCATTGTTCAATACGTCATCGGCATGCTGCATCCATTCCAGCATGCTGTCGTCTTCGTAAATTTCTTCGAGCTTTTCATTGAGGATAATGATCAGTGAATCAACGTGAACCGAGAGTGCTTCCAGACCGGCATCAGCGATGTCCATGCATTTCTGACCTTCGTAGGAAAAGGGCTTGGAAACCACGGCCACCGTCAACGCGCCGAGTTCCTTGGCGATCTGCGCAACAATCGGCGCAGCGCCGGTTCCGGTACCACCACCCATGCCGGCGGCGATAAACACCATGTGTGCACCGCGCAGCGCATCTTCAATGCGGGCTCTGGATTCTTCAGCCAGCGCACGACCGACATCCGGTTTCATGCCCGCACCCAAACCGGTTTCGCCGATCTGAATTACATTGTGCGCCTTGGATTGAGCCAGTGCCTGCGCATCGGTATTGGCAGCAATGAATTCCACGCCGCATACACCCTTGTTAATCATGTGCTGAACTGCATTGCCGCCAGCACCGCCAACTCCGACTACCTTGATGATAGTCCCTTGTGTCGCGTTATCGATCATTTCAAATTCCATCTTAAACTTCCTCCCGGGTTGGCAGTTCCCAGTCGATAATCATCACAGCACATCTCGATTTGTCATGACTAACAACTAAACACTGCAGTTTGCACAGCATTATAAATTGACGACTCTTTTTTTCACAGCGATTAATCAACAATCTGCGATTAAAAAGTTCCGAAAAACCACTCTTTCATCCTCTGCCAAACTGCTTTGGCCGAACCTTCCTGACGCGATACCAGATGCCCGCGCAAATACTGCTTCTTCGCTTCCAGCAGCAATCCCAGCACAGTGGCGTAACGCGGTGAGCGCACCACGTCCGATAACTGTCCGTGATACTCCGGCATGCCGATGCGGGTCGGCTTCATAAAAATGTCTTCTGCCAGCTCCACCATGCCTGGCATCATGCTGGTGCCACCGGTCAGTACCACGCCGGAAGACAGCACTTCTTCGTAACCGGATTCGCGAATCACCTGCTGCACAAACGCAAACAGTTCTTCCACACGCGGCTCAATGACCGCGGCCAGCGCCTGACGCGACATCGAACGCGGTTCCCTGTCTCCCAACCCCGGCACTTCCAGCGTCTGGGCCGGATCGGCCAGCGTCTGCTTGGCCACGCCATACCGGATCTTGATTTCTTCGGCTTCGGCAGTCGGGGTGCGCAGCGCCATGGCGATATCGTTGGTGATCTGGTCACCGGCGATCGGAATCGTCACGGTATGCCGGATCGCGCCTTCGGAAAATACCGCTACGTCGGTGGTGCCGCCACCGATATCGATGAGCACCACGCCCAGTTCTTTTTCATCCAGGGTCAGTACTGCGTCCGCCGAAGCCATCGGTTGCAGAATCAGATCGGCCACTTCCAGACCGCAGCGCCGCACGCATTTCACGATATTCTGCACTGCCGATACCGAACCGGTCACGATATGCACCTTGACTTCCAGGCGGATGCCGCTCATGCCGATCGGCTCGCGCACATCATCCTGATTGTCGACAATGAACTCCTGCGGCACAGTATGCAGCAATTGCTGGTCGGTCGAGATATTGATCGCCTTGGCCGTTTCGATCACGCGCGCCACATCGGCCGCAGTGACTTCCTTGTCCTTGATGGCAACCATGCCGCGCGAATTGATCGAGCGGATATGACTGCCGGCAATGCCGGTATAGACGTTTCTGATCTTGCAGTCGGCCATGAGCTCGGCTTCTTCGAGCGCGCGCTGGATCGATTCGACCGTGGCTTCAATATTGACCACCACGCCTTTTTTCAGACCCTTCGATTCGTGCTGCCCCAAACCGATCACCTCATGCCGACCGTCCGGCATGACTTCAGCCACCACCGCCACTACCTTCGAGGTGCCGATATCGAGGCCAACAATTAAATTTTTTGCGTCTTTAGTCATAGATATCCCAGGTTTCCAACTTACTTTCAATTACTGCTTTTTCTTTTTGATTGCCGTACCCAATTCCTGTCCGGTCGCTTTCAATGCCAAACCATTCTGATAACGCAGGTCCACGCTTTCAATGTTTCCCGACAGTCGCGCCGTGAGTTCCGGATAAACCTTGATCAACCGCTCTACCCGTTCCTGCAATACCGCACTGTTCTCTTCTCGGCCCAGTTGCACTCTCACACCATTGTCAAGCCTGACCAGCCAGGCGTAACGCTTGCTGTAATCAACCGATGCGATCGCCAGACCAAGCGTGCCAAACCGTTCCTTAAACATCAGGTAATGCGCCAGCACGTCTTTTTCACTGCCGGCGGGCCCGCTGAATTCAAGCAGCTTTGATTCCTCTTCCACCTCGGCCAGATTGGCGGTGAACACTTCGCCCTTGACCGATAAAATCTGACCATCTTCACCCCAGGTGCCCAACGGGCTGTGCTCTTCCAGGGTGATGATCAACCGGTCCGGCCATTCACGCCGCACACTGGCCTTTCTGACCCACGGCACCATTTCGAACGCATGCCGGATGGTGTCCAGATTGGTGGTAAAAAAATTGCCCCTGATCCTGAGTAAAGCGGTACTGCGAATAATCTGCGAATTCACATGCTTTAAAACTGCATTGTTCACACCTTCAATCTGAATGACATTGAGGGTAAACATCGGACGATTCATCATCAGCCAGACGCCGGCCAAAAACAGCAATAACGCGCACAGCCCGAACAGCACATTGGCGGTTGCGTTTAAAATTTTGATGTCTTGCCACATGCGTCTTGTTCTTCCCTTTTATAGTCAAGGCTTCCAGTCGGCCGAAACATGCAGCTCCAACTCAGCCATCGCCAAAATTTCCAGACACAGCTCTGCATAACTCAGTCCAGCCTGCTTGGCCGCCATCGGCACCAGCGAATGGGTCGTCATGCCCGGCGAGGTATTCATTTCCAGCAAAAACGGCTTGTTGTCTGAACTGCGTATCATGACGTCAGCCCGTCCCCAGCCACGGCAACCGAGGGCGCGGTAGGACGCGACCACCATGTCCTGTATCGCTTTTTCCTGGTCCAGCGGCAAACCCGACGGACAGAAATACTGTGTGTCATCGGTAAAATATTTGTTCTGATAATCGTAATTCGCGTCCGGCGCGACAATTTTGATGAGCGGCAGAGCGCGCGTGGCATCCTCTTTACCCAGCAATGCGCAGGTCACTTCGAGGCCGTCGATAAACTGCTCGGCAATGACCGCGTCATCAAAACGTGCAGCCAGCTCAAAGGCCTGCTGTAATTGCGACACGTCAGTCACCTTGGTCAATCCCATGGTTGATCCTTCATGCGCCGGCTTGACGATCAGCGGCAATTCCAGATACGCGGCAACAGCCGCCCAGTCGCTGCTGGCCTCCAGCATCACGAATTTTGGCGTTGAAATGCCACTGGCCATCCAGATCCGTTTGGTCATGGCTTTGTCCATGGACAGCGCTGACGCCAGCACGCCGGATCCCGTATACGGAATTCCCATCTGTTCCAGCGCACCCTGCAACGATCCGTCTTCACCGTAACGACCATGCAATGCAATAAACACCCGGTCGAATTGTTGCGCGGCCAGCTCGGCCAGACTCTGCGTACCCGGATCAAACGCATGCGCATCCACACCCAGACCCTGCAGCGCGGCCAGCACGCCGGTGCCAGTCATGATGGACACTTCACGCTCGGCAGAGCGTCCGCCAAACAGCACACCGACTTTTCCCAGACTCTGTATTTTATTTGTCATGATTTCCCTGCAGCGTTCAACTCTTTAATCATTTTTCCCGGTACACCGCTGATCGATCCGGCGCCCATGTTAATGACCACGTCACCATCTTTCAAAACATTGACCAGCGTACCCGGGAAGTCGGCAATGTTTTCCACAAACACCGGATCAACCTTGCCCAACACCCGCAGTGCACGGGCCAACGCGCGGCCATCGGCAGCGACGATCGGCGCTTCACCGGCGGCATACACTTCAGCCAGCACCACGGCGTCGGCCGACGACATCACCCGCACGAAATCTTCAAACAGATCGCGGGTACGGGTAAAACGGTGCGGCTGGAACGCCAGCACCAGACGCCGTCCCGGAAACGCACCGCGCGCCGCAGCAATGGTGGCGGCCATTTCGACCGGATGGTGACCATAGTCATCCACCAGCGCGAAATGTCCTGCCGGTTTGCCGTCGACCGGTGGCAGGGCCAGTTCGCCATAGCGGGTAAAGCGCCGGCCCACGCCGTGAAATTCGCTCAACGCTTTCTGGATGTCCTGATTCGATACGCCGAGTTCGCGTCCGATGGCCACCGCGGCACAGGCATTCTGCACATTGTGCATGCCGGGCTGGTTCAGACTGATGTCCATGTCGGCATAGTCTTTCTGCACCACGGTAAACTGCATGACGCCGCCCACGGCTCGGGCATTGACGGCCCGCACTTCGGCCTCCGGATCAAAACCGTAAGTGACGATCGGTTTGGAAATGAATGGCATGATTTCACGCACATGCGCATCATCCAGACACAGCACCGCCACACCGTAAAACGGCAGGCGCTGGGTAAATTCGACAAACACCTGTTTGAGCCGCGCGAAATCATGACCATAGGTTTCCATGTGATCGAAATCGATATTGGTAATCACCGAGATCATGGGCGACAGGTTCAGAAACGAGGCATCTGATTCATCGGCTTCGACCACGATGAAATCACCGCTGCCCAGTTTGGCATTGGCACCGGCACTGTTCAACAGACCGCCGATAACAAAGGTCGGATCCAGCCCCCCCTGCCCGAGCACGCTGGCCACCAGACTGGTGGTGGTGGTTTTGCCGTGCGTGCCGGCAATCGCGATGCCGCTTTTCAGACGCATCAGTTCGGCCAGCATCATGGCGCGCGGCACAATAGGAATGTGGGCTGCGCGTGCGGCCATGACTTCCGGATTGTCAGACTTGACCGCCGTGGACGTCACGATGGCATCGGCACCCAGAATGTTGCTGGCATCATGGCCCTGGGCAATCTGCACACCCAGACTGGCCAGCCGCTGCGACGCTGCGTTGCTGGACAGGTCCGAACCGGAAATCGTGTAGCCGAGATTGTGCAATACCTCGGCGATGCCACTCATTCCGGAGCCGCCGATGCCGACAAAATGGACGTGTTTGACTTTATGTTTCATGCCAGGCCTTTCTTGTTACTTTTATTCTTGCTGCTGTTTTTATTTTCTTCGGCCATCTGTTCGAGCACCTTCGCGATTACTGCATTGGCATTGCGCTGACCAAGCAGATAGGCTGCATCAGCGAGCGCATGACATTCATCGCGCGTCATGACAAACAACATCTTTGCCAGCTTTTGCGCATTCAATTCACTTTGCGGCACATGAATTGCCGCTTTCTGTCTGGCCATCCATTGCGCATTATCGGTCTGGTGCGTGGTCGACGACGCCATGAATGGCACCAGAACACTGGCCACACCGGCCGCAGTCAGCTCCGACACGGTAATGGCACCGGCGCGACAGATCACCAGGTCAGCCTCGGCATAACGTCTGGCCATGTCATCGATAAACGGCAGCACTTCAGCCTTGATGCCGGCTTTTTTGTACGCCACCTTCAGGCTGGCAATATGCTGTTTGCCGGACTGATGCGTGACCACCGGACGGGCCTCGGCCGGCAGCGAAGCCAGTGCGGCCGGGACGATATCATTGAGCACTTTGGCACCCAGAGAGCCACCCACTACCAGAATATGTAACGGACCGGTACGACCCTCGAACCGCTTTGCCGGTCCGGGCAAACGCGCAATTTCATCACGCACCGGATTGCCGGTCAGCTGCGCCTTGGAGGCAGCTTCGCCGAAATCGGCAGGGAAACCGAACAGCACTTTCTGGGCAAAGCGGGTCAGCATCTTGTTCGACAGCAGCAGCGCCGCATCAGCATTGACCAGCACCAGCGGAATACCGAAAAAACGTGCCATCAGGCCACCCGGCACCGTGACATAACCACCCATACCCAGCACCACATCCGGTTTGCGCTGTTTCATAAATCCGTGACACAGCTTAAAACTCTGCAGCAGCCTGAACAGACCCGTGACTGAATGTTTGATTCCCTTGCCGCGCATGCCGGAAAAATTCAGCACATCCATCTCGATGCCGGCCTGTTGGACGATCTCGCCTTCCATGCCGTGCGATGTTCCCAGCCAGCTCACGGTCCAGCCGCGCTCCTGCATGGCTTTGGCAATTGCCAAGCCCGGGAATATATGACCGCCAGTACCGGCCGCCATGATCATGAGATGCTTTGGTGTTTCAGCCATCAGTGACGTCCTCCACGCATGAGCGCACGATTTTCATAATCAATGCGCAGCAGAATTGCCAGGCCAATACAGTTGATCAACACACCCGAGCCGCCGTAACTCATCAGCGGCAACGTCAATCCCTTGGTTGGCAACAGGCCCATATTCACACCCATATTGATAAACGCCTGCACGCCGATCCAGATGCCGATTCCTTTGGCAGTCAATCCGGCAAAAGTCAGATCCAGTACGATGGACTGACGACCAATATCAAAAGCCCGCTTGATCAGCCAGTAAAACAGGTACACCACGACCATCACGCCGGCAAAGCCGAGTTCTTCGCCGATCACGGCCAACAGAAAGTCGGTATGCGCTTCGGGCAGGTAATGCAGTTTTTCCACACTGCCACCGAGCCCGACGCCAAATATTTCGCCCCGTCCGAACGCAATCAGCGAGTGGGTCAACTGATAGGCTTTGCCGATGGCATGATCTTCCTGAAACGGATCCAGATACGCAAAGATCCGGTCACGGCGCCATTTGGACAGCGTAATGACCAGACTGAACACACCGACGAGCAGCGCCGCAATTCCGCCAAACCAGATACCGTTGATGCCACCCAAAAACAGAATACCCATGGCAATGCAGACGATCACACCAAAAGCACCCAGATCCGGTTCCAGCAACAGCAGCAGGCCGATAAAGCCGATCGCCAGGGCCATCGGAAAAAAACCTTTCGACAGACGGTGCATGTATTCCTGCTTGCGCACCGTGTAATCGGCGGCGTACAGCACCACGATCAACTTCATCAGTTCGGACGGCTGAATGTTGAATACCTTGAGCGACAGCCAGCGCCGTGCACCATTGACGCCTTTGCCCAGACCCGGAATCAGTACCGCTACCAGCAGCACCAGCGTGAAAACAAACAGGTAGGGCGCATACTTTTGCCAGATTTCCACCCGGATATGAAACACCCCGAAACCGACCGCCATCGACAATGTGATAAACAGCGCCTGACGCAGCAGAAAATGGTAGTTGCTGTAGCCGGCGTATTTCGGCGAGTCCGGCAGCGAGATCGATGCCGAATACACCATCACCATGCCAAACAGCATCAGCAGCAGCGTCACCCACACCAGCATCTGGTCGTAATCGAGCATCTGCGAACGATTGGCAGACGGCTGCGACCAGAGTGACGACAGGATGGTTTTCACGCTGTTGGCCCCTTCATGGCTCACCCCGCGCAAAGCCGATTTCTTTTACCGCATCGATATAGACGGCAGCGCGCTCGGCATAATTTTTGAACATGTCAAAACTGGCGCAGGCCGGCGACAGCAACACCTTGTCGCCGCTTTGGGCATGTTCACAGGCCAGTTGCACGGCCTCATCCATCGACGCGCAGCGAATTATTGTTACGCCGGTGCCTTCCAGCGCCGCTTCTATTTCCGCAGTAGCCTGGCCGATCAGGCACACCGTTCCCACGAAGCGACCGACCGGATCCTGCAGGGGCGTGAAATCCTGACCTTTGCCGACACCACCGGCAATGAGCCTGATTTTGTGATGGGCGCTGCCCAGTCCGTTCAGTGCTGCCGCGGTCGCGCCGACGTTGGTGCCTTTGCTGTCGTCGTAATATTCCACAGCGGCGATGGTCGCGATCAGCTCCACCCGATGCGGTTCCCCCTGATAGTCGCGCAGACCGTGCAGCAGCGGTGCGAGCGGCAACTGGATTGCGCGGCACAGTGCCAAGGCGGCCAGCGCATTGGCGGCGTTGTGTTTGCCGCGAATTTTCAGGGCATCAGCGGGCATGAGGCGCGTCAGGAATACTTCAATTTCCGCAACGGGCTGGTTTTTGGCGCGGCGTTTCGGTGTTGGCACATCGTCGTCAACCGGCGTCGTCACGCATAACCAGCTCATGTCATGTTCGCTGGACAAACCAAATTCATTCACACGTTTTGGTACTGACATGCCGAACGTCACCAGGTCAGGTGACAGGTTCTGCATCTGCATGACCAGACTGTCGTCGCGGTTGAGCACCTGTACGGTTTTTGCTGCAAAAATTCTGGCCTTGTCGGCGCAATAGGCCACCATGCTGCCATGCCAGTCAAGGTGATCCTGCGTCACATTGAGCACTGTTGCAGCATCAGGTTCCAGACTGTACGTACTGTGCAACTGAAAACTGGACAGTTCCAGCACCCAGACTTCCGGCAGTGTGTTGGCGTCGACACATTCTCTCAATACATCCAGCACTGACGGGCTGATATTGCCGGCGATTCTGACGCTTTTGCCGGCACGTTCCACCAGCAGACCGACCAGACTGGTAACCGTGGTCTTGCCATTGGTGCCGGTGATGGCAATCACCTTGGGCTGATATTCCTGGGTAGCACGCAACTGCTGCAGACTTTGCGCAAACAGTTCGATTTCACTCCAGAGGGGAATGCCGCGCTCTTTGGCCAGCGGTGCAATCTCGGCCAGTTCCAGCAACTCCGACAAACCGGGACTGACGACGATGAAGTCGATGCCGTCCAGCAGACCCGCGGTAAATGCGCCGCCAACAAATTCAACTTCTGGTGAGAGCTCCCTCAATTGCGCCAGACGTTCCGGCGCTTCACGGGTATCCGCCACGCGCAGTACCGCACCACCACGCACCAGCCAGTGCGCAGCAGCCAGACCCGATTCACCGAGTCCCAAAATCAGTACATTTTTCTCAGAATAATTCATTAGTTTAATTTCAGAGTTCGCAGGCTGGGATGGAATCGTAGGCTGGGATAAAATCCCGGCTTTTCAACCGTTGATGCCGGGATTCCATCCCAGCCTACGCATCCAAATCCCTTCATCTCAATTTCAAAGTTGACAAACCAAGCAACACCAGCATCATGGTGATAATCCAGAACCGCACCACCACCTGCGTTTCTTTCCAGCCCTTCTGTTCAAAATGATGATGCAGCGGCGCCATCAGAAACAGCCGCTTGCCGGTACCGAATTTCTTTTTGGTGAATTTAAAATAACCGACCTGCAGAATCACCGACACGGTTTCAACCACGAACACGCCCCCCATCATGAACAGCACAATTTCCTGACGTACGATGACCGCAATGGTTCCGAGCGCGCCGCCCAGCGCCAGCGCACCGACATCACCCATGAATACCTGGGCCGGATAGGCGTTAAACCATAAAAAGGCCAGACCGGCACCGGCCATGGCGCCACAGAAAATCAGTAATTCGCCGGCACCGGGAATGTGCGGCAAAAATAAATATTTCGAATACGCTGCACTGCCGGTGACATAGGCAAACAACCCCAGCGCGCTGCCTACCATCACGGTCGGCATGATCGCCAGTCCATCCAGGCCATCCGTCAGGTTCACCGCATTGCTGGTGCCGACGATCACAAAATAGGTCAGCGCAATAAAGCCCCACACGCCGAGCGGATAACTGATGGTTTTGAAAAACGGCACAATCAGATCGGCCTTGTTGGGCAGATCCATGCTGAAACCGGACTGCACC
>Ga0316224_1002094_pt1 | contig 19352 bp, 17 predicted proteins | sample TBH18013metaG_FD_206254 | JGI IMG/M metagenome (GOLD analysis project Ga0316224, IMG submission 206254) | Freshwater microbial communities from Trout Bog Lake, Wisconsin, USA - TBH18013 | ecosystem: Environmental > Aquatic > Freshwater > Lake > Hypolimnion/Profundal zone | place: USA: Wisconsin... | reverse complement strand
GAGGGACTCGAAGTTGCGGCTGGCGGCGACGGTGGAGAAGGTTTGGCGGTAGTGCTCGGTGGAGCCGTAGGCGCGGAAGGTGAGGGTTGCGCCGGAGGGGGTGGAGCGGTCGGCCCCGGCGGCGTAGCGCCAGAGGCGGGTGGCGTTGGTCTGGATGGTGGTGCCGTTGTTGCGGGATTCGTTGAGGAGGCTGGCGCGGAGGAAGGTGCGGAGCGCGCCGGACTGGTGGTCGAGGAGGGTGAGGGCGGACTGGGCATGGACGTTGGAGGGGGTGTCAACGGAGCCGCGCTGGGAGGCGGTGAGCTGGGTGAAGCCGTCGGTCCCGAGTCCGGTGACGGCGACGAGTGCTCCCCAGGGGCCGCGGGTGCGCTGGGCGAGGAGGGACTGCTGCCAGGTGGCGAGCCCGCCATAGCTGGACTGGAGATCGAGGGCGGAGCGGGTGGGGTGCTGGGTGAGGAGGTTGACCACGCCGCCGATGGCCGAGGAGCCGTAGAGATCGCTGGCACCGCCGCGAACCAGCTCGACGGATTGGAGGGCGAGAGCGGGGGTCTCCTCCCAGTGGATCCAGCCGCCGAAGGGGTCGTTGAGGGGGATGTCGTCGGAGGTGAGCAGGGTGCGGCTGGCGGAGGTGGAGCCGAGGCCGCGGAGGCTGAGTCCCTGGGAGGAGGGATTGGCGACGAGGGAGCTGGAGCGGCGGAAGGTTTCCACGCCGGCGACCTGGCGGAGTTTGCCGTCGAGGGTAGGGCTGGGGGATTCCTGGAGCTGCTGGGGGGAGAGCAGGCGGGTGTTGGCGGGGCTGGCGAGGTCGCCGATGGGGGTGCGGTAGGCGGTGACGGTGACCTGCACAGTGGGCTTGGGGAGCGGCGCAGGGGCTGGGGCCTGCGCGAAGGAGGCCGCGCCGGTGGCGGCGAGGGCGCAGAGGGCGAGCAGGGTGCGGCCGGGGGACGCGATGGGGTGATGGTCAGGCACGGGGAAGGATGTCCTGGAGCAATTGTGCCACGGTTCGGGATTGGCCGGGGAGGATGAGGTGGGGGGCGATCTCTGCGAGGGGCTGGAGAACGAAAAGGCGCTGGGCGATGCGCGGGTGGGGGAGCTGAAGCGTTGCGGTGGTGAGGGTGATGTCGCCGAGGGCGAGCAGGTCGAGATCGAGGGTGCGGGGGCCGTTCGGGATGCCGTGGGAGCGGTCGCGGCCGAAGGATTGCTCGATGGCGAGGAGGGAGTCGAGAAGGGCGTGGGGGCTGAGATGGGTGGAGAGGGCGACGACAGCGTTGGTGAAAAGGGGCTGGTCGAGGTAGCCGACGGGATCGGTTTGGAGGAAGGAGGAGGCAGCGAGAAGAGTGCCCAGTGGGGCGAGTGCGGCGATGGCGGCGGTGAGGGTTTGCGCGGGGGAACCGGCATGGCTGGGGAGGTTGGAACCGAGCGCGATGTAGGCAATGGGCACGATGGGATTCCAGTGTAGAAGGGCGGGAGGGGATAAGGGAACGGAATGAGGGAAAAGGGTTGGTTTTGAGGGGGTTTCGGGCTAGTTTTCCACCTGTTTGCGGGGATGGTCTTGCATACAATCGAGTTAGTGAAAACGTGTGTTTTCGCGTTGGCTCTGGTTGGTGTAGAGTTGCATCAAACGCGAAGACATGCGGTTGGATGAGAGGTACGAAGCATGTCGTCGCTGGGAGTCGAGCTGGAAACCACAACTGCACAGGGGACAGCCATGGAAATCACTGTAAGCCGCCAAGAATTGCTTCGAGAGTTGAACGCGACCCAGAGCGTGGTCGAGCGCAAAACGACGATTCCCATCCTGTCGAACTTTTTGATTGAAGCCGACGAAGAGACGCTGCACATTACGGCGACGGACCTGGATCAGGCGATTCGGACGAGCTGCCCGGCGCGGGTGAAGAAGCCGGGTGCGTGCACGATTCCGGCGCGGAAGCTGTTTGACTATGTGAAGTTGCTGCCGGATGGCGAAATCTCCATCAAGCTGCTGGAAAACCACTGGGTGCAGATTCGTTCGGGCCGGTCGAACACGAAGATGGTGGGCCTGGGACGCGCGAATTATCCGCAGGTGCCGGAGCTGCCGTCGATTGCCGCAACGAAGATTCCGACGGCTGTGCTGAAGACGCTGATTGCGCGGACGATTTTCTCGATTTCGAGCGAAGAGTCGCGGTATACGCTGAACGGCGCGCTGCTGGTGCTGAAGGCGGAGAGCCTGGCGATGGTGGCGACTGACGGGCATCGGCTCTCGTTTGTGGAGAAGCCGGAAGAGCAGCTTGAGGGGATTACGGGCGAAAAGCGGGTGCTGATTCCGCGCAAGGCGCTGGCGGAGCTGCAGAGCCTGCTGAACTCGACGGATGCGACGCACGTGGAGTTTGCCGACGATGATCTGCGGCTGTTCTTCAAGGTGGGACACCGGACGCTGAGCTCGCTGAAGCTGACCGGACAGTTCCCGAACTACGAGGCGGTGATGCCGCGGGATAACTCGAAGTTTGTGGTGGTTCGCAGCTCAGAGCTGGCGCAGGCGGTGGGGCGCGTGTCGCAGTTTGCCGACGAGCGCAGCCATGCGGTGCGGATGAAGCTGGAGCAGAACGAGCTGAAGATCAGCGCACAGAGCGCGGAGACCGGCGAATCCGAGGACATTCTGGAGACGCCGTACACGTTTGACACGATTACAGTGGGCTTCAACTCGGACTACATTCTGGAGTTCCTGAAGGCGCTGGGGAACGAAGGCGAGGTTCGGCTGGAGTTCAAGGATTCGCAGAGCGCGGGTCAGATGCGGCCGGAGGATCCGGATGCGGAGTACAAGTACCGGTATGTGCTGATGCCGATGCGCATTTGATGCGAGGCTGAAAGACGGAATGAGACGCGGCGAGAGATGACTCTTTCGCCGCGTTTTTGCGTTTGGGTGGCGAAGGTATTCGCTATTGGGCCTTTGGGATGTTGGGGAGGATGCAGGCGTTGACCAGATCCTTGGTGTCGGTACCGAGAGCATAGAGGCTCATGGCAGCCTGAAATGCGCCGTAGACGGTTGCGAAACTGAGGCCTCCGCCGATGATGCCGACGCCATCGAGGGAGACTTTGGCGATGGAGATAGCGCAGGGGTTGAGCTCGACGTTGTTCTTTTTGGCGATGACTTCCATGATGTCAACCACCCCGGAGAGCGCTGTGGCGACGCTGAGACCGCGGGCGTCGAGAGCGACATCCGTGACCATGCCGACTTTGGCTTTGCGAGCGATGTAATCCGAGATCGCGACTGCCTCAGAGACTCCGGTTTTGATGTCTTTGACGTCCTTGAGGAGCTTGTACTGGAGGAGTGCCTTCTGCAGGGTTGGATTGTTCTGGATGAAGTTTTGCACCCCTTCGGCGAAGAGCGCGTAGTTGACGGCCTGGTCCGGGGCCATTCCGGTTTTGATGAGTGAGTGGAAAATGAAGGAGCCAAGGGGCGCGACAGGCGCGGCATAGCAGGCATTCTGGGATATATAGCTCATCTAATTTCTCCCAATAATTGTTGCGGAGAACTTTAGCACCGGTTCGCCCGAGGCGCGGAAATTTATTTTTGGGGAAGAGCGCGACGGGAAAGGGCTGTGGAGGGCTGGTTCGTATAGTCTGGTTTCGCGATGAAGCGGCATGTGCTGATTTTCGGGTTGGTTGGGGGGCTGCTGATAGCGGTGCTGCAGTGGGTGGAGTATCGGTTTCTGGTGATTGAGCACTCGGGCGAGGTGTATGGCGCGCTGGTTGCGGTGGTGTTTGCGGGGTTTGGAGTGTGGCTGGGGATGCGCCAGAGTAGGCCTGGCGGGAAGGAGAGCGCAGGGCCGGAGTTGCGGGCGGAGGGCGAGGGGTTCCAGGTGGACAGGGGGCAGCAGGAGCGGCTGGGGATTACGGCGCGGGAGCTGGAGATTCTGGTGCTGGTGGCGGAGGGGCTGAGCAACCGGGAGATTGGGGAGCGGTTGTTTGTGAGCGAGAATACGGTCAAGACTCACTGTGCCCGGGTTTTTGACAAGGTAGGAGCGGTGCGGCGGACACAGGCGGTGCAGCGGGGCAAGGAGCTGGGTTTGCTGCCCTAGGTGCCGGATACTTTTGGATGATTTTTGGCGCTGGCGGCAAGAATCACTCGAAAGGATGACGCTTTTTCTAGCGGGATTCTGCGATGGTGGGGTGGTTCCCCTGAGGGGATTGGGAGGTTGGGATGAAGCGGACAGTTTTGCGGTATGGCCTGTTGTCAGGGCTGATGATTTCGGTGCTGATGGATTGCTCGATGCTGCTGGCACACCGGATTGGCCCCGGCTACAGCATGTTGATTGGCTACACGATTATGGTGGCCTCGTTCCTGCTGGTGTACTTTGGGGTGCGGAGCTACCGGGATACGGTGCTGGATGGGGTAATCAGTTTTGGGCAGGCGTTCTGGTGCGGGTTCCTGATTATGGGGATTACGACGCTTTGCTACGTGGCGACCTGGGAGGTGCTGTATTTCGGGTTTATGCCGCACTTTATGGATGGGTATTTTGCGGCGCAGATACGGCATGTGCAGGCGTCGGGACTGGACGCGGCCGCTGCGGCAAAGCAGGTGGCGGCGATTCGGCGGTCGCAGGAGCTGTACCAGAATCCGCTGGTGAATATGGCGTATACGGTGGTGGAGCCGCTGCCGGTGGGGGTGGTGTTCACTTTGCTTTCGGCGATTGTGCTGCGACGGAAGGGAAAGAGCTCCGAGACGGCGCAGGCGTGAGCGGGAGGGGCGGGCCGCCGGCCCAGGGAAAGCGGATTTTGCGCTCGAGATCGACCTGGGTGGCGGGTTGGGCTGGGTCGGTTAGGCCGGGAAAGCCGGGGTTGGGGGAGAGGTCAAGGGGCCGGGTGCTGGCGGATGTAGCTGCGGGCGTCGAATTTCTCTGCGGCGCGTTCGCCGGACATGGGGCGGACGAGGCCGAAGACGGGTTTGTCGAACCAGGGGCGGTCGTGTTTGCCGACGATGGCCCAGGCGATGCCGGAGTAGCCGTTGGGGTCGCGGCCGTCGAGCTGGTAGCGGTCGTTGAGGGTGACGGCCCAGTCGAAGGCGATGGCTGGGTTGGGGGACCATTCGAGGATCTTCTTGGCCCAGTACATCCGCATGTAGTTGTGCATCCAGCCGGTGGTGACCATTTCGCGCTGGGCCGCGTTCCATAGCTCGTCGTGGGTTTGGGCGTGTTCGAGCTGGGGGAGGGTGTAGAGCCAGGGGCGCGGGTCGCCGGCGTGGGCGAGGAGGGTTTTCTTTGCCCAGGGCTCGGCGCACTCCCAGTTGTCGTAGTTGGGGTTGTGGCGGACGAAGAGGACGGCGAGTTCGCGCCAGCCGATGAGCTCGTCGAGGTACTTGTCGGCGATGGCCTCGGTGACCGAGCCGCGGAGGGGGGCTTTTTGCACTTCCAGAGCGATGGTGAGGGGGGAGATGTGACCGAAGTGGAGCCAGGGAGACATCTGACTGGTGCCGCGCACTTCGGGGTGGTTGCGCTGGGGGTCGTAGGTGCGGAGCTGGGTGGTGGTGAACTCGCGCAGGCGGGCGAGAGCGGCTGTGGTGCCGCCGGTGAAGGTGTCCACAGGGCCGATGGAGCGGTCTAGTTTGGTGAATCCGGTGGTGATGTCCTGGGTGGGGTCCCAGGTGGGGAAGGGTTTCCAGGGTGCCCAGGGGTGAGTTGGGGTTAGTGGGGTGATGGGCTGGAGCCAGTCGGGAAGGGCGCGGTGCAGGTGGGGACGGAAGTGGTGCAGGAGGACGTAGGCCTTGTTGAAGAGGGCTGAGGGGGCGACGACGTCGGCATCGACGGTCCAGTAGGGGATGCGGAGACGTGTGGCGAGGACCTGACGCCAGCGTTCGGGTTCGCGGCAGGGGTTTTCGTCGCCGATGAGAATGGCGGCTTTGGCTTCTTCGAGGAAGGCTTCGAGCGAGGCATCGGGAGCGCGGCGAAGGATGAAGCCGATGTTGCGCGCGGCGAGGGCTTGCGCGAGATCGACGAGGCCCTGCTGCATGAAGTGGTAGTGGCGCAGGTTGGCATTGGGGTAGTTGGCGATGACCTGGAAGTAGACGACGACGGGGAGGCCGAGCTCGTTGGCGACAGCGATGGCGGTTTCGAGGGCCGGGTTGTCGAGGGCGCGCTGGGAGCGCTGCATCCAGTAGACGACGGAGCGGGCGGGGGTGCGGGGAGGGCCGGGTCGGCGGACCTGGATGCGGGGGGAATCGGCGAGTGCAGCGAGTTGGGATGGAAGCCCGGTCATGGGACTAGTGTAGGGAATTCAGGGGGTCGTTGGGCGGGTTTTGGCAGGGATGAGTTTGATGGGTTGAAAGGAAAAGGGCCGCTGGTGGGCGGCCCTTGGGGTGCTGGTGCGGAGGGGTGGCTGTTTACCACTGGCCCCAGGCGCGGGAGATGTAGTCGGAGAGGCTCATGCCGACGAGGATGAGGAAGGTGAAGACGCCCGAGAGCACGGTGAGCTTCATCAACTTGGAGCTGTACTTGACGTGCATGAAGTAGAGCACGACTAGGGTGGCCTTGGTGACGGCGATGGCGAGAGCAATGACCGGATTCCAGGGGCCCATATCGATGTAGGAGGCACCCACCGTGATGGCGGTTCCGACCAGGAGCGCCAGGAAGATGAGGGCATAGACCTTGGGGCTGACGATGTGCTCTTCGTGAGCTTCGTGGGTGGCGTGCGTCTCAGACATATTGCTTCATCCTTCAAAGTTGGTGGTGGCCAGTTCCCGTTGGTATCAGTGACGGCTGATGAGGTAGAGCAGCGGGAAGAGGAAGATCCACACGATATCGACAAAGTGCCAGTAAAGGCCGAAGAGTTCAATGGTGGTGTTGTGACCGGTGGTGTATTGGCCCTTCGCGGACTTGTAGAGCAGCGCGAAGAGGATTCCGATACCGAGGATCATGTGGACGGCGTGCATGCCGGTCATGGCGAAGTAGAGGCTGAAGTAAACCTCAGTGTGGATAGCCATGTCGGGAGCGAGCGGGGTGTCCTTGGGCTTGCCCTGCGCGTCGAGCGGAGGGTTGACGAAGGAGGCAGCGCTGAAGCTGGTTCCGGGTACGTGGTGGAGTTCGAACTTTTCCTTGTACTCGATGGTCTTGATGCCGAGGAAGCCGATGCCGAGGATGATGGTGGCGATAAGCGACCAGACCAGGCCGGACTTGCGGCGAGTTTCAGAGCACCACACACCCATGGCCATGGTGAAGCTGGAGGTGATGAGGAGCAGGGTGTTGAACATGCCCAGCTTGATGTCGAGGGTGTGGGAGCCGGCGACGAAAGCGGGGTAGTACCAGTTGCGATAGACCAGGTAGGCGGTAAAGAGGCCGCCGAAGAACATGATTTCCGTGAGCAGGAAGAGCCACATGCCAAAGGTGGCAGACTCCTTCTGCTGCGCGGCATCCATGAAGTGATGGCGCAGGTGTGCCGGGTGTTCGTGGGCTTCGCTGTGAGCGGTTGCGTGGCTATCCAACGTGCGTCACCTCGTGTTCTTTCTGGCGTTCGAGCCACTCATAGTCGTAGACGTCCTGGGTCACAACGGGGATTTCGGTGAAGTTCTCAGTGAGCGGCGGAGACTGAATCTGCCACTCAAGGCCGGTGGCCTGCCAGGGGTTGTCACCCGCGACCTGGCCGTACTTGAGCGACCAGATGAGGTAGAGAACCGGCAGCAGGTAGCCAACACCGAGGATGGAGGCGCCGGCGGTGGAGAAGACGTTCAACACCTGGAACTCCGGCGGATAGGAGGCATAGCGGCGAGGCATGCCGAGCATTCCGAGGAGGAACTGGGGGAAGAAGGTGAAGTTGAAGCCGATGAAGGTGACGACCGCGGCAAGCTGCGAGAGCTTTTCGGGGTACATGCGGCCGGTCATCTTGGGCCACCAGAAGTGGATGCCGGAGAGGAAAGCCATCAACATGCCGCCGACCATGACGAAGTGGAAGTGGGCGACGATGAAGTAGGTTTCCGTGAGGTGGATGTCAGTACCGGAGACGCCGAGGAAGACGCCGGTGAGACCACCGATGGTGAACAGTCCCATGAAGCCGAAGGCGTAGAGCATGGGGGTTTCAAAGGTGATAGAGCCCTTGTACAGGGTGAAGGTCCAGTTGAAGATCTTGATGGCCGAGGGGACCGCAACCAGCATGGTGAGCAGGCTGAAGACCAGGGCGGCGTAGTTGGAGATGCCCATGATGAACATGTGGTGGGCCCAGACGAAGAAGCCGAAGACGGCGATGGCGACCGAGCTGAAGGCGACTGCGGAGTAACCGAAGACGCGCTTGCGGGCGAAGGTGGAGATGACCTCAGAGACTACGCCCATGCCGGGGAGAATCATGATGTACACGGCGGGGTGGGAGTAGAACCAAAAGAGATGCTGGAAGAGCAGCGGATCGCCGCCCTTGGTGGGGTCGAAAACGCCGATGCCGATGGTGCGCTCAAGAGCGACCAGGACGATGGCGATGGCGACGACCGGGGTGCCGAGAACCATGAGAACCGCGGCGGCGTAGTTTGCCCAGCAGAAGAGGGGCAGCTTGAACCAGGTCATGCCCGGCGCGCGCATGCGGTGGATGGTGACGATGAAGTTGAGGCCGGTGAAGATGGAGCTGAAGCCGGCGATGAATGCTGCGAGTCCGGTGGTGACTACGTTGGTGTTGACGTAGTGGGTGGAGAGCGGGGTGGTGAAGGTCCAGCCGGTGTCAACGCCGCCGGTGATCATGGCGTAGAGGGCGAGAAGGCCGCCTGCCATGTAGAGGTACCAACTGAGCAGGTTGATTTTGGGGAAGGCGAGATCGCGCGCGCCCACCATGATGGGGATGAGGAAGTTGCCGAGCGTGGCCGGAACCGAGGGCACCAGGAAGAAGAAGATCATCACGATGCCGTGCATGGTGAAGACCTTGTTATAGGTGTCAGAGGCCATCAGGTCAGACTGCGGGGTGAGCAGTTCCAACCGGATGAGCGCGGCCAGGGCGCCACCGATGAAGAAGAAGAAGGTGAGCGAGATGAGGTAGAGGATCGCGATGCGCTTGTGATCCCCGGTGAGCAGCCAGCTCATCAGCCCGTTTTCCTTGGTGATGTAATTCTGCTTCGGCACGCGGGCCGTAGTCTGGTCGGGTAAAAGGACGTTGGTGCTCATTACTTGGTCACCCCCTGGGCGGCGCTGGCCTTGCCGGGCTTGTCTGGACCTTCCGGCAAGAGATCGCTGGTGTTGGTGGTTTGCTGGATACGATAGTTCGAGTTGAGACCCTTGATGTACTCGACGAGCGAGATGAGGCCTTCTTCGCTGATCTGGCCCTGATAGGTGGGCATGATGGGAGCGAAGCCCTGGGTGATGTGCGCCGAGGGGTTGAGGATGGCCTGACGGAGATACGCTTCATCCACCAGAACCGGCTGGCCGGTAGTGAGGGTGAGCCTGGAGCCGTAGACGTTGGCGAGGTTGGGACCGCGCGCGTCGGGCTGACCGTTGTGGCAGGCGCCGCAACTGAGGCTGGAGAAGAGCCGTTCGCCATTCTGGGCGAGCGAGATGCCGCTGGTGGAGGAAGCGAGCCAGGCCTTGTAGTCCTCAGGGGTCTGCACGACCACTTCGCCGATCATGGCGGAGTGGGCAGTACCGCAGTACTGGGTGCAGAAGAGGTGATAGGTGCCGGTCTTGGTGGCTTCAAACCAGACGGTGGTGTAGCGGCCGGGGATGGCCTCACGCTTCACGCGGAAGGCGGGAATGGAGAAGCTGTGGAAGACATCCTGGGAGATGAGGGTGAGCTGTACCGGCTGGCCGGTGGGCACGTGGAGCGAGTTGATTTCGTGCTGGCCGCCGGGGTGCTCGGCCTTCCACATCCACTGCTTGCCGACGACATAGATGTTCATGGCGTTGGCCGGAGGCGTGAAGATGCGGAAGTACAGGACCGATCCCCAAACGAACATGATGAGGAAGAGGCCGAGCGGAATGATGGTCCAGGTGGCTTCAAGCAGCGTTGAGCCCTCAATCTGGGTAGCCTGCGGGTTGCGGTCCTTCCGATAGAGCACCGAGAAGGTGGTGACCAGCAGGGCCACGATGGTGAGGCCAATGATGCTGACGAGCGTCATGAACACCAGAAGGGCATCCATACGCGGCGCGATGGTGGAGGCCTCCGGTGGGATGATCGCGAAGGTCGTCATCCACTTGACGAGAAATTGCCATAAAACTGGACTAATGTGATCCATTCCGTTATCCGTTCACCTTTGTTCCATTCCCTGGTTTATCGGCCTGCTTGCTGTCGCGGCGGAACATGACAACCATAAAGCCGCCGAGCAGCATGACAGTAAGGAGTCCTGCAACCTGCACCACACGAGCGATCACGAGACTTTGCGTATTGGTCTTGGGGTCGTAGTGGTAGCAGTACGTAAGGATGTTGTCTACGGGCGAACCAATCTGGTTCGACGAGGCCTCGACGAGTCCGAGGCGGAGATCTTTGGGGCTGTATTCCACGCCCATGTAGTACTGGGCGATTTTGCCCTCGGGGGTGATGATCTGGATTGAGCTTGCGTGGGCAAACTGGTTGAGCTTGCCATCGGGGCCGGGGATGCGGGTGTAGGCAAAGCCGGTTGCCTTGGTGATGGCATCGATTGCGGGCTGATCGCCGGTGAGGAAGTGCCAACCGTCTGCGGTTTCCAGCTTGCCATAGCGCTTGACGTAGCTGCGCTTTTTGGCGGCTGCGAGCTCGGGGCCTTCGCTGGGATCGATGGAGACGACGAGGATGTTGAAGTCCTTGCCGGGCTGCAGCGAAACCATGCGGAGTGCGCCGGTGAGGCCGTTGAGCTCCTCAGAGCAGAGCATGGGGCACTGGAAGTAGACCAGGGCGAGGATGGCCGGCTTTTTGCCGAAGTAGTCGCCGAGGAGAACCTGCTTGCCGGTTTCGTCACGGAACTGGAGAGCGGGGGGCAGGGGAGTGTTGAGACGCTGGGTGATGCCGACCGCCGAGAGGATGGCGGGGGGCTTGTCGCTGCGCTCGTCAATCTGCTTGTCGCCGTAGCTGGATACCTGCGCGGAGGCCGAAGACAGGCACGCGAAGGCAAAGGCCGCGGCCAGAAGGGCGGCTTTGCCATTTCGGATTGTCTTTTGCCTCTGCATGGTTCCTGCTCTCTGGATGATGGCTACGACGTTTGGTTTCGGCTGCGGTACAGCGGGTTTGCGTGATGTGGAAAAAGCTATTCCTTGCTCTTGGCGGCTTCGTCTTTGGCCATCTGGTCCTGCTCGTAGCCGGTGCGGGCAAAGCCGTTGGTGAGGGGAACCTTCACGACTGGCTTGTGCTCCTCGGCGAGGAGGGGACGCTCAGAGGCCGTGGAGGCGGCAACGGGCAGACCGCGCTGGGCGGTGAGCTCGATGGCGCGCTCAATGGGGATGCGGACCTTGCCTTCCGCCGTATTGACCCAGCTGTAGTTCTCGAGGAGCAGGTCTTCGCGCTGGTGCATCTCGTAGATTTCCTCGTAGCCGTCGTCGTTCTGGAGACGAGGGGTGGGGAAACGATCTGCGAGCTGCTGGAACTGCTGCTGAAGCTTGGGGCTGGGAGCCAGGTTGCCGAGGTTGCGAACGTCGACCGGGTGCGACCACTTGTTGACGGGGCCGTCTGCCTTGGCAATCTGCGAGTTGATGACCTTGCCGATGCCGATGCAGAGGACTGCGGTGACGACGACAAAGATGGCGAGCGCGGTGAGGAAGACGACGACGCCGGAGACTCGTACGTCTGAATCTTCGTAGCCTTTGGAGGCGTCGACTTCAACGGGCTCGGTGGGGCTGTGATGCTCATGCATGTGCATGTTCGGGCTCCAAAATCTCCGCCAGGTGCGGGTCGTTGGTGGCTACCAGCGGACGGCTCTTGAGCTGCGTGCAGTAGAAGGCGATCCAGAGGGAGACCATGGCTACGGGCACTGCGATGTACTCGAGAATGCCGAGCGAGAAGTGGAGGTTCCGAGCTGCATCGTTGAAGTTCGGCTCCACCAGCCAGAAGAGATCAAAGGCCTTGGCGAAGATCATCCACTGGGCGACGCGGATGAGGCGCTTCTTGTTGCGCTTGATGTCGCGCGAGAGAAGCAGGGAGAAGGGGATGAGCCAGTGGAAGAGGAAATCCAGGGTGATGATGATGGCCCAGCCGCCGTTGAAGCGGTTCATGTACCAGTGGATTTCTTCCGGCTGGTTGCCGCTCCAGATGATGAGGAACTGCGAGAAGGCGAGATAGATGTTGAGCATGACGAAGGCGAAGGTGAACTTGCCGAGGTCGTGCTGCTCGGTAGTGCGAAGGACGGTCTTGAAGGGCTCAGCCTTCGAGAGCGAGATGACGGTGATGAGCGAAAGCGCGAGGGTTTGGTAGCCCTGGCCGACGAGGAAGAGCAGGCCGTAGACCGAGGAGGACCAGGTGACGTCGAGGCTCATGACCCAGTAGATGACCGCCGCGGTCATGGTGAGCGCGTAGACAACCAGTCCGAAGCCGGAGAGATTTTCCATCTTCTTAATCCAGATGGCGGTGTTGCCCTGCTTGTCTGCGTCGCGCTGCAGGCTGAGGGAGTTGAGGCGCCATGTGTAGAGGCCCCAGATGGCAAAGCAGAAGATGCCGACGCCCCAGAAAGCATGGACGTTGAGCATGGGCGCCTTCCAGACGATGGCGTGGACGGCTGCCTCGGGAAGCTTGCCGGCCTCGACTGCGGCCTTGGCGAGCTCTTCGGTGGGGAATGCTGCCCACTGATAGAGGCTCTTGACCATGGCTGCGAGGACGACCCAGTAGGCGAAGACCAGGGGCAGGCAGCGGCTCATTGCCTCAAGCGGGCGACGGAGCAGCAGGCCCCACTTGCCGCCGGAGACGTGCTGAACCATGAGCAGAGCCATGCCACCACAGGTGAAGCCGAAGGTGAGCATGAGTCCGACGATCCAGGCGCGGAAGAAGTGATCCCAGCTCTTTTCGGCGATGGCGAGAACGACAGCCGTAACCGAGAAGAGAACCGCGACCATGAGAGCGCGGGCGCGCCAGGTGTTGACGAAGGCGGGCGCCGAGAGGTCAGCGGGTAAGGTTTTTGCGTGAGGAGCGTGTGTCATCTTGGTTTTCCTGGCTCCTTAGTTCCCCGCCTTGGGTGCTTCAGCGGGCTTGGCTGCGCCGGACTTGGCCGGAGCTGCCTGGTTAGGGACAAAGACCTTGGGATCGACCGGGTAGGCCGGAGCCATGCCAGGGTTTCCTTCGTTCTTGTTGGCCGGGTAGGCCTGGACTGCGGTGTTGGGAATATCCCAGGGACCGGCGAAGCTGGAGGGCAGGCCCTTGGCAGCTGCCAGGTTGGTAAGGCTGTCAGGCTTGACGCCGGTGGGCACGTCGGCGGCAGTGGCATCCTGCGAAAGCTGGAGAGCGCGGATGTAGGCCGCGACGGCCCAGCGATCTTCCGGGGTGAGCTGCGAGGAGTAGTCGGGCATAGCGCCGTAGCCGTGGCTCATCACATAGAAGTAGTGGCTGAGGGGCTGGGCGCGGCGAACCTGATCCTGCAGGTTAGCGGCCTGCTTGTACCCACGCTGGACGATGGCGCCGAGGCCGTTGCCCACGCGGGAGTGGCAGGGGGTGCAATAGATATTGAAGCGCTCCTGGCCACGCTCCAGCACGGCAACGGTGGCGGGGAAGGGCAGTTCATTGCGCTCTTCCTTGTATCCGTTGGCGGCGATAACGGTGCCGGTGTAGAAGTAGGAGTCTTCCTTGAGCTGTCCGCGGGCGATGGTGTTTTCCACCTGGGGACGAGCGGAGCGGTGGTCTGCGAAGAACTCGGTACCGCGCTGGGGAACGAACTTGGGCTGATCATGCATGTCCTGGCGGCAGCCGACGACAGCCAGAAGGCTGGCGGCAGCGGCAACGAGGGCAAGCTTGCGGGTGAAGGTCGCGTTCATTTAGTACTCCACCTCCACAACCGAGTTGGGCTTGAAGCTTTCAAGATAGGCCTTGGTCTCTGCCACGTCGAACTTGGGGTCGAGAGCCTCGAGGCACAGGAAGAACTTGTCATCGAGTGCGCCGGAACGGAAGTTCGGAGCATTGAAGAGCGGGTGGTAAAGGCTGGGCAGACCGTTGAGAGCGATCATACCGAATGCCGCCGAAAGACCCGCGAAGAGGATGGTCCACTCGTAGGTGGGGATGATGAATGCCGGCCAGGAGTAGGTGGGGCGGCCGCCGATGTTGAGCGGGTAGGCCAGGGTGGAGACCCAGGTTTCCAGCGAGAACATGGCGCAGAGGCCCATGATGCCACCGATGAGGGTGAGCAGGGGCACCTTGTTGGTGTGGAAGCCGATAGCTTCGGCGGCTTCTTCGACCGGGTACGGGGTGTAGCAGTCCATGCGACGCCAGCCGGCATCATGTGCGGCCTTGGCAGCGCGGACCAGCTCCCCTGGAGTTTCGAATTCGGCGATTACGCCGTAAAGTCCTTCCCTTGGCTCTGGCATCAGTCACCCGCCCCGACTGCCTTTTCAGCCTTAGCGGTGAGCTTGGCCGAGGGCAGCATCATCTTGATTTCGTTCATGGGAATCATGGGCAGGAACCGCACGAAGAGCAGGAACAGCGCGGTGAACAGGCCCATGGTGCCGATATAGGTCATGTAGTCCCACTTGGTTGCGCGATAGGTGCCCCAGGAAGAAGGCAGGAAGTCGCGGTACAGGCTGGTGACGACGATGACAAAGCGTTCAAACCACATTCCGATGTTGACGATGATGGAGATGAGGAACATGAAGCTGATGTTGGTGCGCAGCTTGCGGACCCACAGAGTCGTCAACGGGAAGGCGATGTTGCAGAAGATGAGAACCCAGTAGGACCAGCCCATGGGGCCGAACATACGGTTCCACATCATGAAGAATTCCCAGTGGGATGCCGAGTACCAGCTCATGAAGACTTCCATGCCGTAGCCGTAGGCGACGATGGAGCCGGTGGCGAGCATGACCTTGCCCATGTTGTCGATGTGGCGCTCGGTGACCAGGCCCTCAAGGTGGTAGACCTTGCGGAGCGGGATGGCCAGGGTGAGCACCATGGCGAAGCCGGAGTAGACGGCGCCGGCGACGAAGTAGGGTGGGAAGATGGTGGTATGCCATCCGGGCAGGACGGCGACGGCGAAGTCGAAGCTGATGACGGTGTGCACGGAGAGCACCAGGGGAGTTGCGAGACCGGCCAGCAGAAGCGAGGCGGTTTCATACCGCATCCAGTGGCGGACCGAACCGCGCCAGCCGAGCGAGACCAGGCCGTAGATGTACTTGGCGAAGTTGGAGTGAGCCCGGTCGCGCAGGGTGCCGAAGTCGGGGATCATGCCAACGTACCAGAAGACGATGGAGATGGTGGCGTAGGTGGAGACCGCGAAGACGTCCCACAAGAGCGGCGACCGGAACTGCGGCCAGACGTTCATGGTGTTGGGGTACGGGAAGAGCCAGTAACCCAGCCAGGGACGACCGACGTGGATGAGCGGGAACATGCCCGCGCAGACCACGGCGAAGATGGTCATGGCTTCGGCAAAGCGGTTGATGGAGTTACGCCAGCTCTGCTTGAAGAGCAGGAGGATGGCGGAGATAAGGGTCCCGGCATGGCCGATACCGATCCACCAGACGAAGTTGATGATGGCGAAGCCCCAGGCCACAGGCTGGGAGATGGCCCAGATACCGGTGCCCTTGAGGAAGAGCCAGGTAACCGCGACCAGAACCAGCGTGGCGACCGCGCCGCCGATGGCAAAGAAGAGCAGCCACCCGAGCGAGGTCTTGGGCGTGAGGACGATGTCGGAGATCTTCGCGGTCACCGACTTGAAGCTGAAGCCCGGCGCAATTACCCGGAATTCTCCGGTTGCCGGGTCGAGCCCCGGATCTTCTGTCAGAATTTCGTTGGTTGCCATCGACAGTTCGAGCCTCTTAGCCCTTTGCCGGGGCGTGTTCCACAGGCGCCTCGGCAAGTTCGGGGTTCGGATTCAGGACCGCGGCGACATAGGTCGTGCGCGGACGAGTGTTGAGATCGGCCAGTACGGAGTAGGTGCGCTCGTCTTTGGCGAGTTTGGCTACGCGGCTGGATTTATCGTTCAGGTTGCCGAAGGTGATGGCGGAAGCGGGGCAGGCCTGCTGGCAAGCCGTAACCACTTCGCCGTCGCGAACTTCGCGATTTTCCTTGTCGGCTTCAATCTTTGCTGCGGAGATACGCTGGACGCAGTAGCTGCACTTTTCCATGACACCGCGGCTGCGGACCGAAACATCCGGGTTGCGCATGAGCTTGAGGCTCTCGGTTTCAAAGTCGGAGAAGAGCAGGAAGTTGTAACGGCGCACCTTGTAGGGGCAGTTGTTGGAGCAGTAACGGGTGCCCACGCAGCGGTTGTAGACCATCGTATTGAGGCCTTCCGGAGTGTGGACGGTGGCGCCGACAGGGCAAACCTGTTCGCAGGGAGCGTTTTCGCAGTGCTGGCAGGCCATGGGCTGGAAGTGCGCCCGCGGGGTGGCCAGGTCGCCTTCAAAGTAGGTATCGATGCGGAGCCACTGCATGTTGCGTCCGATGCGAACCTGCTGCTTGCCGACGACAGCAATGTTGTTCTCTGCGTAGCAACTGACGATGCAGGCATTGCAGCCGACGCAACTGTTGAGATCGATGGACATGCCCCAGGCGTTGCCGTTGTATTCCCAGTTGGGGAAGAGCGTGACATCGCGCTCGACCTTGGGGTGATTCTCACCCTCGTTGGCAAAGCCGGGGTTGGACTTGAACTCTTCGAGGGTGGCCCAGCGGATGATGCCGCGGGTTTCCGCTTCGTTGCCTTCTAGAGAGTTGTTGCCGTTGCCCTCGCCGCCGAAGAACTTGGAGCGGTGATCCTGGAAGTGGCTCTTGGTAACCGCGAAGCCCCACTTGCCGTCAGTCTTGGCGAGCTTGGCGCCGGTGGCCAGGAAGGGGGTTGCCGAGGTGCGGAGGAGGTAGGCATTGAAGCCTGCGCCGGAACCGACGCGGCCTGCCTGCTCACGACCGTAGCCGAGGTAGACGGTGACCGAGTTGTCCGGGTGACCGGGGACGACGAGGACAGGAGTCTTGACGGTTTGGCCGCCGACGGTGACCTCGAGGATGTCGCCTTCCTCAATATTCAGCTTGGTGAGGGTTGCGCCCGACATGAGCGCGGCGTTGTCCCAGCTGAGATTGGTGACCGGCTTGGGAAGTTCCTGCAGCCAGCCGATGTTGGAGAAGCGGCCATCGTAGATGGACGGGTCGGCGCGGAAGATGACTTCGACGGAGTCCTTGGAGGACGGAGCCGGAACCGGCAGGGTGGCTGCGGTAACCGCAGTGCCCTTGTCGAATGCGGTGCCTTCGACCCAGCCGGCGTGGAGAGCCTTGCGCCAGTTGGCCTCAAACTCGCCGGACTTCGAAAGCTGGGCGCGCCAGGTGGTGCGAACGGCTTCGTAGGGCGAGAGGGAAGGCTCGTCGGAGAGGAGCTGAAGCAGCTCGTGCGCGGAGTGACCGTGGTAGAGCGGGTCAATCAGCGGCTGAACGATGGAGACCGTGCCGTCGTAGGAACGGACATCGGACCACTGCTCAAGATAGTGGGTGCCGGAGAGGTGCCAGAGGGTTTCGGAACCGGTCTCGTCAATGTGGGTGCCGAGGTGAACCGAGGTCTTGGCCTTGTCGAGGGCAGCCTTGAAGTTGAGGTCGGCCGGAGCGTTGTAGACCGGATTGGCATTGAGGATGACGAGCCAATCGACCTTGCCGGACCAGAGGTCGCTGACCAGAGCCTTGAGCTCGGCGGTCTGCGACGACGGGAGGGGCTGAACGGTTTCCGTAGCGAAGACGGTCTTGCCGAAGTTGCCCAGCGCCTGGTTGATAGCGACGGCGAGGGCGAGGACTGAGGGATCCTGCTGCTCACCGGCGATGACAACCGACTTGCCGGCGTTGGCCTTGAGGTCCTTGGCGATGGCCTTGACCAGCTTGGCTTCGGTATCGGACCAGGTGGCGGCGGGAGCGTTGACGCTGACGCCGAGTTCCTTGGCGAGAGCAGCGGTGAAGGCAGGAACCTCGCCGGCGCGGAGACCGAGGCGATGCTCCGCCTTGAGGCCGGTGGTGGAGGTGGTGCTTTCAACCACGTAGAGACGATTCAGGCCCTTGGCCGGATCCTTGCGGCGGGCGACGAACTCGCGCACCAGCTTGTGGAAGCCGGGGAAGGCAGCCGTGGAGAGGAAGTCGGCATCGAGCGAGACAACCACGTCGGCGGCGGAGAGATCGTACTGGAGGTCTTTGGCGCCGATGGCGGCACGGACAGCGTCCCGGTTGACGGGGTCATACTGCACTAGTTTGGCCTTGGGGTAAGCGGCCTGAGCTTCCTTCCACTGGCGGGCCAGGGTGGGGGAAGTGATGGTGGAGGTGAGGAAGTAGAGGCCCTCGCCACCATTGCCGCGGGAGGCGATGAGCTTGTCGCGGAAGATCTGGACGAACTCTGCCCACTCGCGGCGCTCGCCCCGGAGGGTGGAGTGCTGGGAGCGGTCGGGATCATAGAGATCCAGCAGGGTGCCCTGGGTGTAGGGGTCCGACGAGCCGAGATTGTAAGGGTGGTCCGGGTTGCCATCGACCTTGATGGGACGATAGGCATCGGACTTGACCAGCAGCGGCACGCCGCCGGTGGGCGACGGATAGGCCGTGGCGAAGTAGTCCGGACGGCCGAGGAGGAGATCCTCAGGCTGCTTGACGTAGGGGTAGATGGGCTCATCGGGCTGCTTGGTGCAACCGGCGAGACCGGCGAGGGCAAGCGAGGCGCCCATGAGCTTCATGAATCCGCGACGGGAGACGGGGTCGACCCACTCCTGCGCCTGGTCGGGGAACTCCCGGGCGACGGCGGCTTCAAACTCGGGGGTGCCGGCCAGCTCGTCGATGGAGCGCCAGTAGCGCTTGCCCCTGGAGCCGTTGAGCTTGGCGCGAACCTCGGCCAGCGTCATGCCATTGTCTTGATTCATCATGTCGTTTCCGCGCTCACTCTTCATCGGTGGCAGACCTCGCAGCTGGAGAGCTCATTGGGCTTGCGAATCCGATAGTGGTCGATGAGGTAGTTGCCGAGCTCGCGCTGGCTGGTGAACCTGGTGTAGGAGACCGCGACGGGGAGCACTGCGGCTTCCGCAACGGGCTTGACGCCGGGCATGGCGGGGAGGTTGAGGCTGGCGACTTCGGTACCGCCGGCGCCGGGGTCCCTGGTGACGCAGTTCACGCTCTGGGCGGTGGGCTTGCCGGACTTGTCGTCGGAGACCGAGCACCAGACGGGCTTCTCGCTCGACGGACCTTCCCAGGCCATGTTGTAGATCTGGGAGGTGGGGCGAAGGTTTTTGGCCGGGTCGCGGTGGCAGTTGAGGCACCACTCCATCTGCAGGGTGTTCTGGGCGTACATGAGCGGCATCTGGTCGACGCGGCCG
>Ga0316224_1002093_pt1 | contig 19357 bp, 21 predicted proteins | sample TBH18013metaG_FD_206254 | JGI IMG/M metagenome (GOLD analysis project Ga0316224, IMG submission 206254) | Freshwater microbial communities from Trout Bog Lake, Wisconsin, USA - TBH18013 | ecosystem: Environmental > Aquatic > Freshwater > Lake > Hypolimnion/Profundal zone | place: USA: Wisconsin... | reverse complement strand
GGCGGCCAGGATCGTGACGTTGGGTGGCACCGCCTGCTCCTTCGCCGCCACCAAGATCGGACGGGCGGAAGCGACCAGGGAGTCCTTGCCTCGCGTTCCACCGGAGTAGCAGGTATCGAGAAACAAGGTGGCCGACTTGGCTCCGCTATCGACGATCATGTCGATCAGTTCCTTGCGGCGGAGCGCCGAGCGATCCAGCAAGGCGCGGTTGCCATCCTGGGGCAGCAGGTACAAATCTTTGCCGTCGTCGGAGGCGAGACCATGACCGGCGAAGAACACGAAAACCTCGGACTGGCCCTTGACCACCTGCGGCTTCAGCCATGTCAGGATGGCGGCTTCCACGTCCACCCTCGTGGCGTCGGGTCCGGTCAGCAGCCTGACCCGCGACGCCGGAACCCCCAGCGCATTGGTGGCGTAGTCGTAGAAGGAGCGGGCGTCGTTCTCGGCAAATTCGGCGGGCAGCACGCTCTTGTATTGCTCGATGCCGATGATCAGGGCGATGGCGTGGGGGCGAGGTTTTGCCTTCAGGTGACTGGGATCGAGTACCGGAAAGGTGGCCTCGGCCATGGCAGGTACGGCGCGAACCACATGGATGGTGGCCTCGCCGGTCTGTCCCCATTCGTCGGTTGCCGCCAACCTGATCTCGCTGTTGCCTAACGCAATACCTCTGGGAACTGAGAACGTCCCATCCGGCTTGATGGGGGCGTCCGTGCCATTGATTAGAAGGGCAGTAATCCGCCCCCCACTGAAAACCTTCCCGGTAACATTGATGACCTGAGAGGAGGTGGTGGGGATCGACCCGATCGAAATCGTCGGTGTCTCACCGGGAAGGGATTTTAATGGGGGCACCGTTGGCAACGTTGTGGCGGCTGCTTGCGACGAAACGGGTGGATGTACCGACTGCAACGGGTTACTTGCAATTTCAGCCGATGCACGACAGTTCAGTCTTTGTTGGTCTCCCGCCGCGGCCCACTTGATCCGGTCGGCCATGCCGGGGTGCTCGACGAACAGCAGGGCATAGGTTCGGCAGGCCTGATCCTTCATGTCCAGTTGGCCGAACGACGCGCCCAGCTTGTAAAGCATGTCAGGGGCCTTGGTGTGCTTGGGATACTTCTTGTAGGCCTCTCCAAACAGCTTGGCCGCCTGGGCGAAATCCTTGTGCTGGATAAAAGCGATATCGCCAAGCCAGTATTGGGCGTTTCCGGCCAACTGATGATTGGGATACTGCTTCAGAAAGGCATGAAACCCGCGCTCGGCTCCGTCGAAGTCGCCCTTCTGGGCCAAGTAATAGGCAGTGTCGTAGAGTGCCTGGGTTTCATTGTCGCCACCAGAGGCGCAACCACCAACAAGCATAAGGCCGATCAACGCAGTCGGGCGGAACAGCTTGTTGAGAGATTCGAGGCATATTTTTGTCATAAAACTGCATCCCCGACCTGTCGGCCATCCATTCTTATCGCGGCCCATCCATCATACAGTGTCACTGGCAAAGCTCACTCTGCCTTCCCAGCATCACCAGTATGTCCCCTGGCGTCACGGATATCCTTTTCCAATTCCTGGAACGCCTTCGATGCTCGGGCCTTGCCCTGCAACAGGCTGTTCTTGTTGACCTGATCGACCAGGATGCGGTTGGCGCTGCCCAGCGGGTATTGCAGCAACACATAGGCGCGGTACTGCTGCCCGGCGGGGATGAACTTCTTCTCGGTGATGGTGTAGCCGGACAGGTTGACCTCGGTGATCAGGTTGCTGGTCACCCGCTCGCTCTCGGCCATCACCTGGGTGTTCTCACCCGCCCCGGATTCCGACAGGAACTCCTTCATCTTGGACGACAACTTGCTATTGATGCGGTCGGCCAGCGACCGTTTGGCCCCCAGCACCGCCTTGTCTTCGGCGAACTGGAGGTCGGTCGAGGTGGCGGTGCCCGCCGCATAGATGGAGAATTCGTCATTGGGCGGGCTGGCATACCAGGACGGCAGATCGTCCACCGACGCCTTGATCGTTTCGGCGCGAACTTCCTGCTTCTTCTGCTCTTGGCTCGCGGTCCAGGCCGGTGATCCCGGCTGGGGTGAGGCGCAAGCGGCGAGGGTCAGTGCGCCGAGGATGGCGCAGAGAGCGGAACGGTTCATGTCTTCCTCCTGGTCAGGTCGGATAGGGCACCCTCGATGGTCTTGACCTTGGTCTGAACCGGGATGCCGGATTTGGCGATGTCTTTGAGGTCGGAGAGGGCGCGTTCGGCCTTGGCGTAATCGCCGGTCTTGAGATAGGCCAGTCCCGCGCCATAGAAGGCGTCCGCCGCCTCGGTCGGATTGCCCGCGTTGAAGTGGATGACGGCGCTGTTGTACCAAGCGAAGCCGTCGGCGGAATCGGCGGAGATCGCCATGCCATAGGCGGCCAACGCCCTTTCGTTCGCCCCTTTGGCGGCATTCACCGCCCCCAGGGCATTCAGATATCGGGCATTGCCACGATCCAGCGCCACCGCCTTGAGAATGACGGGTTCGGCCAGGGCGTATTCCTGATCCAACATCAGTATGCGGCCCTTGAGGAACCAAGCCCCCGACCGATTGGGATCGGCGGCGATAGCGCGGTCGGCGGCAGCCAAGGCACCGGCATGGTCACCTTCGGCCAACAGCTTCTCCGCCACGGCCAGATCGTCGGCGGGGGCGGCCTGCTGGATCGGCCTCTGTGGTTCGTTTACCGGGTCGTCCAGCGCCACCACCGTGTTGTCGGGAATGGTGGAGACCAGACGACGGGCGAGATCATCGGTCACCCGCAAAATCTGCTCGTCGCGGATGTTGCTGGCGGCATCAAGCACCCCCATGGCGACGCCGACCGGATCAATTGGGATGGAGCCGCCATGGCTGGCGGCGGTGTGACGGCCTTCCCACAACACGACGCCATCGGCGGCGCGAACCATCCTGAGATCGGTCCCAACAGCAACGCGGGAATACAGGGCGAGGAAGGTGGTGCCGTATTCGGTGATTTCACCTTCCAGGATGGTGCCGCACTTGATCCGCTCGGCCAGCGCCTTGCGGTCGCCCTTGACCTGATCCAGCACATGGTCGATGCGTTCCAACCGAACACCGTGTTTGGACTGGGTGGCGAGATGGGCATAGAGCGACAGCCGCACCTTGGCGGCATCCTCGGGGGTTGCCATGGGCTGGGACGGCGTCTTGATGGTCAGCGGCAGGATGGCGACGCAATCGGGCGGATTGGCCTTGTAGGCGTCATTGACCTGGAACACCACCTCGTTCATGCCCAGCCAGCCGGTTTCGCCATCGCCCTTGTTGATGTAGGTGGGGCTGGCGCAGCCGGTAGCGGCGGCCAGGGTGAGAATGACCGGCAGGGTGCGGGCGGCGTTCATTCGCTCCCCCGCACGATGTTGTAGGCGCGACGCACAATGCGCCGATCCCCCAGAGGGATTTCCGCCACGACGCGATTGAAGTCGTCCAGGGAATAGCTGTCGCGCAGCGCCATGGGCTTCTTGGTGGCGACCACCATCAGGTATTCGTCCACCATCTTGCGGCTCGATGGCTGACCGGAGGGGAAGCTCACCTTCAGATCGTAGCGTTTCCCCCCGGCCTCGGTGGGAATGGTGACCGATTTGGCGATGCGTTCGGCGGCATCGAAGGCATTGGGGAAGATGCGCCCCACCTGGGCATCGCCCTTCTCATAGGGCAGCCATTGAAAAATCTGCACCGCCATGGGTTGGGACGGCTTCAGAGTCACCATCAGCTTTTCGCCATCGCGATAGACCGCGTTGTTCAAGACCACGCCGACATCGAAATTGGGATCGGCCTTGCCCTCGGCCACATGGACATCGGCCTCAAACGACACCGTGCATTTGCGGTAGGTCTCGACCTCGACCGTCGTAACCGCCCGAAAATCACGGGTAGAGCGGATTTCGCCGCCCACCATGGTCCAGACCGTGGAATTGCGGGCGCAATCGGCTTCGTCGCCCTGCTCGGTGCAGCGCATGGTATCCTCGGACGACAAGGTTTCCCCTGTTACCTGACGGACGGCATCGGCCCTGGCCCGGCTTTCCGCCTGCTGGCAGGCTTCGGCCTCGGTCATCACCGGCGGGAAGATATAGCTGCCGGTGGCCCGCACCCATTCGGCGGAGGCCGATTGGGGCAGAATGGCGATCAGGCCGATGATGAGGACAGTCTGTTTCATCTCACTTCTGCCCGACGATCAGGACGGCGCGGGGAAGCATCTGCTGATAGAGGTCTTCCAGGCCCATTTCCGGGGCGGCGGATTCGGCGGTGGCGGTCTTGCCCAGAAAGGCGAGGATGCGGCCGCCCTTGATGCCGATGTTCATGTCTTCCAGCAGGGTTCCGGTCTTCTGATAGATGGCGGCGCTATCGGTCTTGCCGACCGCGACGCCCAGCAGATGGCCGCGCTTGTCGAACACCGGACCGCCGGAATTGCCCTTGTTGATCTTGGTGGTCATCTGGAAGGTGTTGGGGTCGTTGCCCAACCCGGCGGCCTTGGCGACGATGCCTTCGGTCAGGGCCGGTTGCTCGTCCCCCAACAGACTGATCAGGGGATAGCCCATGACAATGGCGGCACGTCCGGCGGTGGGTTGGATAATATCCGAGATCGGGGTGACGGCCCCTTCCGGGAACGCTTTGTCGATTTCCAGCAGGGCCAGATCATCCTCATTTGAGACCTTGGCGATGCGGGCCTTGCGGACATGGCCGGTGCCGTTGCGCACATAGAGGGTGGTGATGCCCTCGACCACATGCCGGTTGGTGATGATCTGGCGGCCACCTTCCAGCACCACGCCGCTGCCGGTCATGATTGGACTGCCGGGGGCGAAGGGGAATGGCTCGGGTTGGGCCAGGGCCACCGCCTGAGTGACCTTACGGGGCGGCGGTGGTGGTGGTGCCGGGGTGGCTTCGACCGGTGGCCGAGGTTGAGCCTTGGGGGGCGGTGGCTCTTTGGGTGGAATCGGCCTTTGAAGTTCCGATTGGATCGGCTTGCTCTGCTCCTCGACTGTCGCCTCTTGGGCTTTCCATTTGCCCTGGGGATCGACCGCTTTGATCCATGCCGCCATGGCCTCGGAACGACCGGTCTGGCCGCGATCCAGATAGAGTTGCCGGGCAGTGTCCCGTGCCTGAACGGCTTCCGCCTTGCGCCCGGTTGCCCACATCATCTGCCCAAGGGCATCGTAAGCCCCGGCGGAGGTTGGGACTTGGCGCACGAACCGCTCCAATTCGGCGATACCGGCAGTGGGAGCGTCTTGCTGGGCCAGGAAGCGGGCGAGGACGATGGCGACATCCTCGGATTTCTCGCGGTCCCGTTGGAGTTGACGAAGACGAGTGGCTGCTTCGGCTGCCTTGCCAATGCGCAGATCAGCGCGGGCCAAGACCAGATGGGCGGCGATCAGATCTGGATCACTTTTCAGCGCCAGGGCGGCGTTGCGGCGGGCCTTGGCAAGATCACCAAGGGCGAGATCGGCTTCGGCCAATCCCAGATAGGCTTCGGCCTCGCCATCCAAGGATGCGAAGGAGGCTTCCTCGAAGAAGCCCAACGCCTTGGCGGGTTTGCCGATGGAAAGATAGATGCGTCCGAACAGCAGGTCGATCTGGGCCGAGGTGGTGGCATCCGTGGTATCGAGTTGCTTGAGGATGGAAACAGCCTGCTCGAACTGTTCGGCGTCGATCAGGCTCCGAGCCAGTTCCATGGAGGGTATAGGGCGGGTCTCCGACACGGCGGCGAAGGCAACTCCGCTCAGGGCGAGAATGCCAATCATCACCCCAACCGTCATTCGTGTGATCACCATACCCATACCCCCGTCTGGATCGATCCACCGCACGAAACGATAGCATGCGCTGGCCGGTAAGTCATAAGACGGAGGTGGTGGGATTTTTGCCGAAATTTTTTGGAAGAGCCGCGAATTGCGTCAGAGGAATCGGTCACGTCCATCCTCCCCTGAACAGCCCATCAATCCTTCTTCGAACTGATCACGACGGACCATGGCCCGGTCTCATAGCCGTCCCGCGGCCTTCAGCACCACCGCCAGCACGGCATCCGAGTGACGCATCAGCGCCGCCAGATGAACGCCACCCGGAACCACCTTTCCCGCCAACCATTTCTTGACGGCCCGGTCGCTGACGCCGCTTCAACGGGCCGACGCCAGGAGGTGCTGACGCTCGGCGTCAATGCGTGCGATCTTCAGATGGAACACCCACGGCCACAAGTGCTCCTGCGCGGTAAGGGACGCAAGGAACGGGTTGTGCCTATCTCGCACGATCTTGTCAAAGCGCTGAAGGCTTTGATACGCGAACGCGGGATTGATCATCATGACGCACGCCCGCTCTTCGTCGGCACGCACGGGGCACGCCTCACGCGTTTCGGCGTGACGCACATCGTGCGAAGGGCCGTCGCGCTGGCCACGGCAAACACGCCGGAACTGGCGCGCAAAACCATTTCACCCCATGTCCTTCGACATTCGCTTGCGATGATATTGTTGCAGTCCGGGGTCGATCTCCTGACCATCCAGGCTTGGTTGGGCCATTCGCAAGTTGCCACCACGCATCGCTATGCCGCCGCGGACGTCGAGATGATGCGCAACGGACTGGACAATGCGGGGGTGTCCGGCAAGCTGCCGGCACGATTCCAACCCAAGGATTCGTTGCTTCTGCTTCTGGAAAGCATCTGAATATTATGTGGCGGCGAAGGCCAGCATCACTGCGAAATTGCACGCTGCCGGGCCTTGCCGCCACATATCTGCGCCCGACACATAACGGGGGATTGCTCCCTCGGTCGGCCGCATCATCGGTCTGGTGAACTCCTCACACCCTCACGGTTCCTCCTTTCCCAGCGCCTCGATCTCCTCCAGCCGGCCGTTGCAGATGGCCAGGGCGGAGCGGTCGAGGGTCCAGATCTCGGCCACGTCCTTGTAGGTCACCACGGCCGGGATCGGGGCCGGGTCAACGCGGGCGGTCAATGCCGCCGGGGGCTTGAGGCGGATCACCTTGGGCTCCGGCACCATCACCGGCGGCGGGGTTCCGCAGGCGGTCAACAGCGGCAGCCAGAGCGCCGCGCACAGGCTGGTCGTCCTCGGGCAGGGCATGGGCGATCTCCTCTTTGATGATAAGGGCTGTGGTGGCCCGCACCGCCGTTTCCTTGGTCTGGCGGGAGGCAATGGCGGCAAGGTCGGCGGCGTGGCTGGCCTGGAGGTCGGCCAGCGCCTTGTCCTTGGCGATGCCGGCCGCGACCAGGGTGGCGGCATTGGCGGTGAGCCGGTCATTGTCGGCCTTGAGGCCGGCACGCTCGGCCCACAGCCAGGCAAAGGCGGCGGTGACGACGGCGACCACCAGCGCCGCCGCCGCGATCCGATAGGGGAGCGGAATCAGGAAACCCATCATCGCCGTGCCTCCATCTGCGCCCGCCAATGCTCGATGCGGGTGACATAGCCCAGGGTCTCGCCGGCATGCTGGCCGGTGACCTGGGACAGGCAGGGCGAAATGTCCGACCATAGCGAGGCCCCGCCACAGGCCCGCTGGGCTTTCAGGATGTGGCCGGTGCCGGCGTTGTAGCTGGCCAGGGCCAGACGATGGGCTTCCAGCGGCGGCCGATTCCGGCTCCATTGCCGGCGCAGATCGGCGTCGTAGACGGCACCGGCCTCGATGGCGAGCTTGGCGTCATGGGGGCTGACGGACGGAGGGAACTCCAGCCGCCGCGACAGATCGCCCCAGGTGCCCGGCATGATCTGGGCGATGCCCCTGGCGCCGACTTGGGACACCGCCGCCGGGTCGAGATGGCTCTCCTGGAACAACTGCGCCTTCCACAGCAGCCAGTCGGGCAGATCGCCCCACCAGCGTTTGACGGCGGTGCGGATCGGCTGGTCGTAGCGGTCGGTGAAGGCCCCAGCGGAGCGATCAGTGCAGCACGGAGCCGACCACGAAGGCGACGCCCAGAACAAAAGCAGAGCTAAGAATGGCAGCACCGGTCGCATCGTTGTCTCCCTTGTCGAAGATGTCGGCGATCTCGATGCCGACCAGTTTGAACACCCAGCGCACACCCAGCCCGAAGGCGGTGAAGCCGATGAAGACGTAGCCGAGGTTCATGGCGGCGGCCTTGTGGGCGAAGCCATCGGCCAGCAGCGCCACCGCCAGGCACAGCAGGGCGATGGCGATGAACGGCAGGTGATGCAGGAGTTCTCGAATCCTGGTCATGGGGATGGGTCCTTATGATGTTGAGGGAAAATGTCGCTGCGCGAGCAGGCTGCCGCCTGCACTGCCCGGAGGCGCAGCCTCCGGCCCTCCAGTCTTGTTATTGATGAAGAAAGGAGAGGGTCCGGGAGGCGTGCCTCCCGGTTGGGGCTGGGGGCGAAAGCCCCCAAAGGGTGGTCAGTTCACATGCACCCGCGCGTCCTCAGCGACGGCAGTGATCTCCACCTGCTCGGCGCGGGGGCGGATGGCGAGGATGCGGGCGGATTGGGCCCAGGCTTGGCCGGGGCCGAAGGAGAAGTAGGTCCGCTCCTCGTAACCGCCGGTATAAGGGGTGACGGTCAGCGGTTCGGTGAGACGCACCAGGGTGGGCGCATCGGTGATGGCTTCGACCCGGAATGGCCCGGCGAGGCTGCCATCACGGCGACGGAGCGCCAGGTAATGGCTGGCGCCCTCGGTCCAGACCAGCGGTTCCGACAGGGTCACGATCACCCCGGTCCAGGGCGGCCGGGATGATTCCGCCCGCCAGTCGATCACCTCGCCGCCCTGGCCCCAGCGGGGCATGTCGTGGGTGACGGCGATGAGGTCGCCATAGGTCGGGATCATGCCCTCCAGCTCGGTGCGGAAGGTGACCATGCGGCGGCGATAGCGGTTGTTGGCGGCGATATAGGCGCCTTCGCGCAGGGCATGGTCCTTGGCGGTGCAACCGAACAAATTGACCTTGGCGGGATTGTCGCCGCTGCTGTCGGCCAGTTTGGCAGTAACCTCGTCGGGCTTCCAGGTGCGGGACGAAAAATACTCCACCGTCACCGCATCGGCAGTGTTGTCGCCCGGCATGATGTATTTGATCTTGAACGAGCCCTTGACGATGTTGCGCGGCCCGAACATGGCCACCGGCATCACTTGCGGGGCATCGCGAATGATGCGGACGATGCCGGCCTGCTGGATCGGGATGGCCCGACCACAGCGGGCGATGCGGGTGAACGCCTCCCACGCCGTCATGCTGGAATCGAACACCGCGTCGAAGGTGTCGCCACGGGAGGCCCAGACAGCATCCAGCACCGCCAGCGCCTTAAGGTCGATCCGGCTGTCGGCCAGCTTCGCTCCATACTCGGCCTTGCACGCATCGGCGAAGGCCCAGGCGATGGATCGGGTCGGCTGCGGTGCCGTCCAACCTCCAGCTTCCGACCATACCGGCAGTTTGCGGGTGACAATGACGTTTATCAGCCGCGACGAACGCTGGCTGAGATTGTCGGTGGCCCGCATTTTTACCGCCAGCAAGGTGACTGCCCCGAAATCCGGCCGGTCAGTCAGGATTGCCCGAAGAGCCCCCCATCGAACTTCGTGCCCGGCCCGGGCATCTGTGTCCTTGTTGTCGAGGCGTCTGGATCGGACCTCGTAACGGCCGGCGGCAACCGGATAGCGGTAGGATTTCCGGATGGTGTTGTTGTCTGCGGCGGTATGGGTCTCGGAGGCCAGCACGGACCATCCGCCATCCTCGTCCGCGTCGGCAGGATCAGGTCCGTCATGGGCGGCGCCGTGCCGCTGATCACGCTCCCACAAGCGTTCTGCTTCGCGTTGCAGCCGATCCACCGGCCAGGGCGGATCGATCCGGGCCTCGTTGTAGGCGACGATCTCATCCCAAGCATCTGCCGGGGTGATATGCCCCTCGCGGCAACGCCGGATCCAATAGCCCATCACCCGTGACAGCGCCTCGAACCGAGTGGTGCCATCCATGCCGCCTTCACGGATCTGCTGGCTGAACAGGTCGGTGACCGAGCCGCGGGCAGTGCCGGCGTCATTGAAGTCGAGCCACGAGGAGCCTTCGCCATCCAAGGGAGGCATGGCCAGAACGGCCTCCACCAACTCGCCCAGGTCGCGCTCGATCGGACCGGTGGACAAGATTTCGACCAGGCGCCTACAGCCGTTTTTGGCGTGGATGGTGCCTGCGACCCGGATGGGCTGATGGGCTGAACGGAAAGAGGGGTCACCGCCGACCTTGGTGGCGATGATGTGACGGACCCGGCAGACTGTGGTGATGTCGTCGCCTTCAGCCGGTTCAGTCAGGCGCCAATAGAGGTGGAGCTTGCGCTGGCCTTCCGGCGTGACGCCGCCTGAGGCCACTTCCATGGTGGCCGGGCCGATATGGCGGATCAGGTGGTCGCGCTTGGCGGCGATGTCCCCGTGATCCAGGTCGACCAGGACCACCTGCGGGTAGGTAAAAGATACGTGTAAAAAGTTGTTACAAGCCCAATTTGATGGCTTGCTTGGGATTGGAGACCGGAAGCCAAGTGGAACAGTGAACCGACTTAACGGTTTTCTGGCTCGCTTGGGGCATTTGCGGCACGGGATGGTTCGCCCCTCAACACCAGCCGCACCGTCATCGGATGCCAGCGACGCCCCCTCGCCGTCCGAATGCCGCGATTGTTCAATTCGTCGGCGATGGCAGCGAAGGTGGTGATGCCTTCTCCCTGGATCTCCTTGATCACCGCCTGGAACTCCGTCGGTGCGGCATCGCGCTAATTGCGGTGCCTTAAATAAGGTCCACAAGCTTCTTTTTGGCGTCTGAGCTGCCCTCTATATAGCGTTGTGTCGTCTGGAGACTGCTGTGTCCGGCCATTTGCTGGACATCCCGCAAGCTCGCGCCGACTTTGACGGCCGAAATCGCAGCGCGTGTCACGAACGTCCGGCGACCGCTATGGCTGCTGCATCCGTCCAATCCGAGACCATGGTAGAGCCGATCAAACCAATGAACCAAACTGCTGGCTGTCATGGCACCATTGCCTCTTTCCGATTGAATGATCGGGTGGTGTGGCTCGCTCCGCGGCGACGCGGCTTTCAGATCGAGCAGCGCCGATCGCAATTCACTGTTCATCGGAATTTCACGGCCACGTTTCCCTTTGGCGATTCGGTTCTCGACATAGAGGGCATCCCCGATCGTGCCATCCGCGTCAGTGACCATTCCCCACAAAAGTCCTGTTATTTCACAAGCTCGCAGCCCCGCTTTGGTGGATAAATAGATGATTGCTCTATCTCGTACAGGGTGCCGGTGTTTTTCCACGGCATCCAGCAATCTTGAGAACTGCTGGGGTGTTAAAATTTTAGCTTGCTTGCCAGCCATGCTGTACTCGACATAAAAGGATTGGATGCATCAGAATATGTCGAAATTTGATCGAAGGCAAAAACTTTCGCAAGAACAATGGCGGAAATCAGCCACTCGACTTATTTTACTGAAATGATGTCGAGTGGAAAGTGCAGGCATAGCAACTTTGACACTACCGTCATTGTGTGGCATTGTGATGGACAATGGAATTGGTTATCGGTGGATCATGGCTCAGTCGCATATAAAGATGGCGGATAATGGCAGAATGGTTCTTCCGGCCATCCTGCGCTCCGAAGTCGGCTTCCCGGATGGTGGCGATTTTCTCGCTCGTGTCGAGAATGGGGTGATCATCCTTGAGCCCCACAAGAAGGCTCTCGAACGCGTCCGGAATCTGGTGCGGCAATACGCGCCGGCCGAAGAGTGCGTGAGCGTTGCCGATGAATTGATCGCCGAGCGTCACGCGGAGGCGGCGCGTGAGTAGAACCGTCCTCGATTCCTCGGCAGTGCTGGCGTCGTTTTATGGTGAGACCGGGGCCGACGCCATCGATGATATCCTCCGGGAGTCCTTGATTTCTGCCGTCAATGCGGCGGAGGTCATTTCAAAGCTGGTCGAGCGGGGCATGCCGTCGGACATGGCGAGATCAACGCTCATCGACACCGGCATCGAGATTGTGCCATTCGATCTCGATCAAGCCGAAGTGACCGGTGCTCTCCGCGCAAAGACAAAAGCTCAAGGCCTATCCCTTGGAGACCGAGCCTGCTTGGCCCTTGCCAAGCAGGTTGATGGCCAGGCGGTCACGGCGGATCGTGCTTGGACGAATATCGAAAATCTCGGTGTCCAGGTCATTCTGTTCCGCGGTGAACATTGAGCACACGTCGGCCTCAGCTAGAACTCCGTCAAACGCAGCCGAATTTATGCGCAACCCATTGAATCTAAATGCTTCTAAAAATTCCGCGTGTTTGGGCTTACACCCCCAGCATGGGATTGCCGACTTCCGAGAGTTCAGACATAATGCATTTGTTCGCGGCACCTCTGGGTCGTAACAGATGGCTCAACCCTCGGTTTTATCTGTCGCGCTCGCGAATCTACAGAAATCGCACGAATTCCTGCTGAAAATTCTAGACGTCTGCGGCAACCTGCCCGGAGCCCCCGGGACGGTATCCGATCGGGAAATGATGGCCGCCGTTGCCCACCTTGCACGAATGACCGAAGCCATTATCCAGGAAGGTGACCATGCCCGCTTGGCCGGCGGCGATTTCCTCGCCGCCACGGCGCTTTCGGAGCCCCCCTCCCCCCCTGGCACGCCCCCCGTCGATGACAAGACGAGACGCCTCCAGGTCATCTTGCAAATGTGTCTTCAGCAAAGCGAGCAGAGCTGGCGGCGAGCCAAATCCCTCGAAGCTGAAAACAGCACCCTCCGTCGCGGATTGAAGCAGGTCGAGGCCGATGTGGTCGCTGCCAAGTCGGCCCTGACGTCGATGCCCGCGAACTCGGCAAAGGCCCCGCGAGGGCGCCGGAACGGTTAAAACTGTCACCCGGATGAGAATCTGGCCGGATCAGGGTTTCTTTCCGCTGTCATCTCCACGAGAGCGCAGACGATTCGCAACCCCGTTCTGGCTCGCCACCCCCTCAGCCTCGGCCTCAACTTCGACAGGGCGTCGGATCATGCTCCCCCGAGGGCCGCCGCGGCGTTTGCCCGCCAGATCGGCCAATTCAAATCGACCCGCCTCCATTTTCTGGAGCTTGCCAATTCCATCCCATGCGAGATCAAGCTTTCCCTTGAGACCCTCATCGACTTTGCGCCCCCCCAGGACCGCAACGATTTCCTCGACGGAAGCCAATCGCTCCAACAGCAGGTCGGAACACCCCAACGCGATCTCACCGCCATGCAGGTACTTTTCCATGTCGGCAATGATTGTATCCAGCCTGGAACAGGACATCTGCCGCAATATATCGACGAATAAGGCCATTATCCTGTCGATATGGTGGTGCAACTTCGCATCGCCATTCCGATGAAGATGCTTGTTCAGGTCAACAAGCGCGACAAGGTTAACAAGCCGTTGCGCGGCCTCCATGATTTCGGCACGCACGTCTTTTCTCGTCCGCTCATTATCAGTCGCATGCAAGGCTTGCTTCAGATATTCAATTCTGGCCGCGATCTCGTTCACGCCGTTAAGGATGATCGAGGTCTGGGAATTAAAAAGTTCGCCATGGTCAACGACCGCCCTGGCGCGGCGACCGCCCCCGACCGTCGCGCCCTCGGACACGACGGCTTGCGCGCCTCCAGTGGGCGGTGGACGCGTGTGTTCCTGATGATCGGCGGCACGGCGGCGCGTCCCTTCGTAAGGGCCCTGAATCGGGTTCCGGCGGGAAGGCCCGCGATAGCTCGGCTTCGATATGATCTCCCGCTTGTCGTTAAGTGCACGATTGACGTTCTTCAGCATGCTGCGCGTACTGATGGGCAGCGTCATGACGCAATTCGCCCCGGAATTCAGCATCATCGCCAAATTACCGACATCCATGTGACTGACGATGCAGATCAGCGGCACGATCTCCGCCTCCTCGGGAACATCCATTCGAATGTGCCGAACCATGTCGAGGGGCTCGTCAATATTTGTTCCCGCGCAAATTATGAGGTTATAGGCGGCGGAGGAAATCGATTGAACGGCGTCGTGAACATTACTCACCGTCACCACATCGGCAAATCCGATCTGGTGCAAAGATGTCGCGATCAAACTGCAAAGAGATTCGTCTGTAGCGACAACCAAGCAGGCCTTGCCGAAGAAGGACATATTTAACGACATACCACGCCCCCAACCCCCACGCGTGTTCCACTGCTCCACGAGCACCAAAGCAGCTAACAAAAAATCGAAAAATGTTCTTCCCGTATTTGCCCAAATCCGATTGATGTGTATTGAAGCATGGTTATGGTCGGGATATCAAATCCCTTGCGAATCAGGCGGACAATACGGCACCCTGACCCATTGGGGCTGGAACGCCTCGCCCTTCTCGGCGTCGGTCCAAACAGGAGGTATGAATGGGCACGGAGAAGGAGGCGCCTTCGTCGGAAGCCGAAAGCGCACGTGACGCCAAGATGGCGGAAATTCTCGATAAGATGAGGGTTTTGCTGACTGGAGAAGGGCCGCAGGCGGCACCGCGGGCCGCCGAACCGCCAAAGCCGTCCCCTCCTCCCCCGGAAGCCGCCCCGTTGCGCCCCACCATCGCCGAGGACAACCAGGAGCGCTTCCCCCACATCGTGGTCGATCGGTTGATGGCGGGGCTGAGCCCGGTTCAGATCTACCGGGAATATCGCGGCATGACCCGGGAAACCCTTGCCCAGAAGGCGGGGATCAGCGTCGAGGCATTGGCAGCTCTAGAGGCCGGATTTGACATGATCGTATTGCGGAAGATCGCCGACGCCTTGGAGATCGACGTCAGGACGCTGATCTGATCCCTGGCGCCATCGCCCCACGGTGCCCCATTTCCACTCAGCGGGATTTCTTCTCGAGTGAAGGCGACAGCCGCGAGACCGGAGAGGCTCCGATCCGGGGCTTGGCGCCGCCGGGGCGCATGGGGGAGGCTGGCTTCGCGCCCCGGATGATCAAGGCGGCCCCAGCCCCTATCCGTGCCAGGATACGAACCGTCGCGCGCTCGGCAGCCGCCATGCGGTTAAACACCTTGTAAGCTCGACGTCGCGGCGCCCCCCGCCCCACCTGGGTGTAGGTCTTGAAGCGCACGTTCCGAACCACGCGCCGCCCAAATCGGGTCCTCAGGAACGCCAGTAACAGGCCATTCTTGGCCAGCCATGCAACAAGAAGCACCATGGCGTGTGCAAAGACACCCTTGATCAGAACCCCGAACAGAAACAACAAAATTCCGGCGATGATCGCTGTCAGCATGGCCGTTTCCCAAACAGGTGAGCCGCACCATGGTCCCTCAGACGGGGGCGCACCCCGCTTCACGCCGAGGCACGCGGCGACCGATCATAGACGAGGGGGCATGAAACTTCACCCCCTATGGCTCGAAAGCGTTGGGCTCGCTGAAAATCCGCTCCTCATCGATCCGGCGCAATGCTTCCTCGATCTGGCGAGCCACGACCTCGTGCGAGGCGAGTTGTAGAATCGACTTTCCCCGAAAATGCGGCTGTGGTTCGGTCAGCCAAGCCCGGGCCTTGGCCTCGTCCCCGAACACCTGATGAGCCAGGACGGTCAACCGTTGGACTCGCGCGGAAACGAGAGCGTCATTTTCCGTCGGGATCGCGCTCTCGGAGGTTGGCTCGCTGACCGGAGGATCGTCGCCTGTCAGCAGGACACGGATTTTATTGACGATTTCCGCTAGGTTCGCCTCTCGGTCGCTTTCCATTTCCGCAGATCGGACCTCCTCAACCCCGGCCCAGGTCGGGCGGATAGCCCATCGACGGCCCGGTCGTGCGCCAGAGTATGTGAACTCGAGCCCCTCCCCGCAAGAGGGGCGTTCGCCGCTGGAAGTAAAGTCTCAGGAGGATGGACATGCCGGCCGGGAGGCGGTCGCGAACGGAGAGGCGAATCTGCGCGCCGGAAGATCGTTCCGACATGTCAGTCGAGCATCTTCCGCGCCCCCGAAGACCGAGACGAAGCTCCCGTGTCAAACCGGCGCAGCGGCATGATTCCGGCCTCCATCTCCACGACTTGGCTCACGAGATCCCTTGCTTTGGCGACCGCGCCCTTCAGGTCGTCGTCAAGGTGATCGAGGCCACCACCAACATTGATCAGGAGTTGGGCGTAACTCATTCGCCCCTGCATGGCGACACCGATACTGAAAGGAAGGCCTCTACGGCCCGATACGATGTCGTCGGCGGATTTGATCAGTCGGAATAGCAGTGCCCGCAAAAGCGATGTCGCGCAGGTATCGACCGAATTACGGATGAGACGCAACCGTTCAAGATCCGCGAGCGAACACCCATGCTGCTCGATGCGCAACTGCACCAGAGCCATAAGATTGATCAACCGCTCCTCGGCGTCGGCCACCGCCTTGTTCAGAGCGGCACGGACGCTCTCCTCGCCGGTCGTCGCCAGCCGCGCCAGAAGCTGTTCGGTTAGACGAGCGGTCACGAATGCCTTGTCGATGACTGCGCGAGTCTGTCGGTTGTTTCCCGTCTCGCCATCGAATTCAACAGCAGAGGTTTGAATTGCGGTAGCGGCCTCCTCTGGCGGCGGAGGAGGAGGAGACAGGGAAACAGCGGCCCCCCCCTCCTGCCTCTCCGCCAGTCGCGCCGACCTCTTTTCCGCCTGATTCAACTGCTCGGCGACTCGGTCTTCCGCCCGACGAAACGGCCCCTGATATCCCTTGGATGATTTCCTGCGCCGGCAGCGGCCGCGATAGATGTCGGTCGAAATAAAAGCGCGTTTTGGATCCAGGGCGGACAGAAGCTTGACCTGCACCGCCTGAAGGGAGGTCGGCATGGCGATGATTTCGCAGATGCCGGCCTCGCGCGTCTCGATCAGCGTCTCCCGGGTCCAGTCCCGCCCCACACTGATGATGGGAAGCGTGTTGACGCCGGTCGGCAACTTCCAGCGGACAAAGCGCGCGATTGCCGCGCACCCTCCCCCAGGCAAATCGGACTGTGCAATGATGAGATCGACCGCCGGATTACCTCGAAGGGCATAAACCACGGCTTCGGCGTCGGCGAAAAATTCAACCTCGCACATCTTTACGCCAAGCAACAACTCGCGCAGCACTCTCCGAAGACCGCTATCCGCAATAGCAACGAATCCCTTACAGGCCGGAAGCGCTTTCATTTCTTAGGCCAATCCTCCCTCAACCCCTTCGATTGGCAGTCCACGGAAGCACGGGCCAAGCCCGATCGCAACCCACGAATTATCATAATTTCGGGGGGGGCGCAGCCCCCTCCCCGGATGCGTCCCGGCATGAGACTTTTTCATGGCGAGCCGGAACGATCAGAAACCGCCCCCATCGGCCCGCGTCTCCAGGGAAGACGAAATCAAAAATGCCACCATCGACTCCCCACGTCAAAGGTAATAAGGTTGCGTCCGTGAGAGCAACGTCCATGATGGCATAGGAGGTGAGCGCTATGAAATTGGCCATATCCGCCATCTCTGTCACTTTTCTCTTCCGCCCCCCCCTCGAAATCGACGCCGAGGGCGTTTGGAGCGCCTCGTGCTGACGCTTCCCTCATTCAAGAGTATTTCCTGCCTTCTGATTTCCGGGGAAAAGGAAAGGCGCCGGCTTTTGTCCAGCGTCCTCAATCAGATCGGAATCGTCACCATTCACGAAGCCGATTCGGTCGATCACGCCAGTCTGAAGATTCGCTATACCTCGATTGATCTGGTCATTTGGGCTTCAACGGACGATGGACACATTAGTCTTTTAAAACATATCAGGCGCGAGCTTAGCGGCAGGGCGTGCTCGGTTCCGTTCCTGTGCGTAACCGAAGGGTGGGACAGCCCGCGCCTGATCCAAGCCCAGAACGCGGGAGCCTCCGGCTTCGCCACACTCCCCCTCACCCTTCGTGACATGCTGAAGGCCGTTTCGGCCGTCCTCGGCGACCCCAGGGAATTCATCAAAACAGAAGCCTATGTCGGCCCGGATCGCCGACGGCAAACTCCTTCGAACTACCAGGGGCCTCGCCGCCGCTCGACCGATGGAGCGGAGGCCCGCGCGGCGACGGCAAGGATGAACGCGGCGACGAAGGCCGATGCGAAACCGGCTGTGGGAGAAAATCCCCCCCCACTCTCCCCGGTGCCGACACCGAAAAGCGGCATTGCCGGAGCCTCGGTTTTGCCGCCGCTCCAGAGAGGCGACGGCCCGTCCGGTGCCATCGGCGACCTCGCCGAGCCCGCCAGGAGTCCCGATCAACCATCGCTTCCGCGACGGCGCGTCCAGGTGGTTCAGGAGGCTCTGCGCATCTCCAACGAACTTCAGATCCTTCTAGGCGCCCCCACCTCGGAAGAGGCCAAGGCAAAGATCGGCGACCATTTCAATCGCCTGATGAACCTGATGGGGCTGATCCACGGCTATTGCGTCGAAGGCGGCGAGACGATCCCCTTCTTCAAGAGCAAGTACGACGAGATTATGGGGTTGGTCGGCACATTCTCGCTCGGAATTCTCTTGGGGGGGCTGGAACGGACGGTCCATGAATCATCGAGAGTCGTCGATGGAACCGTGCCCGCCGCATTGGGATCATCATCCAAGGTCTTCTACAAGATGTCGGAGTTCGAGAACCTCGTCAGAATGCTTGGCGGATACGCCATGCTTTCCACTGACATGATTGATCTCATGAAGACCGGGTGGCAAAACGTACTATCCTTGGCGGCACTGGATAACAAGCTGAACGAGTTGGATGGCTCCCCCAACTCCTCTCTCCTCCAGGTCGCATCGCAGCGGCTAGGCGCCGCGAACGCAGCCCTGAAGGAACGGATAGCCGCTGATTCCCAGGAAGCGGCCTTCAAACGCCTGCGCCCCTCGTCATAGCAGCCCTTATCCCTCCTGGGGCACCGACACCAACATCCGCCCCATGACGCTCAGCTTCTTCATCAAGAAGCGGGAGAAGCCGGGACGAGCGAACAGCATCTTCCCCGAATGCTTTTTCGTCTCGATTCTCTCCCCGAGAGCGCTGAAGACGACGGGAATCAGCGCCTTCATGGACAGCGGCGCGAACATGCAGGCCGACGCGCCCGCGCTCATGGCCCGCTCACGCAGGCCATGAGCCGCGTCGTCGTTGTCGGAGGGGCTCGCCAGGACGATGACGGGCAGCGCCTTCTTGCAGCCCGCCTTCCCGGCACGAATCAGGTTGATTTGATCCAGACCGCTGCTGCCGTCGATTTCGGCGGCGATGATCAGCAGATCGACCTTGTATGCCCTCAGGACACTCAAGGCCTCTTTGTAACTGCCAACATCAGTGACGTTGGATAGCCCCGCCCCCTTCAGGATTTCGCCAACCATGTGGCGGAACGCACCACAACCGTCCGCCAAGTGCGGATTCCGACACGTTCCGGCCACCCATTCCGATTTGATTCCGGCCACTGATTCCGATCGCGTTCCGGCCACCCATTCCGATCCGGTTCCGGCCACCTATTCCGA
>Ga0316224_1002073_pt1 | contig 19535 bp, 14 predicted proteins | sample TBH18013metaG_FD_206254 | JGI IMG/M metagenome (GOLD analysis project Ga0316224, IMG submission 206254) | Freshwater microbial communities from Trout Bog Lake, Wisconsin, USA - TBH18013 | ecosystem: Environmental > Aquatic > Freshwater > Lake > Hypolimnion/Profundal zone | place: USA: Wisconsin... | reverse complement strand
AGCTCAGTTTACGGATACCAGTGCGGTGATAGGTGGCTCGGCAATAACACAGCGTTTCTGGAAATTTAATGGCGTTGTTAATGTCAATAATGGTTCAACGGTTCAATATAGCTTCCCTCAACAGGGGGTTTATACGGTTACCCTTGAAGTTGTAAATGCCTTAGGCTGTGCTGATTCTATAACGCAGCAAATTGAAGTTAACCCTGCGTTTACTGCAGCATTTAAATATACAGACCAGTGCCTGGGAGACACTACCACATTTACTGACCTTACCCAATCGCTTTCTATTGTTTCGCGAATTTGGAAGTTCCGCGAAATTGGAGACGGGCCTTATGCTTACGCCCCGGTTGCAAATATGGCTTTTAGCCAGGAAGGCGTTTATGATGTTGAATTGCAGATTGAAAACGCCATTGGTTGTTTATCTACAATCGACCAGCAGGTTAAGATAGTAGGTAAGCCATCTGCCAATTTCAGCAACCTTATAAGTTGTGTAAATCAACCTTACTCGCCGCTCGACAGTAGTTTTGCTTATGGAGATACGCTTGTGGTTTGGACCTGGAATATAGGCGGGCACCTGAGCCACCAACCTTCGCCTACTGTGGTCTTTAATAATTACGGGCCGGAAAACGTTAGCCTGCAGGTTACTTCTTCCGAAGGCTGTGTTGACTCCGTAACAAAAACAATAGAGGTTGCGCCGGTACCAAATGCACTATTTGCTTTTACTCCTCAGTATGGAACTGCACCATTGCAGGTAACTTTTACCAACAGAAGTGCCGGTGCAGATAGTTATGTCTGGAATTTTGGAGATGGAAACTCAGTCAGTCTGGACTCTCCTTTCCTGAACCCGGCACCGTATACCTATGCTCAAAACGGCGACTACAATATGGTTTTATACGCCTATAATCAATACGGCTGTGTCGATTCATTTTCGCGATTACTAACCGTTACGCCAACAAATCTCGACCTGGCAATTGAGCAGGTGAGCAGCTATAGTGTTACCCAATCTGACGGAAGCCAGCTGGTTACTTTAACTGCTTATGTAAGCAACCTGGGCACACGGATCATTAATTCGGCGCACTTATATGCTACCTTGGGTGGCAGCGGTATTATGGAGCAAAACTGGAATGGCTATTTACTGTCGGGGCAAACCATTTTGGATACTTTCCCTGCCCAGTTTGTAATTCCGGCAGGGGCTGGTAATACTTACGTTTGTGTAACAGCTACTGATGTAAATGGTGGAGAAACTGAAATTGACACCAGCAATAATCAAAACTGTGCTTCCTTAACCGGTACCATGCAGTTGGCCGGGCCGCAACCAAACCCTGCAATTACCAATTCCTTATTGGGAATTATACTGCCGCAGGCGGGCACTGTTTATATTTCAATCATCGATGAGCTGGGCAGGCCGGTTGTTCCCGAAAAACCATATAATCTGGCTGTGGGCCGTACCAATTACATTATTCCGGTTGATCAGCTTCAAGGTGCTGAGTATTACATCCGGGTGCGTTATAACGATGATATTGAGGTAAGAAACTTTGTGGTGAAGTAATTCAAATGCCGGGATGTTAACGCGTTTTTGGCATAACTTTTATTGAATTACGTTAACACATTAATACATTCGCACCCTAGTACAATATGAAACAGATTGCAATTTTTGCCAGCGGAAACGGAAGCAACACCGAAGCTATTATAGCATATTTTAAGGCACACGCCGCGGTAAAGGTAGCCCTGGTAGTTACCAATAACCCTGAAGCCGGGGTAATAAAAATTGCCCATAGCAATAAGATCATTTCGGCCATTGTAAGCAAAGCAGCATTAAACGACCCCGAAATACTTGGCAGGCTTCTGGAGGCATTAAATATTGATATGATAGTGTTGGCCGGCTTTTTGCAACTAATACCAGCTTACCTTTTGCAGCGATATCCCCAACGCATTATTAATATACATCCTGCTCTTTTGCCCAGGCATGGTGGCAAAGGCATGTATGGAATGAAAGTGCACCAAGCCGTTTTGAGTAATGGCGACCGGGAAACAGGTATTACCATTCATTTTGTAAATGAACACTATGACGAGGGAGAGGTGATATTGCAAAAAACAACAGCCATAGGGGCAGACGACACGCCTGAAACGGTGGCCCGCAAAGTACAGCTACTGGAGCACCATTGGTTTCCCAAAACCATCGAGCAGCTTTTATCGTAATCAACAAGCGTTTATAATATTCCGGCCAGCTTAAATGGTTGCTGGTATTTTTGCGCGCATTATCCCAATCTAACATGAGCAAAAAGATACAATCAGCCCTTATTTCGGTTTATTACAAAGATAAACTAGACCTTATTGTTAAAGAGTTAAACCGTTTGGGAGTTAAAATATATTCCACCGGTGGCACTCAAAGTTTTATTGAAGGACTGGGAGTAAAAGTAACTGCTGTTGAGGATCTTACGTCGTACCCTTCTATTCTGGGTGGCAGGGTAAAAACACTGCACCCAAAAGTATTTGGCGGCATTTTAGGAAGGCGTGATAATGCCGGGGACCTGGCGGAGATGAAGAAGTTTGAGATTCCTGAAATTGATTTGGTTATTGTTGACCTGTATCCTTTTGAGGAAACAGTTAAAGCTGGCAAAAGTGAGGAGGATATCATTGAGAAAATAGACATAGGTGGCATTTCACTTATTCGGGCGGCAGCTAAGAATTTTAAGGATACTGTGATAGTTTCTTCGAAAAGTGATTATGGTCACTTGCTGGAGTTGCTCCAGGCTAAAAACGGAGTATCGGATATTGAAGACCGCAAACGTTTTGCCGCACGTGCATTTATGACCTCCTCGCATTACGATACTTTAATTTTCAACTACTTTAACCGCAGCTATAATTTTGAAGTATTTAAAAAGAGCGAGCTGAGCGGAAAAGTATTGCGTTATGGCGAGAACCCTCACCAGCGCGGCGTGTTCTACGGTGAGTTGAATGAGCTGTTTGATATTTTAAATGGCAAGGAGTTATCGTACAACAACCTGGTGGACGTAGATGCTGCTATTAACCTGGTGGCCGAATTTGAGGCGCCTACGGTGGCTATTATTAAACATACCAACTCTTGCGGCCTGGCATCGCGCGATAGTATAAGTGAGGCTTATAAAGCTGCCTTTGCCTGCGATACCACATCGGCATTTGGTGGTGTTATTGCGGCCAACCGCACCATTGATGCAGCTACCGCCACCGAAATGAATACACTATTTTTTGAGGTGTTGATTGCACCGACTTATGATGATGAAGCTCTGGCAATACTTAAATCAAAAAAGAACCGTATCATCATTCAACAGAAAGCAAAGGCTCCGGTTACCAAAACCTTCAAAAATTTACTGAATGGCGTGCTTGAACAGGATGCTGACCAGAGAGCCGAAGGTAAAAACGAATTTAAATTAGCCACTACCAAGGCGCCGACTGAACAGCAAATTGCGGACCTTACATTTGCTGTAATAGCCGTTAAACACCTTAAATCAAACGGTATTGCGCTGGTTAAAAACCGCCAGTTAGTGGGTATGGGCTGCGGCCAAACTTCGCGTATAGACGCGTTGCAAGGTGCTATTAAAAAGGCAAAGGAATTTGGCTTCGATTTAAACGGAGCTGTTATGGCCAGCGATGCATTTTTCCCATTCCCCGATTGCGTAAACATTGCGCATGAAGCGGGCATTGTCGCTATTTCTCAGCCTGGGGGCAGTATCAAGGATCAGGACTCTATTGATGCCGCTAATAAGAATGGACAGGCCATGGTGATGACAGGAGTCAGACATTTCAGGCATTAGAAATCACTTCACCCCCAACATAAATTTCAACGGCCCGCCAAGTCTTGGTCCCCATGAGTTTTCTGAGTGGTCATCGCCCATAAAGTGAAGACTCATCCAGTTATTAAAGTTATAGCCGCTGGCCTCCATTACTTTATCAATTGCCATCTGGTATGGCCAGTAAAGGCTATCCAGCGTTTTATCGCCATGGTCGAAATAAATTTTATGGCTCATGCCATCGGGCAGATGGCCGGCAAGGTAAGCACAAAAGGCGTGGCTGAATGCCCTGTAATTCTGATGATTAGTACTACCCACCCAATGTGTTGACATACAAATCGCTCCTCCGAAAACATGGGGGTATTCGCAAATAGCATATAATGAAATAAGGCCCCCCATGCTTGACCCAGCAATGAAAGTATTGGCACTATCGGTTTTGGTTGAGAATGTGCTGTCGATAAACGGCTTTAATTCGGTTGTTATAAAAAGCAGGTAGTTATCAGCTAGTGGTTTTCTTTTCAGGTCGTCATTTACAACCTCTTCTTTAAATCCATCAGGCAGGTAAGCCAATGCTTTTTGAGGAAAATACTCCGCATGCCTGTTGTCGCCGTTATTCCATATCCCCACTACGATGCAATCTTTTATTCGTCCCTGTTTTAGCAACTTAGTAACAGTTTCATCTACCTTCCAGGCCTGGTGGTTCCAGGTAATGGCGGTGTCAAAAAGCATCTGGCCATCGTGCATATAAAGCACGGCGTATTTTTGATTGGGATTATAGTTTTCAGGCAGCCACACATCAATATTGCGGGGCTGAACATATTGTGAATGGAACTTTTCAAACCGGCGAATAGAACCGCTGGTTACATGGGGAATTTGAGCTGAAACGTGTAAAAGGAGGCATATCGTTAAAAGAAAAAAGAAATATTTCATAGCGGCTAAAAGCGGCTTCCTACTTCTTTTTTGCTTCCATCTTCTGCTCCTGCTTTACTTCTGCTTTGATCTCTTTATCAGCAGATTCGTCGTTGGCATTCAGGCCTTCGTTGCCGGTATCTAAAACAAATTTCCAGCTGTGGTTTTTGTCTTTTTTCCAGATGGTGCAGTAAGTGCCTTCTTCTTTGCCAATATTTTTGATAGTAAGCAAATAAGTGCCGTAAGTAAAACCAAGTTCGCCCGAACGGGCCACGTCAGCTTTAATAGGAACCCACGTGAGGGTGTACATAGAATCCGGATGTGAGCTGAAGCGACTGATGATTGAATCTTTACCTGTTAAAGGCATGCTATAAGGCCTTAACATGGTGGCGTGCTCGGAAGCAAATGCTATAAAGGCGGCATTACGACCTTTCTGTTCAGATAATTGCGAAAACGCAAGGTCAGTTTGAAGAAGGTCGTTGCGCAGTGAGTCAAGGCGTGCTTTCATAGCCTCATGGCTGGGGGCCGGGGCTTGTTGATTACAACTGCTAAAGCCGATGATGGCAACAATTATCAAAAGAGAATATTTCATGATTACGTATGTTTTGAATATTAACGATTAGAAAACAACACCATTCCACTTTACCAACGAAGGTATGAAATTAGAATAAAAAAGAAAGAATAGCAGACGTGCCGGTGCAACTTTTTTGCATTGTTTGTAATAAGCCCTTGATAAAGTATTTTTATGTGCTTAAAAATAATGGTGGTGTAAAGAGTTTGTATATTTTTGGGATTGTTATACCATTGCTGTAGCCGGTCAGAATACCGGGGTGGTAATAAAAAGCAAGATAACATTTTTTATGCTAATATTTTAACAAAGGCATGGATTGATCAGGGCTGTTGGCCTTGAATTTGTAATTTTAAATTGTAAATATCCTTTATGAAAAAATTATTGGGGACGGTTTTGATTTTGCTATCGACTTTGTTTGTCGGGTTTGCTCAACAGGATAATAACAGCACCGATGACGTTTATTATAACGATGAAAGTAATATTCAACAGCAGGCAAATCCACCAGCGCAGGATCAGAATTATGATGACGACAACAACGATAATAGCAGTGCCCCAACGTACCAGACATTTTACGACCAGTTAAGCCCCTATGGAAGCTGGGTCAATTATCCGGGCTATGGATATTGCTGGGTGCCTAATGGCTTAGATCCAAGCTTTTCGCCTTATATGACCAATGGTCACTGGGTTTATACTGACATGGGCTGGACCTGGGTATCGGATTTTGCCTGGGGATGGGGACCGTTTCACTATGGTCGTTGGTTCGAAGATCCTTACTATGGTTGGATGTGGCTACCTGGTTATGATTGGGCTCCGGCCTGGGTAATTTGGGGAGATTATGGTGGTTATTACGGATGGGCCTGTTTAGGCCCCCACGATGTATTATCACCTCATTTCAGACCAAGTCGCGATCATTGGCATTTTGTAGAGCACCAATACATGGGTCGTCAGGATTTTGGAAGCCATATTATGCGCACCGATGATGTGATACACGGTGGTGATATTAATGGACGTATCAATATTATCAGCCACGCTAATACTTACCATCAAAGTGTATTCTTTTCAGGCCCTAAGGCAGATGAAGTGGCGCGCTACAGTGGTCAGGAAGTTCATGCAGTGCACATTAATAACGTAAGCGACCCGAAACAAACCAGGGTTGAAGGTGGTAATATTAATATCTATCGTCCAGCCATTGTTAGAAATAACGATCAGCATGTTACGCCTAACAAAGTCAATAACCTTCAGGATTTGCAGCAAAAACCTAATAGCAGGCCTGCGCAAAATCAAAACCAGAGTCAACAACAAGGCAGGGAACAGAGAAACACCCCGGCTACACCTGACAGGCAGCAACAGAACGCCCAGCAATGGACACCGCCCAGGCAGAGTGTTCCTGTTCAGCAAAGGCAATACAGCGCACCGGCGCAACAACCGGTACAAAGAAGTTACGTGCCTTCGCAGCAGCCAGCGCAGCATTATTCTGCACCAGCGCAACAACATTACTCTGCTCCTGCCGGTGGTGGTGCAAGAGGCGGTGGTGGTAGACGTTAAGAGCGATTCATATTAAAACAAAAAAGGGCACTATATAGTGCCCTTTTTTGTTTTACGGGAAAGAAGTGCATATTGTATGAAAGATGCGGCCTTTGCTGAAATTGCCGGTTTTTTCTCATCTTCATACCATGTCATTCAATAAGTACAATAAGGCGCATGTCCTTTTTATGATAGTAGGTTTTGCTTGTTTTGGCATAACAGTTGAGGTTTTTTTTACGGCATTTAGTGCTCTGTTTACCCAAACCCCATTGTGCGGAAAGCCATTGGGCGCTATGGCGGGCACCTCGTACGTGTGGATGGCTTTTATATATGGCCTTATACCCGTGTTTGGAATATTGTTGCACGACAAAGCCAAGCCCATTACCTTTTGGCTGCGGTTGCCTTTGTATGTGCTTATTATTTATATCGTAGAGTTTTCTTCAGGTTATTTACTACAAGTAATAACCGGGAGTTGCCCATGGCATTACGCCGGCGGATGGAACGTTATGGGGCTTATACGGCTTGACTACTTTCCGGCCTGGTTGGTATTTGTATGGCTTACTGAGCAGATATACATATTTATGAATACACGGGTTATAAAGTAAGGACCCCTGCCAATGGTCAATTAAATTTTTTACATGCGCATTTATCTGGTTTTCTTTCTTCTGATTATGAGGCAATGCCTGCAAGCGCAAGAGGTAGATAGTATAAAAATTATCGGCCGCATTGAACCGGATAGCGGCGCAATATGGAACCAGGACAAGGCGGAATTGCGATTAGTGCCTTTTAATGAAGGCGAAAATATTTGCCTGACCGAGGTTAACAACGATGGCAGTTTTAATTTTAAAGTAGCCGTTAATAATACAGGCATTTATGACTTGAAGTATAAAGGCTATAAGGTGAGTTTATTGCTCACGCCTTCTGAGCCGGTTTGTAAGGTGATCATTAAAACAGATTTACGGCAGGAAGTACATTTGATGAAGATCAGCGGTTCAAGAGAAAACGATGCGTACCGGATATTCAAGCGCGAAAGTGTGGCCTTCAGAGACATGTTACGCGATTTAAAACAGGAATGTGCCGCAAACGAAAAAAGCTGCTATGCTAAATTCAAAAAGCAAATGTCTGCTCAAAATGAATTGATGGAATATTTGAAAATGGGATATAAAGGTACCTACACAGCAGATGTTTTAGCTGACCTTGGCGAAGTGTCTGAGCTTAATGATGGCGCCAGTGTATTAAGTCAGTTGCAGACAGGTTTTTTTGATGCTGCGGATTTTGCGGATACAACACTCTATCGTACACCGGATCTGAATAATAAGATATCCGCCTATTTGGATTATGTGGCCGATACTTCAGCTGTCGGCCGATTGCAGTTTATTCAGCATTTAATGAAAAAGGTAAAGGGTAAAAAGGTTGCTCAAAAGGGCCTGCTTACAATGCTAATCAATAATTTTTTGGATGATTATCGTGAGCCATACATTCAAAGTTTGGTGCAATGGGCCCGAAGCCAGCCGGATTTAAAGAACGATCAGCCGGTTTTGGCGGCTAAAATAAAACTGATATCTAATTTATTGCCGGGCCTTACAGCGCCTGATGTTACAGGTGAGAGCCCCGAAGGCAAAACGCAAAACCTGCTGGCAGCTGCCCGACTAAACAAACTAACCCTGCTTATTTTCTGGGAATCAGACTGCCCTCATTGTCGCAAAGCGATGCCTGTTTTTATAGAGCTTTATAAGCAATACCAGTCCAGGGGGCTTGGAGTATTTGCCGTTTCGTTGGATAGCAACAAGGATAAATGGAAGCAATTTATAGCCACTAACCATCTTGCCTGGAATAATATTGTGCTGCCGGAGAACAGCAGCGCTCATGCCGATTATTTTATTCAATATACCCCAACAGTTGTGTTAATTGATGATAAAGGCAATATCACAAAGCGATTTATAAGCGTTGAAGACCTAAGACAAAAAATAGCTGCAATATTAGATGGCAGATAGTTAATTAATTAACTGAATTTATCTTAAAAAATTGAGGCAGGCCTTTGTTTAACAATAACTTTGTGCTAGGTGCCTAAACTGTTTTACATTGACTTAGTCTAAATGAATACGGGCATCCGTAAGCTTAAAAATAAAATGAGATGACTATGAAAAGAATAATTTTTTTTGGCTCGGTAGTGGGCTTGTTTCTTCTGGCTTCCTGTAAGAAAGACGACAGGAACGACGGAGGATATAATACGAACCTTACATTCTGGACGGCAGCTAATTGCAGCCCCAATGATATAACGGTTACTATCAACAATCAAAATGCTGTTATGACAGAGTATTTCCCAAACGTTATACCAAGTTGTGGTACGCAGGGCTGTGCTAATTTCAGTTTACCTGCCGGTAGCTATAACTATACGGCCACGAATGGCGATACTACCTGGAACGGTAATGTTACGGTATCAAAAAGCGTTTGTACCCTGCAGCAGCTGTTCTGCACTACCGGCAATGTTACTTTTTGGGTTGACTCGGCCGCGAATAATATTAAAGTAAGCCTTGATGGTGGGTCGGCCAGAATTACAGCTGCGTTTCCTACCAGTACCCCCAGTTGCGGAACGACCGGCTGCGCCAGTTTCAGTTTACATCCGGGCACTTATACATATACGGCGATTACGGCTTCTAATATAGGTTATACGGGCTCAGTAACTGTAGGAGCCGATAGCTGCAGCTTGGTGAGGTTATATTAAAATGCAGAAAAAAATTAATGCAAGCCTGTTGGCGCAGGTATGAACAGCTACTGTGAATCCTCACAGTAGCTGTTGTTTTTTGTATTACTCATTGGCTGCATTTGTATTGCTGCCTATGGTAAAAGTAACACCGCATTGGCTGTTGATTAATTTGCTGTTATACCTCCGAATATTTCTTAATTCCGGAATTTTAGGTGTAAGATTAATTTTGGAAATTTTCATAGCGAAAAACTGAAAAATTTGAGCATTATGTGCTATTTGGTTGTGTAATAAATTTGTAATCATGCCTGTATTTCTGTGCATTGCTTGCGTTCCTTTGTGCTGTCAAAAACGCTTAAATAGAAACACCATGAAAAAGCAACACAATATAAGAACCGGTATTATTACGATGCTCTTCTTTGTATTTTCCTTCGCAAAGGCAGGTTTAACTACCACGGTTACTCCAGCCCCGGCATGTAATGGTAGCGATGGCAGTGTTACGATTACAGCCAGCGGCGAAACGGGTCCTTATGGATTTTGGATCACCGGTAACGGAGTTTACCAGGCGGACTCTAACATTACTGCCTCTACGGTCTTTACGGGCCTTGCGCCAGGTACATATCAGTACGTAGCCTATTCAGCATTGGGCAATCAGCAAACCGGCACGTTTATCATTTCTTCGGTTGATAACGCTGCAATTGCTATTACACAACCGGTTTGCCCGGTAAGTACAACCGGCAGCGCCGTTGTTACCGGAAATGGTGGTGTAACTCCTTATACTTATTTATGGAGTAATGGTTCCACTAATCAATCAGTTACAGGGCTTGCCCAGGGTTTGGTTTGGGTAACGGTTACAGACCATAACGGATGCCAGGCAATAGCCACTGATACGGTTTATATTATATCAACAGTGCAGGTAAACTTAACTCAAACCGGCCCGGTTTGCAACAGTACGATTACTGCCAACTCATCAGGCGGTATTGCACCATATTCCTATGTGTGGAGCAATAATCAAACTACAGCCTCTGTTACCGGCCTGGCAAATGGCAACCAATACGTGGTAATTACTGATGCTGCGGGCTGCGAGGGCACGGCCTATACCTACATAAACAACCCATCACTGAATTTTGATTCCATAAATACGGTGATAATTCAACCTTCATGTGGTTCAAACGGAAGTATTTCAGTTGTGATGGCCTCGGGTTTGGCACCTTATACATATAGCTGGTCGAACGGAGCTACCACTGCTGCCATCACAAACCTGACGTCATATACAAACTATTATGTTACAGTAACAGATGCCAACGGTTGCACCGGGCAAACATATTATTATATCAGTGGCTATTCACTTAATCTGGCACATTCAGCTGTCAATCCGGATTGTGGCACCACGGGTGGAACTATTCAGCTATACATTTCCGGTGGTAATCCCCCATATACTATTGTATGGAGTAATGACGTTAATAATCACACCACTTTTGATTCGTTGCTAAGCGCCGGTAACTATTACGATACTGTTACTGACGCAAACGGATGCCGGTTAACCGACTCGGTGCGGCTTATTCCACAGGGCAATTTTTCAGCACGGGTAAATGTATCTCCCATATTATGTCCGGCTACCACCGGCGGCAGCATGGCGGTAAATGTAAGCGGTGCTGGCCCTTATACTTATGTATGGAGTAATGGAGCCACTACCCAAACACTTAGTAATTTACCAGAAGGCGTATCCTATTCAGTAACGGTAAACGATAATAACGGTTGCGAGGCTGTGGCATGGTCAGATTCGGTTTCAGTTGCAGCGCCCTTTACAGTTTCTTTAAGTTCCACAGCCTGCGCAGGCACAATTACTGCCAATATAACGGGCAACACCGGGCCATATAATTACTTATGGTCTACGGGGGCAACTACGGCAGGCATCACTTTTGTCTTATACAATAATTACAATCTTACAGTAACCGATGTCCACGGTTGTGCCGCATATCAAAACTTCTACGCTTATACATCGGGGCTGCAATTAGATTCATTTAACTCACAGGTAAATCCAACTTGTAACGCTTTAGGGGGAATAAAAGCAAATCCTTTGAATGGTGTAGCACCTTATACATATTTATGGTCTAACGGCGCAACAACCGATTCTATAGGAGGTCTTGCAGCTGGCTCATATTCGGTTACCCTTACAGATGCTAACGGTTGCACTGGTGTAGGTTATTATTACCTGAATGCAAGTATAGTCGGCGCATCCTATAATCAAACGAATCCTGGTTGTGGAGCCTCAAATGGGTCAATAACGCTTTATCCGTACAACGGCACGGCACCCTACAGTTATCTCTGGAGTAATAATAGCACGGGCAATGCGCTGACCGGACTTGGTGCCGGAACGTATGCTTATACAGTTACTGATGCGAACGGTTGTTCGTTTACCAGCTCATATACTTTAACAGCGCAAGGACAGTATACGGTAAATGTTGCGGCCACTCCTACGGGCTGCGATCCTTCTACCCCTACTGGTCAGGCAAATGTTACCGTAATTAATGGAGGTATGGCACCATTCAGCTTTACCTGGCAGGAACGCACTCCTGACGGTGGCTATTTTGATACTATAACACAATCAGGTCTTACCGGGCTACCTTATGGAACCGGGGTTTGGTTACTTTCGGTAGAAGATGCTAACGGATGTATAGACAGTGCTATAACATTTACCGGTAGCGATTCTTCGGGAGTTAGCATTGATTATGCTTCAACATGTTACGATAATATTACCGGCTATGTATACACTGATTTGAACGGCAATTGTATTAAAGATGCCGGAGAACCTGGTTTATCGGGTATGAATATTGTAGCCTCAGGTAACGGCACCACTTATTATTCCAGCATAGATTCGAATGGATTTTATGACATACAGGTATTAGCAGGCACATACTCTGTTTATCCTTATAGCAATGGTAGTTCCTGCCTGGCTACTCCTTGTACAAATTCATACACGCAAACACTAACAGGTATTGGCGCAGTTTCAGCAGGCAATGATTTTGGCTATAGTAATAATCCGGGCTTTGACCTTGTTGTTCATACTGGCTATGACCCATCTACACCCGGAAGCACTAAACAATACTGGGTTTACTATTATAACCAGGGCGCCGCTGCTGTAAATAATGCCGTGCTTACTTTTGTGCACGATCCGAATCTTATGCTTACATCAACCAGCCCTACGTACAGCAGTTATGATGTGGCAACACAAACAATTACCTGGAACCTGGGTGCCGTGCCTTCATCACAATGGATAAACTTGAGCCAACAGGTTATTATGGAGTTTAACGTCCCTTCTAACTTACCTCTGGGTACCTTATTGACTGCACGCGATTCTATTGCGCCAACTGTCGGTGATTGTAATGTAACCAATAACGTTCAATATCTGGCCGATGTTGTTTCTGCTTCACACGATCCTAATTCAAAAGAAGTATCACCAGCAGGCAACATTACTCCCGGCGATTCAGTGTTGAACTATACGATCCGTTTTCAGAATACCGGTAACGCCGCTGCCACAAAAATTATAATTGTTGATACCTTATCTCCCCTTGTTAATCCTGCAAGCCTGGTTGTTGGTGCTTCCAACTTTCCTTATACCTACACCTTGTCGGGTACTGGTATCATTACTTTTATTTTCTATCCTATTAACTTACCGGATAGTGCACAAAGTGCTGATTCGAGCAAAGGCTTTGTAAGCTATTCAGTAACTATAAAAAACAGCACCCCTGCAGGTGCGCAGATCAAAAACACTGCCAACATTTATTTTGATTTGAATCCGGCTATAGTAACTAACACCACTATCAGCACACTGTCTGAATCAAGTGTTGGCCTCAGGAATATTACTGCGGGCAATATGAGTGTAACAGTAAGCCCTAACCCAGTGTATGATAAATCACTGATCAGTATTAAGGATGCAAGCGGCGAGGTATTATTTGAAATTACCGATATTATGGGTCAGAAAATACTTGAAAAAACTACCTCTGACGATAACATTGTATTTGAAAGCGGAACCTTTGCTGCCGGCATATATATTTATACCGCACGTGACGCGAAAGGGAATACGAGCACCGGTAAAATTGTTATTGCCCATTAATCTCCCCGGTTTTATTTTAAAGCCCCGCTATGGAAAGATAGCGGGGCTTTTTTTGCTATTGCTAATCCATGCGCTGCCTGTATTTTAGCCGGCACAGCATAACAGCAAACCGACATAATGCGATAATAGACGCAAATTTATTTTGCTAAAATATTAACAAATTCGACTATGCCGGTTATACCTAAAGGCTATAGTGCAGTCATACAAATTATAAAATCATTTGTATGAAAAAGGTATTTTGGATTTTTACTGCTTGCGTATGCTTGCTTACAAACGCGTTTGGCCAGGATGATAGTTATTATCCCAACAATTATGACCAAAGCATACCTCCTGCTAAAAATAACGCCGACAACGACCAGAATATTCCGCATACTGATTATAACGTTAATAGCAATAGCAACAATAATGATCAACCCAATTACCGGGCCACTGATAATACTAACAGCAATCAACCTGCTAACAGCAATAGCTACGATCAAACAAGTAACCAGTACGCAGCAAATGATAACGGTGATGACTATGCCAACTATCAGAACTTCCACAATCTGTTAAGCCCTTACGGTAACTGGGTAAATTATCCGGGCTATGGAAATGTTTGGGTGCCTAATCAGGTGCCTGCTGATTTTTCTCCTTATGCAACAGCAGGTCACTGGGTATACACCACCTATGGCTGGAGCTGGGTATCGGATTATGGATGGGGAAGAATTCCTTTTCACTATGGCCGTTGGTTCAGAGATAATGTATACGGATGGATGTGGATGCCTGGTTATCAATGGGCCCCTGCCTGGGTTACCTGGGGTAATTACAACAACTATTATTGCTGGGCTCCTTTAGCGCCTTATATTGGTTTTTCAGCTTATTACAGACCTAATCCCTTTTACTGGAACTTTTGTGACCGTGCTCATTTTTGCGATTTTCACTTAGGACTTTACCGTGGTTTTTATGGCCGTGGAGATTACCGTGGAATTGCTGCCCGCATAAACGTTATAAACGAGTGGCACAGGTATGGCTGCCATGCCTATTTTGCCGGCCCGCGGGTAAATGAAGTTGAACATGCTGTGGGGCATAGCATCAGCGCAGTAAATGGCTATCATGGAAGCCAGGGCATGGCGGCACACAACGTAAACGGACAGTTTCATCAACCAGGTGGTATGAACCAATACCGTGGCCAAAGTTTTGCAAACCACAATAATGTGCAGACTAACCATTTTGCCAATAACAATATGCAAAGTAAGGCCAATGCTCAACAAAATAACGGGCGCAATTACAGCGCGAAGCGTGCGAATAACGGGGTACAATACCATATACAGGCGCAACAACATTATGAAAACCGCGTTGCACAAAGTTACAGGGCCCCGCAAAGAGGCTACCAACACAACCAGCCGGTGCAAAGGCAGAGCGAAAGAAGTTTTGCATCCGCTAAGCGGCCCCCATCTTCTCATGGCTCTCCAAGGTCAGGCGGTGGCGGCTCGCACGGTGGTAGAAGATAAATAAAAGGGCCCTCAGGTATTAATCGGAGGGCCTTTTTGTGTACGTAATTATGATTTATTACTGTGTGGCTGCTCCTGCCTGGTCCTTTGCTTTCTGGTCAGCGTGTTCTTTCAGGCGTTCGGCTTTCTTTTGGGCCTTTTCTGCTGCGGCTTGTTTGCGCTTATCCTGCTCTTGTTGAAATTTACTTTCACCATCCTGTTTGGCCTGGCTGGCTGCATCTTTTATGCTTTGTTGTTCGGCAGTGGCGTTTTGTATGGCGGTGTCGTTCTCGTCTGTTGCCTGATGGATGTTGGCCTCGGTTCCTTTGCCATGCATGCCGATTTTAAATTTGGTGCGCTTGCCTTTTGCTGTTGTGTCGCTGCCTGCAGGCGCGTCCATTACCATGCTGTAGTCGGATGAAGAGCTATCGCCCAAACTCTGCGAGCCGTAAACCAGCAGGTTGATTTTACCTACGTGCATGTTGAACGGTTCAACAAACAGATTACCGTTGGCTACTTTAATGGTAGTAAAGAAGTCTTTCGATTTAAGCATTTTCAGCTCACTTATTTTGGTGCGTTCTGCCAGGTTATCAGTTGTTTTATTGGCTTTAAAATCGAGGTGGTGTATGTCTATTCTGCCGTCGGCCACCATCGTTTTTAATTTCGGACTCATCTCTTTGTCAAGCTCTGTCTTTACGCTCAATACCGTTGAGAGAACGCCCCGCACAGACTTGGCAATAGGTAAAGAGGCCAGAGATTTTTCGAAACCGAGCACTGCCTTCTCAACATCTATCATGTCAAGATTTACTTTCATATCTACTTGTGGATTTTCGGTTCTCAGCGTGGTGTAATCTCCATTCAATGTTATCCCTCCGTCAAATACTTTGCCTTGCAGGCCGTTTAAGGTTATCGTTTCATTACGTACAATCAACTCGCCCTGCAAACTATCCAGCACTATATTAGTATAGTAAACTTTGTTTGCAAAGGCGTCAATGGTAAAATCAATATTAGCAGGCACCTGAGCCGAGGTTGATGAAGCTTTTGGTGCGGGCTTGACAGGTGCTGCTGGTTTTGCCGGCTCGGGTTTCTTTTCTGGTGCAATACTTGTTTTGGCATTCGGATCGGCCGCCAGAAATTCATTTAGGTCGAGCACATTTGACTGGAGTTTTAAGCGCCCTTTTAAGGTTGCTTTGCTGAAAACATAATTCAGCAGGTTATCAAGCTCTCCGGTTCCACTAAAATCGGTTTTGCCTATTTGTGCCGAGAAGGCATCGAGCGTTACTAATTCAGGCTTAAAAGTGAGTTTAAGCGTGTTTATCTGAACGGCTTTAGGCAGGTCTTTACTTACGTATCTCACGTCCTTCATTTCAATAGCGCCCTGCGCATCAAAATCCTGGAATTGCTGTTTCTCAATGGCGCTGAGCTTGCCTTTGGCGCTTACATCTGCAATTACATTACCGGTTAATTCATCGCCTTTAAGGGGATAATAATTCTTAACCCCACCCAGGTCTATCTTACCGGTTGCCGCAGCTTCAATCTCGGGGTCGAGCACCGGGCTGGTAACATGCAGGTGCATTTTAAAAGGGTCGCCGGCCAGATTAGCTTCAAATTTATCTACGTCAACCACCGTGTTGTCGAGGCTTCCTCCGGGGTTCTTTGCTTTAACGTCAATATTAATACCCTTAACTCCTGCCGGCAGGTCGGGGTATTGAAATGTTCCGTTGTCTACCTTCAGGCTTATACCAAAGGCCGGATAGCTTGTACCATTGTATTTGCCCTTCACATAACCTGCCAGCGCCAGGCTACCCGTTGTTTTTACCTTTTTAAAATCTTCGCTGTAAACCGCCGGAATCAATGAGATGAGGTGCCGGAAGTCGGGTTCATTTACTTTAAGTGTAAGGTCGGCTGTAATGTTTTTTGAATTGACCATTACTACATTGCCATCCAGGCCCAACGAAAGGTCATTTAACTGAATACTATTCTTTTTGAGTGAGTATTTACCTTTTGCCTGATCTACATCCATAGCAACGTTCAGCGCCACTTTCACTTTATTCAGGTATGTAATCTTTCCTTCTTTAATAATAACTGAAGCGGCAGTTCCTTTGTTGGTAAGCTGAAATTCATTTTTACCAAAATTGCCCGATAGCTTGTTGGTAAAGTTATCCATCTCGGCATACACCCCTTCTTCCTTGTCATCGTAAATAATGTATGCATTTTTGATTGAAAAGGTTTTCAGCGCTATGCTGTAGCCGGGGCCTTTGGCAGTATCTACCGGAGCTTTTACGCTATCGGGCCTCATGATATTGTAATTGGCACTGCCGTCTTTAAGCACCCTGACATGTATATATGGTTTGCTGATAATGATGGCGCTGATATCGATATGCTTGCCGTTCAGTAGCTTTACCGGATTGATGCCTATTACCACTTCTCCTATTTGGGCCAGAGTATCGCCTTTAAAAGGCACATCATTCACCACTACCAGGTTTTTCATATATAAACTGATGTTCGGAAAATCTTTAAATGCCGAGACACCCATGTCGGTCCAATCAACTTTGGCGGTTAATTGCTGGTTTATTTCCTGCCTGGCAAGTGCAACCAGTTTCTCTTTAAATATAAGCGGCACCAGTGCCAGAACCGCAATAAAAAACACAATAAACGCCACCGACCCTATAAATACCTTCTTCAACATATCTTATTAATTTTGTTGTGTCAATATTAGCCAAAATGAGGCAGAATCCAGTTTTCTTTCAGGGCAGACGTTAAAGTATTGTCCCGAATTATTTTTTTATAACTTTAGCAGTAAATAAATCAATTAAAGCAGTGCAATTTATGGCCCGTTTTATAACCCTTGCATTTTTTATTTTAATCAGTAGCATGGCTTACTGCCAGGGATTTCCTGATGCCCAAAAGCAACCCCGTTTTAAAGAGATGCGCTCTCAGCATAAGCATTATGCCAGGCAAGCAAAGCGCCGACATATAAAAAGAGGAACGGCTTTTATGGAATTTGACCACCCCTTGTATCTTGCAGAGGCCAACAATCCGGTATCTGATAACCGCCGCTGGTTAGGGTTTGCTTAGCGAAGATGCTTTAAGAAGGAGGTGCCTTTTACTGTTTATGCCATGTTTTTTAAATAAGATATTACAGAATTGATAATTTCGTAATTAAACAAAATCTACAACTATGGACTCAATGTCGTTAAATCCCAGGGAGGCACAATTAGCCCAGGCAGCTTTTATTAATAAAGTATACGCATGGATGGGCGGTGCACTTTTACTTACCGGCCTTGTGGCCTATATGACTGCTGCAACCCCTGGTATTCTGGAGGCCGTTGTCGGTAACAGGATCGTTTTTTATGCTTTACTTTTTGGTGAACTTGGATTGGTGTGGTTTGTAACTGCACGGATAGCTACGCTATCAGGTGTAATGGCAACCTTTTTATTTTTGCTTTACTCTGTGCTGAACGGCCTTACGTTTTCAGTTATTTTCCTGGTTTATACAGCGGGCTCAATCGGCTCAACGTTTTTTATTACCGCGGCTACTTTTGGTGTTATGAGTCTTTACGGCTATACCACTAAACGTGATCTTACCTCAATGGGTAATTTATTGTTTATGGCTTTGATAGGACTGGTAATAGCATCTATTGTAAATATCTTTTTGGGAAGTGAGATTATGTATTGGATAACTACTTATGCAGGAGTGCTGATATTTGTAGGGCTTACTGCTTACGATACCCAGAAGATAAAGCAAATGGCACTTGCAGATTTTGGTACAGATGAAAACGTGCAAAAGGGTGCTTTAATGGGCGCGCTGAGCCTTTATCTCGACTTTATTAACTTGTTCCTGTTTCTGCTCAGGCTTTTTGGCAGAAGGAAATAATTTTTTCCGACAAGTGGGTTTAAGCCCATGACATTACAAAAGAAAAAGGATGACGCTGTTAACGAACGCCATCCTTTTTCTTTTGTAATAATTACTGACCATGTTTAAAATGGTAACAACTGTTTATATGGCTGTTTACGCAGCGTTTCTTAATCTGTGTAATTCAATCGCATGGTTGTTTCGGTGATATGCTTCTAAAAGCGTTTCAAAAAGCGCCCTCATACTTCTTGCGTTGCCTTTAATGGCCTGGCTTATTTGGGTGCGGAATTTAAATCTGTTCAAATCTATTCCTTTGTACTTCATTTCAGGATCAATAATTACTTCGCCGTCAAAATCGACTACTACATTATGTACGTTAACTGATTTTTCAGCGCTGTCAACTAATTGGCGAAGCTCGTTGATAGATGGATCGTAGAACAGGTTCATAGGGTTAAATTTTAGTTGTTTAATTAATTTGCACTTGTTTTAAAGTAAACGTGCCACTTGTATAATATATACGGGCGCAAAAAAAATAAGGCTGAAAAATCTGAATAAATTTTTCAGTTACGGGGTAAATAATTTGAAAAGAGAAAGGATGATGAGTTATAAGCTAAC
>Ga0316224_1002069_pt1 | contig 19551 bp, 21 predicted proteins | sample TBH18013metaG_FD_206254 | JGI IMG/M metagenome (GOLD analysis project Ga0316224, IMG submission 206254) | Freshwater microbial communities from Trout Bog Lake, Wisconsin, USA - TBH18013 | ecosystem: Environmental > Aquatic > Freshwater > Lake > Hypolimnion/Profundal zone | place: USA: Wisconsin... | reverse complement strand
TTACGCACTAATTATCTGGGCTTAACAAAGCCCGATGGCGGGTTGGAACTTTACCACGGTGGGCTACGCGCCAAAAATGCCGAAGGTGGGACAATCCTCGACCATTTCGACTATTGCCGCTATAACGATATTATCCACGAAGAAGTGCGCTCTTGGACGTACATGAAATTCCCTTATCTGCTGGCGTTGGGGCAAGAAAACGGCTGGTATCGGGTCGGGCCACTGGCGCGGGTCAATAATTGCGATTACATCGACACACCGTTGGCGGAAGCCGCTAGGGTGACATTTAAGGCCCATGCGAATGAAGCGATGGTGCATAGCACGCTGGCATTCCATTGGGCGCGGCTGATAGAGCTGCTGCATTGCGCCGAAAGCATTAAAGTGTTGCTGCACGACCCTGACATTATGGGTACGGAATTGCTTGCCCAAGGCGAAAAACGTCACGAGGGCATTGGTGTTATTGAAGCGCCGCGCGGCACATTGTTCCACCACTACCAAATTGACGAAAACGACATTGTCACCAAAGCCAATCTGATCGTTTCCACCACCAGCAACAACATGGCCATGAACGAATCGGTGCGGCAAGTGGCGGCGGAATATTTGTCAGGGCGGGAATTGACCGAGCCGCTATTGAACAACTTGGAAGTCGCCATACGTGCCTACGACCCTTGCCTGTCCTGCGCCACCCATGCTGTTGGCAAAATGCCGCTACAACTGGAATTGCTCGATGCCGAAGGCCGCTTGATTGACAAACTGGTCAAGCACAGTGACGGGCAGATAGGCCGGGTCTGATGCCCGTTAAGCCCGTGCTGGTTTTTGCCTGTGGCAACCTGAGCCGTGGGGATGATGGGTTAGGGCCTTTAATGCTGGAAGCGATTGAACGCCAACAGGAGCAGCAAGCACAGCCGCTAGAATTGCTGTGCGATTTCCAGTTACAGATTGAACACGCCTTGGACTTGCAACAACGGGTACTGGTGTTGTTTATAGATGCTTGCGTAGCGGGTGCTAGCCCATTCGGCTTCACCGAGCTTAGCCCCGCCAAAGACAACAGCTACACCACCCACGCCATGAGTCCGGCGGCGGTGCTGGCAGTTTACCAAACCATAACAAAACAAGCCCCTCCACCGTGTTTTTTGCTGACCATCAAAGGCGAAACATTTGGATTGGGGGAGAGGCTAAGCCCCGCCGCTGAACAGAATTTGGCAGCGGCAGCGGGGTTTGTCAACGGATTGCTGGTTGATGCGGCCGCTTCGGCTTGGCGGAAATTAATCATAACATCGGCATAGTGTGGTGGTGGCCTGAAGGCAAGGTAACGTAACACGGGGCATCTGTGCCAGGCAGCCTTGGATTGTGCTACGATTTATCCGGCTACTTTGATAGGCTAGCGAGTTTTTATTGTCAAAAAATCTCTATAAACTTTAACAGATGTGCGGAGTTACATGCCAATAGGCAAATCGATTAGGGTATATTTAGCTGACGCGACAGTAACGGGTATCAGATACGCAGAGCTGGTTAACTGGACGGGGCAAGCTATAGCCGCACCCCGAAAAAGATTGGCAGAACTGAAAAATTGGCCAGAAGCATCTAAACCTGGTGTCTATTTCCTTTTTGAAGGTCGTTTTACTGACAACAACAAGCCAATGGCTTATATCGGTGAATCTGAAAATGTCCTTTCCCGGCTTGTATCACATGATAGAAGTAAAGATTTTTGGGAAGTGGTTATTATTTTTACAAGTAAAGATGAAAACTTGACCAAGGCCCATATAAAGTATTTGGAATCCTGCTTAGTCGCACAAGCTAAAGTATGCGATAGATTTATGCTTGAAAATGGCAATAGCCCTCCCGAAACAACTCTTCCACGAGCGGATAGGGATGCAATGGAAGAGTTCGTAGAAAATATCCGAATGATTCTTGGTGTATTGGGTTACGCAATTCTTGAGCCAAAGTTTCAAGATGTCACTATTAAAAATGAGCCAAATAAGGACATGGACCCCATGTTAGACCTCTACTTTACAGTGGGTAAATTAAGTGCTTGCGGTGCAGTGGTTGATGAGGGTTTTGTTTTAAAAAAAGGTTCACAATTTTCAAAAGTTACTTCAGGTAGCATGCCAGCTAGGTTACTTGATGTACGAAATAGCTTGATTTCACAAGGAATTCTCAAAGACGTAGGGGATAAGTTAATTTCTGAAGAGGATATTCTCATGAATTCATCATCTTATGCAGCCGCCTTGGTGGCAGGAACAAACAGAAGTGGCCCACAAAGCTGGTTGTCAAAAGATGGGGCAACATTAAAGCTTTTAGAAGAAAAATCTTTAAAATAAAATAGTTAGATGCATTAGCCCAATGACCGACTGAGCAATATTTAACGAAGTGCTTAAAAATATTTGGCAACTGACTAATCAGTACGCAAGCTGTGGGTGCACAGCCAATGGCATAAAAGGAACAAACCCCAGCGCCCCATTTGGTAATCCCCCCAATTAAGCGCCATAGTTACACTGATAGAAAAAATTTACGGAGGAAAAACGCCACGCACAAAAAAGGGCGGTAAAAACCGCCCTTCGTGCTAGCGAATAAAACCGCTTACTTTTTGGCTTCTTTTGCTTTTTCAGCCGGTGTTTTTTCTTCCGCTGGTTTTTTCTCTTCAGCAGGTTGTTTTTCTTCGACTAATTTTTCATCAATGATGACTTCTTTTTCCACTGTTTTGCCGGAAGCGTCTTTTACTTCGACTTCTTCAACCGTGCCTTCAACTACCGGTTTTTCGCCTGCTTTGGCAGCTTCTGGGGCTTTAGGGGCCTCTTCTTTCAATGGGATAAGAATTTCAACTTTAGCTTGTTCGCGTAAAGCTTCAATCATTTTTTGGACTTTTTGGCGTTGCAGGTAAGGTGTCAATTGATCTTTAACCGCATCCAGTGGGGGTGGTGTCTGTTTGCGTGAGTCTTCTTTTAAAATGACATGCCAGCCGAATTGTGTTTGTACGGGTGTTTTGGTGTACTTGCCTTTTTCCAAAGCGATAACCGCTTTAGAGAATGGCTCGACCATTTGTCCCGGTACAAACCAACCCAAATCACCACCATTTTTGGCTTCTTTGCCATCTAATGAGTATTTGTTGGCCAGTTTGGCAAATTCGCCGCCTTTATCCAGCTCAGCAATGATTTTTTTGGCTTCGTCTTCAGTTTTTACTAAGATATGGCGGGCTTTATATTCTGTTGAGCTGTCACCGCCGACTTTTTTGTCGTATTCGGCTTTAATTTCGTCATCAGTGACTGGGCTGGTTTTTATAAAGCTTTGCACATCTTCTTGGGCCAAGATTGATTTTCTGGCTTCTTCAAGTTGGGCAGCGATTTCTGGCGTTTTGTCGAGGCCTTTTTTAACGGCATCTTGTACCAGCAATTCGCGTTGCACCAGTTCTTCAACCAATTTGTCCTTAGGGAAACTTTGGCCGCGGCTACGGGCGGCAAGGTCTTTTTGTAAGGTTTCAAAAGTTGATTTGGCGATCAGGCTGCCGTTTACATCAGCAATAGCATCCGCTTTGCTGACGGTTGGGGCGGGACTGCCACCATTACCGGCAGGTGGTTGGCAACCGGCAATCAGTGCTGAAGTAATAAGCAATGGAACGATTTTAGATTTCATTTATAAACTTCCTTTAGTTTTTTTCAGAGGGTGAAAGCGAGTTAATACCCAGGGCATGGATTTGCTGTTTCATCATATCCCCTAGGGCCTGATAAATTAATTGATGGCGCTGCACCAGCGTTTTGCCTTCAAAAGCTTCTGCAATGATTGTAATATGATAATGTCCACCGCCCCCTTTTGCCCCAGCGTGACCGGCATGGGCGGCACTGTTATCTATTATTTCAATGAGTTCAGGTTGCAAGGCAGCGGTCAATTGGCGTTTAATTTGTTCGGATGTCATTGTGGAAATACTTTTTTAAAGGGTTTGACCAAGACATCGGCATAAACGCCTGCCTGGCGGTAGGGGTCGGCATCGGCCCATTGCTGGGCGGCTTCGAGGCTGCCAAATTGGGCAACCACCAAGCTGCCGGTGAAACCGGCCTCGCCTGGGTTTTCATGATCTATGGCAGGGTGCGGGCCTGCCAATACAAGCCTGCCTTCATCCTGAAGCACTTGCAGGCGTTGCAGGTGTTCGCCACGCACTGATAGCCTGCGCGGCAAGCTATCTTCAACATCTTTACTGATAATTGCGTAAAGCACAACTTATTCCTCGGTGTCCGGAATGTATTTGTATAAAAATACCACTTGTAAAACAATAAAAACAACCATCATTAACGGCACACCAAAGGTTTTGAACGTTACCCAGTCATCAGTGCTGAAATTATACATGACATATACGTTAATAAAGCCAACACTCAGAAAAAAGCAGCCCCATAAATTGTTCAACCGCTTCCAGACCGCGGCCGGTAAGGTCAGGTTGGCGGACATCATGCGTTCAATGAGGTTTCTTTTGCCGATGAATTGGCTACCCAAAAAGGTCAGGCCGAACAGCCATTCAATGATGGATAATTTCCATTTGATAAACAGCTCGTTTTGCAAATACAGGGTTGCCCCGCCAAACACCATCACCAGGGCCAACGTCACCCACTGCATGGTTTCCACCTTGCGGTGCCTAATGGCGGCAATAGCTACTTGGAGTGTTGTTGCCACCATCACCGTGGCAGTGGCAATGTAAATGTCGTAAGCTTTATAAGCGATAAAAAACAGGACAATAGGGAAAAATTCGTATATCTGTTTGAGAAGCTGATTCATAATAGCCGATGCTGGGAAGCCTCTAAGGCGATGGGGGTTGCGGCTGCAGTTGTGCTGCCGCATGTTTGGGCTATTGTAAAATCATTGTCAGTGAATGTACATGCTTGGCTAAGCCTTTCTGTTAGAATGCCATAAAACAGCCCGCAAAAACAATAATAAAGCTTCATTTTTGCTGCTTTTGACCGGATAAAACCCAATGGTTGCCGTTTTTGCGGCAACTGCTTTGGCAATCAGTTTATTGACCTGATAGGAAAACAGATGATAGAGGAAACCCAACAAACCGAATTGGAAGCGGCTGCCTTTCGGCAGTTGCTGGTGCATTTGCAACAACATCCGGAAGCACAAAATATTGAATTGATGCTGTTGGCGGATTTTTGCCGCAACTGTTTGGCAAAATGGTATAAGGCCGCCGCCGAACAACGCGGTATTGCCATTGATTACGAACAGGCTAGGGAATACGTTTATGGGATGCCCTACAGCGAGTGGAAAGAACGTTTTCAACAGGAAGCCACTGCAGAACAATTGGCGGCCTATGAACAGAAAGTGCAGGCAAAAGCCGCTGTCAATTGACAGTATCCGGATGAGCTGTTATTTTCAATTGGCACTCGGTGCATTAGAGTGCCAATTTAATTATCGGGGTGGATGTGGCTAATCAAGCGCAAATTTTAAACGGGCGATCACTGCAATTACTTAAAACACTCATTGAGCGCTACATCAGCGATGGTCAACCTGTAGGCTCGCGCATCCTGTCAAAAGACCCGTCGTTAAACCTAAGCCCGGCCACTATCCGCAATGTCATGGCGGACTTGGAGGACTTGGGTTTGGTGCACTCGCCGCATACTTCGGCGGGCAGGGTGCCTACTGTCAAGGGTTACCGGCTCTTTGTCGATAGCTTGCTGACGATAAAGCCGCTGGATTCTAAAGAAGTGCGATGCTTGCATCAAGGCTTATTGGCGCAAGGTGATGGCGGCGATGTGGTTGGTAATGCGTCAAGGCTACTGGCGGATTTGACGCAAATGGCGGGTGTGGTCACATTGCCCAAACGCGAATTGCTATGCCTGCGCCATATTGAATTTTTGCCATTGTCCAGCGGTAGGGTGCTGGTTATCTTTGTCACCAATGAACAAGAAGTCCACAACAAGATCATCCACACTAACCGCCTGTTTAGCCCTGCCGAATTGCAGCAGGCGGCCAATTACCTCAATTCCGTTTATGGCGGGCTTAGCCTTGCTGCCGTTCGTGAAGCCATACTGAAAGAGTTGCAAGAAGACCAACAGCGCATGAACCAAGGGATGCTGCTGGCGATTAAAATGGCCGAGCTGACTTTTGCAACCGACACCGGCCAAGATGATTATGTGCTGACCGGCGAAACCAATTTGATGGAATTTAACGAATTGTCAGGCCGCGATCATCTTAAGCAATTGTTTGAGGCGTTCAACCAAAAACAAGCGGTGATCCATTTGCTGGATCAATCCATGAAATCTGAAGGCGTGCAGATATTTATCGGCAAGGAATCCGGCTATCAGGCTTTTGACCAATGCAGCTTGGTCACGTCTCCCTATTCGGTCAATGATGAGGTGGTGGGCGTGCTGGGTGTGATAGGGCCTACCCGCATGTCCTATGAAAAAGTCATCGCTTTTGTTGATGTCACCGCAAAATTATTGGGCGCGGCCTTGAATCCCAAGCCAACATCCCCATTATAAGTGACAAATTAGCCTGGCTTGGCTTTTGCCAGACCGCCCGGCAGTCAGGCTGCTAATGACCACCTATCAACACAACAAACCGTTTAAGGTAAAAAAATGAGTAAAGATCAGGAAACGCCCGAAATCGCCACTGAAGCCACTGTTGAAGCAGTGCTTGAGCCAAATGCTGAGGTAATCACAGCAGAGCAGGATATCGGCGGCGAAGCCATTGCCGAAGCCACAGAAACTGAAGTGGGCGATCACGAATATACCTTAGAAGAACTCAAACAAGAGCTACAAGAAACCAAACAAAAAGCCCATGAAAACTGGGACAAAGCGGTCCGCGCCCAAGCGGAAATGGAAAATATCAAACGGCGCACCTCAAAAGACTTGGAAGACGCGCATAAGTTTGCCTTGACTGGTTTTGCCAAAGAATTGCTGTCGGTTATGGACAGCTTGTTGCTTGGCTTACAGGCCGCAACAGGTGACAATGAAGAAGTCACCAAATTTAGGGAAGGCAGTGAACTGACCCTTAAACAATTGGAAGCCGCTTTCGCCAAATACAATATTATTGCCATTGACCCGCAAGGTCAGCCCTTTAATGCCGAGCATCACCAAGCCGTTATGACGCAAGTGGCGGAAGGTGTTGAAGCCAACACCGTGTTGACTGTTTTTCAAAAAGGCTATCTGTTGAACGGGCGGTTATTGCGTCCGGCTATGGTGGTGGTGGCAAAAGCCGCTGAATAAAGACTTGAATACCATAAAAACGGCCTTATATCGGTAATAACTTTAATTTACATAAAAATAATTCGGAGCATTCAATGGCTAAAATAATTGGCATAGACTTAGGGACCACCAACTCTTGCGTGGCAGTATTGGAAAACGGCGTCGCAAAAGTGATTGAAAACAGCGAAGGTGCCCGCACCACCCCATCCATCATTGCTTTCAGCAATGATGATGAAGTGTTGGTGGGACAATCCGCAAAACGCCAAGCGGTGACCAACCCCAAAAACACGTTGTTTGCCATTAAACGATTGATAGGTCGTCGCTTTACTGACGATGTCGTGCAAAAAGACATTAAAATGGTGCCTTATAAAATTGTTGGTGCTGATAACGGTGATGCATGGGTTGAAGTCCACGGCAAAAAAATGGCCGCACCAGAAATTTCTGCCCGTGTACTGATGAAAATGAAAAAAGATGCCGAAGCCTATTTGGGCGAAACGGTCACTGAAGCGGTCATTACTGTACCGGCTTATTTCAATGACTCGCAGCGTCAGGCCACTAAAGACGCGGGTCGTATCGCCGGTTTGGATGTTAAACGTATCATCAACGAACCTACCGCAGCGGCTTTGGCGTTTGGTATGGACAAACCGAAAGGCGACACCAAAATTGCCGTGTATGACTTGGGCGGTGGCACATTTGACATTTCCATCATTGAAATTGCCGAAATTGATGGTGAACATCAATTTGAAGTGTTGGCAACCAACGGTGACACTTTCTTGGGTGGTGAAGATTTTGACTCCCGCGTCATTGAATATCTGGCGGAAGAATTCAAAAAAGACACTGGCGTTGATGTCCATAATGACCCCTTGGCTTTGCAACGTTTGAAAGAAGCGGCGGAAAAAGCCAAAATCGAATTGTCTTCCAGTCACCAGACTGATGTCAATTTGCCTTACATCACCGCTGATGCCTCAGGCCCAAAACATCTTAATGTAAAACTGACCCGTGCCAAATTGGAGTCTTTAGTTGATGAACTGATAATGCGCACCAAAGCGCCTTGCGAAATGGCATTGAAAGATGCGGGCGTTTCCGCTTCGCAAATCCAAGATGTCATTTTGGTGGGTGGTCAAACGCGTATGCCAAAAGTGCAAGAAATGGTCAAAAACATATTTGGCAAAGAACCGCGTAAAGATGTCAACCCCGATGAAGCGGTTGCATTAGGTGCGGCAATCCAAGCCGGTGTGTTGTCCGGTGATGTCAAAGACGTGTTGTTGCTGGACGTTATCCCGTTGTCACTGGGTATCGAAACCATGGGCGGCATTATGACCAAACTGATAGAAAAGAACACCACTATCCCGACCAATGCCGCGCAAGTGTTTTCCACCGCCGACGACAATCAGACTGCGGTGACCATCCATGTGCTGCAAGGTGAACGTGAAAAAGCATCAGCCAACAAATCATTAGGCCGTTTCGATTTGGCGGACATACCACCGGCCCCGCGTGGTATCCCACAAATTGAAGTGTCTTTTGATATTGATGCCAACGGTATTCTGAATGTGTCTGCTAAAGACAAAGCCACTGGCAAAAAACAATCCATCATCATTAAAGCCTCTAGCGGTTTGTCTGATGATGAGGTTGAACGTATGATCAAAGATGCCGAAGCCCATGCCGACGAAGACCGCAAACTGCATGAATTGGTGCAAGCCCGCAACCACGCTGATGGCATGATCCATGCCACCGAAAAATCGCTGAAAGAATTTGAAGCACAAGTTGAGGGCGAAGAAAAAGCCACTATTGAGGCCGCTATTGAAGCTTTGAAAGAAGCCGTTAAAGGTGACGACAAAGAGGCCATAGAAAGCAAAACCAACGCCCTGACAGAAGTGGCCGGTAAACTGGCTGAACGTGTTTATGCCCAAAAAGGTGCGGCTGATGGCGCAGCGGGGGATGGCGGTCATGCACATGCCAACGCTGATGATGGCGTAGTTGATGCAGAATTTGAAGAAGTCAAAGACGACAAGTAAACCCTGGCGCTGATTTGCCGTAAGGCTAAGCCAGCATAAATTCGTCGGGCGGCCTTTTGAGTTTAGGCCGCCCTTCGGATTTTTTGTGCTTTATAGGGTTGTTAGGCTAGCCTGGTCAGAAACTTTGCCAAGTGCCTGAAGCATAACCATTGCTTGCTAAATAATTGACCGTAACTATCCATTAAACCAGTTAAATAATCACTCATGGCAGCAAAAGAAGATTACTACAAACTGCTCGGTGTTGAGCGCAACGCCAGCGATGAAGAGCTTAAAAAGAAATACCGCAGTTTGGCAATGAAGTTCCATCCAGACCGCAATGCCGACAATCCCGAAGCGGCGGAGGTTAAATTTAAGCAAATCAAAGAAGCTTATGAGGTGTTGTCCGATCCCAAAAAACGCGCCGCTTATGACCAATTTGGCCATGCCGGTGTGGATGCCTCAATGGGTGGCAGACCGGGTGGTGCTGAAGGTTTCAGTGATATTTTCGGCGATGTGTTCGGTGATATTTTTGGCGGTGCCAGACAACAGCGCGGCGGTGTGCAGCGCGGTGCCGATCTACGTTATAACCTGGAAGTGACGCTCGAAGAGGCCGTCGCGGGTACGGAACAGAAAATCCGTATTCCGGTATTGGTCACTTGTGGCGAATGTGCCGGTTCGGGTGCCAAAAAAGGCTCAAGCCCAGTGATTTGCACCACATGTCATGGACATGGGCAAGTCAGGATGCAGCAAGGCTTTTTTTCGGTGCAACAGACCTGTCCGACCTGCCGTGGCACAGGCAAACAGATTAAAGACCCTTGCGGCAAATGTTATGGGCAAGGCCGTGTCCAAGAAACCAAAACCCTATCGGCAAAAATTCCTGCTGGGGTTGACAATGGTGACCGCATCCGTTTGCATGGTGAAGGTGAAGCGGGCGAGCGTGGTGGCCCGTCTGGCGATTTGTATATTGAAATTCATGTCAAGCCCCATGAAATTTTTAACCGTGATGGCGCCAATTTATCGTGTGAAGTGCCCATCAGCTTTATTACCGCCTGTATGGGCGATGAAATCCATGTGCCGACCCTGAATGGTAAGGTCTCGCTGAAAATACCTGCGGAAACACAAACTGGCAAAGTGTTCCGGTTGCGTGGTAAAGGGGTCAAACCCGTGCGTGGTGGCCCGGTCGGTGACTTACTCTGTAAAGTTGTCATTGAGACCCCCGTTAATTTGACCAAAGAGCAAAAGAAATTGATCACCGAACTGGGTGAATCCCTTTCCGGTGGCGGTAAACATCACAGCCCGCAAGAACACACTTGGGTTGACGGCGTTAAGAACTTTTTCGACAAACTGACAGGCTAACCATGACACGGATTGCAATTGCGGGTGTTTCAGGGCGTATGGGCTTATGCTTGGTCAAGGCAACTGTTGCATCAGGCCATGCCTTATTATCAGCTGCTGTGTCACGTCAAGGTAGCCCGTCGGTTGGTAAGGACGCTGCCGGACTGGCGGGCCTCACCGCAACCGGTGTCATTGTCACCAGCGACTTAAGCAGTGTGTTGGATCAATTCGATGTGCTGATTGATTTTACCCGCCCCGACACATCCATGCTTTATATCGGACAATGCCGCCAAGCCGGTAAAAAAGTGGTTATCGGCACTACTGGCTATTCTGATGACCAAAAGCAGCAAATCATCGAAGCGGCACACGATACCGCCATTGTGTTGGCCCCCAATTTTAGTGTTGGTGTCAACTTGTCGCTGAAATTATTGGCGATGGCGGCTAAAGTGATGGGTGATTACACGGATATAGAAATCATTGAAGCCCACCACCGCCACAAAATTGACGCGCCCTCCGGTACGGCGCTGCGTATGGGCGAAGTGGTGGCCAACACATTGGGTCGTGACTTAAAAGATTGCGCCATTTACGGACGCGAGGGCAACACCGGCGAGCGAGACCGTAAAACCATCGGTTTCTCCACCATCCGTGCCGGTGACATAGTGGGTGAACATACCGTTATGTTTGCCGATGAAGGGGAGCGTCTTGAAATCACCCACAAAGCCACCAGCCGCATGACTTTTGCCAATGGCGCAGTGCGTGCGGCGGTATGGTTGCAAGACCAGCCCAACGGGCTATACGATATGCAGGATGTGTTAGGGATTGCCTGATAAGTTACCTGCAAAGGTTGGGCAACTGCTTGTTGTTGCCCATTCATATTGCCTATCTTAAAATATAAGCCGTCACTATAAGCGCCAGCAGTTTCGCAGTATGGATTGCCACCCCGCGATATGTATTTTTAATCTATGGCACAACCAACTGAAATGATTATGTTGAATTACCAAACCACTGGCTCCACTGTCAGTTTGACTTTCTCGAAAGAATATTTGAATTCACAAGAATTGTTACGTTTTATTGAGGTATTGCGTATCAAAGAATTGTTGTCGCAAAGCCAAATAACCGCAGATGATGCGATGGTTTTGGATGAAGCATTGAAAGACAATTGGTGGCAACAAAACCAAGCTAGGTTTTTGAGCAAAATCCAATGAAGCCCATTATTGTTGATACCAATATCATTTTTTCGGCATTGATAAATTCACATTCACGTATTGCTTCATTATTGTTGGACTCAAAACACACTTTGTTAATGCCGAAGTTTGGCTTTGTTGAGCTTTTCAAGCATAAAGAAAAAATTTGCAAAGTCAGTAAGCATACGCCGGTTCAGCCGATGCACTACAGAATGCATGGCTGTTAGTGAAAGATATTGACCCAAAAGATGTATTGTTTGTTGCCTTAACGATTGAGATGGATGGCCTGTTGTGGACTGGCGACACCAAGTTGCGGTCAAATCTTGAAGTCAAAGGGTTCGACAGTTTTTTCGATAACCCGTAGATGTATATGACTACATCGATGAGACGAGACGGTAGGGCAACACGGCAGCACTTGCTAGGAGCGATATCCGTCTAGTCCCATGTGATCATATACCTATACGGCAGCTGATTAAGCTTAGCTTACCAACCCCGATGCCAGCCAAATTCAGGGTGATGCCATCCCCAACCATAGTTAGGATGCATCTGCCACACATATCCGGGGGCGGGCATTGGGTAGGCAGGTCTGACCACAGCCATGGGATAAGCCCCACCGACACCATAAGCAGGGCCGCCGACAGGTGTCACCGCACAGCCTGAAGCCGCTAACATAACGGCCAAGCACATTGTTGTAGTAAGCGATTGCATATTGCCTCTTCTAAAATATAAGCCAGCACAGTAAACAGCACGCCATTAATGACGGGCAGTAGCCTAAATATTCAACTTATTGAACACAAACGCTGGTAAATGGCGGATCACCATCATAATCACGCGCCATTTGCCCGGCACATAAGCCACCGCTTGCCCGCGCCCGACGGCATCAACAATCTGCTGTGCCACATCCGCCACAGGGGCCAGTTTGGCTCCGCCGCTTTTTAGGTGCGCGGTCATTGGCGTATCAGTCGGGCCTGGCTTGACCAGCACCACCTTGACCCCAGTACCTGCAAAACGGTGTTGTAAACCTTGCGCATAACGGGTAACTAGCCCCTTGGCTGAACCGTAAACATAGTTCGACTTACGTCCACGGTCTCCGGCAACCGAACCGATCAGCACCAATGTGCCGTTACCGGCCTTGCTCATGTGCTGGGCAAAAGCCTCGGCAAATAGTACCGGCGACACACCATTGACCACCAAGGCTTCGTGGCAAGCCGCCAGATCGTTTTGGCAGTCGGCTTGTTCCGGCAAAGAGCCGTGGGCAATCAGTACAACATCCACTGGCCCTGCGGCGGCAATGCTGTCCGCCGTGGCCTGAATGGCGGCGGCTTGTAAAAACTCCGATTCCAGCACTTGGATGTCCGATTGTGGGCTGCGTACCCGCAAATCACTGGCTATTGGCTCAATACGTCCGGCATTGCGGCCTACCAGCACCAGCTCCACCGCTTTGCCGCCTTGCACCCATAATCTCGCACACTGCTCCGCCATGGCAGAGGTGGCACCAATAATGACGATTTTTTGTTTGTTTTGCACTTCAGCTTCCCATAAGTCGGCGCGACAGTCCCGAGCTAATGCCCGGATCGCGGAAGGTTAAAAAATCATTCAGGCGCGGATAGCCCTGTTCAAAAAGCTCACGCGGCATCCGGGCATCTTTTGCCGGATAGATGCGCCCGCCCGCTTCACGCACAATGGCATCCATCCGCTCAAACAATTTGAGTGTCTTTGCACCATTGTTGGGGAAGTCCAAGGCCAGTGTCACGCCAGGTTGCGGAAAGCTCATCATACCAACTGGCTGGCGGTCGCCAAAGGTTTTCAGCACCGCCAAAAAAGAACCTTGACCGGATTTGGCAATCTCGCCTAACGTGGCCTGCACCGCCGCCAAGCCCACTTCCCTAGGTATCACGCTTTGGTATTGGAAAAACCCTTTCGGGCCATACATCCGGTTCCATTCCAGAATATTGTCCAGCGGGTAGGAAAAGCCTTCGTAATGGCTGATGGTGCTGCCCGTCTGGGATTTCTTTAAATTATAGTAAAGGGTATTGAAAGGTTTCAGGGACAAGGGATTGACCAGCGAAACGGGAGGCACTAGCGGCATGGTCAGCTTGCGCCCTTTCGGTTCGGGGCGTGTCCCTATATCGGTGGGATTAGCACGCATGAACAGGCCGCGCCCCTTGTTGGACAAGCAATCAATCCAAGACACGGTATGCTCCCAACCGGCTTCAGAATCATCCGCCAGCTTGAAAAAATCATCCAGATTTTCATAGGGCAAGGTTTCCGTCTCCAACCACGGCCCGGCAATTTTGCGTAACTGGATTTCCGCTTCCACCATCACTCCGGTTAGCCCCATGCCGCCTACCGTGGCAGCAAACCAACCGGCCTGTTGCTGCGGGCCACATTCAATCATTTGACCATCGGTGCGTATTAAACGGATGCGTTGCACATGATCGCCAAAAGACCCCAACACATGGTGGTTTTTACCATGCACATCGTTGGCTATCGCCCCGCCCACGGTAATCAATTGTGTGCCCGGCGTGACCGGCAGTATCCAGCCTTGCGGCACCATCACCCGCTGTATATCGCGCAACAGCACCCCCGCGCCGCACACCAAGCGGCCTGTGTGGGCATCAAATTGGATGAAATGGTCAAGACCTGCCGTATGCCACAGCACACCATTGGGGTTGAGGCAGACATCGCCATAGCTGCGCCCGTTACCGAATGCAACACCGGGCTTTTGCACGCCGATAATATCGGCCACTTGACCAGGGTCGGCCAGTCCGACCACCTGATGGGGCAGGACGCTCAAACGTCCCCAGGAAGATAGAGTTCTCATTGTTTTTTTGTCCGGAACACAAACCGTTTATCAAGATGGTACTTGGCAAAATAGCCAATGACCAAGCCAATGGCCCCACCCACCAAACTCATCTCCCGTGACCTGAAAAGCTCTTCAAACTCAAGTTCAAAGCCCCAGGCAATCACCGTGGTGGCGAGACCCATGATAGTGTAGAGCAGGAATGTTTGCCCGTCATGCTGGGCATTGCGGGCGGTGAAACGGAACACGAAGCGTTTGTCGAGGATATATTTCACCACCAGACCGACCCCTGTGCCGACTGCCATAGGTATCACCATATCAGGAATAGGCAGCTTTATGTTCAACCATGACGCATCTTTTGTACCAAACGCGACCGAGACCAGCATTTCCGGCGTTCCGGGGAAAGCCCATAAAAAAGCATCTTGGGCGCCGATGTTGGCGGCAATGGCAATCAGCGCAAGGCCACCATAAATGAGGACAAGTTTCATAAAATATTCTTTAAGTATCCAACAGCAGCATCGGTATTGGGCTAACGCTAAGCCTGCATTGTATAGTGTCACACCCAATAATTCAAAAAAACTCTTGGGTAAGCAGCCTGTCCGGCATTGCAATGCCGTATTTTTTTATGGTGCAAGTATCGCCCGAACTGTTATAAAAGGGCAGATTGGAAATGATATTCCCAATCTTGTGACAACCGTATTTTTGTGGCTAGCTAGGCAAACCAGCAGCCACATCCCTGAAAGCACAAAGTGCCAGTTCGAGATGCCCAATGATTTCCTGCTGCAAGACATCAGGGGGCGGCAGGTCATCCAAATTATCCAAACTGTCGTCTTTCAGCCAAAAAATATCCAGACTGGCTTTGTCACGCGCCATTAACGCTTCATAGCTAAAAAACTTGAAGCGTTCCGTTGCGCGGCGTTCGTGGCGGTTGTCCGCATTGTAGCAACTGACAAAATCCTGAAGATCATCGAATTTTAATGTCCGTGTTTTTAAGGTAAAGCTTCTATTGGTGCGCAAATCATAAAACCAAATCCCCTTGGTATGAATTTGACCATCTTTAGGCTTGGCATCAAAGAACAACACATTTGCCTTGACACCTTGGGCATAAAAAATACCAGTGGGCAAGCGCAGCACGGTATGCACGTCGCAATTTTCCAATAATTTCCGGCGGATTTTCTCACCCGCCCCGCCTTCAAACAACACATTGTCCGGCAACACCACAGCGGCCTTACCGTCCACTTTCAACATACTGACAATATGCTGCAAAAAATTGAGTTGTTTGTTCGAGGTGGTTACCCAAAAATCTTGACGTTCGTAAGTCAATGCGTTTTTATCTTCTTCCCCTTCCTCATTGGTGATGGTCATGCTGCTTTTTTTGCCAAACGGCGGATTGGCCAGCACATAATCCACTTTTTGTTTTGGCTCGGTGATCAGCGCGTCCGAACGTTCCACCGAGGGTTCGCCATCCAGCTCGCCAATGTTGTGCAAAAACAGGTTCATCAGGCACATGCGCCGGGTATTGGGTACAATCTCGTTACCGTGGAAGGTCTTATTGCGGAGAAATTCTTTTTGCCGAATGTCCAGCTTGGCGCCGGCCCGATTAAGCCAGTTGTAAGCGCCCAAGAAAAAACCGCCGGTGCCGCAAGCAGGGTCGGCTAGGGTCTTCATGGGTTCAGGGCGGATACAGGCAACCATCGCCTCAATCAAAGCCCGAGGGGTAAAATACTGCCCCGCGCCGCTTTTGGTGTCTTCCGCATTCTTTTGCAGCAAACCTTCATATAAATCGCCTTTAGTGTCGCTGCCAAGGCTAATCCAACTTTCGGCATCTATCAACTGCACCAGACGCGACAGTTTGGCAGGGTCTTGTATCTTATTTTGCGCCTTAAAAAAGATAGCCCCCAACATGCCCGATTCCTGCCCCAGTTTGTGCAGGGTTGCAAGGTAGTGGGCTTCCAACGGCTCGCCCACTTTGCAGGTCAAACTGCCCCAATCATAGCCGTTAGGGATATGGGTATTGCGGTTATAGGGTTCTTGGGCATATTCATGGGCTAATTTTAAGAACAGCAGATAAGTAAGCTGTTCCAAGTAATCGCCATAGCCTACGCCGTCATCGCGTAAGGTATGGCAGAAATTCCAGACTTTTTGGACGAGATTGGATGCATTCATTGCGGTGCGGATAATAATGGCTTCATGCCAGATAGGGTTAAAATCAATTCTATAATCATGGCGTCAGCAATAGGCTTAGGGCGGCATAATCAAAAGCCTTGGCTTGTGAACATAAATCACAAACTTTATGCCATTGTTGGGTGATAGCCAACGCTTTGGGTCGATATTCACAGGTGCTTTTCCTTATCCTCTGCTTTTTAGGCAGTTGCGATAAACTATCAGCAAGATTTAAGCGGCACTCCAAATTGGTCAGCAAATCATGACCATCTGGCAATAACGCTGCGGCAAGCCAAGACTCGCTGGACAGGGAAGGAATACAAAAAACGGTTTTTGCGCCTGGTTGCTGTAGCCCTAACCAGCCTAGTAAAAGCGTTGTCAATTGCTCGGTAGTGTCGATAACAGGAGGGCAGGGCCGGAAACAAGGCAGTGCGGGCAATACCGACGCTGCTTGAGCGGTTGCTGGCCCGCAATCAGCATAAGCCATATAGGCGACATCGGCATCCAAATGAATGATAAACAAGTCAAACAAGGCCAGTGTCGGGTCATTTTCCAGCGCGGCAAACCCCGATTCATGAAATTGCCTGCACCATTTCAGTACGCCACACCACCCGCCTCCCAAAGCTGGTTGGGTATTTTCCGGTTGCAACAACGTCAAAACAAACGGCTTAGGCAAAATAGCTTTTAATGCCGCCTCAATAATAATGTAATCGGTATCACCTTCAGCCACCAACGCTATGTGCAAATCAGACATTCGGCACAGCCCCTAAGCGCCCCATCAGCCACAGCCGTGATAAAGGATATTGCAGGTTAAGCGCCAACAATTCAGGGCTTGGATTAATCCGGTTTATCCGCGTATGACCATTGCTATTACGTTCAACGGCAAACAAGCGCACTTCGTCATCGCCCAAATCCAAGCCATCCAGTACGGCGGGGTTATGCGCGGTAAACAAAAGCTGGCGTTCACCATCCGCTTGTTTGAGCCAAGAGGCTAATTTTGCCACCAAACGGCTAACCAGCCGTGGATTAAGGGCCTGATCGAGATTGTCCACGGCAAATAGCTTGGGGGCATGAGGGGTCAGGCACATCACCGCACAAAATAACACATACAATGCCCCTTCGCTGGCATCGTAAGCGGTTAGGGTGTTTCTGGACTGTTTCATAAAGCGGTCGGTAAAACGCAGCACATACTTGCTGCGGGGTACGGCATCCGAGAGCAAAGGACTGCCCGAATCAGTCATATCAATATGCCCCACCCAATCCATCAGTTCCAGCACGCTGTCCAGTAACACATCATTACTGTTAAGGACTTGCTTGCATAATTCCGCATAGCCTTCAGCCAGCCGCCCACCCGATAGCCCGAGGGGCATCCGGGACTGCCCGTCTTGGACAGTGCCGCGCAAGGTTGGCGTGTTAGGGCAATAAATGGCGTAATTTTGTAACTGACGGATTAATTTTGCAGCCGCATTGTCCGGGGCCAGATCAATAATCTTCAATGCGGTCAGTCCGGCATTTTTTGCCAAATTGCTGTGTTCGGCACGGGCCCGCACCCCGCGTGACACAATTTCTTGTAATCCGTCCGATAAATATTCGGTTTTATACGACCAAGCTGGATCGGGGTGTTCCAATGGGTTCAGCAAGGATACCCGGAATTCTTGCTGGCAAGTGCCTGTTACCTGTAGGTCAATTTCTGCCCGTACCCGATTGCCCTCAAAAGAGCTTTTATACAAGCGGGGAACCCCTGCGCGGACACCACGACGCTGTAAAGACTCATCATCCACCCGGCCACTCGCCGCCGCACCCAATACGCCAATGGCTTCAAGAATATTGCTTTTGCCCACGCCATTCGCGCCAATAAAACAATTGATCCGGCCTAGCTCCAAGGTTTCTGAAACGATGGATTTAAAACCTTTAATTTGGATGGTGCGTATCATTTAAACACTCCAGACAAGCGGAAATAGACACAGGGCAAAGCCATCAGCTGGCGGAGGTGGGCCGGCGCTTGCTTTTGCGCGGGCGGGTTGTGGCGGCGGCAAGCGTGGTGGCGCGTTCGTTACGGATGCGTTCCAGCAAGGCGCTCGCCGGTTCATCGTTAGAGTCTTGGGGGACCAGTTGGCCGGAAAAAGCGGCTTTAAGGATGTTTTTGCGTTGTAGGGCGGATTGTTTGAGGGAATGGGATATTGCCATCTCTTGCGCAACAATCTTTGTATTTACCTCTGTAATTAGGGACATTATGTGATCTTGTTCTTGTACCGAAGGTACTGGAATCGCAAGAGTTGTAAATCGACTCAAACTAACTTTTTTTTGGGCAACACCTTGTGTTATTGGTTCAATTTGTTTCTGACCAATATGCGAGTTAATTACGATTTTCAGGAAATTAGCGCGAATAAGGTCTGTCCAGCAACGCACTTTGATACAGTCAGCTGTAATAATTGCTGGCGGCTGATTATCAGGATAAACATCTGCATCCCCTGGCGGCTCACCCATTTTTGTAATCAATACGTCACCAGCGCAAATACTGTGTGCTTTGAGTTCATCAGCCTTTTCAGATGTCACATATTTAGTATATTGTCCACCATAGTTACCTGACCGAATATTACGTACAAAAACTAAAGGTACGCCAACTTTACAATAATCGACCGATTTAAGATTGCTGCCAAAAGGGCCAATCGCAAGGCTGTATTTTTCATCAGATGTTATTTGCTTAATACTCGCCCATACCCACCCCACCGGCAATTCCGGCAAACCACTGCTGTCCGGCTGTACCGGCTCAGGGTATTTTTTTTGCCAATCTTTGGGCGGGATTTTGCCTTGTCCGGCAAATTTGGCAAGCTGTTTGGCCTCCCAGCGGGCGCGGCGTTCAGACAGGATGCGTTCCAGCAGCTGTGCCCCGGTTTCTGTCG
>Ga0316224_1002063_pt1 | contig 19579 bp, 13 predicted proteins | sample TBH18013metaG_FD_206254 | JGI IMG/M metagenome (GOLD analysis project Ga0316224, IMG submission 206254) | Freshwater microbial communities from Trout Bog Lake, Wisconsin, USA - TBH18013 | ecosystem: Environmental > Aquatic > Freshwater > Lake > Hypolimnion/Profundal zone | place: USA: Wisconsin... | reverse complement strand
CCTACCCTGGTTTTATAATGGTATGTTATATTTACCTGAAAATACGGGTATGTCTAAAATAGCAACTATCGAAAAACGCAATGGCGTAGCCATTGTATGGTTAGACCAGGAAGGAGAAAAGATAAACAAAGTGTCGTTAGACTTTGTAGGTGAAATTGATAAACTGTTTCAGGGCCTGGAGGCTGACCCCGAAGTAAAGGCAGCGGTGCTTATATCAAAGAAAAAGGACTTTATAGCCGGTGCGGATATAGAGATGTTTAAGAACGTAAAAAAGAAGGGCGATTTTATTGATTTTACCCGTAACGGACATCAATCGCTTTATAAGCTGGAGCGCTCGAAAAAGCCTGTGGTTGCAGCTATTAACGGCGCTTGTTTAGGCGCAGGTACTGAAATTGCCCTGGCCTGCCATGCACGCGTTGCCAGCAATGACCGGTCAACACATCTTGCCTTACCTGAAGTGATGCTGGGCCTTTTACCCGGCGGTGGTGGAACCCAGCGCTTGCCACGGTTAATTGGTATTCAACGGGCATTGGATATTTTATTAACCGGAAAAAAGATATATGCGGGCAAGGCATTAAAAATGGGCCTGGTTGATAAGGTAGTAGGCAAAGATGAATTACTGAATGCCGCAATAGAGTTTGCCACAGGATTGATAGGTAAGCCAATTAAAAGAAAAGACACGCGCACTTTTTTAGAGAAGGTTTTAGAGTCGACCACATTTACCCGCCGCATAGTTTTCCGTAAGGCCAAGGAAATGGTTTTGCGCAAAACGCTGGGTAATTATCCTGCTCCGCTTAAAATTTTAGAGTGTGTTGAAACCGGTATGGAGGAAGGCATGGATAAGGGGCTGGAAGCCGAAGCGGTAAAATTTGAGGAACTTATTTTAACCGATGTTAGTCGGCAGCTGATCAATATCTTCTTTAATATGACGGAGAAGAAAAAGAATCCTTATCAGGGTAAGGCTGAAATTAAAAAGGTAGATACCCTGGCCATGGTGGGTGCCGGTTTTATGGGTGCCGGTATAGCGGAAGTTTCGGCTTTAGATGGTATGCGCATTTTACTGAAAGATATTAAGGAAGAAACCCTTGCCAGCGCAAAAAAGACCATTTCGGACGACCTTTTGAAGAAGGTGAAGCGCAAAACCATGACCCAGCCTGAGTTTGACGAAATACTGGGCCGTGTTGATACAAAGCTGGACTATGCAGGATTTGATAAGGCAGACGTGGTCATTGAAGCCGTGTTTGAAGAAATTAAACTGAAACAAAGAATAGTGGCCGATTGCGAGGCCGCCACGCGCCCTGATTGTATCTTTGCTTCGAATACCTCGGCTTTGCCTATATCGCATGTTGCAGCCAATGCATTACGACCAGAGAACGTGATAGGCATGCACTATTTTTCGCCGGTGCCTAAAATGCCGTTGCTTGAAATTATCAAAACTCCTAAAACAGCCGATTGGGTAACTGCAACCTGTTTTGAAATAGGTATCCGACAGGGAAAAACATGTATCGTTGTAAACGACGGACCGGGCTTTTATACTACACGTATTCTGGCTCCGTATATGAACGAATGTTTCTTGCTGATTGAAGAGGGCTGCGATGCCTCTATTATTGATAAGGCGATGAAAAAATGGGGATTCCCTGTTGGTCCGCTTGCATTGCAGGATGAAGTAGGTATTGATATAGGCGCCCATATTATGACCAGCGAGATGGTTGAATTTGCCAAGCAGCGCGAAGGTGCCCGCATCAGCGATGGTGTGGTTAAGATGTATAAAGACGGTTACCACGGCAAAAAGAACAAACGCGGTTTTTATAAATACGATGAAAAAGGTAAGAAACGTGGTATTGATGAAAATATCTACAAATACTTTGGCAATCCATCGCGTAAGGAATTTACACAGGAAACCATACAGAACCGGATGGGTATGATGATGCTGAATGAGGCGCTTTACTGTATGGAAGAAGGTATACTGGAAAGTCCGCTTGACGGAGATGTTGGCGCAATTTTCGGCTTAGGTTTTCCTCCGTTTACCGGTGGCCCGTTCAGGTATATTGACCATGCGGGTGCCGGTGTTATTGTTTCATTGCTCGATGACCTGGCCGCTAAATATGGTGCCCGCTTTAAGTCGACCAAACTATTAAGAGATAAAGCACAAAAGGGAGAGAAGTTCTACAATTGAGGCGTTTTTTAGTCTGGTTTTAAGTATGTATATTATAACTACCAAAGACGGAAGCCATTCTCTATTTTCGGAGCAGTACGAAGAGATTTACCACTCCGGTAACGGAGCTATACAGGAAAGCATCCACGTGTTTATCAGGTCGGGCTTTGATTATGCGGTGCAAAAGTTTGATCTTGCAGCCCGGTCTGAAACAAAACTTAAAATCTTTGAGGTAGGTTTTGGCACCGGCCTTAATAGCTTGCTTACTTATATTGAAGCCAGCAGGCAAGGCCTGCAGGTTTATTATGAAACCATAGAGCGTTATCCTGTTTCGCCGGAGGTTGTGAAGGAACTGAATTACACACAACTGCTGGAAAATGAAAAATACCGGCCTCCTTTTCACTCCATGCATCTGTCTACCTGGGGCACAGAAAATAATATTGCGCCTTATTTTACTTTCAAAAAAAATGAGGGAAGCTTTGTTGATTTTCAATTGCCAACTGCATCCTTTCACCTGGTATATTTTGATGCCTTTGCCCCCGAAAACCAACCGGAGATGTGGACACTTGAAATGATGAAGAAGATATATGCTGGGCTAGCGCCTGATGGAATTATGGTTTCTTACTGCGCGAAAAGCATTTTCAGAAAGACCTTGATTGAAGCAGGATTTGTAGTTGAAAAATTACCCGGCCCACCTGGCAAGCGGGAAATGATAAGAGCCGTAAAACCAGCCTGAGATGGCGGCCTAATCAGACGCCAGGAGATTGGGCGAAACCGCAGGGCTTTTCTTCAGGTAGGGAGCCCAGATAATATCTTTTTCTACCAATAACCAATAGCAGATGTATGAAAACAGCGGCGCAGCTACTACATCAATGGTATAATGAACTCTTTGCCATACCAGCAAAAATCCTACCATGCAGGCGCACATAAATATATACCGCCTCAGTAACCTGCTTCTGCTTATAAAATAAAGCGTTGCCAGATCGCTGATATGGCCCGAAAAGAAAAGGTCGTTCAATACATGGTTCTCATCTGCAATAGCCGCGGTAATGGGGTCGTGCAGTGGTATAATGCCTGCTGCCGGCGATAGGGGTACAAAGTGAATGAACACCGCCCTGATCATAAATACTGCAACAAACGAGTTGAAGGCACGCTGCAACAACAAGGGGTATTGAACAATGTAGATAAGGAAAATAAATACGGGCGAGTAGGTAAGTATAAAAATGGGCGACGAAAAATCGTGCGGTGTTAGTAACTGATACATGGGGTCGTCTAAGACAGTTCCGGTGCGGGTGCTGTTGAGTTTAACCCAATGTATGGCGGCAAAGTACAGGCCCAGGCTGATGAAAAAATTGAGCACAAAGTAAACCTTGAAGGCTTCATCTTTAGAGGCTTCCTTCCAGTTCTGGAGGATGGTGTTACGCCAGTTTATTACGCGCTGCATATTACAATTATACAAAATGCAGGCTTAAACAGCAAATTCTATTCAGTTTTTTGACTGTAATTGTGAAGTAAACGTTCATTGAAAACTTTCCAAATGTATTAACCATGGTATTTACTAATTTGCCGCAAATAATAGTGAGGGGAACAAATGCTGCGCATCTATAAATCATCAGCCGGGTCGGGTAAAACTTATACGCTTGTAAAAGAGTTTTTGAGGATAGCGCTGAAATCTCCTGATAAGTTTAAACATATTCTGGCTATTACCTTTACTAACAAGGCCGCCAATGAGATGAAGGAGCGTATCATCTCTACCCTTGAACAAATTAAGAGTGATGATGCCGGTGTGCAGAAGCTCATTACTGAACTTGCCGGTGAAACAGAATTGCCGCAGGCGGCAGTAATTGATAAAGCCGGCAGGATACTGCGCAACATACTGCATAACTACGCTGATATTTCGGTTAGCACCATTGATAGTTTTGTGCATCGTGTTATACGCGCCTTTACGTACGACCTGCATTTGCCTATGAATTTTGAGGTGGAAATGGATCGGGAAAAGATACTGACAGAAACCATTGAATTGCTGATGGACCGGCTAAGTGAGGAAGATGACAACGTTACCAATGCCATAGTTGAGTTTGCCGAATCGAATATTGAAGAGGGCAGGAGCTGGAACCTGGAGTACAGCCTTATACAGTTGGGTAAAGAGCTTTTTAATGAGGACGCATACACACATCTTGAAAAGCTGGGTGCCTTTGATATTAAAGAGGCCCGCAAGGTTCGGGAAAGCCTGCACAAGTATGCCACGGTTTTTGAGCAGCAGGTATTTGATGAGGGTAAAAAAGCCATGGGCTTAATTGCCAATAACGGCCTTACGGCTGAAAGTTTTTTTCAGACAAGCAAAGGTATTTTTGGTTATTTTTTAAAGTTCGCCAATGGTGAATTTCCGAAAGACAGTGATGGTAACTCGTACGTAAAGAGGTCCATTTTTGAGGATAAATGGACCGGTGGAAAGGCGGCAAAAGAAGATGTAATAACTATTCAAGGCATCAAGGAGCAGCTGGTTCAATCCTACAACAATATTCAGGCGCATTACAGCAATTATGGTGGAGATTATGTGCTGGCAAAGTTGTTGTTACGAAACTTCTACTCATTCATATTGCTGGCAGATATTCAGAAGCTGATGGATGAATACAAGAAGGAGAATAACCTGTTGCACATCAGCGAATTTCAGGAGAAGGTGAATGCCATTGTGAAAGAACAGGATGCCCCCATTATATACGAGCGCATTGGCGATTGGTATGATAGCATTTTGATTGATGAACACCAGGATACATCGGTATTGCAGTGGCAAAACCTTTTGCCATTGGTTGAAAATGCCCAGTTTAAGGATGAAGATAGTTTGGTTGTGGGTGACGGAAAGCAGGCCATTTACCGTTTCAGAAATGGTAAGGTAGAGCAATTTGCCATGCTGCCCCGGATTTTTAATAGTGAAAGCGATGCGCGCCTGCGCGAACGTGAGGTGGCCATTAATAACTATGGCACGGATACTAAAAACCTTGCCTTTAACTATCGCAGCCGCAAAGAAGTTGTAGACTTTAATAATTCGCTGTATGATACCCTGTCGGGTTTTTCAGAGTTGAAGAATAAAAGTATTTACGAAGGCCAGGCACAGCAACAGGGCCGTAAAGCCGATGGCGGTTATATCAGTATTGAATTTCTGGAAGATGACGGGGAGTCATTGCTGGATGATAACCGGTGCTTACGGGTTGAGCAGATAGTTAGCGAAGCAAGAGCAAAAGGGTATCAGTTAAAGGACATTGCAGTGCTGACCAGAAGTAACAGAAACGGCAGCCTGATTGCATCGTATCTGATTGACAAAGGTATTCCGGTTATTTCGTCGGAGAGTTTGCTGATCAATAATTCGCCCAAAGTAAAGTTGATATTATCGGTGCTGGGGTATTTTGACAGAAGGGAAGACCACATAGCACGGGCGGAGATCGCTTATTATATCCATTTGCTTTTACTGGAAAAGGAATTCCGGTTTGAGTTGTTTGATTTTAAATGCGTGGAGAGCATTTTTGAAGAACAGATCTCGGCCCTGCTGGGTAAGGAGTTCAGAGCGTACAATTTTCTGACCTATCAGTTGGTTGATCTGCTGCATGAGCTGATGGTATTTTTTGGTTTGCGTGATGATGATCCTTTTCTGCAGTTCTTTTTAGATGAGGCCATGGTGTTTGCATCTAGGCACCGCAGTAACATCCGCGAATTTCTGGAATGGTGGGATGAGGTGAAGTATAACAGGAGTATTATCTATCCTGAAACACTGGATGCGGTGAAGATAATGACCCTGCATAAATCGAAGGGGCTGCAGTTTCCGGTGGTGATCATGGCCGATGCGGATTGGCCGCAGAAAAATGCGAAACGTAATTTCTGGGTAGATATTGATAAGCCCTGGCTAAAGGATTTTCATGTTGGCATATTGCCGGTTGTGCGCGATGTTTTGCAAACAGAATACGCGCCGTTGTTTGAAGAAGAAGATGCCAGTGCTTTTTTGGATATGCTGAACCTGCTTTACGTAGGCACCACGCGGCCTGAGGATATGCTGTATATTCTTTCAACGCAGGTAAAAAGAATACCTGATAAGAATAACTCCATAACGGCGCTGCTTATTAATTTTTTAAGCGCAAAGAATCTGTGGGATGGATTTAAGAATTACGAGTTTGGCGATGTAAACACAGTTCGTTTAAAAAAGGCGGGTGCCGGACATGAAAGAGGGATTTACAAAAGTGAGCGGGAAGGAAGTGTTTTAAAAGGGGTGAGGCAAATAACGATCAAAAGAAACTCGAAGTTATTGTGGAACACTGCAGGGCCTGAAACGGCAGCTAAATAAAGAGGATGGATAAGTTTCTTACAAAGGTGGCAAAACATATACTGCGGAAACATGGTAATGACATGCGCGGGGTTACAGTGCTTATGCCTAACCACCGGTCGTGTATTTATTTGAGGCAGGCTTTTGTTGATAATGGCCTGGAGGCATTGCGGGGCTTTGACATTGTGACTTTAAAGGATTGGATATTTGAGCGCAGCAGCCTTAAACTGATTGAGCCATTGCAGCAGGTGATTGAGCTGTATGACGTTTTTAAAATAAACGGCGGGGAAGAAACGCTGGACGAATTTATATCGGTAGCCCGCGTTATGCTGGCTGATTTTGACGAGGTGGATATGCAGTTGGTGAATTCGAAACCGTTCTTCAATTTTCTGGAGCGGTTGCAATCGCTTAAAGTATATGAGCCGGGGGAAGAACCCAGTGAATATGCTATACGCTACCGGAAATTCTGGGAGATGTTTCGCCAGCTTTATTTTGGCCTGCGGGAAAAGTTGCTGTTGAATAAGAAAGGCTATGCAGGTATGATATACCGCGAGGTTGCCGAAAATGTAAAGGGCTTTGCAGAAAATAAAGGAGATGCCACGCAATTTTATTTAATTGGCTTCAGCACCTTGAATAAGAGCGAAGAAACCGTAGTTAAGCTGCTGCGGGAGCATGCCGAACTGGAAGTGATCTTCGATACGGATAATTATTATATCGATGATGAATATCAGGAGGCGGGTAACTTTTTTCGCCAGCACAAGGGTAATTTAAGGTCAGATACTAAAATGTGGCAACAGAATTTGATTGCTACCAAGGCGCAGCACCTGAACATTGTAGGCGTTGCAAAAAATATAGGGCAAACCAAGGTGGTGGCTGATATTCTGAGCCATAAGCTAAAACTGGATGCCGATACAGAAAAGGAGACCGCAGTTATAGTTTTGGATGAGAAACTGCTGAATCCGCTGCTGGCCGCGGTGCCGGATAATATTTCAACGTTAAACATCTCGATGGGTTTTCCTTTAAAGGAATCGCCGATTGCAGAGCTGTTTCGCTCGCTTTTTTCGATGCATGAAAATATAGAGCGTTTTAAATCGAGAAGGAAGGGCTCGTTACGGTTTTATTACAAAGATATTTTTGATGTTTTGCATCATCCCTACACGGGGTATTTAATTACGGATAAAAGGGCCTCGTCAGATTTTCTGGAAGATATCAGGCATTATAACCGGATGCTGATAAGCGAAGATGAGCTGAAGAAAAAATTCGGCAACAGCAGCTATGATAAGCTATTCTGGTATACAGATGATAAAGAGGTTTTAATCAATAACCTGCTTGCGCTGGTTGATGCGCTGCGGATTCCTTTTGCACAACTTACAGATTCGGCGCAGCAGGATATGGGGGTTGATATTGAGTTGCTTTACTACGTTCATAATGTATTGCTCAATCTTCAGCAAATTGTGTCAACCAGCACCAGCGCATTGAGTATTCAATCGCTGCGCAAGCTGTTAATGGATGACCTGCGAAACGTAAGGATACCCTTTGACGGCGAACCGGTGCGTGGCCTGCAGTTAATGGGTATGATAGAAACGCAGTGTCTTGACTTTAAGAACGTAATTATTGTTTCGATGAACGAAGGAATCTTTCCTTCAGGAAAATCGCAGCAGAGTTATATCCCTTTTGAAATGCGGCGTGAGTTTTTGACCACACACAAAGAGAAGGATGCCTACTCAGCCTACCTGTTTTACCGTTTATTGCAGCGCACTGAAAATGTTTACCTGCTGTATAATACTGAAAGTGATGAAATGGGCGGTGGCGAAAAGAGCAGGTTTATTCTGCAGCTGCAGCACGAGTTAAAGCGGCTGAATCCGCAGGCGGTAATTAACGACCTGGTTTATTCGGTTGACCCGCCGGCTCCTTTACCGGATGACGAGATCAGGATAACCAAAGAGCCTGCGCTTATTCAGAAGTTTTTAAAAAATAATGCGGAGCACGGTATTTCTCCTTCGGCGCTTAACACCTATATTAACTGCACGCTGCAGTATTATTTCAGATATATAGCCGGCCTGCGCGAGCAAGAGGACATTGAAGAAAGTATTGAGGCTTCAACTTTAGGAACTGCTGTGCACTTTGTGCTGGAAAATGTGTACCGCGAGGTATTGAATAAAACGGTTACACCGGCTTTTATTGAGGGTATTATGAAAAATAAAGGGCGCATTGAGGAGCTGTTGCATCAATCATTCGCTGATCGGTTTGACCCCGAAAGTTTGAAGCATGGCAAGAACTATCTGTTATACAGGGTGTGCCTTAAACTGATTGATGAGTTTTTTAAACAGGAAAAGGCAAACGTTCAGGTATTGGAAAAGGAAGGTAACGGAATGAAGGTACTGTTACTGGAAAAGGTAATGGAGTATCAGGTACAGGTAGGTGAGCATAATATAAAATTGAGAGGTACGGTAGACCGGGTGGAAGAGAGCAATAGCATATACAGTATTGCGGATTACAAGACGGGCAGCCCGCACGGAAGCAGCATAAGTGGTGATGATATTAGCTTGTTCGCTACAGATCCTAAATATGCCAAGGCCATGCAGTTGTTGACTTATGCCTGGATGTATTGGCGAAGCACGGGTTCGGCAGATATAAAACTGCGCTCGGGTATATACTGGCTGCGCGATATGAGCAAGGGATTTGATTCGTTGAAACTGGATGGAGATGACCGGATAACTAAAAATGTTTTGCTGCAGTTTGAAGAAGTGCTGCGCAATGTGCTGGCAGAGCTGATCAATACCAATATACCCTTTACCAAAACCAGCGAAATTGAGCGCTGTGTTCATTGCGAGTTTGCAAAAATATGCCGGCGCGGATAGATATAAAAACGGGTGTAAAATCTCTTCTACACCCGCTTTGTAATTAACCCAATTACATTTTCTTTTTGCATGCATCGGTGCATACGTGGCCCTTTTCGCCATGGGCATAAACGTGTTTTCCGTCTTTACATGCCGCTGTGCATACGTGGTCTTTCAGCATAGGTTTGTTGGTTGATTGTTTGCCGTTTGTTGTGTTTGTTTGCGCGGTTTGTGCGTTAGCAACACTGAACAATGCGATTACTGCTGCCGAAAAAAATAGCTTTTTCATTTTTATGGTTTTAGGTTATTAATGCCAGTTTGACGGGCAGAAAATGAACACCTTACAGCTTAAATGAAAAAAAGTAAAAGAATTATAAGGCCGTGAACGGGAAAGCCGTTGCCCACCTGGTTTATAAGAAAGAAGCGGCATCGCCCAACTCTTTAAAGAAGGGCACTTTGTGTTGGTGTAGAAATTTTCTGGCGGTTTCAACCATTTCGCCGCCCAGGAATATGGGGAATACCTCGGTTTTAAATTTGTTGTCAGTAAAAATTGCCGCAATCTGGTCAACATCGGTCATAAATTGCGGGGTGATGATGACGTAAATAGCATCGGCGCCAAAATCGTCTGCAACTTTTAGCGTGCTCAGGTATCGTTCATGGGTGGCCTCGCCTATTATATCCACGGGGTTATTTTTCGACCAGTTAGAGGGTAGTACTTTATTCAACTGTTCAATTTGATCTTTGGTCAGTTCGAACATTTTTTCACTTATCATATCGCTCATTACGGTACCGGGCCCACCGGCGTTAGTAATTACCAGTATCTTTTTGAATTGATGGGGATATAACAAGCCATTGATGTCATTTAAAAATTTGACGCCGGTGCTTTTCAAAAGGCCCAGGAACATTTCATAATTACCTGAAAGGTTACCGGTGTGGGAGAATGCAGCTTTCTGTGCAGCCTTGCTTTTGCCCGCTTTAAATACGTTAACGGGGACTTTGCTTTTTCTGATAGCCCTTAACAGGTTTTTACCATGTTCAATACCTTCAATGTAAAGATTAAGCGGGTTTTCGCCATCATAAGAATTGATGAGGTCGGCAAAATCTACGTCGGCCATATTGCCTACCGAAATGATATTATCGAAACCAATATTCTCTTCGGCAGCCTTATCCATCAACTCTGCCAGTATGGCACCTGATTGGGAAATTAAATTTACCTGACCGGGATTTACATCTGATGTTCCGAATGTGAGGTTTATATTTTTGGCTACCATGCCCAGGCAATTTGGACCTATGATATTAAGGCCATGTTCGGCCGCTAAGGTTGCAAGGAATTTTTCGTCCTCGCCAACCTCCTTAAATCCCGCAGTAATGATGATTATGTTTTTTATTCCTTTAGGTATCAGATCTGTAATGGTTTGTTTAATGGCTTTGGCCGGTATGGCTAAAACGGCTGTATCAACCTCCGGAAGTTCTGCTACGTTTTTGTAAACCTTTTTGCCAAACAGAGTATCGAGGTTAGGGTTTACGAGATATACATCTTTACTTGCAGAGGCATTTTCAGCTACCGCATAACCAACCTTTTCGGTATGCTGGCTGGCACCTATGATGGCAATTTTTTGCGGATTGAAAATTTCGGGTGATTGTCTTAGCTTTTTGGTTTGCGCGGGTATAGAGTCAAATTTTGCGCGGGCATCAACCACAGTTAAACTTTCGGCAGTTAAAATAACGGGGTTAAAGTCAAGCTCGCTGGCCTCAATTTTCTGAAGCTTTTTGATGAGATCGATAACCAGGGACATGTTATATTTTATGCCTCTGAAGCCCGTGGTAAACAGGGTTGAAATTTTTGTTTGAAGGATGGCCTGTTTAATTTCCTCTTCGTCAGCTTCGCTGTCAATAAAACAAACATCTTTAAACAGTTCAACAAAAATACCACCGGTGCCGAATACAATTACCTTTTCGAAGACCGGGTCGGTAACAACGCCGAAGAAGAGCTCAATGCCTTTGCACATTTGTGTGGCAATGAGGTGGTCAGTATTATCCAGAACTATTCCGTGTGCCTTTATGTTTGCCAGTATAGTTTTTTGCGCCTGCAGTAGCTCTTCGCGGTTTTTAATATCAATTACCACCCCGCCAACATCGCTTTTGTGTACCACCTTGGCTGACTCTATTTTTAAAGCCACCGGATAAAAATTCACATCTACCTCGTCTGAAATGCCGAACAACCGGTATTGCGGGGTATTGATGTTTTCTTTTTTCAGCCAATCGTATATTTCACTTTCGAGCATGCTATGTTATTTTTCGGGCGGCGGCTTTAAATTAATATCCGCAGCTGCAAATGTAAAGTAAGGTTAAGGTCGTTGATATTGACCAAAGTCATTCAGGGTATTGGAACTTAATCAGCTTTCTATCTTTTTAAGGGCGTCAACGTTTATAACATGGGTTCCGTCAAAAAAAATTTCGGTAAAATCAAGTTCGCGGTAAGCGTTTTTTACCAGGCTAAGGGCTGCGGGTGTAAAGAACTCATCTTGTGTGCCGCACACGTAATAGTTTTTGGTTTTTTTTAACCCGGAGGTTTCCTTTAGTGGTAATAGTTCAGGTGCTACCTCGCCGGCATATACTATGGCGGTGTCAATTTTGTGTTGGGTGTAATTTAACCAGCGGGTTAATGTAGATGCTCCTTGCGAAAAACCAAGAGCTATTATTTTGGCGTTGTAATCACTCAGGTTCAGATTGGCGTAAAGTTGATCGAGGTAATTGACGTAATCTTTTATTTCGTTCAACCGGTCCTCGCGGGTCATCCAGCTGGCGCCTACGTCTTTGCCCTGGCGCGTCAAGTAGAAGCGGTTCAAAGCCTCGGGCGCAATAAAAAAGTTGGTTTCGGTTGCAAGTGGCTCGAATTCCTGCAAAAAACTTTTGGCGCTTTGCCTGAAACCATGTATCACAATCCATATCTGCCGGGTTTTTTCGCTTAACCGGCCTAACGTAAAATAGCGGGCAGTTTTACTGATGGTAATATGGTTTTCGGATATCATAACCGGTTAAGCCTTTTGTTGATGGGTAAAGATGGTTATGGAGCGTGCTGCAAACAAAATTATAAGCGGCGCAAATGCAATGTTGGCGGGTTGGGGGTTATACTTCCAGCCTAACAATAACACCATCATCAGCAGGTAGGTAAACAGGAAATAGTATTTCAACCATGCCGGCTTATCTTTTTTCAGCAACAGGAATGCCGCTATAAAGTGCGTAGGTATTAACCAAAGCATATTCATGTTTTTGGGCAGCGAGTAGTGTGTAGTAAAGGCCCACAGGCAGATAAAAAAGATGCCGAATAGGCCGGCGAAAAGAAATACAAAAAAATCGAATTTGTAATAATGAATGCCCCGGCGGCGCTCCATAAAAAACACAAAGAAACCCAGCAGCATTAAAAACATAGTTACGTGCACCGGCTGAAACGGAACAATAAAAACCGGTGGGCTGTGCTCAATAATATTGCGTGTGCCGGTAACAAATGGCTGGCCATCAACTGTGGCGCAGGCAAAAAGTTTATTCAGATAATCGGGTAAAAAGGTTTGGTTGCGGGGTGTTGCGGGTACCTCGCAGGGAAGACCCAGTATCAGGTCAAAACCAAAGTCTACCCAGGGCCGGTCGTGCACGTATAGCCTAAGCATATCATGCATAGTTTTGTTTTGGGCAAAGCCGCAGCTACTGTCGGTTTTATATTCCAATCGGCTGCCTAACACTTTTTCAAAAATATCGCGTGGACGTGTGCAGCAGTTATCCCAGAAAAAGTCGTAGGCGTAATTGCGGTTTTGGGGAAGTGCATTGTTATACAGATAGGCAAATACTTTCTGTTTGTCGTTATTCGTAAGCTTCAGGTCTTGTTCTACCACACTTCTTTTCTCCTCAACATATTCCGCCATAAAATCGGGAAAGTTATCGTAGGTGATGCTGTAGATCATGCGGCCCTTAACAAAGTTGAAATAGAAGCCCGGTTGCTGATCGTCGAAGGTGCCGTAATTGAACACTACGTCAATATGCTGTTTGTAATCAATTATCCGGATGCCGGTGTGGCCAAAAGCGGAATAAAGTTCCTTGCCGGGTGCGCAGGTGAGCAGAGATATTTTAGTGGAGTCTGAAAGCTCAACAGCATCTGCATGAAGCAGAAAACCAAATACGATCAGTAGTAAGGTGATAATTCTTTTACTTATAACCATTGGCTAAAAGTGGATATAAATTTGAGATTTGCCAAAAACACAAGGTGGATAAAGTATATTCTGAGGTATATTATTAAATCCAGCTTTGGATACGTTCTTTTTGAAACCAGGGCTGAAATTTGCTGTATCCATTTTTTGCTACTTTCGCAACACTGATGAAATTTCTGATACTCCGCTTTTCTTCCATTGGCGATATTGTGCTTACGACGCCGGTTATACGTTGCTTAAAGATGAAGTTTCCGGATGCTGAAATTCATTATGCTACTAAAAAAGCTTTTCATTCTATTATAAAACATAATCCTTATATCAGCAAGATACATTTGCTGGATGATTCGGTGTTTGCACTTATCAAAGGATTAAGGGCAGAGCACTTTGATCATGTAATTGATTTGCACCACAACCAGCGCACCTGGTTAATTAAGGCCCTGCTGGGTGTAAAATCTTCATCGTTCAATAAACTGAATTTTGAGAAATGGTTAATGGTTAATTTTAAGGTAAACCGATTACCGAAACAACATATTGTTGACCGATATATGGCAGCCTGTAAAGATCTGGGTGTAGAGAATGACGGGGAAGGCCTTGATTATTTTATAGCACCTGAGGATGAAGTTGATATTTTATCGTTGCCACCTGCTTTTCGCAACGGTTATGTGGGTTGGGTTATCGGGGCCAAGCAACATACCAAGCAGTTTCCGGTAAGTAAAATAACAAATGCGCTTGGCCGTATTGAGTTACCGGTGGTGCTGATGGGCGGGAAGGAGGATATGTTGAATGCTGATTTGATTTTGGAATCGGTGAAAGACAGAGCGGTTTTTAATGCCTGTGGTAAATATTCGCTTAGCCAATCGGCCTCGCTGGTAAGGCAGGCGAAACTGGTTGTAACTAATGACACGGGGCTTATGCATATAGCAGCTGCTTTTAAGCGGCCCATTTTTTCAATCTGGGGCAATACTATTCCGGCTTTTGGTATGAGCCCTTATTACGGCAATAATCCGGTAGCCGATGTTGCCAGGCGATTCGAAACGTTGCATTTAGAGTGCAGGCCCTGCTCTAAGCTGGGTTACAGCACGTGCCCTAAAGGCCATTTTAAATGCATGAACCAGATAGATGAAGTGGAAATAGCAAAGCAGGTGAACGCAGGCAAGTAAAACTGACAGCTATATTTTATACGCGGGCCCCAGTTCTTTTATAATCAACTCTATCATCCGTTCTTTTTTGGGGTCGTAGGTATCTTTAAGGTCGTAACCCCAATGGCGGGCCATGGCCTGATAGAACCAGGCCATGAAGGGTCCTTTAATATCCTTAATGGTTTTATAGCAGTTATTGCCGGTTTCGCGGTTTACCAGTTTAAAGAGCATTTCGCCCTGGCTGGTTGTGAGGTCTTTTAATTCGTTTTCGAATTTAGAGCGCATTTCTTTTTCGAGATCCTTGCGGTAGTGGCGGTATTCCCTGCGGGTTGAAGTATCTTCTTTCTGTTGTAATTCAACATAAAGCTGTTTTGCGATTTTTACATAAGGAAGTACTTTTAATATACGCGCACGGGTGCGGTAGTATTCCATCCACTCGTCGTTGGTTTTAAAGGTAATGATATTTACATCGGGAAAAGATACGGTGGGCATTGAATCGCTTGCCGGAACATTGCCAATATCATATATGGGTTTGGCTGAAGTATCCATGCTACCCTTAACAGGTGCCAGCTTAGCTTCAGCTACCTTCTGGCCCCAGGCTACCTGTGCTACCCAACATAACAACCATACTAAAGCGTATCTGATAACCATATCAAGCGGGGCGGATTCTTTTTGATTCAAACACAAAGGTACAAACGATTATTTACTGTTTATCATATCAAAAGCGATGTTATTTATTGGCTATACCGGCAAAACTCAGTTTTGCCTTACCCAGGTGCCCCCAAAGTTGGCTATTACCGGAGCGGTGTCGGGCCCTGAAATAAGCTGGTAGGTAAAGGTGAGGGTATTGTGATCGGAGCTGATATTACCCATGCCCTGCACATAATTACCCGCAGAGTCGGGTTGTTGGCGCGGAACGGTAAAAGCGTCGTTTTGGACGGAGGCATTGATAATATGATTAAAATGATGGCCTGCAAAAGAGGAGGACAAGGTGATGTCTCCAAGCACGGTGCCTTGATTGATGGTATCTGAGTAGGTGATATTACCGGGGGTATCAACCGCTGCCCAATGGCCTGTAAACTTGCTGGTAGTTAATATATTACACTTACTGCCTTCGTAGCCTGAGTTGCACAGTTTTGTGCAGGCCCCTATGGCTGAAAGCAGCAAAAAGCCGCTAATGGCTGAAAAATACCTGTTTTTAATTGAACGCATCTATGTAAAGCCGGTTCAGGCTATCAGGGTGCTAAGTAATTAAAGTTTAAGCACTAACGGAAATATCAGGTTCGGGCATTTGGGCGCGCAGCACATGACCACCTCAATTTAAAGGAGTTGTGCTGTATTTTCCTTAAACCCAAAGTTTGTTGTATCTGAAACCAAAACGACAGGAATTGAAGTTGAAAATCTAACATTTTAATAACCCGATTTTGGCTAAAAAGGTAGATAATGTGGATATTAGGGGTATTTTTGCGGTCACTTTTCCACTTTTGCAGTTAGATTGGATAAAAATTATTTTCTTTGATTCTTAATAAATAATAAAAGCACATGAAAGTAAGATTTTACGCAACCTTGATGATCTTGTTAGGGGCTTTGGTAATGAATGCACAGGACGCGCATTTTTCTCAGTTTTATGCCTCTCCACTAACGCTCAATCCCGCGCTGACAGGTAATTTCAATGGTTTTTACCGGATATCAGGAATTTATAGAAATCAGGATCTAGGATTGGCTCAAAGCAATCCGGTGTTTTCAACGCCATCTATTGCGGCAGATGTATCTCTTTTAAAAGATAAGATCAAAAACGGCGCTCTTGGAGTAGGAATTGTGTTCCTGAATGACCAACAGAACGGAAAAACTTTCAACACTAACGAATTCATGTTGTCGGTTGCTTATAACATGACCTTTGGTGCTAAAAAGAGATTTCAGTTAGGTGCAGGTTTACAAGGCGGTGTTGCAACTACTAAAATCGATTTTTCAAAGTTACAATTTGACGATGGTTTTGATCAGAATCTGAACTATACCCAATCTACCGAAGCATTGGCTACCAAGGCTAAAGCCAAGGGCTTGTTTAACGCGGGTATTTTCACCAAATACGAATTTGCTACCGGCATGCGCGTTTACGTTGGCTACTCATTTAACAACGCCAGCCACTATAAAGAAGATTACATTCTGAACAGCAGCACCCAGTTCAATATCCCTTTCCGCCACACTTTACACGGCGGGTTTGAATTTGAAGTGAACGACAGAATTGTATTAATACCAGGCGTAATGTATCAGAACGAGGCTAGCGCTAACGAAACCAACTTTGGTTTAAATGTTGGTATACACGTTATCAGAAGCCCGGACCCTATGAAAGTTGCTACCCTGTTTGTAGGCTTGTGGAACCGCTTAAACACCAAGAACTATACCCTTATACCTGAGCTTGGTTTTGATTACAAGCACTTCAGAGCCGGTATTGCTTACGATGCACCACTTACACAACAAAGAACTGATGGACAGGTTATAGGCGGTCCTTACGCCCAGGCTTTTGAAGTTACACTGAGCTACATCGGAAACATCATACCTAAGAAGGAAGATAACTACCTGTTTAACCCTCGTTACTAGTATTGACTAAGTATTTGAATTTACATAACCCTGAAAACTAAGCATTCATTATGAAGTATTTTCTATTAGTGGTATTGATTCCCCTAACAGTGTTACTCAGCGCACAGAACACCCAAAAGCAGCCGACGACCAGTGGTAGCAGCAAAGGTACACAGGCAAGTAGCTCAGCCAGCCAGTCTGCCAGTGCCGGCGACGATAAGAATATTGAAAGATATCCGAAATTAAAATGGCGTAAAAAGCTAAGAATTGCCCGCAAGAAGATGAAAGAAGGCAGTTACTATATTGCTTCTAAATACCTGGAAGATGCCTACAAAGACAAACCAGAGAAAGTTGAAATAGCTCACTTACTAGCCGATGCCAACCGTTACCTGCGCGATTATGAAGCTGCTGCCAAATATTATAAGGCTGAAATGGCTAAAGACTCGGGCGCTTACCCTAACGATAAGTTCTTTTTAGGCCAGATGGAAAAGAGCAATGGAAAATATGAAGATGCCAAAGGGTATTTTCAGAGTTACCTGAAAGCTAAACTTGATAAGGGCGATGTAAGCTATAAGAACTTAGCCAAAATTGAAATTATGGGTTGCGATTCAGCACTTATCATCATTAAGCATCCAAATAAAGTAAAGGTTGAAAAGATCACTTCAGGTATTAACACTGCGCTGCAGGATTTCTCTCCTAAACCTTTAAAGGGCGACAGAGTGATGTTTACCAGCCAGAAAACGGATACTGCGGTTGACTTTACAACTTCAAAAGCTGATTACTATACTACCATATTTACTGCTGAGAAGGCAGGTAAAGGCTATACCAACAGAACCCAACTGCCTTACCCACCGAATGATATGCACGCTAACGCCAGCAACGCCATTTTATCGGCTGATGAGCAAACGATGATATTTACCAAGTGCCCTGATACCTTAAATTTAAGCAACCGCGTAAATTGCAAGATATACCAGACTACCAAGAAGAATGATTTAGAATGGAATGAGCCTAAAGAAATTAAAGGCATTAACAACCCTGACGGAACTACCACTGAACCGGCTTGGGGTATTGATAAAGACAGCAATGCCATTTTATACTACGTTACTGACCGCAAGGGCGCTAAAGGCCTTGATATTTATTACTCTACTATAAACAAAGACGGAACTTTCGGGGCGCCGCAGAATGCAGGTGTTGAGGTTAACTCATTGGGAGATGATGTAACTCCGTTTTATGATATGAAGAGCAAAACGCTTTACTTCTCATCTAACGGACATGGTTCGATAGGTGGATTGGATATTTATAAAATTACGGGAACTCCGGGCCACTGGACCTCAGCGGCTATTAACTTAGGCGTGCCTATCAACTCGCCGGCTGATGACCTTTACTTTGCTTTGGATAACAAGGGCGCTAAAGGTTTCCTGGTATCGAACCGTATAGGAACTACCTCGCCAAGAGGTGCTACCTGCTGCGATGATATCTGGAGCGTTAACGTACTGCATGATGTTTACCTGCGTGGCTACTATGTAAAAAGAGGCGACCCAAGTAAGACACCGGTAGAAGGTGTAGATGCATCTATGTATAAAGTTGCGGGTAATAACTTTGAGTTTGTTGCCAATGCTAAAACAACTCCGGCACCGTTTGTATTCCCGGTTCAAAGAGGAACTTCGTATAAAATGAACGGAAACAAAGACGGTTACTGGCCATCTATCGATAACCTTTCGGTTAGCGAAGATGAAGAGCGCGATACGATTGACCAGATATTCTATATCGACCCTATCATCAAGATCCATATCAAGATACCTAATGTATACTTTGCCTTCGATAAATCGAACGTAATTGATTTTTACAAGGGCCAGATAGACTCAGTGGTGAAGGTATTGAACGACCACCCGGGATACTCGGTAGAAATACAAGGTTATACTGACAGCAAGGGTTCGGATGAATACAACCAGAAGTTATCTGAAAGAAGAGCTGATGAGGTTAAAACCTTCCTGATTAAAAAGAAAGGTATTGCTGAAAACCGCGTAATAGCCAAGTGGTTTGGTAAAACAAACCCGGCGGTACCTAACGAGTTACCTAACGGCGAGGACGATCCGGAAGGAAGAGCACAAAACAGAAGGGTTGAATTTAAACTGATACCTGACAAACCGGAAGATGCACCGGAAATTGAGCAGGTAAAAGAAGTGGTTAAGCAAGTTAAAACAGGTCCGGGTTATACTTACGGCAAAAAAGCTGCCAAGAAGAAGTAACCAATATCTGGTTGAATAAAATACAGCAAGGCTGCCCCGTGGGTGGCCTTGTTTGTTTTTAGGGGGTAATGGCGCAAAATACAGTTATGGCTGGAATATATTTTG
>Ga0316224_1002049_pt1 | contig 19659 bp, 23 predicted proteins | sample TBH18013metaG_FD_206254 | JGI IMG/M metagenome (GOLD analysis project Ga0316224, IMG submission 206254) | Freshwater microbial communities from Trout Bog Lake, Wisconsin, USA - TBH18013 | ecosystem: Environmental > Aquatic > Freshwater > Lake > Hypolimnion/Profundal zone | place: USA: Wisconsin... | reverse complement strand
GAAGGTGTTTCCGTGAGGGATTGTTCCTGAACGAATGATCGGATTGGTAGTAATTAAACCGGTTTCGGGTTCGCCATGTACCGCTTCAAGGCCATTTCTTGGCGTAGTTGGCAAATTTGTGCCGAGTGTTTGGTTCAGCCACATCCCTGTTTCCTCATGGAGGATATTCTTACTTACATTTTCGGCCACTTTTTGTGAGTATTTAACTGCGCCAAGCTGGGCCGTGCCATTACTCAAAGTTCTGTTTGGAACAGGTGCCGGAACCGCTTCGAATACGTCGGTTTCAAAAAGCTGGCTTATCATAACGATAAAACCCTGTGGCCCTAAGGGGCTTGGTACAACCATCAGGTTAAAACCAGTGTCGCCTACCCAGCTTTCGCCGACAACTAAAGGTTGTAAAGGCCCGATAGCGGGATTGTTTCCTGTTGCTTTACGGTTAAATGCATCTGGCGTTTTCGCGGCATTGATAAGGTTTGTCATGTTTTAAGATTTAAGGTTAATTAATAGCGGAAGATAGGTATTTATTTTGTCAGGTAGCTACGCTTTGCGATTTATAATTAATTACTTAATAGTTAAAAATGGACACCAAAGTTGACAGCAACACTAAGTAAACGTTCAACTTTCAACCTGTAAAATCATTGCAGCCAATCATTCAGACTTCCACTAACAACACCCCAAAACATCCCCAAAAAAAAATTTAAAAAAATATTGCGTAGTTAAATAACTACATTTATATTTGTAGTCAAATAACTACACGATGAACTTAAGACGCGACGTATTTCAAGCCATAGCCGACCCGACACGAAGGGCAATATTGCTGTTAGTGGCTTCGCAAGCTTTGACTGCCGGAGCCATAGCCTCAAACTTTGATACCGCCAGACCAACAGTTTCAAAACATCTGCAAATACTCACCGAATGCGAATTACTTGAACAAAAGCAAACCGGCAGAGAAATTTATTATTACATCAACGCAAAAAAAATGAAAGAAGTAGCTGAATTTATTGAACCATTCCGCAAAATGTGGGATGACAGGTTTAATGCATTAGAAACTATCATGAAAGCATATACAGCAAAAAAATAATAACCATGGAACTGAAAACAAAAATCAATGCCGAAGACGGCAAACAGGACATTGTGATCACACGGGAATTTGATTTGCCGGTAGAATTACTTTTCAGGGCACATATTGAACCAGACATTATTGGGCAATGGATGTCTAACCCAAATACAACAGCTAAAGTGCTGAAATTTGAAGGTAAAAAGCACGGCAGTTATCAATTGGAGTCAACCGATACCCAGGGAAAAGTAGTAATGCGTTCAAACGGGGTAATCCACGAGCTTATCCCAAACCTGAAAATAACCCGGACGTTTGAATTAGAAAATGCGCCTTTTGGTGTTCAACTTGAGGTATATGATTTTGAGCCCATTACAGAAAACACCAGCAAACTGAATATGCATGTAATTTACGAATCTGTCGCAGTAAGAGATCAGGTGTTGAAGTTACCCTTCGCCAGGGGCCTAAACATGGCACACAACCGGATGGAGGAACTATTAAAAACAATAAAACAATGGAAAAGAAAAAGTTAATTTGGTACTGGATAATTACTGGAATATTATCCTTTTGTATTTTCATGGGCGGATTGGCACAGGCCCTGCAGCTGAAGCAGACGATAGAAGGTTTTAAGCCGCTGGGGTACCCTGCCTATTTTATTTAGCTGATCGGCATTTGGAAAATGTTAGGCATAATTGCGATATTGATCCCGGGATTTAAATTGCTTAAGGAATGGGCGTATGCGGGTATATTTTTTACAATGACCGGCGCAGTAATTTCGCACATTGCCAGCAATGATGTTAAAGCGCAAATAATTGCCCCATTGTACTGGCGGTATTTACTTTGTTATCGTGGTATTTGAGGCCGGATGAGAGAAAGATTATTGCAGCTATATAAAAGCTCAAAGCCGAATGCAGAAAGCAAAAATTTTATAATCATAAACAAACAATTACCATGGCAAGCGTATCAATTTATTTAAACTTTCAAGGCAATGCCGAAGAAGCATTTAACCATTACAAAAAAGTATTCGGAACAGAATTTGCCGCTCCGATAATGCGGATGGGCGACGCACCACAGCAGCCGGGAGCGCCACCACTACCAGAAGCCGACAAAAACAAAGTAATGCATGTGGCTTTGCCAATACTTAGCGGTATACTAATAATGGCAACCGATATGCTGGAAAGCATGGGACAAAAACTAGTAGAAGGAAACAATTTTACTATAAGTTTAAGCCCCGACACCAAGGAAGAAGCCGACAGATTGTACAAGGAATTATCGGAAGGCGTAACAGACGGAGTACCACCGCATGATGAATTTTGGGGATACTGGGGCACCTGCAAAGACCGTTTTGGCATCCGCTGGATGTTCAATATCATGAAACAGTGGTAACAGCAGAAAGGCAACGGCATCGCACAAGGTGTTCGGAAGATCAAAAAAGGGTGTCATGCTGAGTGGTAATCCGCCAACTGGCGAACTGAAGCTGGAATAACAAAAAAAAGGGTGTCATGGTGAGGCTCTCGAACCATGTGTGGTGGCCTGTACGCTTTGCATTTGCGCTAATGCATTGGCGTTGTGCCTTTGCGCTCATGGTTCGAGAGCCTCACCATGACACCCCCTGCTAATTTTAGAATGTGTCATGGGTAGGCTCTCGAAGCACGTGCGTTGGGAATCGCGAACTGTGCATTAGCGGTTTGCATGGCGTAAAGGCCTTTGCCCAAATGGTTCGAGAGCCTCACCATGACACCTCACGCAATATTTGTGGGAGAAATTTCATCTTCCGAACACCTATTGAGATCCCGCCAGCAAGGGCGATACCAATTGTTAAATTTAACCATACCAAAAAATGAGCGCAATGAACCCTAAAGTTGATTGGTTTTTTAATAAAGCCTCAAATTGGCAGGAAGAATATGTGAAGTTGAGAACGATTTGCCTTGATTGCGGGCTGACGGAAGAATTGAAATGGGGTTGCCCCTGTTACAGTCTGGATAAACAAAACATTGTGTTGATACATGGCTTCAAAGAATATTGCGCGCTTTTGTTTTTTAAAGGCGTCTTATTAAACGATGCAAATGGTTTACTGATCCAACAAACCAAGGACGTGCAGTCAGCGCGGCAGATGCGGTTTACCAATCTATTGGAGATAGTTGATCTGGAACCCATCGTAAAAGCATATATTTATGAAGCTATTGAGGTAGAGAAAGCAGGTTTGAAAGTAGTGCTTAAAACGACGGCTGAGTACACGGTTCCGGGAGAATTTCAAAGTAAGCTGGATCATATCCCTGCCCTGAAAGCTGCTTTTGAAGCTTTAACGCCGGGAAGGCAAAGGGGATACCTGTATTACTTTTCGCAACCCAAAACATCCAAAACCAGGGAAGCCAGGGTTGAAAAATATATCCCCCAAATTTTGGATGGTAAAGGGGTGGATGATTAGTGAGTTTGACGAAAAAACTAAGCAGGACAATTTATAACTTCATTTACTACAATTGTTAAATCCATGCCCTTGCGTTTTCTAATTGCTCTCATATGGATGAGCGCTGCCTTGCCGTTTAAAGCCAGCACCAATAAGACGCTGCAATTTCAATTGGAGCCACCAGACTGCTAATTCAAAAACACAGAAATACCGATAGCTTAAAAAAAGTTTTAAGGAAGAATCTTGATTTTTTCGCCAAACCTCTGCCAAAAAAACTCAAATGAACAAGAGGCTACAAAACAGAAACGCATTCTTGTAACGCTATAAAATTCATTTCAAGTTGTTCTTCAGGGAGCATAAAAATCAAATTTAAGGTCACATGATCTACCCCATGCAATGCACCTCTTATCACATTAGTCTGCCACGGTTCATTATAAATTACCAGTATATCGATATCATTTGGCTTTGTATTTAGACTGATTGCTGACCCGAAAACATAGGCCTCGATTGTTCCAGTCAGGCCTTCATTCTTCCTTAGTACATCGGATATCATAGTGATAACAGTTCTCATTTTTTATTTAGCCTACCGGGCAGTTCACCCCGACTGAGAATTTCGGCTGACAATGCCTCTGCCGCCATTTCTGCCATGCCCGTTACGTTTCCATTTGGATTTAATGTCGAAAGCACCGTAAGTATTGCTTGCATTACTGACGTCGTCTGCGGTAAGCTCGTATGAATTTATGAGTGTTACGATCAAAGGCCGAAGATTATTCTTTCGATGAATTTTTGTCCTGTTAAGGGAAAATAAAAAAGAGTGGTGATTTCTTTACAGGAGCAGCCAGGGCAATTGGAAATTTTTATTTTTTATCTTTATAGCTTCATCCGGCTTAAGATTATTCTTAAATTGAACATGCCATCCCAAACAGCAGAAAACAGATGAACTATTGCACATACAAACCACCCAAAATATTATCGGATATTGTTTGTCATTATTGGACTTTGGATGGAAATGTGTCAATTGGTCACACATATATTCACAGAACACTGGCTAACTTTTGCCCGGAGTTAATTTTTCATTACGGCGGGCCATTTGAAGAACTGGTTTCTGAAAACAGAACTGAAACAACTTTTACCACAGGAATACATGGTCAAACTAATCAAATCAGGCGTTTTACAGCAAAGGAAAAATATGGAATTTTTGGTGTATTACTTCAGCCCTATGCGATTCCAATACTGTTCGGAATGCCTTCAACGGAAATCAAAAATGAATTGGTTGACCTAACATTACTGGGGCAGGACGGAAAAGACCTATGCGATCAAATGCTGTCGGCAAAAGACAATGCCCAGCGACTGCAAATCATAAACTGCTTTTTAACGCAACGTATAATGGAATTTGAAAGACCTGAAATTGTATTTGCTGCACAAAGAATTTATAACCTTAACGGGCTTGCAAACGTCAAAAACCTTGCAGATCAATCTTCCCTGTCACAAAGACAATTTGAACGAAAATTTAAGGAGCATATTGGTTTTAGCCCGAAGTCATTTGCGCGAATTGTGCGGTTCAAATCGCTGATTAACAAATATAAAAGGGGGATTCAACACTTACCAAAGTTGCGTATGACTTCGGTTATTATGATCAGGCCCACTTCATTCAGGATTTCAAACAGTTTTCAGGGTACAATCCTAATGCTTACTTCTCGGGGGAAGCCAGGGAGGTTTTTTACGCACCATAGAATGTCGATTTTTTCCAATTTTGGATTGTAGCCCCTCTTTTATATTTGTGGAAATAAAAACACTCAACTATGGAAACATTAAAATTAGAAAACGACATCGAGGTGTTCTATGTAACCGCAAAAACATTTCCTGAAGGTATTTCAGAGGCAACAAACAAACTTCATCAGTTATTTCCTTTTTCACAAGAAAGGAAAATCTTCGGCATTTCGCGTCCGGAAAATAATGGTGGGATAATTTACAGAGCAGCAGCCGAAGTATTAAAACCAGATGAACCCGAAAAATTTAATTGCGAAACGCTGGTAATAAAAAAAGGAAAGTATGTTTCCTTAACTGTTAATGACTTTAGAAAAGATATGATGAGCATTGACAGGGCATTTAAACAATTACTTCAGGAACCAGGCTTAGATCCACAGGGATATTGCATAGAATGGTACGCTACAGACAAGGAAGCGGTAACCTGCATGATAAGGTTGAATGAATAAACGACAGACATTTCCATCGCTGCCTCAAGCGGCAGCGATGGAAATGAATAATTTTGACTTGTAAATCCGACTATAGCCTGTTGACTTGATACTACGGTCTTACTGCCCAGGCCAAACCATCTGCCCCTTTTATATCTATATGCCCGCTAACGGTCAGGGTTTTCAGGTCAATAACCGCTACATAGTTATCCCCGGTACATCCGATAAATGCACGCGAGCCGTCGTCGTCCATCAAAATCCCCGCTGCACCTTTGCCGGTGCTCAATTTTTTGATCAGTTGGTGGCTTGCCGCGTCAAATACAAATATATCGCCGGTGCGCAGGCTGCTTACCAGCACTCGTCTACCATCTGGTGTAAACTTCAGGCGGTTGGCGCCTATGGCCTTTGCATCAATTGTAGTAGATAATTTATTAGCTACAAGGTCGATCACTGCGATAGTGCCGTCATCAGATGCTGCAGTCCATAATTCCTTACCGTCCGGCGAAACGTCAAACCCTTCGGAACCTGTAGACACGGGGATCAGCGTTTGTACCCAGTCGTGGTGCGGAGGGGGAGTAAAGCCATTGGGGAATGGCCTTGAGACGATAAGGCTGTCTTGCAAAATGCTTACGGTGCCCGAAGCAACGTTGGTAGTGTACACGCGTTTACCACCAGGCACCACATAGATCATATGCGTACGATTTTGGCCGGTGCCCATTACCCAGTCGAATTGATTGGTCGCCGGATCATACCTGCCAACGGTTTTGGTTCCCTCGGCAGTGAACCACACTTTTCCATCAACAAAGGTGATGCCATGCGGACCCATCATGGGCCGGGTATCAATAGTAGGTAAAGTTTTTTGAGCAACCAGGTCAATCACATTTAGTTCATGCAGGCTGCCGCCGCCGTAAATGGTTACATAAGCCGTTTTTCCGTCAGCCGAGGCAGCTACCTCATGCGGATCGGAACCTACGGGCACTGTTGCGATCACCTTCAGGCTGACCGGGTCAATAATTGCCAAAACGTGATCGCCTTTTGAAAGGGCAAGCAGCGTGCGTGCTGGTGTTGCCTGCGCGGAACATTCGCCGGCGATATAAACTAAGGCTATTATTAAAAAACCCGCAGCAAAAAGCTTGCTTAGACTATATTTTATAGTTTTCATGGCATTAAAGATTTGATTGTACAGAACAAATATAGCGAACAGGGAGATGCTTTTTGAAGCACTTTAGCCGCTAACCGATCAAGGCCGGAAGAAAACCGACCGGATGTTGCTTTCAATCGACCAGGGCTTCGCGCAGGCTACACCGGGTTTTGTTTAAATAAGCAAGGGTAAATAAACCAAATTCAGTACTTTTATAGCAAACAAACATTAATATGAAAGCATTTTTGGGCATGGGGCTTTTAGGCTCCAATTTTGTTAAGGCGATGATCAGCAAAGGCGAACAGGTACAGGTTTGGAACCGAACCGCAAGCCGGGCAAAGGCACTGGAAGAATTTGGCGCCAAAGCATTTGACAATGCCGCCGATGCTGTTAGCGGGGCGGATATCGTTCACATTTGCGTAAAAGATGACGCCGCTGTCGACGCCGTGCTCGGGCAGGCCGAACCCGGGTTTAACAAGGGCGCATTTATTATCGACCATACCACTACATCCGCCAAAGGGGCTGTTGCGCGTACCAAAGCCTGGAAAGCACGCGGCTACACCTACCTGCATGCACCTGTATTTATGGGCCCGCCAAATGCACTGGCAAGTACCGGCACCATGCTGGTTTCGGGCGACCAGGCCGTAATAGCAAAGATGGAGCCTGAATTATCTAAAATGACCGGCAAGCTGCTTAATCTCGGCGATGAAGAGGGCAAAGCCGCAGGAATGAAACTGATAGGCAACCTGTTTTTAATAGGTCTCACCGGCGCATTGTCAGATACATTGGCACTGGCTAAGGCGCAGGGCATTACCGGCGACGATATTTTGGGATTATTTGAGATCTGGAACCCCGGCGCCATGACCACCGCGAGGTTGAAAAGAATAATGACCGGCGGTTTCGATAGCCCTTCATGGGAATTAAGCATGGCCCGTAAAGATGCAGGGCTGATGATCTCGGCAGCCGAAGAAGGCGGAACAGATCTCATGGTGATCCCCGCCATAGCCGCCGAAATGGATAAATGGATTGAAAAAGGCTACGGCAACAACGACTGGACCATAATAACCAGCCCCAATATTTAGGGAGATCCTGTTTTATAGAATTTAAGGCCTCCGGTAATTGCCGGGGGCTTTTTTGTGGGATGGCTTATTAACTAATTGCCCTTCAACCCCTCATAAATCTCAGCTGCAAGCAGCCCGCTACCGCCGCCATAATGCTGTATGATAATAATGCCGGGCTTTTGCGCTTTAAAAAATGCGCGTAGGTTTTCTTCACTTTTCTGCTCAATACCGCTGCCCAGCAAAATCAGTTGAAAAGATTGTGCGCTATACATTGCAATCGCTTCTTCATCAGTTATGGCGCCTGTTGCATGCAAGTCGGGGTTGTTGTTTATCAACCTAAGCACTGTTTGCAGGATGTCCGGGTGCCGGCAAATCACTAATATTTCAGTTTTACTCATATCTTTTTAGATGAAAGCAAAAAGCGGAAAGCAAAAAGCTTTGGACTTTCTGCTTTCCGCTTTCAGCTCCTTAAAGTACCATTGGTACTTCCATCAGCAAAAATTCTGCGTCGGTTTCGGCGGTGATGGTGAATTTATCGGTATCCCAAATCCCGTAGCCGTCGCGGGTTTCTAATTCCTGCTCATTTATTTTTACATCGCCGCTTAAAACAAATACATAAACGCCGTTCCCCGTTGCTTTTAGCTTGTATTCGGTACCCAGGCCTTTGTCGAACTTACCCAAATGGAACCAGGCATTCTGGTGAATCCATACACCGGCATCATCAGGATTGGGCGACAGGATCTGCTGCAATTTATTATGCCTGTCTTCCAGGTTTAAGGTAATCTGGTCGTACCGCGGTTCAACGTTCTTTTTATTCGGGTACACCCAAATCTGTAAAAATTTAACCCTGTGCGCCCTGTCCTTATTGTATTCGCTGTGATAGATCCCTGTCCCGGCGCTCATGGCCTGTATGTCGCCATTTTTTATAACGGCCACATTATTCATACTATCTTTATGCTCCAGGTCGCCCTCCAGCGGGATGGAAATTATTTCCATATTATCGTGCGGATGCGTTCCAAAACCCATGCCTGCATCAACCGTATCATCGTTCAAAACGCGCAGCGCTCCAAAATGCATCCTTTCGGGATTATAATAACTTGAAAAACTAAAACTGTGATAACTGTTAAGCCAGCCATGGTTTGCATGTCCACGGGTTTCGGCTTTATGTAATATTGTGTTTGCCATTTTTTTTCTTCCTTTTTATACATCAAAGGTAACTACAAATAAAACCGGGGAAGATGATGTAGGTTAAGAAAATTGGGGAAGTCCATAGCCGATGGTCCATGGACCATGGAAGATAATCCTAACTTTTTTTAAACCTTTCACCATGGACTATTGACTATGGTCCATGGACTAAAACTCAGCCCTTCCTCAACAAACCGCTGCGCATCCGGCTGAAAAACTCGGGAGTTACACCGATGTAGGACGCAATTTGTTTTTGCGGCAAATGATCAATCAGTGTGGGATAACGTTTGCAAAACAAGCTGTAACGTTCTTCGGCGGTAAGACTCAGATTGTCAATAATACGCTGCTGATTGGCCACTAACGAATTTTCAGAAAGGATGCGAAAAAAACGTTCGAATTTCGGGACTTCATTATACAAAGTCTCCTGATCGGTTTTTGACAGCAAGATGGTTTCTGTATCTTCCAAAGCTTCAATGTTCAAGATACCTGGCTTTTGCGAAATCAGGCTGTACATGTCGGCGATCCACCAGCCCGGCGGGGCAAAACTTATAACGTGTTCAGTACCATTTTTATCAACCGTAAAGCCCCTTAAGCAACCGGCTGTTACAAATATTGAATACCTGCATACCTCGCCCTCATTAAGCAGAAACTCTTTCCTTTTAACATTTTTAGGCTTTAAACAGGCTATAAAAACTTCCTTTTCACTATCGTTCAGCCTGATGTATTTCGAAATATTGCTAAGCAGGAGATCAATTGGCATTTTGTGTTTTTTATGATAAAGCACGAATAAAACGAATTTATTCGAATATTCACTAATTCGAATAAATTCCGCCAACCTGAATTTATTTTTGAAACCCTGTATACAATTCCTTAATGTTAAGCGTTTGTACCTTAACTATTTATTAACCCCCGTTTAATTGTTTGGCAATATCTATAAGCTAAACTTGCACCATGCAATTTAGCGACCCTAATTGAAATCGCCATCAATGATTTTCAGCGTAAAATTACTAAAGACATTTATTTTTCTTTTGTTGTTTTTTAGCATTTCACAGGTTCACTCGCAATCTGTCCCTCTTCCCAACGCATTTGCACATAATGATTACCGTCACCTGCACCCTTTGTTTGATGCCCTTGAAAATGGATATACAAATATAGAGGCTGATATTTTTTTGGAAGGCGACCACATCATCGTTGCGCATATTAACCCTTTTTTCAGGCGGAGCCGGACATTAGAAACCCTTTATTTAAAACCATTGAGCGAAATGGTCGAAAAAAATAATGGACAGGTTTACAAAGGCTATAACCAGCCGGTTATTTTAATGATTGATGTAAAAACCGGGGCAAAAAATACCTATAATGCGCTTAGGCCCCTGCTCGAAAAATACAGGCCGATGTTGTCAAATTATGATCATGGTAAGGTTACACAGGGAGCGGTAACGGTTGTTTTATCGGGCCATAAGCCTTATAATTTGATCAAAGGTGAAGAAACGCGTTTGGCTTTTATTGATGAAGACCTCAGGAAAACCGTTAAGGACACCGCAACAGCTAATGTTTATACCATGTCGAGTTGTAAATATTCAAAGCTTTTAGCATGGACAGGCAATGGGGCTATCCCCGAAAACGAACGGGTCAGACTTTGTGCCTATGTGGACATGGCCCATAAATACAGGAAAAAAGTAAGGCTCTGGGCTTCGCCTGAAAAAGCTGTGGTTTGGAAAGAATTATTAAAATGCGGCGTCGACCTAATCAACACCGATAAACTTGTTACGCTTAAAGACTTTCTGATCAGCAATAATACCAGCTATGCCAATTCAATTAAGCCGCTTCAAAGGCCTGCCGGTATCGGGACTTTGACTTTGTAAATTACCGGTATACTGGAAACGTAACAAATTGTCCAATTCGTGTAATGCGATACCATCGTGGAAGTTGGTGCAATTATGTCTTTAATGTTTTCTGTTCGTTTTGCAGCATAATTAATGCTTTGGTTGCCCGCACTTTGCGCGTATCCTCTGCCTTAGCTGAGCCTACCCAATCGCAATACCCTTGTTTGTATGATTTTGACAGCCCTTCGAAAAAGATTTTTGCTTTTGCATCGCCCGCCAGCAATATTTCCAGTTCAACTGGAGTTCCCTCTATATGTTCACCTTTTTTCAGCATGATATTTTAATTCTATTTGAACAAATAACACAAATTTATTCAAAACATCACAAACCGAACCCTCTTATCAATTCGTGTAATTCGAATAAATTCGTGAAAATTAGTCCCGATTAATTCTTATAATGTGAAAGCTTTTAAATAAGATTGTTTCCAGTTGCCCCAGTTTTTTGTGGCGGCCGCGAGGGTCGCGTACAATTCTTTCTTACTCACCGGTTTTCCTTTTTTGGGTGGCAGCAGGGCTTTGTTGTCGACAGACATATCTGTCACTTTGGTTGCAAACCAGGTTATATTTTCATGTGGAAGCGCCAACCCTAATATCATTCCCGGTAAACCTGTAAATGATTCAGGGCCGCCCGATACGGGGATCTGTTCCGTATAAAAAGCAACCACATAAACAGAATCAAGCACAAGGGCATTTGCCCTGCGGCAAACAAAGCCGCTTATCTCCCTGGTTTCGTCGGTAATTTTCCATCTGATTTTACGGGTACTGTCTTTAACCAGGAAAAGGTCATCAAAAACCTTTTTCTCGCCGATAAACGAAGATGATTCCAGATCTGTAAAAATTGTATTGTTTTGACTTACCATCGCATTATCGCCAAAGAAATTTCCCGGACCGCCATCATCCTCTATCGGCACAAACATGGTTTTATTGCCGGCAAAGCTTAAAGTGCTTTTTAGCTTTTTAAACTGGGGTTGATTTTTTACATACGAGTCGTAAATCGGCTGGTAAAACGCTTCATTGTCCTTATTGATCTGCTTTTTTAACAAGGCGTACATATTTATGGTCTTCTCGTATTCAATTACGCCCGAAGTTGTAAAATGAACATTTGTTTGTGCAGATGAAATACTAACTGATAGTACCAATATTGCTGTGAAAAAAATTATCAGGTTCTTCATATTCTTATTTTTTTGCTGCAATTCCACCAAATTTGCTAAAATCCCAAACAAGCGAAATCATAAAATATCTTTTAATAGTAGTATAGCTGTTTTGTGTGATGTAAGCACCATTGACGTTTCTGCTGAAGCCCACATTTTGATTAAGCAGGTCATTAGCCGAAAGCGAGAATTTTAGCTGGTCATTCTTCAGGCAAGTTTTGCTTAGGGATGCATTTATCAATGTGCGGCTAAAATCAGTATTAAATGTCGGCGTTTTTCCTCTCCACTCGTAGGTGCCATCTGATCCGATCTGGAATTTACCGGGAAGATAAAAGTTGAATCCGCCGCGTGCGTTAAATCCCCTGCCATTGTTATTTGTTCCGGGGTTTAACGACGAGCCGCTGATAGTATAATTAGGGCCGAAACTGAAATTGAAGTTGTACTTTTTTTGGACGTATTTTGAAATCCTGAAATCTACGGTATAGGTAAATGACTTTGTGAGGTCTATCGCGCTGTTTGATAAGTTGTAGTAGTTATTCCCGTTTACATTAAAATCTAAGCTAATATATAAATCCGCCTTTTCAAGTTTTCGCCCTAAAGAGGAATAAAGATATAATTCAGACTGATCTTTCCCATTCAGGTTAAAATATTGATTGGTGGATTTACCGGTTGTAAAATTTGTAACTAAATTACTTACGATAGGATTAGAAGTGGTGGAATAGGACCCATATATATACGCCTGCTGACCACTTAACACCTTATACGAATTATAGCTTATATTAAACCGGTTTGTAAACGATGGCTGTAAGTTGGGGTTGCCTATAGTAATGTTTATAGGGTCGGTAATTATGGGCACAGGTTGTATCTGGCTAATGGTGGGTTGGGTGGTACTGCCCTGGTATTCCAGTTCGAATGATCGGCTATCCGAAAACCGGTATTGATATTTTGCCTGTGGGTCCCAATTTACAAAACGCCTTTTATAGATATTGCCGGTAAATTCATCCACCTGGTTAAAATTAACGTTGGATACTTTTGTGCCGAAATTAATAAGGGTTTTATTTTTTTTGTAATTTATTATGGCTCCTGCCTGGTTTGATAGCGCATTCAGCTTAAAATTATTGCTTAACGTATCAACCCTGAGGTTATATACTCCCGGAGTCGAGGCGTTAAATGAACTTCTGTCGGACGTACCATCATCAATACCTACCCCATAATTAAAAATCGCCGAAAAACTTTTTGAAAGCGGTTCGGTATAGGTAGCATTTGCTTTTAGTACCGAACTATTTGTGCTATTTGTTACATATTGATCAACAATCTGAGGGGGCTGGACTACCTTATAAAACTCGGCATCAGATTTCAGGTAGCCTTTTGTTTGAGTTTGATTAATAGCTTCGCTAACACTTAATGAAAAAGTGCGTCCCTTCTTTTTAAACTTTTTGGTATAAAATGCGCTTGCATCAAAGATCTGTGTATTGCTTTTGTTATTTATGTCGCGATTATCGGTGTTTAATAAGTTACCATTTTCCTTCTGGGTTGAAAAGTAACTGCTCGTGGTTTGAGTATTTTTCAAAGTTCCGTCAACCATTATTTTCAGATTCGATGAGGTATCCAGTTTCACCTGATAGGTGGCATCAAGTTTTTGACGGAATATAAAATTGTCAAATCTTTGATCTGAGGTTCCATAATTCACGCCATCTGATGCGCTATTTTGATTTATTGTGTTATTTGTGCCGTTAACTTCTAAGGAGCCTATTTTGTAGTTAGTGTTGATAGATTCCTTGTCGTTATTAAATTTACTGTCGTAATGTAGTCCGCCGGTGCGGGCAAGCGGGGTTCCCTGTCCGTCATATTGCCCATTCCATGATGAAAGCTCATCGTTATCACCATTAATCATTAACCCACCATCATCCATAACTTCCAGATTATCCGACGATCCGTATTTTTGATTGTCCTGCCAGCCTAAACCTGTTTTGCCATTATCGCCCACTGTAGCATAAGCCGAAAACTTTTGTTTAGCCTTAAACCTATTAAACAGCAGTTGCCCCGTGTAATAGCCATCACTACCGTCCCCTACATCAACTTTCCCGAAATAGCCGTTCTTTTTATCCTCCTTTAACTTGATATTAATGGTTTTGGTTTTCTGCCCATCATCAATACCGGTGAAGGTAGCCTGGTCGCTTTTCTTATCATAGACCTGTACCTTGTCCACCATATCAGCCCGTAAATTTTTGGTGACCAGGGTGGGGTCATCTCCAAAAAATTCTTCACCATCAACCAAAACCTTATTAACTGTTTGGCCCTGTGCAGTTATTTTCCCATCCTGATCAACCTGGATACCCGGCAGTTGTTTTAACAGGTCTTCTACTTTTGCATTGGGTTCTATTTTAAATGCCCGGGCATCAAATTCGGTGGTATCTCCTTTTATTTTTATAGCTGCCCGGCTGCCTTTAATAATTACATCGGCGAGCAGTTTTGCTTTTAGCAGCATATTCAGCCTGCCAAAATCATGGGCGTTATGGGCCGAATCCAGGGAAAATTGTTGTACATAATCGGCATAACCCGGATAGGTAACAAGCAGTATAAATTTACCTTTTCCCAGGTTATTGATCGCAAAGGAACCGTCGGCACCTGCGCGGGTGTAAGCGCACAGGATAGAATCTTTGGCCTGTAAAACGCATATTGAAGTGTTTACGAGTTTTACATTCGCAGCAGTATCCGCTATTTTGCCTTTAACAATATATGGATTTTGCGCCAGTAATTTAATGGTAAAGAAGCAGGAGAAAATTAATAGTGAAATTTTTAGTTTCATAAATAAGGTTTATGAAACTAAAGTATAACTAAAATTTTAGTAATCAATGGTCGTTAACAAATATTAACATTAATTAACAAATCGGGAAAGGTGAATGGTAAATGGTGAAAGGTAAAAAGCGATGAAAAATTATTTTACCAACAGTTTTTGAAAAGCCACACTATCCCCGCTAAAAACATCAAAATCCACGGGGCGGCTAATGCCGTTTATTTTTGCCCTGTCAGAGTGTTGCCAGAATTTCCAGTGTGTATTGCCTATGGTTGGTGTGGGTTCAACATAATGTGCTATCCATAAAGGGTAATCATCAAAATAGCCTGAGATATTATCGCGATAAAACTTCAAGCCTGTATAAATAATGGGTTTCACCTTAGTTTTGTCCTCCACCTGTTTTAAAAATATGGTGAGTTCTTCCCGCATTTTTTCTGGCGATACACGGTTCAGCACCTCAATATCTACGGTCAGGGGCAGGTCGCCTGGTTTTATTTTTACATTTTTCAGGAAAAATGCAGCCTGTAATTTGCCGCTTTTTTCGGGCCAGAAGTAATGGTAGGCGCTACAGGCAATGCCGTTTTTTGGCGCATCCCGCCAGTTGCGCTTAAAAAACGGATCCACCAGCTGAAGTCCTTCAGTAGCTTTTATAAATGCAAAGCTGATATGCACGCTATCTTCCCGCATACTTTTCACTTTGTCCCAATGTACAGTGCCCTGGTATGACGATACATCGATACCGTGAATTTTATAATTTGTTGGGATGCGAATATTAAAACTTTTATACTTACGGTAGTTGGGATTATCCACGTTCCTTACCCATTGCCAGGCAGAAGTAAGGCCTTTTAATACGTGTCCGTAGTAAAAGGGTGAAAGCACGAGCAGGATGATTATACCTATAGCTGCTTTCCATCCCAATGACAAACCTTTTTTGGTTTTACTTTTGGATGGGTATTTTTTCTTGACCGGCGTTTTCTTCTTTACAGGAGGCACCCGGCAAAAGTACGAAAAGCGAAACGCTGTTTAGTCCTAATCGTTGAATAAGCATGTAATAAAACACCGGTTTTTACACATCATACCAAATGCATCACTGCGTACAGGGCGGTCGCTGAGATGGCAATCCAGAGTGTAATACCCTGAAGCAAGGGTTTAATCCCTACTGCCATCATTACTTTGCGCGACAAACCTGCGCCGATCAAAAACAATGTCAATGTTAAGCCGGTTTTTGCAACAATGATAATATAAGGGCTTAGGGCGGTTACCGCCGGGATGTATGTATTGGCAAGCATAGCCAGTATAAACAACCCGATGAAATAGGGTATACTTACTGTTTTCGATTTGTTTTTAAAAACAAAAGCCGACATAAATGAAATCGGGACTATCCAAAGCGCCCGGGCAAGTTTTACGGTTGTGGCTACCTCTAAAGCCCTCGGACCATATTTAGCGGCAGCCCCAACAACCGAACTGGTATCATGAATGGCAATGGCGCACCATAACCCAAACTGGGTTTGTGACAGGTTGAGGTAATGCCCGATAATCGGGAATACAAAAAGGGCAACGGAATTTAAAACAAACACACAGCCTAATGCAACAGATATTTGTTTTTCCTCTGCCTTTATCACCGGGGAAATTGCGGCGATGGCGCTGCCTCCGCAAATGGCTGTACCGGCTGATATTAAATATGACGTCTTCTTTTCGATATTCAGCCAGCGCCCCATGAGGTAGCCAAACGTGAGTGTTGCTGCTATTGAAGCGATAGTAAATAACACACCTGCTTTGCCTGCCTGCAGGGCGCTGTGTACATTCATACCGAAACCTAATCCCACTACCGATATCTGCAGTAATAAATGCGTGGCTTTATGGTTCAAATGCAGGTAGGGATGCCCGGTAAATTGGGCAATCAGCAACCCGGCTAACAAAGCAATGGCCGGGCTTGCGAAGGGTGTTATACAAAAAACCAAACAAATAATAAATATAGCCTTACGCGTGCTTTCGCTGGTTTCAAATAGGGCCTTGCCTGTATTAATATTTAAGCGCTGTTGAGTTGCCATTGTTCTTTTTTTGTGACAAAGGTCTGCCTTCGGGCATGCTTTTTTTTATCACAAAACAAAATGCCCGATAACTTGCGGTTATCGGGCACCTTGAAATTCTATTGTTATGATGAGGTTATTTTTCTGATTCAACAATATCGCCGCTATCAATGCGGCTTCTTTTTACGGGTAAAATTATAGTGCCGCGGTACAATTTGTAATCGTTAAAATATGACGGGATGCCTTCTGCAAATAATTCTTTAGGGCTGCTGATCACAGTGTAATGAAGGCGGGGATATATGGCGGCTCCGGAAAAACCTACACTGCCAATTTGCTGCCCGCCTTTTACCAGGTCACCGGACTTAACTGTAATGCTTCCCATTTCCATGTGCTGCATTACACTGTATTCGCCATTGCCATGGTCTATTATCACATAATTGCCCATCCCTTTAGGATCTGCATTAGCAGCAAGTTTTGGAGCCTGAATGTTTTTTCCGTTAAATTCATTATCCGGTATCTCATTTTGTACTTCTATGATCTTCCCGTTTGACGGAACATACACCGGCTTCCCGAACACATACCAGTTTTCCTTTTTAAATGGTGAACCATGATACATGCTCCCGCTTCCATCAATACTCATCAGGTCGTAGGCATATCGATTAGGATTTTTCGAAATAATATTTACTTTTCCTTCAGCCGCGTCATCACCTGATCTGCGGTTATCTGAGTAAAAATCATGTCCATCCCAAACAATTATCTTCCCTTTTAAAGGAAGGTGATATTCGTTTTTTGCTATATATACTTCGGGGGTGATCTGTTTAACAACGGATGCATCAAAATCCATAGGCAACCGATGTTTGTTATCTTCTATTTGCTGCTGGTTGTCGGCATAATTAAAGAAGAACCCGTACTTTAAACTCGCAATGGTTACATCAGGTGTGAATGTATGAAAAGGGTTAAAAAAACTGATTGACTCACCCGGCTTTATCATCATATTGCCTAAAGCGGCAAGCTCCGGAGACTGTCCGTTATGGTCCATAAATTTCCGCTGTACCAGTTTACCGGTACCATCCTTTATCGCGATCTCTATCGAGCTTAATTCAAGGGAATGGGTGGTTTGATTTTTAATTACGATATCAAAATTCAAATAATACCCATAAATATCTTTCTCTACCAACGGTTTGGCAGGCGTAATTTTAATCGAAGCCACTTTTGAGCTGTCAATTTTAGGGTCTTTGTAAGCGGTAACTACTGCGCTGCTTTTAAAGCTATTCAAAAGCAATAAAGTGCATATTAAGGCTAAATTTTTAAGCATAGCAATGATTTAAAATCAAATCGGGTTAATTAGTACTCCTGCTTTTGTTAATAACATCAGCAAAAGGTTTTAAACAATTGTTGGCTTGTACGTAAGTAACCGGGATATGTTACAATTAAGAAAAAAACCACCCCTCTTATGATAAAATATTTCTTATCAATTAAGCTTTGAAGAAACGAAAAAATATGTGTTCAGCGGCATCTGCTTTATACCATTGCCGCGCTGAATTTACAGAAGTTAAATACGTTATGGCTTAAAAAAATCCAGGTTTTTTGTTTTGACAAGAAAATATGGAAACGCTACTAAAAATGCTCCGCACAGGCCGGCCAGGATAATTGATTTGGTATGTACCCCAAAACTCATCGCCGTATTAAAACAGGCGAAACCGATTGGAAAAAACAGGAAAATAGCTGTAAAAAGACCCGGCGAGAATTTCCTTTTTGAACGGACATAGGGTAAAACGTGAGAAATTAATGCATTAACGATCAATAACGCCGGAAATATAAGACTGAAAGTTGGGTGCGACCATCCTACTTCAGCACATGCTATTCCAACAAATAACATGACTACATTACATACATAAAAAGTAGTCCAGTCCACTTCGAGTTTGAGAATTTTTTGCGCCCAGGTTTTCCAGTCGTAAGTATATTCTTCAAGCACATGCAATGCGTAGGCCGCCAGGGCAACCCAGAAAATGTAATTTGTAGCCATCAATTAAGGATTTAAAGCTTTGAAGATAGATAAATTTATTAATAAAGTTAGCCGTCAGGGAAAATAGAAACTTTTCCCGCCTCACAATATTGCGGCACGATAATATCCGCCGTTAAAACGCCGGGAAAAAATTTATTTAAATTTTGGGTGATAAATAGCGAAAATGGGTATTAACAAAATGTATAAATTTATGATCTATGAAAAACCTGACAGAGATAGAACTTATAGAAAAACTCCAGCGCAAGGATGAACTTGCTTTTTCTCTGCTTTACAAATTCTATTTCCCGGCGGTAAAAAGTTTTATTTGTAAAAATAGTGGGAACGCAGCCGATGCGGAAGATGTTTTCCAGGAAAGTATAATTGTTTTATTTCAAAAAATAAACGACCCTTCCTTTAAGTTAACCTCCTCATTGAAAACCTATTTATTTTCCGTTTCGCGCAATTTGTGGTTGAAAAGACTGCGTAGTATCAAGCTCATCAATGGTAATGATGATGCGATTGACAATTATTTTGACGAAACAGATGAATTGATCTTCGAGTTGAAACCTGAAACATCAAAAGAAGATAAATTACAAAAATGGATGACCAGGATCACCGAAAACTGCCAGCGGATTTTGAAAGCCATTTTTTATTAAAAACCTGAGTTCGATTAATCAGAATGCTACAATTTGGTTTGATGGTATGGTTTGATAAGAAATAGACGGCTTCTTGGGAAGGAAAGAATATGCGA
>Ga0316224_1002038_pt1 | contig 19698 bp, 20 predicted proteins | sample TBH18013metaG_FD_206254 | JGI IMG/M metagenome (GOLD analysis project Ga0316224, IMG submission 206254) | Freshwater microbial communities from Trout Bog Lake, Wisconsin, USA - TBH18013 | ecosystem: Environmental > Aquatic > Freshwater > Lake > Hypolimnion/Profundal zone | place: USA: Wisconsin... | reverse complement strand
GGTTGAGCCTCCCACACAAGGCGCTCTCAGAATCCTTGTCTCACTTCTAAAGCCGGACCGGCCTATCGACAGCCACCTTGCGGATTATCCGATTGGTTGGGCGCAGGATGAAGGTGTTCCGGCACACGCAATTAACTCAGCTTTTCGAGCGGGAGGCTAACGTCCGCTTTCCACCAAAATCGGCCAATCTAAATCCGCGAAGCGAAGTAAAATATACAGCCTAACACCATCGCGCCACGATTGTTCCACGCGTCGACGCAGCCAAATAATGGGAGCGCGAGGGGGTAACCCCCTCGCATCTTTCCCTTGAACCTTAAACGCTTGAACACCCTCACGCGGGCCCTCTTCCTGAAGGGAGAGGGCTTTTAGTCACCCACCTCCAACGCGGCCAGTTTTTCCTCGGCCAAGCGGTCCAATTCGGCGCGGGTCATCCGGGCGGCGGAGGTTTTTAGCTGGCCGCAGGCGGCGTCGATGTCTCGGCCGCGGGGGGAGCGGATGGGGGCGGAGATGCCTGATTCAAATATGATTTCGCTGAAACGGCGGATGCGGTCGGGGGGGGAGCACTCGTAGACGGCACCGGGCCAGGGGTTGAAGGGGATGAGGTTGACCTTGGCGGGCAGGCGGTAGTGGCGCAGCAGGCGGACGAGTTCGCGGGCGTCGGCGTCGCTGTCGTTCTTGCCTGCCAGCATGACATATTCGAAGGTGATGCGGCGCGAATTGCTGGCGCCGGGGTAGGCGGCGCAGGCTTCGAGGAGTTCCTCGATGCCGTATTTGCGGTTGATGGGGACGATCTCGTCGCGAACCTGTTTGGTTACGGCGTGGAGCGAAATGGCCAGATTCACGTTGATCTCTGCGCCGGTGCGGGCGATCATGGGGACGACGCCGCTGGTGGAGAGCGTGATGCGGCGGCGCGAGAGGGCCAGCCCGTCGCCGTCCATCACCAATTTCAGCGCGTCGCGGACGTTGTCGAAATTGTACAGGGGCTCGCCCATGCCCATCATGACGATGTTGGTGAGCAGGCGGCCATCTGGGGAGTAGGTGTCCTCTTCGTCCTCCTCGTCGGTGTCGGGGGCGAAGCCGGCCATGTTGCCTTTGGGCCATTCGCCCAGCGCGTCGCGGGCGAGCATGACTTGGCCGACGATCTCACCGGGGGTCAGGTTGCGGACCAGACGCATGGTGCCGGTGTGGCAGAAGGTGCAGTTGAGCGTGCAGCCCACCTGTGACGAGACGCAGAGGGTGCCGCGCGCCTCGTCGGGGATGAAGACCATTTCGAACTCGTGGCCGTCGGTGGTGGAGAGCAGCCATTTGCGGGTGCCGTCGCTGCTGATTTGCGCCGTCACGATGTCAGGGCGGCCGATGACGAAGCGTTCGCTGAGCCAAGGGCGCAGGCCTTTGGCGATGTCGGTCATTTCGGCGAAGTCGGTGACGCCCCGGTGGTAGATCCAGTGGTAAACCTGTTTGGCGCGCAGCTTGGCGGCTTTGGGTTCCAGCCCGGCCTCGATCAGCAATTCGGTGATGGCGGGGCGGGCGACGCCCAGCAGGTCTATGCGGCCATCGGCGCGGGGGGTGATGGGGCGCGCGACGGGCACCGGGTCGGTGAGGCCGGGGATGGGCATGTGGTGGGCGGGGTGCTGGCTGGCGGATGTTTGGGGACTGTTCATGGGGCCCCCTTATTTCAAACCGGCGCATCCCACCAGAGCCGAATCCATCGCGGTGGCCGCGCCAGAGAGCTTCCAACTGGCGCCGAAGGTCTGCCCAGCGGTGTCGCGGGCGCCGACGGACATGGTTTCGGCGCTGCGCATGGCGGCGGTGATGGCGGCGTCCATGCGGGGGTTTGCGGCCCAAGCATCGCCGCCTCCGCCCACCAGCGCGAAGTGCTGGCCGCTGATGGCGAGGGTGATGGGGCTGCCGGGCGCGGTTCGGCGGGCGAGCCGAAGGTGGAAGGCGCCCCGGACGTTGCGCGTGGGCCATGATCCGACGTCGGCGTAGGGCTTGAAGCTTTGCGCGCCGCCCGAGGTGTGATCTGGCTGGGCGATGGCATAGCAGCGCGGCACGGCGGCGTCGCGAAAGGCCGCCCATGTGCCGAACACGCCCAGCGCATCGCGCGCCAAGGCAGGGGTGGCGGCGAGCGACAGGGCCAGCGCGGTCAAGGTCAGCGCGAGGGGGGGTAGGTTAGGCTTCATGGGGCGGCTCGGGTGGGGGCAAGGAGGCCGTCTATGAGATCGGCTTTTGGATCATCACTCATTTGCCGAACTCCGAGCTAAAATCTTGAGCCGTTGATCTTTGAGCCATATCTAGGGAATCTACAGGTACGAAATATCCAGTTTTGGGATCCGGCTTATAAAAGCTGAAATTTGAACCAAGCCACCCCAACCTCTTTTCAATCCCCGTACTCACCGGATCGCGGGTGGTTTCCACCCAGATGCGCTTGATGCCCACGGCGGCGGGATCGACCAGCTCGATGCTCTTGGGGTCATGGATATCACGAAACCGCACCATCATCGGCCAGTTCACTATCGCTTCTCCATGGGGGCCGGCCACCGTCGCCGGCAGCTCCGCCTTCAGCGTGCCCCAGAAATGATTGCCGATGGCGCGCACCCCCGGCACGATAAACTCGGCCCCACCGAAGGCCTCGGGACGGAAGGTCTGGGTGACCAGTGCGCCCAGCCCATCCGAATTCGACCGCACCTTCAACAGCACAAACACCGGCCCGCCCGGCAGATCGAGCACCACCGCTTGCCCGCGCGTGGTCAGCCCCCCAGACGCCTCCTCGGGCAGGATATGGAGCATGCTCTTGTTGGCATAGACTTCATACACCGCCGAGGCACTGCGCGGCCCCTGCGGGGTATCAGCCTCCACGTGCATGCGGAAACGATAGCTGCCGCTGTTGGTGAGATACCCGCCCCGCGCCAGCCCCAGCAGCGCCACGCCCGAGATGATAATGGCCAAAACACCCCTGCGCTTCATCCCACCATCCCCCATCACCCACCGCCGGAATAGGGGGCGGGGTAGGATATGGCCAGCACTTCCCATTCCTTGGTGCCGGCGGGCAATGCCACGCGGCGGGTGTCGCCGACGGCGGCGCCCCGCAATGCGCGTGCCAAAGGGGCGGACCAGCCGATGCGGTTCTGGCTGGCGTCTTGCTCGTCATCGCCGACGAGGGTGAGGGTGCGCTGTTGGTCGTCCTCATCGGCTATCTGCACGGTGGCGCCGAACCATGCGCGGGTTTGGTCCGCTTGAGCCGCAGGGTCCAGAACACGCACCGCCTTCATCCGGCGGGCGAGGTGGGCGAGTTCGCGGTCGATCTCCCGCATCCGTTTGCGGCCATAGATATAGTCGCCGTTCTCGCTGCGGTCGCCATTGCCCGCCGCCCAACTGACGATGGCGACGATCTCGGGGCGCTCGGTCCCCAGCAAATGGTCGTAGCGGGCGCGCAAACCCGCGTAGCCGGCGGGGGTGATCGGCGGGCCTTCTGTATGCGATGCGCCTGCCATCAGCCCGGGCGCCGCTTGCCCATGTAGTAGCTGAGCGGGTTCGGCCCGTGATAGGCGGCGTGGTTGGGGTAAAGTGCCTCGTAAACCACCGCGTTTTCCATGACATGCTGGACATAGGTGCGGGTTTCGGTCAGCGGGATGTGTTCCACCCACTCGGTCCAGTCGACGCTGCCGGTGCGCGGGTCGCCATAGGCGCGCAGCCATTTGCCGACATTGCCGGCGCCAGCATTATACGCCGCCACCGCCAAGGGGTACGAGCCGCCAAACACCCCCAGCAGATGCTGGAAATAGGCGTTGCCCAGCTGCATGTTGAACTGCGGGTCGTCGGTGAGTGCGGATTGGCTGTAGCCTAGGCCCAGCTTATGCGCTTGTTCGGCGGCGGTGCCGGGTTCCAACTGCATCAGCCCCCGCGCGCCGGTGTGCGACAGGGCGTTCTGGCTGAACTGGCTTTCCTGACGGCTGATGGCGTGGACCCATGTCCAGTCGGCGCCGGGGGGGACGACGGCGAGGGGGAACTCGACGCTGCGGAAGCCGGGGTCGCCGTTGTTCGATGCCGATGTGCCGATGATGACGCCCAGATCGCGGCGGCCGAGTTGACGCGCCAGATCGGCGACGAGGGCCTCGTCGGTTTCGGTGCGGGCTTGGTCGGCGATTTCGCGGAAGAAGCGGATGGTGGTGGTCCATTCCGCATTGCGCGCGACTTCACGCACGGCTTGCGTCAGGGGGCGGGCCTCGAAGGCGGCGCGCTGGGCCGGGGTGGGCTGGGGGTGCGGGGGATCGCCCAAGGGGGGGATCGGCTGGCCTAGGCGTTCCAGCGCCAGCAGGCCGTAATATTGGTCGGGGTACTGCGCGGCATAGGCGAAATTGCGCTCGCCTGCTTCGCCGCCTAATGCGCGGCCGGCCCAGTAATATCCCTTGGCGCGGGTTTGGGGGGTGCGGGCGGCGGCGGCGTAACCTTCGAACAGGCGGGCGGCGCGTGTCCCATCGCCCAGATGCCACAGCGCCGATGTGCCCCCCAGCCACAGCAGGCTGGTCGCATCGTCGCGGATGGCGAAGGGCATGGCGGAGATGTCGGCGCCCGCGCCAAGGCCTTCCTTCATGTGCTCGGCGATGGCGGCGGCGCCTTCCGCTCCGCTGGCGCGGGCGGCGGCCAGCAAGACGGCCACCCATTTGCGCGGATCAAGCGCCGGGTGGGTCAGCGCGGGGTGGTTGGCGAGGGTGCTGGCGGCCTCTGAGCTGCGGCCTTGGCGGGTGAGGTAACGCACGCGGTCGAGGAGGTAACCGGGGTCGGCGTGGAAGGAGGGGTCGTCATTGGCACCGACCCCGCGTTGCAGCGCCAGCCGCGCCGAACCCAGCGCGCGGGCATCGGGCGAGGCGAAGGCCAAGGCGGAGGAGGCCGCGCCGTCGCCCGCCCACAGCAGCGCGTCTAGACGGGCGTCGTGGTCGGAGGGGGTGAAGCCTGCGCCCCAGCGGGCGTAGATCGCGGCGGCGTCAGAGGGGGACATCGGCCCGCCGCGCCATGCCGCGCGGGCCGTGTCGGCGGCCTCTGGGCGGGAATAGCTGGCCAAGGCTAGCGCGTAGCGGGCACGCGCCGGATTGGTCAGCGGCGGGAAGCGGTCGAAAAAGGCGATGAGGCGGCCAGCGTCGACTTGCTCGGTGGTGAGGGCCTTTTCCGCAGACATCCGCAGTTTGGTTTCATCGGGAAAGCCCGGATAGCGCAGCAGGAAACCGGCGATGGAATCGAACCTTGGCTGCCATGAATTGAGCAGGCTGCTTTCCAGCACGCGCCAATCGGCGACGGCGCCCTGCATCGTGCCCGGCGCGCTGGCCAGCAGGCGGGCATGGGCGGCGTCCCACGCATTGCCGTCCTGACACTGGGCGGGGGCGGAGATGAGGAGCGCCACCGCCAGACTTGCCGATGACAGCTGGCGGGCCTGTGATGTGAAGGCCCGTGATGTGAAGGCACGCGTGGAGACGAATCGGGACATCTTGCTGGACATGATGGGGGCCTGATCTCTACAGCTGTGTGAACGCGGGCGCGGCGGGGGGGGATTTCCCGCAGGCGGCTGGCGCTGATGGCAATTTATACGGCGACATTTTATACAAGGAACAGTCCATGTTTTCGGGTTCAATTCCTGCTCTGGTCACCCCGTTCCGCGAAGGGGCATTTGATGAACCGGCATTCCGCAAGCTGGTCGAATGGCAGATCGAGAGTGGCTCGTCCGCGCTGGTTCCCTGCGGCACTACGGGCGAAAATTCAACCCTTTCCAACGCCGAACACCACAGAGTGATAGAGGTTTGCGTTGAACAGTCGGCGGGGCGTGTGCCGATCATCGCCGGCTGCGGCAGCAATGACACCACCAATGCGCTGCTGCACATGAACTTTTCCAAGAAGTGCGGGGCGCAGGCGGCGTTGCTGGTGGCGCCCTATTACAACCGTCCTTCGCAGGCGGGGTTGCTGGCGCATTTTTCCTATTTGGCCGAGCATAACGACCTGCCGATGATCCTGTACAACGTGCCGGGGCGGACCGTGACCGACCTGATCCCGGAGACGGTGATCGAGTTGACCCGGCGCTTTCCGGGGCGGTTTGTGGGGATCAAGGATGCCAGCGGCGATTTGTCGCGTGTGACCGACCACCGGATGGGCGTCAGCGCGGATTTCATCCAGCTGTGCGGTGATGACGAGCTGGCTTTGCCGTTTAACGCGGCGGGCGGGGTGGGGTGCATTTCGGTCACCGCCAATGCCGCGCCGCGTCTGTGTGCGGATTTTCAGGCGGCCTGCGCGGCGGGCGATTTGACCGAGGCGCGGCGGCTGAATGATCTGCTGTACCCGCTGCATTACGCCATGTTCGAGGATGCCTCGCCCGGCCCGGTGAAATATGCGCTGAGCAAGGTGCATGGCTGGATGCACAATGAACTGCGCCTGCCCCTGGTGCCATGCAGCGACGCGGCGATGAAGGCGGTGGATGCGGCCTTGGTGCATGCGGGGTTGCTGGCTTAGGGGTATGATGCGGCGGGGGGTTCTGGCGGGCGGAATGGTGGCTGGGGCAGCGATGCTGGGCGGGTGCTGGCCTTTGGTGCGGCACGCCTCTTGCCGGATTCGCCTGCATGTGGAGGTGATGACGCCGCAGGGGCTGAAAGCCGGCAGCGGGGTGCTGGAACTGGTCAATGACCAAACGCCAACCTTTGGCGTTGCCAATATTTCGCAAGGGGGCGTGGCGCTGTTGGGGCAGGCGGTGATCGTTGATCTGCCTGATGGCCCGGTCTTTGTGCTGCTGCGCTTGCCGAATGATGCCGACAGCACGGGCTTGGCTAATCTGATCGAGGATGGTTTGGTGCCCCACGCGCCGCTAGATACCAGTGCGGAAACCGGGATTGCGCAAAACCACAAGATCGGTTCGGCGGCGCCGGGAACGCTGCGCGCCGATCTGCCGCCCGAGACAGCGGGCGGGTATAACGGATCATTCAAAAGTTGGCCGATGATGGTGCGGTTCAAGGATTTGACCGACCCCAAAAGCGTGGAAAGCGTTGATCCGCAAGCCTTTGGCGTGCGGCGTGTCTGGGTGGAGAATACCGATGCGCCGGTGACGAAGGGGATTGAGAAGAGGTTGGGTTGGTTGGGGGATGCAGGACTGTCGTTAGACCCTGACAGCGGCATAACATACAAACCAACTTTAGCGCAGACGATCTATCAGGGCGCATTCTGGCAAGGACCGGCGAAATGACCGATGACGCAACGACGCAAGCCCAGAAAGATCTTATCTATGCGATTATGTCGCTGGATTCCTACGACCGTGGGTACGGCGCGGCTGCACATTGACTGCATTCTGCGGTGCAATGCGTAATCTGAAAATCGGGGGTCTGGGGTGTAACACCCCAGCCGCCGGAGGCCCTTAGAAATAGCTTCCCCGCCCCGCACCTCTTTTCAACCGCGCCAGCGTGGCTTTCACTTGGCGTTCAGCATGGGGCTGGCTATAGGCGGGGGATGGTTTTGATGACATCTTGCAATTCGCCGGCCTCGCGTGCCGTTTTCTCCCGATATGCACGGGCCTTGGGCGTGGGGCTTGCGGTCGCGCTGCTGGCGGGATGCGGCGGGCATGGGAACAAGGTGAAAGACACCGCCTATGTCGCGCATGATGTCGAATCGCTCTATCTGGCGGCGAAGGATCGGCTGGATGCGGGCGACGCCAAAACCGCCGGCGCCCTGTTCGACGAGGTGGAGCGCCAGCATCCCTACTCCCCATGGGCGCGCCGCGCGCAGTTGATGAGCGCCTTTTCCTATTACGCTGCCAAGGATTACACCAAGGCCGAGGGCGCCGCATCGCGGTTCCTGTCGATCCACCCCGGCAACCGCGATGCGGCCTATGCCTATTACCTGATCGCCATGTGCTATTATGAGCAGATCAGCGACGTTTCGCGCGACCAAAAGGACAGCAAGCAGACGCTGGCGGCGCTGAATGACATCGTGCGGCGCTATCCCAACACACGCTATGCGGCGGATGCGCGGTTGAAGATCGATCTGGTGGTGGACCATCTGGCCGGCAAGGAAATGGACATTGGGCGGTTTTATGAACGGTCTGGCAAGTGGCTGGCGGCGGATATCCGGTTCCGCAATGTGATCGAAAATTACCAAACTACCAGCCACGCGCCAGAGGCCTTGTTCCGTTTGGTGGAGACCAATCTGGCGCTGGGTCTTACGGACGAGGCGCAGAAGTACGCCGCCGTGCTGGGCGCCAACTATCCCGGCAGCGAGTGGTATCAAAAGGCCTACAAGTTGATGCGCAAGGACGCGCCGAACGCCCGGGCGAGCTGAGGGGTTTATTTGGGGGCGGCGATTTGGTTCGGGTTGAACTGGCCGCCGCGCGACGTCAATTCGTCCCCACATTGTTTTGCAATGGCCGCGATATTGGCTTTGGTGATGGTCGATGATGGGCTGGCAAGGGCGGCCTTCAAATCGATATTAGGGTTTTCGCCGAATATCTTGCCTATGAAATACATCGCGCCCATGTTGGCGGCATTTTTGACCTTCGGATTGCCCATTCGCATCAACAGGCCCGTCACGGTCAGGCATTGAACATCATGCTGAACCGCATCGCTGCCCGCGCCATTTTGCGCAGATGGCGCGCAGGAGGCGCAGACGCCAGCCAGAGCCGCGCCCAAAATCAGCTTTAGTTTCATGCGTAACCCTTCCCGGTGTGACAATCCTCGCAGGCCTAACCCAAGCCCCGTGCATCCGCAATGGGACTATCCCTCTACCCCGGCGGTTGACTTTTGCCCGCGTTCAGGGCGATAGAGGGGGTAAGTTTTGCGATTCCTTCGCAATTTCGCACCATTTGAAACACCCAGCCCATGCTTTCCCAGAAAACCCGCTATACGATCCGCGCATTGCAGCATCTGGCTGACCATTGGCAGCAGGGTTCGGTGCGGCTGGATGACATCGCAGGCGCGCAGAATATCCCGCGCAAATTCCTGACGGTGATCCTGTCCGAAATGGTGCGTGAGGGGCTGGTGATCTCTCACAGGGGGCGTGAGGGCGGGTATGAGCTGGGCTTGGCGCCTTGCGATATCCGCTATGGCGACATTATTCGGATCACGCGCGGATCGCTGGCTTTGGTGCCCTGCGCCAGCCGTTATGCGCATGAAACCTGCCCCAATTGCCTGCCAGAGGCCGATTGCCGGCTGCGCGGATTGATGCTGGGGGTACGCGATGAAATGGCGGCGATGCTCGACCGCTTGACGCTGGCTGATCCGATTGAGGTCGAGCCGCCCTTTGCAGATGATCTTGCCGCCGATGATCCTGCGCCCGCCGAAAAGGCGTAATCCCGCATTTACGGCTGGTTAGCATTCGCGCCCTAGGCTGATGCTGTCGCTATCAGGGGCCGCAGCCATGGGATACAGCCGCACATTCGCGCCGCAGGGCCGCCCCCTCACCGAGGAGGAGGCCGCCGTTTTGGCGCGCGAGGTGTTGGAGGCGGCGCGGGCGCGTTTGCGCAGCGAACAGCGCGCGGTGACGGGGGGCCGCGAATCGCGCAGGCTGCCTTTGACGCTGGCTTTGCGGCTGCACCCAGAGCATTTCGCCATCGCGGCGATGCTGACCATGGCCTGCACGGCGGCTGCATGGCAGGTTTTGGCCCAATTCGGCTGAAATTCGCCCATGACCGTGCATAGGCGCGGTTGATGGAATTGATCGCGCGGAAAAATGGTTTAGAACAGCCCGCGAACATGCAGACCCGATCATCATGCTGACCAGATTGTCCATCCGCAACATCGTGTTGATCGAGGCGTTGGACCTCGATTTCACGGGTGGCCTTGGCGTGCTGACCGGAGAGACGGGGGCGGGCAAGTCGATCCTGCTGGATGCGGTGGGCTTGGTGCTGGGCGAACGCGCCGACAGCGGCTTGGTCCGCGCTGGCGAAGGGCAAGCGCAGGTCACCGCCAGCTTTGAATTTAGCGCCATGCCCCGCGCCTTGGCCGAGGTTTTGGACGATGCCGGGGTGGATATGGAACCCGGCGAGCCGCTGATTTTGCGGCGGCAATTGCGTAGCGGCGTGGATGGCGGCGGCGGGTCGAAGGCGTTTATCAATGATCAGCCGGTGGGGGTGGCCCTGCTGCGCGAATTGGCGCCGCATCTGGTGGAACTGCACGGGCAGCATGACGACCGGGGGCTGGTGAACCCGCGCGGGCATCGGGGTTTGCTCGATCGTTACGCGGGCGCGGTGGGCGAGGCGGCGTCGGTGGAGCAGGCGTGGAAGGCCTGGGCGAAGGCCGAGGCGGAACTGGCGCGGGCGCGCGAGACGCTGGCCAAGGCGAGCGCGGACCGTGATTTGCTGACGGCTTTTGTGGCGGAACTGGACGCGCTGGCGCCGATGGCGGGCGAAGAGGAGGAGCTGGCCAAGGCGCGATCCGGCATGCAAAAAGGCGAGAAATTATCCGGCGATTTGGGCGAGTTGCGGCATTTGTGGGCGGGCTCGAAGTCTCCGGTGGCGGCCTTGCGTGGGGCGGCGCGGCGGCTCGACCGGATCGCCGAGGAGCATCCCCTGCTGGCCGAGGCGCTGGGTGCGCTCGACCGCGCGGTGATCGAGGCGGACGAGGCGGAGGAGATCCTGCGCCGCGCCGAGGAGGCTTTGTCGCATGACCCGATGGCGCTGGACCGGATTGAAACGCGTCTGTTCGAACTGCGCGCGCAGGCCCGCAAGCATGGGGTTGCGCCGGGCGAATTGCCCGCCAAGCTGGAGGCGATGCGCAGCGAGCTGGCGGCGATTGAGAGCGGCGAGGCGGGGCTGGTAGAGCTGACGGCGCGGGCGCGGGAGGCCGCCTTGGACTACCGCGCGCGGGCCGAGGGGCTGTCGGTGCATCGGATCGAGGCGGCGGCGCGGCTGGACGAGGCGGTGGCGGGGGAATTGGCGCCGCTGAAGCTCGATTCGGCGCGGTTTCGCACAGCCGTGCTGCGTTTGCCCGAGGATCGCTGGGGCGCAGGCGGCATTGACGCGGTGGAGTTCCTGATTTCCACCAACCCCGGCGCCGATTTTGCCGGCCTTGGCAAGATTGCCAGCGGCGGCGAATTGTCGCGCTTTATCCTGGCGTTAAAGGTCGCGCTGGCGGAGGAAGGCGGGGCTGCGACGGTGATCTTTGACGAGATCGACCGGGGCGTGGGCGGCGCGGTGGCGTCGGCGATTGGCGAAAGGCTGGCGCGGTTGGCCCATACGGGGCAGTTGCTGGCGGTGACGCACAGCCCGCAGGTGGCGGCGCGCGGGGGGCAGCATTACTTTATCGCCAAGTCGAGTGAGGGTCTGGTGACGCGCACCGGCGTGGTGCGTCTGGACGGCGAGGGCCGTCGGCAGGAAATCGCCCGCATGCTCTCCGGCGCCGAAGTGACCCCCGAGGCGCGCGCGCAGGCGGATCGGCTGCTGGAGGGCGTGTGATGGGGTTTTTCGACCAAATATGGCATACAGACGGTGGAAAAATAGCGATTGTCTCGCTTGTCGGAGTTATATTTGCTGCTGTGGTTGCGGGTCTTTCCACGTTGTTGGCAGCTTGTCTTAACCGGAAAAGCGCAAAGTTTGCTGCCGAAATTTCACGTGGAAATGCAATTTTGCAAGCAAGACTAACGGCGAATGTGAAGCTGGCGGAGTTTAGGCAGCAATGGATTGATGCTCTGCGCGAAGATATGGCAAAATTCTCGAGCCTTTGTATAATTTTAAATATAACTGAAAGACTTGAGAATAATTTGGAAGTTCAAAAGATCAGCATTGCGGATGCGGTTGCAGCTTCGCAAAAAATAATACTAAGAATTAATAGGAATGATGAGAATTTTGTAGCGTTAGACCAATTAATCTATAAATTGACACCGTCATGTAATGCCGAAAATCTGCAAGATTTATTGCATGAATACAATGAAATTTGTCAAAAAATACTGAAAGCTGAATGGGATGTCCTGCGCGACGAAGTGCGGGGCGTTTGTGACTGACCTTTCCGAATCCGCCGCCGCCAATGAATTGATGCGGCTCGCGCGTCAGATCAACCGGGCTAACCGGGCTTATCATTTGAACGATGCGCCGGAGATTTCGGACGCGGAATATGATGCGCTGGTCCGGCGCAATGCGGAGCTGGAGGTGGCGTTTCCGCTCCTCGTGCGCGCCGATTCTCCAAGCCGTGCGGTGGGGCATGAGGTTTCGGCCTCGCCTCTGGGCAAGGTGGCGCATGAGGTTCGGATGATGAGCCTCGACAATGCCTTTTCCGACGAGGAGGTGGGGGAGTTTGTCGCCAAGGTGCGGCGGTTTTTGGCTTGGCCCGACGATGCGCCACTGGCCTTTACCGCCGAGGACAAGATCGATGGGCTGTCTTGTTCGCTGCGCTACGAGGGCGGGCGATTGGTGCGGGCGGCGACGCGCGGCGATGGGCAGGTGGGCGAGGATGTGACGCCGAATGTGGCGTATATCGCGGATATTCCTCAAGATTTAACCGGCGACGTGCCGGCTGTGTTTGAAATTCGCGGCGAGGTCTATATGGCGCGGGCTGATTTTGCTGCGCTCAATGCTGCGCAGCAATTGCGCGGCGAAAAACTGTTCGCCAACCCGCGCAATGCGGCGGCGGGGTCTTTGCGGCAGAAGGATGCGGCAGTCACGGCGGCGCGGCCTTTGCGGTTTCTGGCGCATGGTTGGGGCGCGGCGAGTGCGGTTCCGGCTGAGACGCAGTGGGAGATGATGCGGCGGATTGCGGCGTGGGGCGTGCCAGTCTCGCCCTTGCTGACGCATTGTGATGGGTTGGAGGCTTTGCTGGGGGCCTATCGCGCCATCGCGGCGGCGCGCGCCGCTCTGCCCTATGAAATCGACGGGGTGGTTTACAAGGTTGATGACCTTGGCCTGCAGGCGCGGTTGGGCTTTGTGGCGAAGGCGCCGCGCTGGGCGATTGCGCGCAAATTTCCGGCCGAGCGCGCCGAAACCACGCTGGAGGCGATCGACATTCAGGTGGGGCGCACGGGCAAGTTGACGCCGGTGGGCCGCCTGACGCCGGTGCTGGTGGGGGGCGTGACGGTGACTAATGTCACGCTGCACAACCGCGACGAAATTGGCCGGCTGGGGGTGCGGATTGGTGACTGCTTGGTGCTGCAACGCGCCGGCGATGTGATCCCGCAGGTGGTGGAAAACCTGACGCGGGATGCGGTACGCGCCGCCTATGTGTTCCCCGACCATTGCCCCGAATGCGGGTCGGAGGCGGTGGCGGAGGAGGGCGAGGTTGATGTGCGCTGCACCGGCGGGCTGGTGTGCCCGGCGCAGCGGACCGAGCGGCTGAAGCATTTTGTCTCGCGCGGCGCGCTGGACATCGACGGGCTGGGCGAGAAGTCGATTGAGGAGTTCTTTGGCCTGGGCTGGCTGGAGAGTCCGGCGGATGTTTTTCGGCTGAAGGCGCGCCGCGCGGAGATCTTGGCGCGGCCCGGTTGGCAGGAAAAGTCGGTGGACAATCTGCTGGCTGCGATTGAGGCGAAGCGCGCCCCCGATGCGGCGCGGTTGCTGTTTGGGCTGGGCATTCGCCATGTGGGCGCGGTGACGGCGCGGGATTTGTGCAAGCGTTTCGTGACGCTGCCGGCGCTGCGGACAGTGGTTGAGAATCTGGCGCGTGAAAGAGATATTCAGGAAGCGCTGAACCGCGATTCTATTGTTACCGCACTCGGTGAGCGTGAAGCATCGACCAATGAGTATCGTAAAAAGGCACGCAAGATCGCTAATGATCTAGCAGCAATGATGGGCGTGCAGGGGGTTGGTCCCGAAGTCACACTCGCCCTCATCGATTTTTTCCACGAGGCGCATAATGTCGCCGTCTGGGAGGATCTGCTGCGCGAGGTTTCGCCGCCGCCCTATGTGGTGGAGAGCGTCGCCAGCGCGGTGGCGGGCAAGACGGTGGTATTTACCGGCAAGCTGGAAACCATGAGCCGCGATGAGGCCAAGGCTCAGGCCGAACGGCTGGGGGCGCGCTCTGCCGGGTCGGTCAGCGCCAAGACCGATCTGGTGGTGGCGGGGCCGGGGGCCGGTTCCAAGCTGAAGCAGGCCGCCGCCTTGGGGATCGAGGTGATCGATGAGGGGGCTTGGGCGGAGATAGTCCGCGCCGCTGGATAGGGCGCAGCAAAAAGGGCGGGAAGCTTTCGCCCCCGCCCCTTTGTTTTTTTGCGGCAGAACCCGATTAGCGCGAGTAGAACTCGACGACCAGATTGGGTTCCATCTTCACGGGGTAAGGTACCTCGTCCAGCGTGGGCACGCGGACGAAGGTCACCTTGTCGGTGCCGTCCTGCGCCACATAGTCGGGCACTTCGCGCTCGGCCAGGGTCTGTGCTTCGGCGATCAGCGCCATTTCCTTGGCCTTGTTGCCCAGGCTGATGACGTCACCCACCGACACGCGGCGGCTGGCGATGTTGCACTTCACGCCGTTGACGCGGATGTGGCCGTGCGACACGATTTGGCGGGCAGAGAAGATCGTCGGTGCGAACTTGGCGCGGTACACGATCATGTCCAGGCGGCGTTCCAGCAGACCGATCAGGTTCTGGCCGGTATCGCCCTTGATGCGCGCGGCTTCCTTGTAGGTGGCGCGGAACTGCTTCTCGGTCACGTCGCCGTAGTAGCCCTTGAGCTTCTGCTTGGCGCGCAGCTGAATGCCGAAGTCCGAGACCTTGCTCTTGCGGCGCTGGCCGTGCTGGCCGGGGCCATAGGCGCGGCGGTTGACGGCGCTCTTGGGGCGGCCCCAGATGTTCTCGCCCATACGGCGATCGAGTTTATACTTTGATGCGTGGCGCTTCGACATGAAACGTCCTTTCAACTTGCGTGTGCGCGGGTGGCGACGTGCCCCCGCTGATAATCCGGAACCGCACCATCAGCCCAAGATGGCTGATGCGGCCGCCGCTTCACCGGATGTGCGGGGCCAATCGAGGCCAGCGCCAAAGCGCCGACGTCATCGTGAGGGGCGCCCATGACGCGGCGCGGGCCGAGAGTCAAGCCTTATGGGGTTTATTGCGTTCCAGTCGGGGTGGTTTGTCGGGGTGGCGGCCCATGGCGGTCAGCACGCCGCGCATGGTGCGGACCTCCAGCGCGTTCCAGCCGGGCTTGGTCAGCATGTTGCGCAAGGTGAGGCGGGTGGCCTCGGCGCGGCCCTTGGGGAAGAAATAGTCGCGGGCGGTGAGGAGTTCCTCGAAATGCTGGATCATGCCTTCCAGCTCGGCTTGGGGGGCGGGGGGCAGGATGGCCTCCACGGTGGGCTGGACGAGGGTTTCGGCCACGCCCTTTGACCATTCATAGGCGCAGAGCATCACCGCCTGCGCGAGGTTGAGCGAGGCGAATTCGGGGTTGATCGGCACGGTGATGATCGCGCGGGCCAGCGCCACATCGTCGGTGTCGAGGCCCGATCGTTCGGGGCCGAAGACGAAGGCAGACCGCTGCGGCGCGGTGTGGATGGCGGCGGCGGCCTGTTCAGGGGTGAAGACCGGCTTGGTGACGCCGCGTTTGCGGACCGTGGTGGCGTAGACATGCGCGCAGTCGGCGACCGCCTCGGCCAGCGTTTCATAGACCTGCGCGCCCGCCAGAACCTCGTCCGCGCCGGCCGCCGCGGGGCCGGCGCTGGGGTTGGGCCAGCCGTCGCGCGGGGTGACAAGGCGCATCTCGGTCAGGCCGAAATTGAGCATGGCGCGCGCCGCCTTGCCGATGTTTTCGCCCAGTTGCGGGCGGACGAGGACGATCACTGGCTTCACTGATCGCTGATTTCGCGGACGGTGGAGGCGAATTCCTCGAAATCCTTGGCCTCGGAGAAATCGCGGTAGACGCTGGCGAAGCGGATATAGGCCACGCTGTCGAGCGCGCGCAACCCGTCCATCACCATTTCGCCGATGATTTTGGCCGGCACCTCCGCCTCGCCCAGGGTTTCGATCTGGCGCTGGATACTGGAGACTAGGCGCTCCAGCCGTTCTGGCGCAAGGCCGCGTTTGCGCGTCGCCAAGGCCACCGATTGCTCGATCTTGGCGCGGTCAAAGGGTTCGCGGCGGGGTTCGCCGCCCCCGTCTTTATCGGCGCCGCTTTTCAGCACCGTGACCTCGCGCAGCTGCACCCGCTCAAACGTCGTGAACCGCGCCCCGCAGCCCTCGCACTGACGGCGGCGGCGGATCGAGGTGTTGTCCTCGCTGGGGCGCGAGTCCTTGACCTGAGAATTGTCATGGGCACAAAAGGGGCAGCGCATTTTTGTCCAAGGGAAGGTAAAGTTACGAGGGGCACGCCCCTCGCGCTCCCCTTCATTGGCTGCGTTACGCTGCATCGCCACATCACGCAACGCCTCAGCGCCGCAGGCTTTTAAAGCCGCTGCGCGGCGAAGGTGTGCCGTGGCCAAGATCCCCATTAATGGGGGTGCAGGGGGTGTAACACCCCCTGCGTCTTCACTTCAAATAGCTAAGCCCTTGATAAATCGGGAACCGCGCACACAGTTCCTCCACCCGCGCCTGCACGCTGGCTTCGACCTGCGCATCGCCCAGTTCGCCATTTTTGCGCAGGCCTTCGACGACCTCGGCGATGTACTGGCCGACGAGGGTGAATTCGGCCTCGCCAAAGCCGCGGGTGGTGCCGGCGGGGGTGCCGAGGCGGATGCCGCTGGTCAGCGTGGCTTTTTCGGTGTCAAAGGGGATGTTGTTTTTGTTGCAGGTGATGGCGGCGCGGTCGAGGGCCTTTTCGGCGTGCTTGCCCTTGGCGTTATAGGGGCGCAGATCGACCAACATCAGGTGGTTGTCGGTGCCGCCCGACACGATCCCCAAACCGGCGGCCTGCAAGCTGGCGGCCAGCGCGCGGGCGTTGTTTTGCACGGCGGCGGCGTAGGTTTTGAACTCGGGCGTCATGGCTTCGGCGAAGGCGATGGCCTTGCCGGCGATGATGTGCATCAGCGGGCCGCCTTGCAGGCCGGGGAAAATCGCCGAGTTGATCTTTTTGGCGATCGCCTCGTCGTTCGACAGGATGATGCCGGAGCGGGGGCCGCGCAGCGACTTATGCGTGGTGGTGGTGGTGACATGCGCGTGGGGCACGGGCGAGGGGTGGACGCCGCCCGCGACGAGGCCGGAGAAATGCGACATATCGGCCAGCAGATAGGCGCCCACCTCGTCGGCGATTTCGCGGAAACGGGCGAAATCCCAGAAGCGCGAATAGGCGGTGCCGCCGCAGATGATCAGCTTTGGCTTGTGCTCGCGGGCGATGGCGGCGACGTTGTCCATGTCGATCAGTTGGTCGTCGGGGCGCACGCCATAGGGGATGGGCTTGAACCACTTGCCGCTCATGTTGACGGGGCTGCCGTGGGTGAGGTGGCCGCCGGCGGCGAGGTCCAGACCCATGAAGCTGTCGCCGGGTTGCAGCAGCGCCAGGAACACCGCCTGGTTCATCTGGCTGCCCGAGTTGGGCTGGACGTTGGCGAATGCCGCGCCAAACAGCGCCTTGGCGCGCTCGATGGCGAGGGTTTCGATTTCATCGACATATTCGCAGCCGCCGTAATAGCGCCGCCCCGGATAGCCTTCGGCATATTTGTTGGTGAGGATGGAGCCGCAGGCTTCCAGCACGGCGCGGCTGCAGATGTTTTCCGACGCGATCAGTTCGATCTTGTCCTGCTGGCGGCCGAGTTCCTTTTCGATCCAACCGGCGATTTGGGGGTCGCGTTGGGCCAAGGAGGCGGTGAAGAAGCCTTCGGGGGTGGTGGCGGTCATGCTGTGGCTCCTTCGGTGGGGTGGGATAGCTTGGCGACGCGGCCCGTGTGGCGGCCGCCGGCAAAGGGGGTGGATAGGAAAGCGGTGATGCAGGCCTTGGCCATGTCGATGCCCGTCAGGCGCGCGCCCAAGGCCAAGGCGTTGGCGTCGTTGTGTTCGCGGGCCAATGCAGCGGAGAGCGGCTCCCCCACGAGGGCGCAGCGCAAGGCGGGGTTGCGGTTGACGGCGATGGAAATGCCGATGCCGCTGCCGCAGAGCGCGATGCCGTATTGCGATGCGCCGCTGGCCACCGCCTCGGCGAGTTTGTAGCCATAGTCGGGGTAATCCACGCGCGCGTCGCTATCCGGGCCGAGGTCGGTGACATCGTGGCCCTCGGCGCGCAGCCATGCGGTAATTTCGGCCTTCAGCGCAAAGGCGGCGTGGTCGGAGGCTATGGCGAGTTTCATATGTTCCCCGGCGGTGAGAATCGAAAACCGCCCTTAGCCGCCCGCCGCCCGCATTGCCAGAGCGAGGGGCGATTAGCTTTGCTGATGGGGGGAGGTCCGACTACTTATTATGCGCTCTTGCTGTCACCCAGCAATGCTCCCGCCGCAACGCCGGACGATCTGTCGGCCACTGCGCGTGCAATTAGCAGGCCAGTGATCATGCTCACCGCGCTGACGAACTGCGCCCGCCTCGACAGTCCAGTTATAACCTTTTGTGAATGGTCCATCGAAGAAATCCACTTGGCGACCTTCTGGTCTTCAAATCCCGATAGGTTCATGTCGTGAGCAAACTCGTTTCTTATTTTCTTGATAAGTTTAACATCGTTTGATGACGTGTGTTCAACAAATATTTCGAGCGCTTCCGCCATTCTGATCTTAAGGTCAAATGTCGCCAGAGGTCCTCGGTCCTCAGCGAGTTTCTCAGCTCTTTTAGACCCTTCCACCAAGCCTAGCTTATGGCACAGCATGGTGAACAACGCGTACTCAACCAAGCTGCCTCCCACTATGGCGACCGCGCGGTCAGGACCCTCCGCTAACTCGGCTAAAACCTTTTCTGCGTCGATGATACGGGCACTCACTGATCCAGAAAACTACGCATCTTCCGTGACCTGCTCGGATGTTTCAGCTTCCGCAAAGCCTTGGCCTCGATCTGGCGGATGCGTTCGCGGGTGACGCTGAATTGTTGGCCGACTTCCTCCAGCGTGTGGTCGGTGTTCATGCCGATGCCGAAACGCATGCGCAGCACGCGCTCCTCTCGCGGGGTGAGGCTGGCCAGCACGCGGGTCACGGTTTCCTTCAGGTTGGACTGGATCGCGGCGTCCACGGGGATGATCGCGTTCTTGTCCTCGATGAAATCGCCCAGATGGCTGTCTTCCTCGTCGCCGATGGGGGTTTCGAGGGAGATCGGCTCCTTGGCGATTTTCATCACCTTGCGCACCTTCTCCAAGGGCATGGAGAGGCGCTCAGCCATTTCCTCAGGGGTCGGCTCGCGGCCCTGCTCGTGGAGGAACTGGCGCGAAGTGCGCACCAGCTTGTTGATCGTCTCGATCATGTGCACCGGAATACGGATGGTGCGCGCCTGATCGGCGATGGAGCGGGTGATCGCCTGACGGATCCACCACGTGGCGTAAGTGCTGAACTTATAGCCGCGCCGATACTCGAACTTGTCGACCGCCTTCATCAGGCCGATATTGCCTTCCTGAATAAGATCAAGGAATTGCAGGCCACGGTTGGTGTATTTTTTAGCAATGGAAATCACGAGGCGCAGATTGGCCTCGACCATTTCCTTCTTGGCGATACGCGCCTCGCGCTCGCCCTTTTGCACCATATTGACGATACGGCGAAACTCGGGAAGGCTCATACCGGTGGCGGCGGCGATATCGGCCACCTCGGCGCGGATGCGCTCCACGGGGTCTTCCTCGTTCAGCGCGAAGGCGGCCCACTTTTTGTCCTTCTTGGACATTTCGGCCAGCCAGGTATCGTCCAGCTCGCTGCCGACATAGCTGTC
>Ga0316224_1002036_pt1 | contig 19708 bp, 16 predicted proteins | sample TBH18013metaG_FD_206254 | JGI IMG/M metagenome (GOLD analysis project Ga0316224, IMG submission 206254) | Freshwater microbial communities from Trout Bog Lake, Wisconsin, USA - TBH18013 | ecosystem: Environmental > Aquatic > Freshwater > Lake > Hypolimnion/Profundal zone | place: USA: Wisconsin... | reverse complement strand
TCTGGGGTAAAATCGGCAGCAGGGCGGGTGCAGGTAGGCATTTTTTACGAATTGGTTTCTAGTTAACTCCTATTATATCAAATGCTTGCGTTGTTATTCGCCCTATTTATGCAAAAATCAGGCTAATTTCTAATTGACTGGGACAGAATGAAGAATATTTCTTTAGTTGCGATTGCAATTGTCTTCTTTGCTTGCTCGCCCCTTTCGTTGGCTGATTCGTCGGATATAGAGGCATCCAACAATCAATTTATAATCCAGAAAATATCAACGTATGTCGATTACACGGAAACAGGAGCATTGACGGGAAGTTCAACGGTAGGAAAACTCGATACGGAAACGGGATATGTACCCGGCTACGCCTTGACCCTCACCGGCATGGATAGAAGCGGAAGCCATTTGTATTATTCAGTTGAATACGACCAATGCAATGGCAGAACATATTACACAGGGATGAATATAAATGGCGGGATATTTGGCTCAGTGCTCAGCAACTCCTCTGCATTGCTCACTAATTTCAGCGGTCGTTTTGGAAAAGCGTTAATTCTCACTGACAATTTTGTGCTGACCCCCTATGCGGAACTGGGTTCGCACAAATGGGATCGCGGAGTGAATAGCGGCGAAAGTTATGCACACAAATGGCTTGGAGTCGGGGGGATGGGGCAATTTTCGCCTGTCGGTCAGTGGGTAATTAGCATTAATGCCATAATTGGGAGAGCAGAAGGTTCGGCTATCAGTGTTAATTCTGGCAACGGCATCACTGGTTTTTCGGCTGCATTGGGTAATTCGCCCATCTACAAAGCGGGCTTATCCGCTGATTATGCATTTACCAAAACTTACCATGGAAACATAGGGGTGGATTACACAAGCTTTAAGTATGCTAGCAGTACACTGGTTCCAGTCAATGGCGGGTCCCTTGAGCCAGACAGCCAGACAAATTACACTACTTTTAAAATTGGACTGGGGTATGCATTCTGATTGAGCTATTTCGTTTTTTGTGACTTGATATGGATTTTAACTGAACTTTTTGGCAGGTTAACAGCACCAATAATTAAATTTTCCAGAAATAACAACCACACAATATTTTCTTATGGATAGCGTCGATCTGTCAGTACTCAAAGCCCTGTTTGAATGGCAGGCAACGGACTTTCCGCTGTGGTTGGTGACAGTGGTCAAAACCTTTGGCTCCAGTCCTCGTCCAAAGGGAGCCATGCTGGTACTGCGCGGCGATGGACTCCTTGTCGGATCGGTGTCAGGCGGTTGTATCGAAGATGATCTTGTTCTGCGCGCGGTGAACGGAGAATTCCCCCTGGATCGTTGTGAAACGGTGTCATACGGCATCACCCGCGAGGAAGCACAACGTTTCGGATTGCCCTGTGGCGGGGTCATGCGATTGATTATTGAGCCGGTGCAAAATGCGGATTGGGTGAAACAAGTTCTCCAGTTGATCCAGATGCATCAACGGGTTCAGCGCAAATTAAAGTTGAATTCATTGCAAGTCAAACTAAGCGATGCGGGTAGCAACGATAGCCTTACATTTGATGGCGACACTTTGACGATGATTCATGGTCCCCGCTGGAGGCTCCTCATTATCGGAGCAGGGCAAACATCAAACTATCTCGCACGCATGGCGCAAGTCCTCGATTACCAAGTGATTATCTGCGACCCTCGTACAGAAATGCGGCAAACCTGGGATGTACCCGATACCATGTTTATAACTGAAATGCCTGACGATGCTGTTCTGGCACTGCAAGTCGATCCGTGTACGGCGGTTGTTGCACTGACTCATGACCCAAAATTGGACGATATGGCGCTGCTGGAAGCGCTAAAATCACCTGCCTTTTATGTCGGTGCGCTGGGATCCAAAGCAAACAATACCAAGCGTCGTGAGCGGTTGGCATTATTCGACCTTACCCAGGAAGAAATCGGACGTTTGCACGGGCCTATCGGCTTGAGCATTGGCAGTCTCACCCCACCGGAAATCGCAGTCTCTATACTTGCGCATTTGATTTCTGTTCGTAACAATACGGCTGGAGCAACTCGTGTTGTTCAGCCCGTCAACAAGGAGGTCTGTTCATGATATCTTTCAAAATTAACGGAAAAATGGCCAAGGTTGATGTCGATCCTAGTACTCCCTTGCTGTGGGTCATTCGCGATCACCTGCAACTGACCGGTACCAAATATGGCTGTGGTATGGCGCAGTGCGGAGCCTGTACCGTGCATCTCGATGGACATGCTGTTCGCTCTTGCGTTACACCGGTTTCCATGGCAAGTGGAAAGCAAGTCACTACCATCGAAGGATTGGTGGAAAGCGCGCTCGGAAAAACCGTTCAAGCGGCTTGGCAGGAAGTGGATGTCCCGCAATGTGGATACTGCCAGTCCGGACAAATAATGTCGGCAACCGCATTGTTGAAAGACAATCCTCATCCCAGTGAGTCGCAGATTTCTGCAGCAATGGAAGGAAATTTATGCCGTTGTGGGACTTACAACCGAATTCGTTCTGCAATCATGAAGGCCTCGGAACAATTGGGAGTTGCAAAATGAATACGATGATCCCGCAAAATCTTTCACGCCGCCAATTTCTTAAAGAGTCTGTCGCATTGATGGGAGGCTTGGTGATCGGCTTTTACTTGCCGATGAAAAGTGGTCGAGCTTTTGCAGCAGATGACCATCCCAAGCCGGTGTATCCGCCCAACGCTTTCATCCGCATCGCTACTGACGACACAATCACGGTCGTGGTTAATAAATCCGAGATGGGGCAGGGAGTTTATACCTCGTTACCCATGCTGATAGCGGAAGAATTGGAAGCTGACTGGAGCCGCATTCGCGTAGAATCCGCTCCGGTGGCGGCGGTATATAACCATACCAGTTTTGGTATGCAACTGACCGGGGGAAGTTCCAGTATCCCATCTTCGTGGGAGCAACTACGCCGGGTTGGAGCCAGTGCAAGAACATTGCTGATTCGTGCTGCTGCCCAGCAATGGGGGGTGCCGGAAAATGAATGTCAAGCCGAGAACAGCCAGGTCATTCATACACCGAGCAGAAAAAAATTGAATTACGGTGCTTTAGCCGATACGGCAGCCAAACTGCCTCTGCCTGAAAACGTTGAACTCAAATCGCCAAAGGATTTCAAGCTCATCGGCAAGCCAATGAAACGACTCGATACACCGGCTAAGATAAACGGCAGTGCTCAATTCGGCCTGGATGTTTATCTGACCGACATGCTGACGGTATTGATTGCCCGCAGCCCGGTATTCGGCGGCAAGGTCAAACATTTTGATGCAACTGAAGCGGGAAAAATACCGGGTGTTCAAGGCGTCTATGAGGTACCCACCGGAATAGCCGTTGCGGCAAATGGTTTCTGGCCTGCCAAGACGGCACGTGATTTGCTGGAAATTGAATGGGACGAGGGCCCGGGTGCCTCCGTTTCCACTGCGAAAATGCGTGCAGACTATTTTGAGATGGCAAAACAACCCGGGTTGGTGGCGCGCAAAGAGGGCGATACCGTTCAAGGTTTCAAAGAGGCGCACAAATCCGTGAGCGCAGAATATGAGGTGCCGTATCTGGCTCATGCCGCAATGGAACCGCTCAATGTGGTAGTCGATCTTAAATCAGATCACTGTAACATTTGGACGGGCACGCAGTCGCAAACGTTAGATCGTGCGATGGCTGCCAAAACCGCAGGGCTTGCGCCGGAACAAGTGGAAATACATACGACCTATCTCGGCGGCGGGTTTGGTCGGCGCGCCAATCCGCGTTCTGACTTTGTAATAGAAGCGGTGCAGGTCGCCAAAGCGATTGGAAAACCGGTCAAGGTGGTGTGGACGCGCGAAGACGATACGCGCGGGGGTAATTATCGCCCCATGTGGGCTGATCATATTGAGGCGGCGATAGGCACAGATGGTAAGCCCGTCGCTTGGAAGCACACGATTGTCGGTCAGTCGATTGTTGCCGATACCCCCTTCGAGGGGTTCATGACAAAAAATGGCATTGATGCCACTTCGGTTGAGGGGGCCGCAACTCTGCCCTACGCCATTCCAAATTTTCAGATTGAACTGCACAGCCCTAAAAATGCCGTACCTGTCCAGTGGTGGCGTTCTGTAGGTCACTCGCATACAGCCTTTGTGGTCGAAACCATGATCGACGAACTGGCACACTTGGCAGGAAAAGACCCGGTGTCATACCGTTTGGGCCTGTTGCCTGCCTCCTCACGCTACCGGGGGGTATTACAGCTTGCAGCAGATAAAGCCGGTTGGGGTAACAAAAAATTACCAGCCAATCACGCTTATGGTGTCGCAGTCCACCAGTCGTTTGAAAGCTACGTGGCAGAAATTGCTGAAGTATCATTCGAAAACGGAAAAATTCACGTTCATAGTGTGGTGGCAGCCGTTGATTGTGGCAGGGTGATCAATCCGGACGGTGTAAGGCAACAGATCGAGGGCGCGATCGTTTACGGACTTTCTGCGGCTCTACATGGTGCGATTACCCTGGAAAATGGTCGCGTGATGCAATCCAATTTTCACGACTATGTACCTTTACGTTTTTCCGAAATGCCACAGATCGAGGTTCATATTTTTGAAAGTACCGAGCACCCTACCGGCATCGGCGAACCGGGAACCCCCCCGATTGCTCCGGCGGTTGCCAATGCTGTATTCAAATTAACCGGCAAGCGTTTACGGCGTATGCCATTTGACCAGGAAACTCTTGCCTGATTTGGGCGATATCGCAGCTATCGTATTGGCGGCAGGCGCCTCGCGTCGCTTTGGTTCGGATAAATTACTCCATCCGATTATGCTGCATGGTGTGACGCGGCCACTTGCTGTGCATAGCATATTGCCTTGGCTTGAAGTGTTCGAACAGATTACGGTAGTTGTCAGGCCGGGAGCAGAAAAATTTCGCAGTGAGCTTCAAGCCGCACTGGGTCGAAATGCTTCATATTCAATACGCTGGATGGTCTGTAATGAGGCTGACAAGGGGTTGGCAAATAGCCTGGCCAGCGGTATTGATGCCAATCGTGATGCATCCGGCTGGCTAATTGGTTTGGCCGATATGCCTGCTGTACCGGTTGCAGCGATTGTTGAAGTTCAAAATGCGTTAAAGTCCGGGGCAGTTTTGGCCGCTCCTTTTTGCGACGGGCAACGTGGTCATCCAGTTGGTTTTGCTTCCCGGTATCGTGAGGAATTATTGGCCCTGCAGGGAGATAGCGGAGCGCGCAGCTTGCTGAAGCGAGATATTTCAAGCCTTGTACAAATTGAAATCAACCATAGTGGAATTTTAGCAGACATCGATCAGTTATCTGATTTGCAAAATCTTCAGGCCTGATTTGATGTGGCGCGCATTTCACACGAACAATGGCTCAAAGATAAGTCTTAGCAAAGAACTACTTTTGACTTCAGGCTAACGCAAGGATTGCTGAAATCCTTCATCCAGAAGTGTGCCAAATACAAAGCCGTCATTTAGCAATTGTTTTATAACTTCTTCAAGTTGTTTAACGGTGTTTGGATGAATTTCATGCATCAGAATAATACCGCCGTTGCGTGCTCTGACTGCCGAAACGACGTGGCCGACATAATCGTTCCGGTATTGGGAGATGACCCCGCATGAAATCGCTTCTTTAGTGTCAACCGTGCCATTTTTTTCAAATGCCCAGTCGCAGGAATCGATGTGCCATCCTACTATTTTGTAGCCACGAGAGTGAACTAGCTCATTCGTCTCACAGGACGAATTTCCATAAGGATAGCGAAAGAGTTTGGGTTCCAAGTCCCCAGCCAGAGTATGTTCATTTCGAATGACTTGTGCGGTTTGCTCAGTCACGCTGATTTCGTGGAAATTGGGATGATCCCAAGAATGATTGCCGATCATTTGATGGGTGGCTGAGTGCACTTTTTCAACCAGTTCAGGATGTTGCTGGGCTTTTTCACCGATCATGAAAAAGGTTGCCGAGATATTATATTTCTTGAGTACTTCAAGGATGAATTCGGTTTGACCCGGTTCAGGACCATCATCAAAAGTCAGCACAACACGTTTTGCCGGTGGCTTGGTTGAGATATCCGACTCATATTTACAAGTCTGTTCAAGCACTTTTGGTTCAATTGTTAGTTTATCGTCGAGGCGTTTTAAGTGATGCTTGCGGATATGAGCGGTTTCTTCTTCATGGGTATGTCCAACGGGTGATGTCGTGACTTGTTTTATAATTTCCGGCGTGTTTTCAAGTGCTACCACGTTGGGAAAATGCATCACTAAAACTACGAAAGGAATCAATAGAAGAAATTTTTTGTTGGGGTGTTTTGTTATCATGGAAAGAGTTTTGCGCCTAATTGTTTCTTGGGAGAAAAGTAATATCTAATTCAGGTATAAGCCTGAAGCGGCTACGATCTGGGTGATTTGATAGTGCGGGTTGGCCGAGATTAAAAGTTAAGTTTAATGGATTATTGCTAACCGGTTTGGAGTTTGTTTCATAATGATTTTTAGTCTCAAGAGTTGGTACTTTTCCGGTGTTCTTTTTCTATCAGTACTAATCACAAGGGCGACAAGAACACGCTCTCACGCAGTTTTTTCAATTGGTCACGCAATTCGGCAGCGCGCTCGAACTCAAGGTTTTTGGCCGCCTGTAGCATCTCTTTTTCCAGCCGTTTGATTTCTTTTGAAACATCCTTTTCGCTCATTGCCAGATATTTTGCCTGAGTTTGTGCTGCTTTGAGCGATTTACGTTCAGCATCCATGTCATAGGTGCCTTCGATAATATCTTTGATACGTTTAACGACACCCAGAGGAGTAATGCCGTGAAGCTCGTTGTGAGCCTGCTGTTTGTGACGTCTGCGTTCGGTTTCGTCAATCGCGCGACGCATGGAGTCGGTGATTCTGTCAGCATACAATAGTGCCTTGCCATTAATATGGCGCGCGGCGCGTCCCATGGTTTGAATCAGTGATCGCTCGGAGCGCAGGAATCCCTCTTTGTCTGCATCAAGTATGGCGACCAGCGAAACTTCCGGAATATCCAGCCCCTCGCGCAGGAGATTGATCCCTACCAGAACATCGAACATGCCCAGGCGAAGGTCGCGAATGATTTCCACTCGTTCCACCGTTTCTATATCAGAGTGGAGGTAGCGAACCTTGATGCCATGCTCGGAAAAATAATCGGTGAGGTCTTCTGCCATGCGTTTGGTCAAAGTGGTCACCAGCACGCGCTCTCCCTGCTTTACGCGCAGGTTGACCTCGGACATCAGGTCGTCCACCTGATGTGTAGCCGGACGAACTTCGATAACCGGATCAATCAACCCAGTTGGACGCACGACTTGTTCGACCACTTGGCCGGCGTGTTCGGCTTCATAGACAGATGGAGTGGCGGAAATAAACACGGCCTGGCGCATGATCTTTTCGAACTCATCAAAGCGCAGGGGGCGGTTATCCAGCGCCGAGGGCAGGCGAAACCCATAATTGACCAAATTCTCTTTGCGTGCACGGTCACCTTTGTACATGCCGCCAATTTGAGGAATGGTGACATGACTTTCATCGATGAACATGAGCGCATCGGGCGGCAAATAGTCAATCAGAGTAGGAGGGGCCGCACCTGCCGGACGACCGGATAGATGGCGGGAATAATTTTCGATCCCTTTGCAGAAGCCGATCTCGTTAAGCATTTCCAGATCGTGCCGTGTACGCTGCTCGATACGCTGTGCTTCCACCAGTTTATTTTCTCGCTGAAAGAAAGCGATGCGTTCGGCCAATTCCACTTTAATCGTTTCAATGGCGTCCAGCGTTGTGCTGCGAGGGGTGACGTAATGACTGGAGGGGTAAACAGTGAAGCGCGGCACTCGGGTGAGAATATGGCCGGTAAGCGGATCAAACAGTGACAGTGATTCTACTTCGTCGTCGAACATGGTGAGGCGTAACGCATGTTCGCTATTTTCGGCCGGGAAAATATCAATGACATCGCCGCGCACGCGAAAATTTCCGCGCTGAAAATCCACATCGTTGCGCTCATACTGCATTTCAGTAAGACGCTTGATCGCATCCTGCCGGGTCACTTTTTCATGTTCGCGCAAGTGCAATATCATGCCGTGGTAATCTACCGGATCGCCAATGCCGTAAATAGCCGAAACCGTCGCCACGATAATTACGTCCTGACGTTCCAGCAGCGATTTCGTCGCTGACAGCCGCATCTGCTCAATTTGATCATTGATACTGGAGTCTTTTTCGATGTACACATCGCGCGAAGGCACATAAGCTTCCGGCTGGTAATAATCGTAATAGGAAACAAAATACTCCACCGCATTTTCAGGAAAAAAGTCGCGTAATTCCGAATACAGTTGTGCTGCAAGCGTTTTATTGGGTGCCATGACCATTGCAGGACGTCCCTGTCGTGCAATGACGTTGGCCATGGTGAATGTTTTGCCGGATCCGGTTACACCAAGTAATGTTTGAAATAATAATCCGTCATTGATTCCTTCAACGAGTTCTTTGATGGCCGTGGGTTGATCCCCGGCAGGCTCAAATGGCTGGTGAAGGCGGTACGGGCTATTGGGGAAGGTGATGATGTTCATGGTGAGTTATATATTGTACGGGGAATTACCCGATGGGCAAAGGATGGATTACAATTCAAGCGTGCTTTTAGGACACCCCGGTCCACGAATTATGATAAAATCTTAATACTAAATATTAAAACAATTGATTGGCTAAATAATAAAAATTGGCTTAATCTTATTGGATTAAAAAACCCCTTGCCACCAATGGGTTGCAGTAGATGGGCGTTGCGCTGAATAAAATCAGAGTATAACAATCTGATTTGGAATGTTAATTAATGCTGAGTTGGTTTTTAATAGCGTTGTACGCGCATGATAAATAAAAATTATAAAAATAATTGTTGGATAAGCTGATAAAATCAGCCAAAGAGCGGATAGCGATTTATGCTTTTAACGTTTAATCATGCTTCAAAATTGATGACACGTTCGCTATTCAATTTATCCCCCAAGGCATGTTAAAGTTTAGGGATTAATTTTCGGGAAGTGGTAATGAACAAGAATCGACCCAAGCACCTAGAACTACAGTATATCAAATTTCCTCTCCCAGCCATTGTTTCCGGTTTGCACCGAATAAGCGGGCTACTATTGTTTTTATCCCTGCCACTTTTGTTGTGGACGCTTCAATATAGTTTGCGCTCTATTGAAACATTCACGGTGCTGGGTGGAATCCTTCAGAGTCCCCTTTGCAAATTATTTTTTACTGGCGTTCTGTGGGCTTTTTTACATCACCTGTGTGCAGGCATCCGCTTTCTGGCGATCGATTTCGACATTGGTGTGAAGTTGCCGCAAGCGCGTGTAAGCAGTAAGTGGGTGATGATTATCAGCTTGACACTGACCGTTTTGATAGGAGTAAGACTATGGTAAATCGCGTAGTTACAGGCGCGCATTATGGTCTGCGTGATTGGGTGATGCAGCGTGTCACAGCCATTGTGATGGCAACTTATACGGTGTTCATGGCGGGGTGGTTATTGTTGCATTCAGGGGCGGGTTACGATGCCTGGACTGGATTGTTCGCAAGCAATGTGGTGCGTTCTTTCTCCTTGTTGTTTCTGCTCTCGGTGTATGGTCATGCATGGGTTGGTATGCGTGATATCGTGATGGATTACATCAAGTTGGCTCACTTGCGCTTGGCCATTCATGTGGCGGTAATACTGGCGCTCATTATGTATTTGATCTGGTCAGTGCAGATTTTGTGGGGCTTTTAGCACTCGCTACTTTTCCTGATAATCTGCCTCATAACGCAGAAGGCTGAGATTTGAGGGTTGAGATAGTATTTGCTTTGAGGTAAGGGTCGTGTTGCTCGGAAATACGAAACTAAGGGATATAAAATGGCAGTTGTGAAACGTACATTTGATGTAGTAGTGGTTGGTGCAGGTGGAGCAGGAATGCGCGCTGCCTTGGCCTTATCTGAGGCGGGATTAAAAGTGGCAGTATTGTCCAAAGTATTTCCAACCCGCTCGCATACGGTTGCGGCGCAGGGGGGGATTGCTGCCTCACTGGGTAATCTGAGTGAGGACAATTGGCACTGGCACATGTATGACACTGTCAAGGGCTCGGATTACCTCGGTGATCAGGATGCTATTGAGTTTATGTGTCGTGCCGCACCGGAAGTGGTGTACGAACTTGAACATTTCGGCATGCCTTTTGACCGCACGGATAGTGGGAAGATCTATCAGCGTCCTTTTGGCGGCCATATGCAGGATTACGGTAAAAATCCGGTGCAACGTGCCTGTGCAGCAGCTGACCGTACAGGCCATGCTTTGTTGCACACACTCTACCAACGCAATGTACAAGCCAATACCAACTTTTTCGTTGAATGGATGGCTCTGGATTTGATCCGCGATCAGGATGGCGATATTCTGGGCGTGGTGGCGATGGAGATTGAAACCAGCGAAGTGATGATCTTGCAAGCGCGGGCGACCTTGTTTGCAACCGGCGGAGCAGGACGTATTTTTCAGGCCAGTACCAACGCATACATTAATACGGGTGATGGGTTGGGTATGGCAGCACGTGCGGGTATTCCCCTTGAAGACATGGAATTCTTCCAATTCCATCCAACGGGTGTGCATGGCGCGGGTGTGTTAATTACCGAAGGTGTTCGCGGAGAAGGTGGCTATCTCGTCAATAAAGATGGCGAAAGATTTATGTCTCGCTATGCTCCCAACGCCAAAGATCTTGCAAGTCGCGATGTTGTATCCCGCGCAATGGCAACCGAAATCAAGGAAGGTCGCGGCTGCGGTAAAGATGCTGACCACGTGTTGCTGAAACTGGATCATTTGGGTGAGGCTGTGATCAGTCACCGGCTACCCGGAATTCGTGAAATCGCAATCAAATTTGCACACGTTGATCCCGCTAAAGATCCAATACCCGTTGTTCCGACCGTGCATTACATGATGGGGGGCATTCCCACTAATTATCATGGACAGGTTGTTGCGCCTTATGGTGGAGGTCCTGAAGAGATTGTGCAGGGATTTTATGCAGTGGGTGAATGCGCCTGTGTATCAGTTCATGGCGCCAATCGGTTAGGCTGCAATTCACTGCTTGATTTGATCGTATTCGGGCGCGAAGCAGCAAGGCAAATTATCGAAGATTTGGAACGCAATCCCCATCCTAAGCCGTTGCCAGAGGATGCTGCAGATCGTTCATTGGCGCGGCTTGCACGACTGGAAAATCAAAAGAACGGTGAGAGCGTTCATGAAGTAGGTGCTGCCATGCGACGCGTTATGCAGGCCCACTGCGGTGTTTTCCGTTTCCCGGATTTGCTTGCTGCAGGCGTGGATAAAATTCGCGAGGTGGCCGAGCGGGTCAAGAGTACCGAGATTAAAGATCACAGCAAAGTATTCAATACTGCTCGAGTGGAAGCACTTGAATTGGACAATCTGATCGAAGTTGCTCAAGCCACAATGATTGCCGCAGCAGCCCGTAAAGAAAGCCGTGGTGGTCACGCGCGTGATGACTATCCGGATCGTGATGATGACAATTGGCTCAAACACTCGCTGTATTTCAGCGAAGGAAATCGTCTGGACTACAAACCGGTGCGTCTAAAGCCGCTGACGGTGCCATCATTCCCGCTTAAAACGCGCGTGTACTAGGGGATAAAGTATGAAATTCCGTATTTACCGTTATAACCCGGAAACCGATTCCCAACCCTCCATGCAAACGTACGATTTGGATTTGGAGGCCGGTGACGCAATGCTGCTGGATGCATTGGTCATGCTTAAGGCGCAGGATGATAGTCTTGGTTTTCGTCGCTCGTGCCGCGAAGGTGTGTGCGGTTCAGATGCAATGAATATTAACGGCCGCAACGGGCTGGCTTGTATTACACCGTTGTCGAGCTTGAAACAACCCATAGAATTACGTCCGTTGCCCGGTCTTCCGATCATTCGGGACTTGATTGTGGATATGACTCAATTCTTCAAACAGTACCATTCGATCAAGCCCTATCTGATTAATAACGATCCGCCGCCTGAAACTGAAAGACTGCAATCACCAAAGGAACGTGCTGAAATTGATGGGCTCTATGAGTGTATTTTGTGCGGTTGTTGCACGACCTCCTGTCCTTCATTCTGGTGGAATCCGGACAAGTTTGTAGGCCCCGCAGGTCTATTGCAAGCTTACCGCTTTATCGCTGACAGTCGTGATAATGCGACCTCCGAGCGGCTGGATGATTTGGAAGATCCCTATAGATTGTTCCGTTGCCATACCATCATGAACTGCGCTGATGTGTGTCCAAAAGAGTTGAATCCGACACAAGCGATTGGAAAAATTAAAGGCTTGATGGCAAAGCGGGCGGTATGAAAGAAATAGAACGCCTTCGCTGGCGTTGCCGTCGCGGCCTCCTTGAGCTGGATATCGTGCTGGGGCGTTTTGTAGAACGGGATTATGCAACTTTGAATGTTGTTGAAAAGGTTGCATTTGATACCTTGTTAGACTTGCCCGATACCGTGCTTTGGGATATGGCCTCAGGCAGGCTTGAGGCGACGGAAATCGACCAAATCGCATTATTGGAGAAAATCAGGACCGCTTGAGGAGCTAAATATTTTAGAAGTGTTGATTGCATGAAGTAGTAAGTAAATAGTAGTTTAACTGTGTGAGTTACGGGCATCCTGCCTGTAAACGTTGGGAGAACTTATATGAATAGCAAACGTGTTGCAACACTGACTTTAGACGATGGGCGCAGCGTACAATTCCCGATATTGTCGGGTACGCTAGGGGCTGATGTACTGGATATTCGTAATTTGGCCAAGCTTGAAATGTTCACTTATGACCCTGCGTTTTTCTCAACCGCAAGTTGTACTTCGACCATTACTTTTATTGATGGTGATGCAGGTTTGCTATATTACCGTGGCTATCCGATTGAGCAATTGGCCGAACATGCCGATTTTCTCGAAGTTTGCTATCTGCTCTTGAATGGTGAATTGCCAACTGCCGAACAAGAGGCTGAATTCAAGGATAAAGTGACGCATCATACAATGGTGCATGAGCAACTTGCTCGATTCTTCTCCGGCTTCCGCCGTGATGCACATCCGATGGCAGTTATGGTTGGCGTGGTTGGGGCTTTGTCAGCCTTTTATCACGATTCTTTGGATATCAAAAATGCGCAACACCGTAGCATTTCTGCCTTGCGCATGCTGGCTAAAGTACCAACGCTTGCGGCGATGGCACATAAATACTATACCGGTGCTCCCTTCATGTACCCGAAGAATCAATACGGTTACGCGGAAAATCTGATGTATATGATGTTTGCGACACCGGCTGAGGAATATGTTCCTAATCCGATATTGGTGCGGGCGCTGGATCGTATTTTAATCCTACATGCAGACCATGAACAAAACGCTTCAACTTCGACAGTACGTCTGGCTGGCTCAAGCGGTGCGAATCCATTTGCTTGTATTGCTTCAGGTATTGCTGCACTCTGGGGACCGGCACATGGAGGTGCAAATGAGGCAGCGCTCAAGATGCTGGAAGAAATTGGTGATGTATCACGTGTAGCCGAATATGTTCAGGGGGTGAAGGACAAGAAATATCGCCTGATGGGTTTTGGTCATCGCGTCTACAAAAACATGGATCCTCGCGCTTCTGTGATGCGTCAGACCTGTTATGAAGTTCTCAAGGAGCTTAAACTTGAAAATAATAAGCTGTTTGAATTGGCAATGGAGTTGGAGCGTGTTGCCCTAAGCGATCCTTATTTTATTGATCACAAGCTTTATCCAAACGTTGACTTCTACTCGGGTATCGTTCTGAGTGCTCTGGGAATCCCAACCAATATGTTTACCGTTATTTTTGCAGTAGCGCGTACAGTAGGCTGGATTTCACAATGGAATGAAATGATCGCGGCTGATGATCATAAGATTGGACGTCCTCGCCAGCTCTATCAAGGTGCTACCAGGCGTGATTTCGTTCCGGTTGGCAGCCGATAAGCTTTTTATTGACCTTCTATGAACACGGATAGATGAGGGGTATCGTCACTTTACTCTGCACCTTCAGTTTTATAAATTCGTGTTCGTCGTTGGCTAGCTGCCTTTTTTCGGTTAATCCCAGAAAGCGAATCTAATGTCCGCACATGAAAACAACTACATGAAGGCTATGCACGACACAACCCAGTTGTTCGGGATGAACGATGTGTTCGTCGAAGGCTTATACGAAGACTACCTTGCTAATCCTGCATCTGTACCAGATGAGTGGAAGAAATATTTTGACGGATTGCAATCCACTCCCGGTGCAGCTAAAGAAATAGCACATAGCCCGATTCAAAGGGCTTTTGCAGCCCTGCCACAAGCCAAATCTTCTTCTGGCAGCAACGTTGAGGCTGAACTCGAACGTAAACAAGTTCGAGTGTTGCAACTGATTAATGCACATCGATTCCTCGGCTTGCGCGCAGCCAAACTTGATCCACTAAATCGCTTTGAAAAACCGGCCGTAGCAGAGTTGGATCCAACCCATTATGGTTTGGATGAAAACGATATGAATACCACTTTTGATACCGGTTCGCTGGTGGGTGGCAAGCGCATGACTTTGCGCGAAATTCTGCAACTTTTGCGTCAGACCTACTGCGGTAGCATCGGTTCGGAGTACATGTATCTTAGCGATGTGAATGAAAAACGCTGGATACAAAATCGTCTGGAAAGTATACGTGGTCAGGCAAATTACGAGGCACCTTTCCGCCGTCGTATTCTTGAACGCCTGACTGCAGCCGAGACACTTGAGCGTTATTTGCACACCAAATATGTTGGGCAAAAACGCTTCTCGGTAGAAGGTGGCGAGACAGTTATCCCACTGCTTGACTATTTGTTGCAACATGCCGGAAAACTGGGTGTGAAAGAAGCGGTAATCGGGATGGCTCACCGCGGACGTCTGAACGTGTTGGTTAACATACTGGGCAAACAGCCAAGCATGTTGTTTGCGGAGTTCGAGGGAATACATGCAGAGCATTTAACTTCGGGTGATGTGAAATATCATCAGGGATTTTCTGCCGACATCGGGACGCCGGGCGGAGCAATGCATGTTGCATTAGCGTTTAATCCATCACACCTTGAAATCGTCAATCCAGTGGTGGAAGGTTCGGTTCGTGCTCGCCAGCATCGACTCAAAGATCTGGAAGGCCAGAAAGTATTGCCTATTCTATTGCATGGTGACGCGGCTTTTGCCGGGCAGGGCGTAGTGATGGAAACCTTGGCCATGTCACAAACACGGGGCTATCGTACCGGCGGCTCGATGCACGTTATCATCAATAACCAAATTGGTTTTACTGCTTCAGATTTGCGAGATACTCACTCCAGCAACTATTGCAGTGATGTTGCAAAAATGATTGAAGCTCCGATTTTCCATGTCAATGCGGATGATCCCGATGCAGTAATGTTGGTCACCGAAATTGCAATGGACTATCGAATGAAATTCCAGAAAGATGTTGTCATCGATCTGGTGTGCTTCCGTAAATTAGGACATAACGAGCAAGACGAACCGTTGGTCACGCAGCCTTTCATGTACCGTTTTGTCCGTCAGCATCCAGGTACACGAGCATTGTATGCAGAGCGGTTGATCAAAGAAAATGTGATTCAGGCAGGTGAAGGTGATGCGATGATAGCTGAATATCGCAAAGCCATGGATGAGGGACGCAATTCCATTCAACCGGCGTTAGAAGGTAATAAGGACAGACAGCCTAAAAATTGGTCGGTGTTCAAAGAACGAAATGCCTGGGATGTTGTGGTTGACACCACGGTACCTTTGGAACGATTGCAGCAATTGGCTATCCCTTTGACCAGCGTGCCAGAAAATTTTGTGTTGCAATCACGCGTGCAAAAAATTGTTGAGGATCGCGCCGCAATGGGGCGCGGAGATCTACCGCTTGATTGGGGAATGGCAGAAAATCTGGCTTATGCCACTTTGCTGACCGAGGGATACCCTGTTCGACTGACTGGACAGGATTGCCAACGGGGAACTTTTTTCCATCGCCATGCAACCTGGCACGACCAGAATCGCGCTGAACCCTATGAAGGGGCTTACACGCCCTTGCAGCACCTCACACCTGATCAATCTGACTTTGTCGTGATCGATTCGTTATTGTCTGAAGAAGCCGTGCTGGGATTTGAATATGGCTATGCTACAGCCGATGCCAATTCGCTCGTGTTATGGGAAGCTCAGTTCGGCGATTTTGCCAATGGAGCTCAAGTGGTCATCGACCAATTTATAGCTTCAGGTGAAGTTAAGTGGGGCAGGTTTTGCGGTCTTGTGATGTTGCTTCCTCATGGTTATGAAGGGCAGGGAGCAGAGCACTCCTCCGGACGCATTGAACGTTATTTGCAGTTGTGCGCTGATTATAATATGCAGATTTGCGTACCTTCTTCAGCCGCACAGATGTTTCATCTGTTGAGACGCCAAATGTTGCGTCCTATGCGCAGACCGCTGATTGTCTTTACCCCCAAGAGTTTGTTACGTAGCAAGGATGCGTCATCCCCACTCTCTGACTTTACGCATGGGAAATTCCAGTCCGTGATCGGCGAAGTGGAAAATCTGGAATCAGCCAAGGTGCGCCGTATCATCGCGTGTAGCGGCAAAGTTTATTATGATCTGCTTAATTCCCGCCGTACCAAAGGAACCTCGGATATGGCAGTGATCCGTATTGAGCAACTTTATCCGTTCCCGCACAAAGAGTTTGCCAAACAAATTGCAGCGTACCCGAATGCCACCGAAGTGGTGTGGTGTCAGGAAGAGCCGGGTAATCAGGGAGCTTGGCATCGGATTCAACATTATTTGCTGCGCCACCTGCGTCAGGGTATGCGGCTTGACTATGCGTTACGTCCTTCATCCGCAGCACCTGCTGCCGGCTATATGTCCGTGCATCAGGAACAACAGAAAGCGGTAATAGCTGCCGCTTTCCGTGACGATCTAGATATCAAACCTATTCCGGGAGAAACAGACCATGAGCATCATTGAAATAAAAGTTCCCCAGCTTTCAGAATCTGTTTCTGAAGCGACGTTATTGGTATGGCACAAAAAAGTAGGTGATTCGGTCGCAGAAGGCGAAAATCTGATTGACATTGAGACAGATAAAGTGGTTTTGGAGCTACCCTCTTTCAAGAGCGGTGCCCTGACCAAAATCCTCAAGGCGGATGGCGAAAAAGTAATCAGCGAGGAGGTGATTGCCTTATTGGACACAGAGGCCAAACCTAGTGTGCAAGTTGTCAGTGCGCCGGTAGAAGCACCACTCTCTGCGGCGGCCACTTCTCAAGCTGCTGTGATGCCAGCTGCACAGAAAATTGCGGCTGAAAATAAAGTGGATACCTCATCAATCAGTGGAAGTGGACGAGATGGTCGGGTACTTAAAGAAGATGTACTCAATGTAGTGGAAAAACCTGCTGCACCCGTCGCTACAATTCCGAAAGTGAATGTTGGCGAAAGGCTGGAGCAGCGTGTGCCGATGACGCGCATCCGTCAGCGCATAGCGGAGCGTCTCCTGCAATCTCAGCAGAATGCGGCTATCCTCACCACTTTTAACGAGGTGAATATGCAGCCCGTGATTGAGCTGCGTAACAAGTATAAAGATGCGTTTGAAAAGAAGCACGGAGTAAAACTCGGCTTCATGTCATTCTTTGTTAAAGCAGCGGTATTGGCTTTGCAAAAATTCCCGCTGGTGAATGCATCGATAGATGGCAGTGACGTGATCTACCACGGTTACTATGACGTTGGCGTGGCAGTTGGTAGCGAACGCGGGTTGGTGGTTCCCATACTTCGTGATGCAGATAAATTGTCTTTAGCCGACATTGAAAAGCAGATTGCAGAATTTGGTGCACGCGCCAAAACCGGCAAAATTACGATGGAAGAATTGACTGGCGGAACTTTCTCCATCTCCAATGGCGGTGTGTTTGGCTCGATGCTCTCCACCCCGATTATCAACCCGCCACAAAGTGCAATTCTTGGCGTTCATGCTACCAAAGACAGACCTGTCGCCGAAAATGGTCAAGTGGTTATTCGTCCGATGAACTATCTTGCACTTTCTTACGATCACCGAATTGTGGATGGTCGCGATGCGGTTCTTTTCCTGGCAACGATCAAGGAAGCTCTGGAATTCCCGGGGCGCATTTTGCTGGAAATTTAACTGGGGAAAATAATGGCTGAATTCGATGTGATAGTGATTGGTGCCGGTCCCGGCGGATATGTGTCAGCGATACGCAGTGCCCAATTGGGGTTGAACACTGCTTGCATAGACGAATGGAAAAATTCACAAGGCAAACAGAGTTTGGGCGGAACATGTCTGAACGTGGGGTGCATTCCTTCCAAGGCATTACTGGAATCATCTGAAAATTTCGAGCGCGTTTCGCACGATTTTTCTGCGCATGGAATTACGGCATCGGGTGTGCAATACGATCTTGCTAAAATGCTGGCCCGGAAAGATAAAATCGTATCCGATTTCACATCGGGAATCGTTCAACTATTCAAGAAAAACAAAGTCACTTCACTACATGGACGTGCGCAATTGCTCGGACGTGAGGGTGATTTTTGGCGTGTGGGAGTTGCGGGTGGGGACGAAGTGCGAGCAAAGCATATTGTGATTGCAACCGGTTCAACCCCGCGTGTACTGCCACAAGCTCCTTTTGACGGAATCAACATTGTAGATAATTCAGGTGCTTTATCTTTTACTCAAACGCCAAAACATTTGGTCGTCATAGGTGCCGGAGTTATTGGACTGGAATTGGGAAGCGTATGGCGCAGGCTGGGTGCGGAAGTAACTTTGTTGGAAGCCATGCCCACTTTTATTCCAATTGCTGATGAGCAGGTGTCCAAGGAGGCACTGCGCGCATTTACCAAGCAGGGTTTGAAAATCCATCTTGGCGCACAAATTGATGGTGTGGAACAAGAGGCAGGTACTGTCAAGATTAAATGGCACGATGCACAAGGCATTGCGCAGGAATTGGTTGCGGATAAACTGGTCGTGGCAGTCGGGCGGGTTGCCAATACACAAGGATTGGGCGCTGAAACGGTTGGGTTGAAACTGGATAACGGTGGGCGAGTTGAAGTTGATGATCACTGCCGTAGTAACTTACCTAACGTTTATGCAGTTGGAGATGTGGTCCGTGGCCCTATGTTGGCTCATAAAGCATCGGAAGAAGGTGTGATGGTCGCAGAACTGATTGCCGGTCAGGCAGGGCACTGCGATTTGAACGTTGTACCGGGGATCATGTACACCGCGCCGGAAATTGCCTGGGTCGGAAAGACGGAGCAGCAACTAAAAGAGTCGGGCGTGAATTACAAGGCTGGACAATTCCCTTTTATGGCAAATGGCCGTGCACGGTCATTGGGCGATGCCTCGGGTTTCGTTAAAATTCTGGCTGACACGAAAACGGATCGTATTTTAGGTGTTCATATTATTGGGCCGATGGCTTCGGAATTGATTCAGCAAGCGGTTCTGGCATTAGCGTTTTCGGCAAGTAGCGAAGACCTGGCGCGAATTATTCATGCCCACCCTTCTTTGTCTGAAGTGGTCCATGAAGCTGCATTGGCTGTAGACAAAAGGGCGATTCACATTTAGGTCTTTAGACTTTTCATGTTTATCAGCTTTGCGCGGAAAACCTCGTCTCTTCAGGGCGGGGATGAATAGCGCCAAAAAAATTTAATATAGGAAAATTTCTAACATCTTGTAATAAAACATTAAATAGTTGATTCGTGCTAACATTTTTTGTATAATTAACGTG
>Ga0316224_1002035_pt1 | contig 19711 bp, 18 predicted proteins | sample TBH18013metaG_FD_206254 | JGI IMG/M metagenome (GOLD analysis project Ga0316224, IMG submission 206254) | Freshwater microbial communities from Trout Bog Lake, Wisconsin, USA - TBH18013 | ecosystem: Environmental > Aquatic > Freshwater > Lake > Hypolimnion/Profundal zone | place: USA: Wisconsin... | reverse complement strand
CATATATAACAATAGTATTATTCCCATTTTTTTTGTTTCAAGATTATTCTAGAATAATGAATATCAGCGATTTTATATTTTGGTATAGTGTATTTTATCAATATTTATCTCAGCTAGAAATAATTAATAGTTTCAGTTACAAATAAATTAATTGATCAATATATTTTCATCTTAATTTAATTATTTATGTGTTTATACACATAAATATTAACATAAACGTAAACATAAACATGTCACATTCAAAAATTGCTTTCGTTCAATTCAAAGGCATAGGGGATTTATTGATAGCCGTTAATTATTTAGATTTAAAAAATAACCCTAATTTTATAATTCTATCTAGCGATAAAAACTCGAAAATTCTTTCTATAATAAAAACAAAAAATAAATTTGAAACGGTAAATTTTAACGGGAGAGTTCCTGCATTTTACAATTTAAGAAAATTTAATTTAAATTTAATTAGAGATATCATTGTAGCGAGAAATGCTATTAGGAGAATGAATAAATTAGGCTATAAGTGTTTAATTGATCTTCCATTCCTAAGAAATAGAATTATTTTTTTTGGTCTTAACATATTATACCTTCCATGTAAAAATAATATTTATAATTCGTATTCTAGTTTTTTTAAATTCTCAATACCCTATGCTCCGGTTACCCGGCTGGAAAATATTGCAATTTTCCCTTGCGGTAGCTCACCTGACAGGACTTTACAGCCGGAACTGATACTCAATCTTAGTAAGGAGCTATCTGATAATTTATTCAATTTTTCTTTTTTAATTCACACATCCCACCAGGCTTTATTTCCATCTCGTGATTATTCTGTAAAATATTTTAATGATATGAATGAATTCGATACTTTAATAAAAAATTACGATGGTCTGATCACTGTCGACAGTATGGCACTTCATAGAGCATATACACTAAATATTTATATATATGTTATTACAGAAGCGTGGAAACTATATATTCCTAATCCACTTTTAGAAAAAAATGTTTTTAATTTTTCTGATTCTAAACAGCTGATTAATAAAGTAATTTCTGACCGTATAGAATCAACCCTCTTAATTTGATTATGAATTGTAAATATGAAAAATACCAAAATTACTTGGTTTGCTAGAAAACCTTTACCTGAGGGAAACTATAGCGTTGAAAATGTTTTTAAAACCGTTCGGCCATATATCGAATTAAAATTCTCTTTAAAGGTTTACAATGTGCCTTTCCATACAATTGGATTATGGAGAAGAATATTAAATATTTTTTATGGGTTATATAAAAGTGATGGTATTGTTCACATTGTTGGTGATATTCATTATGTATCTTATTTTTTATCAAAGAAAAAGACAGTAATCACCATGCTTGATTGTGTTTTATTGCATAGATCTTCAGGCATAAAATGTTTTTTTTATAAGCTTTTTTGGTATAAATTGCCTAATTATAAATCAATCCATATTACAACTATATCTCAGTCTGTTAAAATGGAACTGATTAAAAAGTGCGGCATTGCTCCTGATAAAATTTCTGTGATTTATTGTCCCCTTACGATAAAATCTATCAAGCCCAAATTCGAAGATAATAATAAAAAATTTAAATTACTTCAAATTGGTACAACGGAGAATAAGAATATTTCAAGATTGGCAAAAGCTATCAGGAATTTAGATTGTACCTTAACTATAATTGGAAGATTATATACTTCTGATAGGTTGGAACTTTTAAGGTATAGTATTAAATATGTAGAGAAGGTTGGTCTCAGTAGTGCTGAGATCGGTTTGGAATATCTAAATTCTGATTTGGTTGTATTTTGCTCCACTTATGAAGGGTTTGGCTTACCCATAATTGAAGCTCAGGCTTATGGAGTCCCTGTGGTCACTAGTAATATATCCTCCATGCCTGAGATTGCTGGAGATGGCGCTATAGTGGTCGATCCATTTAAGGTTGATGAGATTACTAAGGCTATAGTATCGGGGCTTACTGATTTTGATCTTAGAAAATTAATGATAAAAAATGGTTTTAATAATATAAAAAGATTCAATCCTGAAAAAATTGCAAATCAATATGCTGATTTATATAAGAAACTAATATAATTTTTATGGTTTTAGCCTTTTTATTCTCTAAAATTATTATTATTTATTATTAGATAGATAGACTATGAATAGTAAATTTAAAGACATCTTGCTTACTGCTCGGGGTTATTATCTAGCCTTTGGGGCTATGAGTAAAACTCAATATTTTAGTAGAGATGAAATACTATGCTATCAAGTGAATTCACTGCGAAAAATATTCATTTCGGCATACAATCATATTCCATATTATCAAAAGTTATTTTGGGACTTTGATTTTGATCCATCAAGATTTAAAGACCTTGAAGATCTACAGGCGTTACCTGTTTTAACAAAAAAAGAAGTCCTTGCTGCGCCGCATAATTTTTTCTCTGCTGTAAATATTCCACGTTCTATCGAGTTGCATACATCAGGCACTACTGGCAATCCACTTACAGCCTTTACCTCTCCAGAGCAGTGGATTGTTGAGCAGGCTGCAATTTGGCGTCATTGGAACTGGGCTGGATATCATTTTCGCGACCGAATGGTTGTTTTTCGTAGTTATTCACCAAAGGCTGATCAACCAATTTATAAGTTGGATCATCTTCGTAATTGGCTTTATGTTTCCCCTTATCATCTCGATGAATCTAATGTACTTAGTATTTTAAAAAGACTTCAGATCTGGAGGCCTAAATTTTTGCGTGGATATCCCTCTTCCCTTTATTTAGTAGCGAAAATTGCAATTAATCATGGTATTCAGATACCTTCGCTTGTAGGCGCATTAACTGCGTCTGAGGTTCTTACTGATGAATATAGAGAGGTCATTGAGAGTGCCTTCAATATAAAAGTATTCGATCATTATGGGCAAGCCGAGATTTCGGCTATGGCGCATGAATGCGAAAGTCATAATGGGCTTCATTTATTGGATGATTATGCTTATACAGAACTTTTAGAGGGTGAGCATTCTGGAGAGAGGCGCTTAATTGCTACCAATTTATTCAATGAAACAATGCCTTTAATTAGGTACGATACCGGCGACAAAGTCGTCCCATCCAAAGAGCCCTGTAAGTGCGGTAGGGTTTTTCAGAAAATATCTCGTGTAATTGGAAGGGCAGATCAATTGCTAGTGCATGGCACTGGGCATTTTATTCCTTCTATCAATTTTTATACTTACTTTGCTAAGAGACCGGATATTTTGAGATTTCAAATTATTCAGTCATCATCAAACAAGATAGAGGTTCGGCTTCAGCTTTCGGAGGATGCTCAAAATGACGCGGTTGAGGAGAGCGTTCGGCAAGAGCTTGAAATGCGGTTTGGCTGTATCGTCGATATTATTGTTGGGGAAGATTTCATTATGAGTGAGGAGGGTAAATGCAACGCAATTATCCAAAAAATTGTTTGATGATTACAGCGGATTTACATTGCCATACTAGAGAATCATTTGATGCTTTTACAACAAATTCAGAGTTACTTGAGGCCTGCATAGTTAATAAGATTAATATTATCGCCATTACAGAGCATGATAAGGTCAATAGAATTGATGATGCTGCCTTTGCTAGTGCGGGTATTCATGTGATCACTGGCTGCGAATACACTACGGATCTGGGAGTTCATATCATCGGGCTATTTGTGTCTGAAGAACTTTCTGGTGCTAGTGCCATGGCTGTTATTGCGCATATAAAAAGGCAAAAAGGATTAGTCCTCATACCGCACCCTTTCAAGCCAGTCAGTGGACTTTGTTCCGTCCATGAAGATCCATCCGAAATTCTATCTGGCTCAGATTTTATTGAGCTTTTTAATGGCGGCTACGAAAGTACTCTAGAAGAGCAAGATAAAATTCGTGAGTTAGCTCAAAATAATCATTTAAAGCTTATTGCCTCTAGTGATGCACACAAAGCCGCTCATGTAGGCTATTACACTACATGCTTTAAAGGGGAAAATCTTCATGATGTTCGGTCTATTTTGCTTTTTGGGGAAACTGAGCTTTTCGTGGATAAAAATAGAATCCGTAGACCTCGAAAGTTGACCGTAGTGCAAAATAATTTTTTATATCAGAGACTGATCGCTTTAATCCCTAAAGTTTTTAAGCGAGTATTTAAATTGGCTTATTACAATCTATATAATAAGAAAATAACCCCACCCCAGTACCTTCGCATTGGATGACTATGTCTGTTAAGGCCAATATTCATATTGAGCAACTTGAACCGTACCGTGTAACACCGCAAGAGCCTTGGCAAGATAAAAATCGCCATGAAGTTCATAAACTTGATTGGAATGAGGCAAATATAGCTCCACCTTTTGTTAATTCATTGGCAAGAAAATTGCTTTTACAGTCTGAATTTTTTGTTTGGTACCCAGATTGCAATGCACATGATCTTCATGACTGTATAGCCAGTAATTTGGGTATACCCGAATTTCAAGTTCTCTCATTCCCTGGTTCTGATTCGGCATTAGATTCTCTATGTCGTGTTTTCATAGCTCCAGGTGAGGCGATAGTAACTGTCCAGCCTAGTTATGCTAATTTCAATGTCTTTGCGCTTTCTTGTGGCGCTAGATTGGTAAAGCATGATCTACCTAAGCCCTATATTTTTGATTCCAGCGCTGTAATAGATACTTGCATTAATGAATCCGCTAAAATTCTTTATCTTGTATCCCCAAATAATCCATGTGGCTACACAATCCCCTTGGAGGATCTTGACTATATCTGCAAATCACTTCCTCAAACTTTGGTAATTTGTGATCAAGCATATGTGGAGTTTTCTCCTCAAGCTGATGCATGTCACCTTGTTTCTAAATTTGAAAATTTGGTGATAACTCGTACGTTTTCAAAAGCATATGCTTTGGCTGGTATGCGTATTGGATATTTAATTGCAAGTCACTCAATTTTGAAAAATGTAAGCAAAATCCGAAATGGTAAAAATATTAACATGCTGTCTCAGCAGCTTGCCATCGAGTGTTTGCGGCAGACGGAATCGTTAAGGGCTTGGGTTGATCAGGTCTCAATGGGAAAACAGCTTATATATTCGGCATTTCAACAATCCGCCACCCCCTTCTATCCTAGCGCAGGAAATTTTATTTTATTCGAGCCAAATGACCCTATTAATATGCTATCTACGCTGAAGCAGAATAAGATTTTTATACGCGATCAGATTGCAACAACTGGGGGTGGTTTAAGGGTTACTGTGGGGGACTTGTCGTCTACAGAAGAGTTTTTGAGGTTATACCAGCGGATCGTAAAAAAAAATGTATCAAAGGGTTTTCGTCAAGGATCACACATTTAGTTTTTACGGACTGTAGACATAGGGCATATTCATGAAGCAAATTCTTCAATCCTTGAAAAGTGGTGCCACACAGGTGATGGATGTGCCAGTCCCACAAGTTTCGCGGGGACATATATTAATTGCAACTTCTTCAACACTTGTCTCAGCTGGTACAGAGCGAATGTTGATTGAATTCGGCAAAGCTGGATGGATTGAAAAGGCGCTCCACCAGCCTGATAAAGTGCGCATGGTGCTTGATAAGATCAGAACTGATGGCCTGAAAACAACAATTGAGACTGTTTTAAATAAGCTCGATCAACCTTTGCCTTTGGGTTATTGCAATGTGGGGCGCGTCGTTGAAATTGGTGCCGGGGTTAAAGGATTTAAAATTGGCGATAGAGTTATCAGCAATGGCAAACATGCCGAGTTTGTAAGTGTTCCCGTTAATCTTTGTGCAAAAGTGCCTGATTCTGTTTCAGACGAAGAGGCTGCTTTCACCGTATTGGGTGCGATTGCTTTACAGGGCATTCGTCTACTTCAGCCAACCTTAGGGGAAACAATTGTTGTGACGGGCCTTGGTTTAATTGGGCTAATGACCATTCAGCTTCTTCGCGCACATGGTTGTCGTGTTTTGGGTCTTGATTTTGATAAAAATAAGTTAGGATTGGCGCAGCGCTTTGGTGCCGAGGTTGTGGATTTAAATTCTGGGCAAGACCCAATTAAGACAGCTGAAATTTATTCTCGAGGTAGAGGTGTGGATGGGGTGATTGTTACCGCTAGCACTAAGAGTAGTGAGCCAATCCATCAAGCGGCCTTAATGTGCCGCAAGCGTGGCCGCATTATTTTGGTTGGAGTGGCAGGATTGGAGCTCTCAAGAGATGATTTTTTCAAGAAAGAGTTAACTTTTCAAGTGTCTGCGTCTTATGGTCCCGGTCGCTATGATGTGAATTATGAGGAAAAGGGTCAGGATTATCCAGTTGGCTTTGTGCGGTGGACGGAGCAACGTAATTTTGAGGCGGTTTTAGATATGATGGCTGATGCTCGATTAGATATTGCCCCCCTGATTACGCATCGATTTCCTATAGAGGAGGCTGTAAAGGCGTATGAGTTAGTAGGGGGATCCTCTCCATCATTGGGAATTTTGCTCACTTATAAAGAGTCAAGCGTTAACCCGACATTTAGGACTGTGCTTTTGGACTCAACCCACGGCTCTTCATTATTGGAGGGGCCTTATAAAAAGGTGGGCGTTAGTTTTATAGGATCTGGTAATTATGCTGCATCAGTCCTTATTCCCGCATTTCGAGATGCAGGTGTATATTTTCGTACTGTAGCCTCTAGTATGGGGGTTAGCGGCTCCTATGTCGGGCAAAAGTATGGATTTTTTCAGTCAACCACTGATGCTAATTCGGTCTTTGAGGATGATTCAACCAACGCAGTGGTGATCACCACTCAGCATGATAGCCATACCCGTTTTATTTTGATGGGTTTGGAGGCGGGCAAGAATATTTTTGTTGAAAAGCCACTTTGCATGACTTTGAGTGAGCTAAAAGATATTGAATCCGCTTATAAAGTGGCATCTTTGAAATATTTGGCGCCACCAATATTGATGGTTGGTTTTAATAGGCGATTTGCTCCGCAGGTCCAGAAAATTAAGCAGTTATTAGCTGGGGTGGCAGGACCCAAAACTTTTGTCATGTTGGTGAATGCTGGCGCTATTCCAAGCGATCATTGGACGCAAGATGTGGAAGCCGGGGGTGGACGCATCATAGGAGAGGCGTGTCATTTTATTGATTTGCTTCGCTACTTAGCAACATCAACAATAACATCTTGGAAGTACATGGGGATGGACTCTGCAACTCGAGACACGGTTACTTTGCAGTTAAGTTTTGCCGATGGCTCGATTGGTACAATTCATTATTTTGCAAATGGCTGTAAGGCTTTTCCCAAAGAGAGGTTGGAAGTTTTTGCAGCTGGCCGCGTACTCCAACTGGACAACTTTCGAAAATTAAAGGGTTTTAATTGGCCTGGATTTAAAAAAATGAATTTGTGGAGGCAAGATAAGGGGCAAATGGCTTGCGCGAAGAATTTTGTTAATGCTATAGCGCAAGGCGGATCATTGCCAATCCCGATAGATGAATTACTAGAGGTAAGTCGTGTAACTATTGAGATTTCTGCAGCTCAAAATTGAAATTGATTAAAAATGCCAGTCTATATTGGCATACCATTCGTCATCTTAAGTTGTGTCAAATCTATGGTCGACTGAGATTTCGTCTATCACGTCCGAATTTTGATTTGTCTCCACCCCCCCAAATTCAAAGTAGACTAGGAACTTGGACGGCGCCAATTAGACGCAACTCAAGCCTCATAGGCCCAGATGAGTTCGTTTTTTTTAAAGAACATGGATCTTTAGCTGTTATAGGGTGGGAGGGGGGCGAGCGTTCAGATTTATGGCGATATAACCAGCATTATTTCGACGATTTAAATTCTTCGTCCGCATCAGAGAAGTATATGTGGCATAAGAAATTATTAAGTAAATGGATGGAAGAAAATAAGTCGATATATGGTGTTGGCTGGGATCCTTACCCGACCTCATTACGAATTGTCAATTGGATTAAATGGACTTTGGCTGGCAACGAATTGCCTTATGGGGGGGTTCATAGTCTTGCTGTTCAGGCCCGTTATTTATCTGGACGTATTGAATGGCACTTATTGGGCAATCATTTGCTTGCAAATGCCAAAGCGCTTGTATTTGCGGGCCTCTTTTTTCGGGGTAAGGAGGCAAATAAATGGCTGGAATTAGGATTAAAAATTATTCAAGGGGAGTTGTCTGAGCAGATTTTATTGGATGGAGGGCACTTTGAGAGAAGTACTATGTACCATGCAATCATATTGGAGGATCTGCTCGATTTAATCAATGCGTCTAAATTATGGTCAACCGCTATTAAGGCTTCAATCGTTCTGGAATGGGAAGATATAGCCAGCAAAATGCTATCTTGGTTAAGTAAGATGATTCATCCTGATGGTGAAATCTCTCTTTTTAACGACGCTGGATTTAATATTGCTGCAACACCTCTAGACTTATTTTCTTATGCCCACTCCCTTGGCTTAGGGGTTGAGAATATTCAAGCTGATGAATGTCCATTAAAAATTAATGTGTTAGAAGAGAGTGGCTATATTCGACTATCATCTAGTAATGCTGTCGCATTTTTGGATGTGGCGCCGGTTGGGCCGGACTATCTCCCAGGTCATGCTCATGCCGATACTCTCTCCTTTGAGTTATCTTTATTTAATCAGAGGATTATTGTGAATGGGGGTACCTCTCTATATGGCATTAGTCCGCAACGATTACGTGAGCGACATACGTTAGCCCATAGTACTGTAGAGGTAGATCAAATGAGCTCCTCTGAGGTTTGGGGAGGCTTTAGGGTTGCACGGCGAGCCAAACCTTTTGATTTGCACATCACGCCATCAGAGGGTAGGATCTATGTGGGATGTTCGCACAATGGTTATGCAAGGTTAAAAGGGAAGCCAATTCATCATCGCGAATGGAATTTGACTGCAAATGATTTAATGATATCTGATAGAGTGACTGGTGGAGAGCATAAGTCAACAGCAAGATTTATTTTTCATCCATCTGTATCTATTGAAAGACTTAATTCAAGCGAATGGTGCATTTATACGTCCCTTGGTCAGAAAGTGCTGTTTAGAATATTAAGTGGCAATGGCTTTGTTGAGCCCGCAACTTATGCCCCAGAATTTGGAACAGTTGTGCAGACACAGTGCCTTGCAATTGATTTGAGATTGGGGTGCTCTCAGGTTAAGTTACAGTGGAATTAAGTCCCCCGTTTAGGGTTATTATGAAATCAAAAAAGAAGATTATGCTGGTTTTTGGGACAAGACCAGAGGCAATTAAAATGGCACCCCTATATCATGCTTTGAAGGGGCGTTCTGATCTATTTGAGACTCGAGTTTGCGTTACTGCTCAGCATCGTCAAATGTTAGATCAAGTCCTGATGGTTTTTAATATTAAGCCTGATATTGATTTGGATCTAATGAAGCAGGGCCAAGATTTATTCGATGTTACGTCTTCTGTTTTATTGGGGATGCGTGAGGTTTTAAAGAATGAACGACCCGATATTTTGCTAGTACATGGTGATACAACAACTACTTTGGCTTCTACTATCGCTGGATTTTATGCTGGAATTTCAGTTGGACATATTGAGGCTGGTTTGCGCACACATGATCTCTGCGCACCCTTCCCAGAGGAGTTTAATCGTCAAGTTACCAGTAAGCTTGCAAAATGGCACTTTGCGCCAACGGCTTTAAGTCGTCAGAATTTATTGCATGAAGGGGTGCCCGATATTCAGATTTCTGTAACTGGTAATACTGTTATTGATGGACTTTTTTTGGTGCTTGATCGAATTGAATCTGATGCGCTTCGGCGGGATAGCATATCTAAATTTCTAGAAGAACGCTTACCATTTTCTTGGCAGGAAGATCGATTTGTATTGATTACTGGGCATCGACGTGAAAATTTTGGTGACGGATTTATGCAGATTTGTGAGGCATTAAGAGCGTTAGCAATGCATCACTCAGATGTCCATTTTGTATATCCGGTGCATCTTAATCCAAATGTTCAGGAGCCGGTAAATTCAATATTGATGGGGCTAACTAATGTCCATCTAATTGATCCATTGGACTACGAGCCTTTTGTATATTTACTTAAACATTGTTACCTTGTCCTCACTGATAGTGGCGGCATTCAAGAGGAGGCGCCCAGCCTAGGTAAGCCGGTATTGGTGATGCGTGAGGTTACAGAGCGCCCAGAAGCTATTGATGCCGGAACTGTTAGGTTAGTTGGCGCAAATCGAGAACGCATTGTGGCTAATGTGGCCGAATTAATTGAAAACAAGGCCAGCTATAAAAGAATGTCTCATGCTCACAATCCTTATGGAGACGGGAAGGCATGTGAAAGAATTATTGACGTCTTAGGAATGATTTAAATGAAAAGTAAAACTATTTGTGTGGTGGGCTTGGGGTATATTGGCCTACCCACAGCAGCTCTTCTTGCAAGCAATGGATATCAAGTTGTTGGTATTGATGTTAGTACCCACGCTGTTGAGACAATTAATCAAGGGTTGATACATATTGTTGAGCCAGATCTAGATGCTTATGTTCGCTCAGCTGTAGCTGCTGGACGATTGAGGGCATTTACTAGTCCTCAATCGGGCGATATTTATATTATTTGCGTACCAACCCCATTTCATGAGGGTGAGGGCATACCTCAGCCTAATATTGATTTTGTACTAACGGCAACACGAAGTATTTCAAGTCATGTGAAGGCTGGAGATATGGTTATCTTAGAGTCGACTTCCCCCGTTGGTACTACGCAAAAAATGGCCGAGGTTTTGACTGAAGCTGGAGTAGATATAGCTAAAATTTATATTGCCTATTGCCCTGAGCGAGTATTGCCAGGAAAAATAATGACAGAGTTGGTGGAAAACGATCGGGTGGTTGGGGGATTAACTCCAGAGGCAACACAACAAGTTTCTGGTTTCTATCGTACTTTTGTTAGAGGTGCTGTATTGGAGACAGATGCTAAGACCGCTGAAATGTGTAAGTTAACCGAGAATAGCTTTCGTGATGTAAATATTGGTTTTGCCAATGAGCTTTCACTTATCTGTGCCAAAGATGGCATCAATGTATGGGATCTTATTAAATTGGCGAACCGTCATCCGAGAGTTAATATCTTGCAGCCTGGTGCCGGCGTGGGCGGTCACTGTATTGCGGTAGATCCCTGGTTTATTGTTGCCCGCGACCCCGAGAACGCGCAGATTATTCGATCAGCTAGAGAGGTAAATAATCGCAAAACTGATTGGGTCATTGATCAAATTAAAATTGCAGCAGCAGATGTCACCGCCAAAACGGGTCGCAAACCCAAAATTGCTTGTTTAGGATTAGCATTTAAGCCCGACATCGATGATTTACGTGAGTCCCCAGCAGTCCACATTGCTCAAGCACTTTTATCTCAGGGTTACGACCTTGTTGCTGTTGAGCCAAATATTCAAGAAGACAATCGATTTGCATTGATTGAATTAGATGACGCTTTGAAATCAGCCGATGTCTTAGCTATCTTGGTAAAGCATAGGCAGTTTGTAGACGCTGAAAAAATAGGGCAATTTGCTCGAGTTGGCATCATTGATTTTTGTGGCTTAGGTCGCTAGGTACTTTTTTTATGTGGAACCCTTAAATATCTAAGGAAGATTAATTTCCGTGAATATCCTTATCCTAAGTTTTTATTATCCCCCGGACTTGTCGGCGGGTTCATTTCGAGTTATTGAGCTCGTAAAAGCCTTAATGGATATGGTCGGAAAAGATATTCAAATTGAAGTTATCACTACCCAGCCAAATAGATACCAGGGATTTGGATTGGCAGTAGATGATGAGAAAAGTGAACGTTTAAAACTTCATAGAATAAAAATTCCAGAACACAATAGTGGCATGTTAGATCAGGCAAAATCCTTTCTTTTTTATGCCTATGAAGCCCAGAAAATTATAAAAAGTCAGCAATATGACTTTGTTTTTGCAACTTCAAGTCGATTAATGACTGCCGCCTTAGGCGCATTTATTTCTAGATGGAAAAATATCCCGCTTTATCTAGATATCCGTGATATTTTTGTAGATACGATTCAAGATGTATTGCCTAGAAAATCTGCCTATATTTTGACTCCTATGTTTTCCCTCATTGAGCGCTTCACTATTGGACAGGCAACCCAAATAAATCTTGTTTCACCTGGATTTGAATCTTATTTCAAAAGTAGATACCCAAAGAAATATTTTTCTTATTATATGAATGGCATCGATGAGGTATTTGTGTCTAATAATGTCCAGTTAGAAAAAATGAGCTTTACAAAAGAAATGCCAAAGCTGCCCATTCGGATTCTGTATGCTGGGAATGTTGGTGAGGGGCAGGGACTGCACAAAATAATTCCTATACTTGCTAAAAAATTAGGAGAGAAGGTGACAATCAGGCTAATAGGAGGGGGTGGGAGACTTAAGGAATTGCAGTATGCATTGAAGCTATTGAATACAAATAATGTTGAAGTGGTTCCTCCAATGGCCCGCATAGACCTAATTCGAGAATACCAGGCTGCCGATGTTTTATTTTTACACCTCAATAACTATGAGGCTTTCAAAAAAGTTTTGCCCTCTAAAATATTTGAATATGCTGCATTGGGAAAGCCTATATTGGCAGGTGTTTCTGGTTATGCGGCTCAATTCTTGAGTCAAGAAGTTTCAAATAGCGCTATATTTATTCCCTGTGATGTTGATGATGCGGTTGAAGCATTTGAGTCTTTATTAATTCAAGATATCAAACGTGAAAAATTTATAGAAAAGTATTTACGTAGAAATATAATGAATATGCTATCTAGAGATATGGTTAGCAAGTTTGAAAGTAGATGATGGATATTCTCGTTACAGGTTCAACCGGTTTTATTGGCACCTCTTTAATTGAGAAATTAATAAAGAAGAGGTTTTCCGTTTCTGCAACTGCGCGGAATGCATCAGCCAATAAATTTGATGGCAATATTAATTTTATAAATATTGGCCATTTGACTCCTTCACTAGATTGGCGGCATGCCTTGCAGGGGGTGAACGTAATAGTTCATCTAGCTGCTAGAGCTCATTTCTTAAATGATGAATCCAGAGATCCATTGGCCGACTATCGTTATATTAATGTTGACTGTTCTTTGAATCTAGCTCGTCAAGCTGCTAAAGCCGGTGTTAAGAGGTTTATTTATATGAGCTCTATTAAGGTTAATGGAGAATTTACGATTTTAGGTAAGCCTTTTACTGCAAAAGATACCCCAATGCCTCGGGATTTTTATGGGATTAGTAAATATGAGGCAGAGTTGGGCTTGCAAGTGATCGCAGAAGAGTTTGGAATGGAGTTGGTAATTATCCGTCCGCCACTAGTCTATGGGCCGGGGGTCAAGGCGAATTTTTTATCGATGATGAATTGGTTGCGGCGAGGTATTCCACTTCCGCTTGGTGGTGTGATAAAAAATCGGCGCAGTTATGTATTTGTGGATAATCTTGTTGATATGATCATTACTTGCATCAACCATCCCGCAGCAGCAAATCAGACATTTCTAGTTTCGGATGATGAAGACCTATCAACTTCAGAACTATTGAGACGTATGGCTTTAGCGCTTGGGTGCCCTTCAAAATTGATTTTGGTACCGACAAATTTAATCGCGTTTGGAGCGAGGCTATTTGGCAGGTCTGATCTTTCTCAGCGATTGTGTGACTCACTACAGGTTGACATCAGAAAGACCAAAGATTTGCTTGGCTGGTCGCCACCGGTGAGCGTCGATGAAGGGTTGCATCAGACTGCGATCCACTTCTTGAAGAAGTAATCTTGAGCATATTTTTACCATGAAGCGATTGTTTGATCTTCTATTGACGCTCTTTGTTTCTATTGTGTTGGCACTACCGATTTTAGTCGTAGCCATTCTCGTTCGATTGACCTCATCTGGGCCTGTTCTCTATTGGTCGGACCGAGTAGGTAGGCGTAACATCATTTTTGAGATGCCTAAATTTCGTACGATGCAGGTAGGTGCCCCTGCAGTAGCAACTCACTTGCTGTCTGATGCTAGTCAATATTTAACCCCAGTCGGTTCATTTTTACGCCAATCAAGCCTAGATGAATTGCCACAACTTTGGAGTATTTTAGTTGGTGATATGAGTTTTGTTGGGCCTCGTCCAGCGCTGTTTAATCAATATGATTTAATTGCTTTGCGAACCCAATATGGGGTGGATAAGTTACTACCAGGATTAACGGGATGGGCGCAAGTCAATGGTCGTGATGAATTATCAATCCCAGTTAAAGTGCAATATGAGGTGGAATATCTGAATGAGCAGTCTTTCTGGTTTGATCTGAAGATATTGGGCTTAACCTTTTTAAAGGTGGTTCGGCGAGCCGGAGTTTCCCATTAGTTTGTTTTTTTAATGCGTTTTCTATTTTTCACTGACCCACTTCCACTAACAAGGCATCTATTAACTTAGCATTTGTTATGCCGAGTATATTTTTAGAGCAGAATGGCTCATCTGCCTCATTAAATACAAAATTCCCTTAACTTGACTATATAATTTATAATCAAATTTGTGCCCATTAACGCAACTAAACAGTCATTATTAAATCTGCCTCGCTCAGTTAAGAGGGGTGTAGTGATGTACTGTGATGTTCTTATTTGCGCATTCAGTGTTTGGCTAGCTTTTGGGCTTCGCTTAGACCAGTGGGGCTATTTTCAGGGCCAGCAGTGGATAGTTCTCATTGCCGCCATTGGATTTTCATTTCCTCTCTTCATTGCCTTTGGTTTATACCGGGCTATTTTTAGATACGTTGGTTCGGCTGCGCTCGCTTCAATGGCACGCGTTTTCATCATTTACACAAGCTTATTCTTCTGCACATTTACACTCTTTGGAGTGGATGATGTGCCTCGGTCAATTGGCGTCATTCAGCCCATCCTCTTATTTATCGGAATTGGTACCAGTCGATATTTTGTGCGTTATTGGTTAGGTAGCATCAACAATGTTCAAAAGTCATTTCACCGAGCTCAGCCTGTTGCGCTGATTTATGGTGCCGGCTCAGCAGGTCGTCAATTGGCATTGGGCATATCTAGCAATAAAGAAATGTTGGTCAAAGGTTTTATTGATGATGATCCTCATTTGCAGGGAAGTACGATTAATGGAATTTCTGTGCACCCCAATACGGGCTTGCACGACCTGATCCGTCGACTAGACATTACAGATGTGCTTCTGGCTATTCCTTCGGCTCATCAGGGTAGAAGAAGCGAAATTATCGCCTCATTAAACGGATGTGGCGTACGTGTTCGCACCTTGCCAGGACTCGTTGATTTGGCCTCTGGTCGGGTCAGGATTTCAGACTTACATGATTTGGATATGAATGACTTGCTCGGCAGAGCAGTAGTTCCGCCTGAAGTAGGTCTATTAGAAAAAAATATTCGCGACCAAGTTGTTTTAGTAACTGGAGCGGGTGGCTCCATTGGTAGTGAGCTCTGTCGTCAAATTATTAAGTTTTCTCCTAAATCATTAATCCTGATTGATAGTAGTGAACACTCCCTATATGTGATCTATGAAGAATTAAAGAAGGCTATTACCGGGCTTAATGGGAATCATTTGGCGAATGGCGGTAATGACCAAGCTTTGCTGCCTCACCCTGCTTTGCCAATCAAGTTGGTGGCTTGCTTAGCTTCAGTTCGAGATATCGATTTGTTGCGAAAGATCTTTAGAGCTCATCAACCATCTACCGTCTTTCATGCGGCAGCTTATAAGCATGTTCCGTTGGTGGAGCAAAATCCTGCTGAAGGCATTCGGAATAATGTTTTTGGAACATTCACCTGCGCCCAAGCGAGCTTAGAGTGTGGTGTAAGCAATTTTATTTTAGTGAGTACTGATAAGGCTGTTAGACCAACGAATATCATGGGTGCCAGCAAGCGCATTGCTGAGCTCGTTTTGCAGGCAATGGCAGATATTAAAGACGATCATTCAACGAATTTTTCGATGGTGCGATTTGGTAATGTACTGGGCTCATCAGGGTCTGTGGCGCCTCTTTTTAGCGCTCAAATTGCGGCAGGCGGACCCATTACCCTGACACATTCTGAAGTGACTCGTTATTTCATGACCATTCCTGAAGCGGCGCAGTTGGTGATTCAGGCGAGTGCTATGGCTGTTGGGGGTGATGTCTTTGTATTAGACATGGGCGAGCCCGTGCGTATTCATGATTTGGCTGTCAAGATGGTGTATTTATCGGGCCTATTGGTCAAAGATGAAGCTCACCCGCATGGCGATATTGAGATTGCCGTAACTGGTTTGCGCCCAGGGGAAAAGCTCTACGAAGAGCTCCTGATTGGGGATAATCCACAGCCAACGGCTCACCCCAAAATCATGAAGGCACATGAAGAGTTTTTATCTTGGGGTGATTTGCAGGAAGAACTTGAAAAGCTTAATGTTGCCTTGGATGCATGCGATGGTAAGTTGATTGGAAGTATGCTTAAAAAATTAGTTCCTGGCTACCAGCCTAACGGGGATGTAGTAGATTGGAATGGGGGGGGGGGGATTTCCTAAACCATGAGCACCCTATTTAAGATGGATTCTTGCGCCATGATCTTGATGCTTTTCTGAAATGGCGGTGGATCATGTCAGTTAAGACATTTCTTTCTGAACTCAAGCAATTTTTCATAGATTCATTTTCAGGCCCCGTATATCAGGATGGGGTTTTGTATTTCATTATTGAAGAGCTGCCCAATCCCAGAGATTCTGGAATATTTAAAATTCTATGCGGTAGTGTCCAGATTGCATTAGATACAGTTACTCTAGATGAGCCTGGTGTAGTTATTGCCAATGAGCTCATTGGCCTACATGCCGCCACTATTCGCAAGTACCCATACGAAAAAATTGAGTATGTGAATATTGCACCTTGGGCTCAAGTAAAAATTGAGGCTCGTATGGCTAGAATTGGGTTGAGGATTTAGCTTTCTTCGCATTATTTATTCGGTTTTCCAAGTTTAGTAGTCTGAATGTTGAGCAGCGCCCATTAAGATGAAATTAAGCATGCAAAGAAAAATTACAGAATTTACAAAGGCCGAGGAATTACTGCTGCTTATGTCTTCGGCCCCTATCCTAGGTGACTATGAGGAATACTGGAAAGATTTTCTTCACAAGATAGATAAGGGGTTCAATAAACTACGGGACTTGTATAAGGACGACATGCGCGTTAAGGGAGTAATTGATTCAATTAATATAGCTAGAAAGTCAGATCCTTTGATCTCATATCTGATGCAAGCAAGAAATTCTGATGAGCATTCAATTCGGCAAATCACTGAACGAGTTGGTGGGTATACAAAGCTGGAGGGCGGTGCTGGTGGTGGCGTAATAGTAAGCGGTGTTATTGAGGGCGGAAAGATGCAGGAGAATTTGGTTACTGCTGGAAATTTAAAAATTGAATTTCAAATTGAATATGTGGAAATTATTTCCGTTACTAGTAGGGGTAAGAAATATGATCCGCCTAATATAAGTTCTGGCAAAGCGGTTTTAACCCACATCCCACATCAGATTGCATTAATTGGATTAAATTTCTATCTTGAGAAATTAGCCCTAATAGATAAGGTGCTCCTTAGTTAAGAGGTAAGGCAGACCTGGCTTGTGACGCTTGACGTGATTAATCTTGACTGTTTTATAAATTTGTTGAAATTCATTCAAAACTGCCTAGAGCGGTATTATTGGTTGACGATAGAGGGTGCTTAGATCAGGAATTCTGGTTTATGGGATTAAATGTGCTCCACATACCTCATCACCGTATCGGACTTAGACCATCTTCCTTTCTGCATCATGATTGGCATGCTTGCCCCAGAACTCAGCAAATCTTGAGCGGCGCCCACTCGCATGGAGTGACCGCTAATCCCCTTAATAATTGATTCATCCAATCCAGCTTTTTTGGCTATCCGTTTATAGATGCGATTAACCTGACCCCCTCCCAAATGGAGTGAAATATTGCCTGCCCGGTTGAGGCCGCAATAAATATTTTCCTGGCCCTCGGGAAGTTGCTTTATCCACTCCATTAATGCAGTGCCGGCCCTTTGACTTAAGCGTAGCCATTTGCCCATGGAATCTTGATCTGTTTTGCTTTTTCTGAGCAGAATTGAAGTGCTCTCAACACCATTTTTAATGGTTATCTTCACGTCTTTAACTTGCAGTGACACTAACTCACTGCGCCTACATAGGGTATCGTAAGCCACAAGTAATAAAGCTTTATCTCGCAGGCCTCTGATGGAATCATCGGTAGCCAAGAGCATCTGGTCTAGGATATCTAGATTGATGCTGCCCGCTTGTTTTGCGGAGCGCCCCAACTTGCGATGCATCCTTCGCATTTCAAGGGTGACATCGGGATCCTTCGTGGGGTCATCCATGCGATTGAGTTTATGAATCGTGGATATTCCACAGATCGCGCGCCGAATACCTGCTGAACTTCGCTTGTCATTAGAAAGCTTAATGATGAAGTTGGCGATAGACAAGGGTATGGCGGGTAATGATTCCTCATTGCGATTCTCGCAAAATTGGATGAAGGTATTGAAGTCCGCCCTATAGGCGCGAATGGATGCGTATGCGTAGGCACCTTCAATTTTCTCAAGGGTATTGGCCAATAGCTCCCTGGGGTCGATTCTGATTTTTAAGTCATTCAGATTTGCGTGGGCTAGGGTTGATGCATTATTTGGTAGGTTCGTCATATATGGCTTTCTGTGGTCGGGATTGGCTCTTGAGGTATGAGGTAATTCGGCTTTTAGGCCCTTTTACACGCTTTAACTGTTCTAGGTCATTGAGTAGATGGCCCCATGGTTATTGATACAATTAACTAATATTTTGTCAATTTAAAAATAAATTTAACCTTCTATAGATCATTATAAATATATTTTGATCTTTTACAAGTCTTTTATACTATTAAATATCTAAATTAATCTTTAGGAGGTTATTTTGAGGGTTTACCTATCTAGATTGCTCGGAGAACATAAGAAGAAAATCTCTGATGTCACCAGGGATACCGGCATTAACCGCGGGACGCTAACCAGGATGTATTACGAAGATGCCGAGCGCGTGGACTTGGAGGTATTGGATATCCTATGCCAGTATTTTGGATGCTCTATCCAGGACTTGCTTGAACCAGAGCAGCCTAAAGCAAAGTTGAGCTAGTCTTTAGAGATGCTTTTAAGGTAATCGAATTTGCGGAGTAGCTTGATGGAAAATTTATGACAAGAGAATATATTTCAAAAGAATCTTTACAAAATTGGCTTACATCTGAAGTCCAAAAACTAGATGGATGTGAAACCTGTAAGTTTGGCGGTGTCATAGGTTTAGCTGAGCTTGACTCTGATGGGTGTAATTGGTCTGAAACAATTTCGCTTAGCATGGCTAAGGTGCCGAGAGAAATATATGAGTCCGCTTCCCTTCATATAATTCAAGTAGCCAGAGAAAAATATAACGTCAGTGACCAATTCCCCCAATAATATTGTCGAAGATAATAGGGGCATCTCATAACTAGATGTCTATAGACAAGGGATTTCGAATCCACTGCTCTTTTAAGTTTCATTGAGTAGATACTAGTGAGTGTATGGTCCAGTCTAGGTTTTCTTTGTAACAGAGAGTTTGATGGATGGTATCTTTAAAGCGGGTTTGCCTTGCTAATGAAGTTTTATCTAGCAACCTAACTATGCCCGCTATGGAGCATTAGCAAACCATTACCTGCATCGTTTTCTTCTTTTGCGCTGATCCAATCAGTAATGCCTGATCTGCTTTGATTGACTCGTGGTGCACTCTAGAGCTTTCCACCTTATCTGAGGG
>Ga0316224_1002033_pt1 | contig 19742 bp, 18 predicted proteins | sample TBH18013metaG_FD_206254 | JGI IMG/M metagenome (GOLD analysis project Ga0316224, IMG submission 206254) | Freshwater microbial communities from Trout Bog Lake, Wisconsin, USA - TBH18013 | ecosystem: Environmental > Aquatic > Freshwater > Lake > Hypolimnion/Profundal zone | place: USA: Wisconsin... | reverse complement strand
CCTTGAGCTTCTCGAAATGCCTCTCGTTCATCGACCGCTCCCATTCACGGTCAACAGATTACGCCCCTCCATCTGGGAACGCAACGGGAACGACGGCAAATTCCACATCTAAGTTAGATTGCGGCAACTTTTTCGCTCTTGCCTGTAGAGACAATCTCCGGGGTAGACTTTTTTAAATTCTCACACGCAACCAGTTCCCACGGTGACTTTGCCCATTCACCACCTTCAATTATTGGAGCAACCGCCGAGCGCCAAGGCCCGTATCCCGTAGGGCAAAAGACACCAACTTCAACAACCGTTGGCTTTGGATGGAAGTTATTGTTTGAAAGTGCAGGCGCGTAGTGATCCTTTGTGATGTGCCAAAAGGAAAACATATTTTGATTGCGGACATACTGCTGGAACGCACCGAGCACGTACTCCCGAACCGACCATGAATGATTGCCAGCATTCAGAATCGCCTTCAGTAATTGCGCATGAACCAACAGCTGCCTGGGGTTAAACATATCCGACCAGCTCAGGTATCCATGCTGAGGCAGCGGCTGTCGCTGATGAGTCATGTGGCCGAATGGAATCTCGCTCCTGGGCCAGTAATCCGCGAGATCGGTGTTCTTGCGCCGCTCCCATTCAGCTTGCGCAGCATCTATTGCGCGGGACTCACTGACCGGGAGAAAGAACCTCCCCCCGTATGGATTCCCAGCCGCCTCTAGTTTTTCTGAATAACCCTGCACAGCATAAATACTCGCAGGTGCAGTTTTCTTTGTTGCGTCGATTGACGTTACGATAGGCTGAACCGTACCGCACGCGGAGCAAGCGAAGTTCGCCGTCTTCGGCACAGTGCCCACACCCGACTCGAAAGTTACTTTCGTGTCTGGGCAGGTCACTTCTTCCGGTAGTTCGCCACGCACCTCCAGTAATCGAATCTTGGATGCGCGCTCCTGATTCCAGCGCGCCGAAGCTGCCGCAGCGTCCTGTGCTGATCCACCAAAGGGCTGGCCGTTGGTGTCCTGCTTTGGGCTGCCTGCCAGCCATTGCGGATGTACGAGCAGACTGAGCTCGACCTTTTTGTTTTTCCCCTTGCCAAGGTTGACCAGCGCGGTGTAACCGCAATGCGGGCACACAACCCCCTTCTTGCGGTTGAGCACGGAGAATGGGTACTCGGAAGGTGCCACGTACAACGGCACATCGGGCGCCATCCGCGCGGCATCTTCCTCGACGTGAAACTCTTCGCCGCACTCGCTGCAAGAGTGCTCCCAATGTTTGACGGTGAGCGTCTTCACTGCCATCACCGGGCTGCTCATGATCGGCGTGCGGTGACCGCAGCCGGTCACTTGGCAGGGGCCGTGCTTGGCCCAGAAGGTGTAGATGATCTCGGGGCCTTCGTATCTGTACTCGCGCCGCTGCTCTGGGGTCAGGCTGAGCGGATCGAAGTCCGCAGGCATCAGGCGTTTGGTCGGCACATGCGTCCATTTGCCCTTTTCACCGTTCGGGCCATCGCAATAGTAGAAGGGCATGATCTGCGGTTTGACCTCAGCCTCAATGTCGGCGAGCAGGCGCTTCACCTCTTCCAGATCGACATTGGCCAGTTCCTGCTTGACCACGAACCACGCGACCGGGTTCAGGTCGTTGCCAACCATCTGCATCCCAAGGCGGGAGCCTTCAACCAATGTGGTGCCGCCGCCCATGAAGATGTCGGCCACCTTCAGATGCTTGAAGGCGCCTTTCTTCTGGTGGTTGGCGTAGTAGTTGTCCCACACGAGCTTGGCCGCATGCGACTTGTCCTCGGGAGCCTTGGTGGCCGCCGCGATCAACATCGAGCGGAATACGCTGGAACGACGCCGTGCCCACCATTTTGACATTTGGTAGATCGGCTTGCCCGCATTGCCTTCGATGATTGCGACCTGATTGACCGGCAAGATCGGGAAGTCCACCTCCAGACAGGTCAGGGGACGGTTCGGGTCGTTGAAATCAACGGTTTCCAGTGCGACGGTCTTGCCTGCGCCGACGGCCTTGGCGACTTCTTGCGCCAGGAGTTCTTTCTTGGTTGCCATGCGACGCGTTCCTTATTTCGTGAGCTCGACGAAGGGCGACAGCACCTCAAGCAGCGAGAGGCCACCGTGCGTCAGCGTCGGGTAACCGCCCTGGCTCTTCCATTTCCAGCGGCCAACGGCCAGGAGGTGAGCGCCGTGAGGGCTGTTGATCTGGAGGGCTACCGGCGGCACGAACGGTCCAGTCTCTCCGGCACCTTTGGTGCTGCGCCCGCTGGCGAAGGTCTTCTTGAGGAACTGGCCGACCTCGCCATCGGCATCCGGGAAGTAGCCCGTGGCGGCGTAACCATGGTCGGAGGTGATGACCAGCCGCCGCCCGGTGGCCAATCGTTCGACAAAGGCCCAGAAGTCATCACTGCTGAGCTGCTCGGCGGCGTCGCGGGTCAGCGTGTCGAGCCCTTGGCCAGCGCCAGCGCCATCGTGAACTTTGCTGTCGGGCCAGTGATGCCAAAACACCCAGTTGGGGGTTCCGTTGATCAACCCCTCGCAATCCCGCCACGGCATGTCGACACATTCTGTCTGTGCCGGCACAAGCCGATGCGCCAAGCCACCGCCGTTGTTCTGAAGCTGGCTGCGGCTGCCGAAGCCCAGCGCCTGGGCAAATTCGTTGGTTTCACCGGGCAGCTCGGAGGCGTTGGCCGCGACTTCGTGGAGTGTGAAGCCTCGCTCCTTGGCCCCTTGCAGCAGCCAGGGCAATTCACGCAGCGACAGGCCATCGAGAATCAGCACCGCCTTGGCGCTGTAGGGCTCGGACCACCAGCGAACGAGACGATCCGAGGTGCGTTCGACGGTGTCGCCGAAGGCTTGCCACAGGTCCCAGCCGCTGGACGACAGGAAGTGATCGAGCGCGCCGATTTCGCGGTCGCGCTTGATGACCTCGCTTGGCGCGTTGCCTGCGGCCAGCGGCTTGGACGCGATCTCGACGGCCTTGTTGATGATGACGCGCCACGCGTCCTCGGCAGTGCCCTTGGTCAGGCTGTGCAGTACCCCGGCGTCGAGTGCCATCAGCTGTCCTCCTTCTCAAGGCTGAGCTCGAAGGTCATGCCGTCCGGCAGTTTCTTGAGCAATTCCTTGAGCTGGGCACCGTTTGCCGCAGACACCTTGATCGCGACTTCCGCCACCTGTGTGGCGGGCCCGATGCCCCAGCCTTCGAGCTTGCCGATCAGGTTCAGCGGCGAAGTGGCCGGGTTGCTCAGAGGGATGCGAGGCTTGCCGCCAGCGCCCATGGCCCCACCACCGAAGATCCCGCCGTCAGACGGAGGGGTGCTGCCCCCAGTTGGTGTATCGTCGCCGTTGGATGTTGGCTGCGGTGACGCCCCGTCGCCAAACAAACCTTCACCTCCCTCGCCAGCCGGTAGTTGTGGCGCGGGTGCGGGAGGCGTGGTTCCGCCCGTGGTCGGCACCGCCGATGGTTCCACCAGCAACACCTCGTCGAGCTGGCGACCGGTATAGGAGAGTTTTGGACGCAGGCGCTTCCACGCCGTTTCCTCGTCTTCACCAGGATGGGTCTGGAGGAATTCAAGGCCGCGCAGGTTGATGGCGATTTTGCCCCGCGCGCACAGACGCAAGATGCGCTCCTTCATCGCAGTCTCGCCAAGCCAGGGGATGCAATCCTGACCCGCCGGACGAGGCTCCTGAAGCTCGCGCAGCAGCTTGCCTACGGCCGAGTTTTCTGCGGCGGCTTCGCGCACGAGGTCTTCAAAGTCCTCGGGAACGAACAGGTCGGTGATCAGCGCCTCTTCGATGCCTTCGGGTATTTGCGCACCTTGCTTCTTCAGACTCTCGACGCTGAACATGCACTGGTTCGGATCGGCAAAATTCCAGCGATGCAGCACGGCAAAGCGATCGAAGCGCTTCTTCAGATTATCGCGCAACGCCCCCTGAAATTCCGTGTGCAGCTTCTTGTACTCTGGATTCTGGCCGCTCCACTCCTGCGCCTTCATCTCGGCGCGGGCCAGGATCAGCAGATCACGATCCTGGAAAGCATTCGACGAGCCGGATCGCGGCAACAGGAAGCGAATGGTGTTGCGGCGCTTCTGCAAGTGATCCTTGAGCCAGCGGCCGAGGCGCTGGTCGATGTTGTCGGGTTCTTCCGGTAGCACCAGGATGGGCAGACGGTCATCCCATCGATCCGGATGCTCGGCTTCATCGAGTGTTGACCATGGGTCGGTCTGCCAGGATTGCGGCAACGCGATCACACGGAATGTCTTCGCGACCTCGTCGGTACCGCTGATCACATAGCGAACTTGCTTGGCAAGTTGGATCTGGTCGGAACCATCGGCGAACAGCTTGTCGTTGCGCGCGCAGGCCATCAGCTTGGCCCGCGGATTCTCTTCCTCGCGGAAAACCAATCGGGGGCCTTCCTGGTGGATGTTGAAGCTGTTTTCAACGATGGTCGCCAGTTCGACTTGGAATGCATTATCGTCGATGGGCTTGTTCCGCGTGATATCAACCTGCAGAATCGCGGGCTCGGCGCCAGCCAGGTTGCCGACGGCAATCGAGCGCAGCCACAATGCGCCGACGATTTCCTGAAGGTGCGGGGCATGGGTTGCGTGGCCGGAAACCGCCTCGGTGACCGAAATGATGTTCTGCTGTGCCTTCGCACGCAACGTGCGGTGATGCTCATTGGACACGGAATCAAGCAGGGCGGCGATGCCTGACGCATCGTCATCCAGACGGAAGTCTGCGGCCGTAAGCACCGGAGCGACCTCGCCACGGCTCTTGTAGAGGTTGGCCAGGATGCGAATCATGTCGCGCGTTTCTTGCGCGTCTGTGGCAATTAGCACCTGCTCTTCGAGAAGGCGCAGCAGATGTGGCGCGTAGGGCCAGGACTCGATGAATTCATTGCGCTTCCGCTCCTGCTCGGCGGGAGGAACAGCGAGCAAGCGGAAGTACTCCGTTACGTGTTGAGCGACCAGCGCTTCAATCGTGCCATTCGCAATCTGTAGACGGTTGTCGAAGAGGCGATGCAGCAACATCCGGCGACGATCCTGCTGAATGCGCTCAGCATTGCCACCCGCCTTGAAGTCGATGGCAACCGGATTGACGCGGTGTACCTGTTGGTAGGCATCGCTGCCCCCGTTGCGCACCGAAATCACCAGCACCAATAAGTCGGGCCGTTCCTTTGCAATCTCCGAAAGAATCTGGATGAAGTTGAACGCCCAGTTCTTCCACGGGTACTGCTTCGTGTTGGTCAGGCCATCGTACCACGTCTGGAATTCGTCCAGAAGCAGCATGGTCGGCTTGTGCTCCAGCAGCTCAAGGATCAGCTTGTCGGAAGGAATGTCGGTCTTGGCCGCGCCCATGCCTTCCCATTTGCCCTTGATATAGGTGCCGTGGGGATGGCGCTCGAACAGCAGGTCCCACAGGAACTTGTAGCGTTGCCGGTGAAGGCTCTCGCCGATCACCTCCATTCCAGAGCGCAGGCCGATCTTGCTGATCTGCGGGTCACCCAGCGTGGTTGACCACGAATTCAGCCAAGCACCGGTCGATGTGGTGTCGTTTACCGCGTGGTATAGCGCCGCCATCAAGTGAGACTTACCAAGGCCACGCTCGCCGATCACCACCACCGGGCGGCCCTGATCCGGTCCAACCGCCTCGATGCCTTTTAGAAGGTCGTGAGTCGGGTAGGTGATTTGGAGAAATTCTTTAGCCGCGATCTGAGTCGCGCCGGTGTTGGTATCGTTGGACAGCTCGATGGCCGTTCCCTTGAGGCGCTTACCTCGGAATTCTTCGCGCAGCACAAGGTCCAGCATCGTTCATTCCCCCTTCGATCCAGCGCCGGATATATTCCCCGGATCGCGGTCTGTTTGTTTCGCCATCCAGGCCGCAAGGTCAGCGCGACGAAATCGCCATGACCCACCGACCTTGAATGAGGGTATTTCCCCCTCGGCTGCTAAACGGTAAATCGTGCGCTCAGTGACTTTGAGGAATTCAGCCACCTCACGAACGGTCATGATCTCGTCGGGCATAGGTGCGTATCTCCAGCGCCGAGCACAGAGTAAAATATTCAAAAATTTTCAATGCCGCCAGCCAAATGGGCTGCTCAACCGTAAATAAGTGTTTCTTTTTGGTGCGTGGGGTCGTCCTTCGACGTCGCTTTGATCTCGACGGTGCGATACAGGTCGTTGCGTCGGACACGTAGCGGCTTGCGAAATGCATCGTTGACTTCTCCCCCTTCAGATGATTCAACGCGTCTGCGCATTAATTCCGTTAACCACTGACACGGCATTGATGCGCTACAATATGTGATGAACGATATGGCAGCGGGTAGGATCGCCTGATGGCGACGGCAGATCAGATTCTTGCGCTGGTGCGCAGCTTCGTATCCGAAGAGGACGAACAGTTCCTCGCGGTGGCGATGCAGGTGGCTGCCCACGAGGCCCGTCAAGGGCACCGTGACGTTGCTCGGCAGCTCAAGGAATTGATCGAGAAGGCTAAGGCCCGTCCGGCCAACGTCAGCCATGCGCGGCGACCGGTGCCCATCGTTCAGCCCAAGGGCGATCTGGCCAGCCTGCTGAGCGCCAGCTATCCGGACGAACACCTGTCCGATCTGGTTCTCTCCGACGAAAACGTCGATCGCCTCCATCGAGTCGTGCTGGAACAGCGGCAGCGCGACAAACTTGGGGCGCACGGCTTGGTTCCTCGGCACAAGCTGCTGCTGGTCGGCCCCCCCGGCACGGGAAAGACCATGACGGCGCGAGCCCTGGCCGGCGAACTGCACCTGCCGCTGTTTATTGTCCGTCTCGATGGGCTGATCACCAAGTTCATGGGTGAGACCGCAGCCAAGCTCCGGTTGGTGTTCGATGCCATTTCCGAGACTCGCGGCGTCTATCTGTTTGACGAGTTTGACGCCCTTGGTGCTCAGCGAGCCACCGACAATGATGTTGGCGAAATCCGCCGTGTCCTGAATTCCTTCCTGCAATTCCTTGAGGCCGACGGTACGGACAGCCTGATCATCGGCGCCACCAATCATTCAGAGATTCTCGACAAGGCGTTGTTCCGGCGATTCGACGATGTCATCAGCTATGACCTGCCGAAGCCCGAGGCCATTCGGCGCGTAATCGAGAATCGGCTGGCCGCGTTCAACACCGACGAATTGGATTGGGCCGCTGTCCTCGCCGTATCCGAAGGACTGAGCCAAGCCGACATCACCCGTGCCTGCCTTGAAGCGGCCAAGACCGCAGTTTTGAGTGACACCGAACAGGTATCGTCGACAAACCTGCTGGACGCAATCGGCGGGAGAAGGCAATCTCGACGCGCATAACTTTTGAGCGCTGAGGAATGCCATGGCGGATAAGCCGCGCGATCTCCCGCATCTCTTTCCGTCCAATTACGGTGATAAGCGGAAATATAAGGGCAAAGGCGGCGGCAGTGACAAGTTTCCGTCGAAGGAAAAGCGCGACCATGGCCAGCGTATGCGGTCGCGCCTTAGGGACGCAATCGAGTCTGCGCAGAATGAGGCCGAAGCATCGTTGATCGGCTTGGAGCAGACCTCTACTGGCCTATATCTGACATTTCGCGCAGCGTCCGGCTACGACCTCCCTGTCGAGTCTCTGGAGAATGCGCGCGGCGGAATTGAGGTGGTTCACGCGCAGATAGTCGACGGATTATCCGAAATCACGGTGTTTGTTCCCCGTGGGGCTGAAGAATTCTTTGATCGTAAAATCAAAAAGTACATGACGGAACTGACGAAGGGCAGCAAAAAATATCCAGAAGGGCGGCCATGTTATGAGTCTTTGATTGCCTGCATCGAAGATATTCAGGCGGCAGGTCTAATTCGTCTATGGACAGACGATCCCAGGCACTTCCCCCTTCATGGGCAGACAATCTGGTGGGAGGTCTGGGTGCGGGATGCTGCGGAAGAGGAATTCTTCGCTGCATTGGAACAATTGGCGCTGTCCCGCGGAGAGCATACCTTGCGGTTTCCGGATCGGCTGGTGATCCCGGTTCGCGGAACGCCTGAAGACATTGATCGCCTGCGCTATTTGACCGGCGCTATTGCGGAACTGCGCCGCCAGCAGGAAACACCACATTTCTTCGTCGAACAGCTCGAAGCTGTCGAGCAACGGCAATGGAGCGACGATCTGCTCGGTCGCGTTCACCCCCCATCACCCGATGCCCCGGCGGTGTGTATCCTGGACACCGGCGTCAACCGTGCACACCCCTTGCTGGCCAACGTCCTGGATGCCGGCGATTGGCATGCATGGCAGCCCCTGGGGCAGCCAGTTTGGCCGAAGGGCGACAATCGGCTGGACCGGGCACACGGAACCGCCATGGCAGGGCTGGCTGCGTATGGCGACCTGCTGACCGCGCTGGACGACAACGCACCACTCCGCCTTGGCCACCGCCTTGAGTCAGTCCGGATCTTGCCGCCCGGAAGCCGGCCCAATAAGCCGGAACTGTATGGCGTCATCACTATGGATGCCGTAGGTCAGGCTGAATTGGCTGCTCCCCAGCGTCGACGTGCATTCTGTCTTGCCGTCACCGCGGACGACTGCGACGGTCGGCCGTCATCGTGGTCGGCGGCGGTGGATGATCTGGCCGTTGGCAAGCTGGACATGGCCAAGCGCCTCTTTGTCATGTCGGCCGGCAACGTCAGGGAGGCAATCGAACCGTGCGACGATTATCTCTACCGCTGCCAGCGGACACCCTCTGCCGATCCAACCCAGGCATGGAACGGGCTGGTGGTCGGCGCCTGCACGTTCCTCCAGACTATTAATGATCAGACATTTGCGGGATGGGAGCCCCTTGCCTCCCCAGGCGATCTCAGCCCCTATTCAGCGACATCATGCGAATGGGATCCGAAATGGGCGCTTCGCCCCGATGTCGTCATAGAGGGTGGCAACCTTGCGGTCAGCCCGTCTGGGGCCGAATGGCGCAGCCCGGCGTGCCTGGCGCTGTTGACCACGCACCATGACATTCCAAACCGCTTCTTCGGCACCATTCACGCCACCAGCGCCGCCGCTGCGCAGGTGTCATGGATGGCGGCGGAAACGTTGGCTCACCTGCCGGATTGCTGGGAAGAAACCGTCCGCGCCCTGATCGTCCATTCGGCGGTGTGGCCGCCTCTGGTGGCGGATAAATTTAATGCCGTTCAAAAGTCGGAGCGCGCCAGCTTGCTCCGCACCTATGGATTTGGTGTACCCGACATCCGGAGGGTGCTCGCCTCTGCTGGAAACGATGTCGCCGTTGTCGTCGAGAACGAGATGATGGTAGTGGCCGCCGGTGGAACAATGCCGGAGATGCACTTCTATCAGCTCCCGTGGACCGGCGACCTGCTGCGTGACCTGGGCGACACGCCCGTGAAGCTGAGGGTCACGCTTTCGTATTTCGTGGAATCCAATCCAGCCGCACGAGGCTGGAAGGGCCGTTACCGCTACGCGTCTCACGGGTTCCGCTTCCATCTGCAGCGCCCGAACGAACCCGACCAAGCATTCTTTGCCCGTGTCTCACACATCAAGGACGGTGACGACGACTGGGACGGTGTCGAAGGCGGCAACGATGGTTGGTTTCTTGGGACAAACCAACGGAATCGCGGCTCTCTCCATTCGGACATCTGGGAAGGGTTTGCCATCGATCTGGCTGATCGCCGGAAACTGGCCATCGTCCCCCTTGGGGGCTGGTGGAAGTCTCGGCGCTCACCGGAAAAGCGGGCACGCTATTCCCTGGTCGTATCATTGGCCACGCCCACCGACCAAGTGGATCTCTACACCCCCGTCAGCACGGAGCTTGCGACATTGACCACATTGCCCACGGTCATTGAAACGTAGCCGGGCCATCTGTGCGAGTTCTGGATCGGCAATTGGTCTTCCTCTGTGTCGGGCCAGAGCAACCGATTGAAAACACAGCAGAGAGGGTTGGTCGGCGGCTCCCTTTCCTCCGCCACCCCTTGAAAATCAAGGGTTTCCGCCGGATTACTCTCTGGCGTTCTTGGCCTCCCAAGGCCCATTGTGCCCCACCTCTGTGCCCCAGGGCAACGGCTTCGGGCGTGTGCCCGGTGGGTGAGACGGACGGGACGGTTTCTTAGGGAAACCGTCCCGTCCGTCTCACCCACCGTTCCGCCTGCCCAACCACAGGACATGGGCTCGTGGAACGCGGCGGACCAGCGCCGCCAGAGCATGGCCGCCCCGCACTTCGGTTCCGTCCATCGGCTCCATATCCGCCGGGCTTCGGCATCCCCCGTCGAAGCGCCACCACCGGAAGGAGCACACCATGACCACTGAACGGACTCCCTTGCCCAGCGCCATCGACCTGTCGAAGGCCTTGCCCGTCCCCCACCAGCCCCGCCACCGCTTCCAGAGCCTCACCGAGGTGCTGGCCTTGCCGCCTTCGGAATGGCTCATCAAGGGCCTGATTGGCCGCGACAGCTTCGGCGTCATCTATGGCCCGCCCGGTGCGGGCAAGACCTTCGTGGCCCTGGCGCTGGCCCTGTCCATGGGCCACGGCCTGGGCTGCTTCAACCGCCGCACCCGGAGAGGGGGCGTCGCCTTGGTCGTCGGCGAAGGCACCGCCGGATTGCGCAACCGGGTCCGGGCATGGCACGACCACCACGGTCTCGACCCCGCCGAGGGCGCGGGCGTCCAGGTGCTGCCCCAGCCGGTCAATCTGCTGGATGCCCAGATCGTCGCCGCCCTGATTCGCGACCTTCTCGCCCTGTTCGGCGACAATCCGCCGCTGGTGGTGTTCATCGACACCCTGGCTCGCTGCTTCGGCGATGGCGACGAGAACCGCCAGCCGGACATGGCTCGCTTCGTCGAAGCCTGCGACCTCATCCGCCGGGCGTTGGGCTGCACCGTCATCATCCTCCACCACACCCCCAAGGAGGCCGACCAGTTGCGCGGTAGCGGCGCCCTGGAAGGGGCCTGCGATTTCGTCCTGCGGGTCGGAAAGGCCGATGACGGCTACCAGATGTTCGTCCGCAAGCAGAAGGACGGCCCGTCCGGGATTTCGCTGGGCTTCCGGATGGAAGGCCGGGAGGTCGGCGTCGATGAGGACGGCGACCCCATCACCAGCCTGGTCGCGGTGCTGGATGGGGCCGAATGCCTCGCCCCGATCCCGGCCAATGATACCGAGCCGAGGGGCCGCAACCAGCAGGCCGTCCTCGCCATCTTGGCCAGGCACGCCGACGGCTTGACCGATACCGAATGGCGGGACGCGGCGAAGGAAGCCGGGGCCGTGGGTGGCGCCAATCCGAACCGGGCGTTCCGCGAGGCGCGCGACGCCCTGGTGAAGGCCGAACTGGTCCTGGTCGAGAGCGACCGGTTCCTGGCGGCCTGAAGGATGTCCATAGGACACGAAAAGGGCGGCCCGCGAGGGCCGCCCTTCGCGTCTTCGCTCCCGATGAATCCGGAAGCGCCCCCGGCCGCGACGAAGGAGCCCGCCGCGTCCGACCTCCATATGGGGCGATCTACCGCAAACGCTCCCATCCTCGGTCCTCGTGTGCTTCCGCCCTCAACACGGCGGCAAGAAGGGCGGCCGCCTCGGCTTCGGCACGGGACAGGCGCCCGACCTCGCGCAGCCGCTCGCCCACCGTCGCGACCACCCGCCATCCCGTCGGCCACATACGGCGCAGTAGCCAGCGAACTGCTCGCGGCCAATGGCGCGGCCATGCGGCACGGGCGGCTTCCATCATGGTGCGGTAGGCGATGGCACGGTCCAGCACCGGCCGGGGGTGGATCACGGATTGATCGCGAAAGACGGCCACCGCAGCCACGGCCTCGTCGCGCAGTCGGCGGCGGGCTCTCCGGTCGTCGCTGTCCTCGGCCACGGACAGCCAGTCGGCGGCCAAGGCGGAACGCTCGGCGTTGCGGGCACGGCGGCGGCGATTGCGGTCGCCCTTGGCGGTGCGGCGGCCTCGACGCTCCATGGCGGCGGCGTGTGGTCCCAGCCGCTCCATCGGTTCGGGCGCGACAGGAAGACCGACGGCCTCGGCCTTGGCCCGCAGGCTGCGACAATCGACGCGGGCGACCCGGCCAATGGCGGCAAGTTCGGCATTGACGGCGTGCTCCCATTCGGCCCGCCACGCCTCGATATGGGCGCCGCTGGTGGTGCTCTTGTCCAGGTCGCGGGTCTTGGCCCCGAACCGTCCATCCGCTCCGACCTCGCGGGTCGTCAGCAGCAGATGGGCGTGAGGGTTGTCGGTCTCGGTGGGACGGTCGGGGCGATGGATGTCCCATTGCACGGCGATTCCATGGCGGTCGTGCAGCCAGGTGGCGAAGCCCTCGACCAGTCGGCGGCGGCCGTCGTTGTCGAGGTCGCGAGGCAAGGCGATCTGGACCTCGCGGGCGAGCATGGCGCGGGGATGCCGCTCGGTGGCCTCGGCGGCATTCCACAGGGCGGCGGGCTCGTCGTGCCATCCGACCGTCCCGCCCGCGACATGGCCGCCCTTGGCACGGTAGTCGTGGGCGAGGCCGGTGCGCTCGTCATCCATGCGAGTGCAGCGGCGATAGGCCGCCGCCGCGACGACGGATCGGCCAGCACCCCGGCCGATGGACTCAACATGCAGATGGTAGATCGCCATGGGTGCTCCGGGGTTCGGGGTCCCCCCGACGCGCGCAACTCGACGAGTTGCTAAGGGCGCGCCCTTCGGGTTGGCCTCCCTTCCACATGGCGCAATCCGGCACCTTGCCCAGTCCCGTTCCGCGCCCCAGTTGCCGGACAGGAGGGACGCACGATGGCGACAGAACAGATTGAAGCGTTGCGGCAGCGACGGGCACAGCTTGAGGCCCGGATCGCCGCGCTGGAAGCACGGGCGAAGGCCGACCGCCGCAAGGATGATGCCCGGCGCAAGATTGTCATCGGTGCCGGGGTTTTGGCATTGGCGGCGCGGAACCCCGATTTCGGCCGATGGCTGGCAATGCGCCTCCCCGAGGTGCTGGCCGAACGCGACCGGCCGCTGGTGGCAGGCTTGGGCCAGCCGCCTGGGGTTATGCCGTGATGGATTCTATCACGGAATCAGTCGCCGTGCTGATCGTCGCGATGACGATGGACGGGACCACGCACCCGAACCGGCGGCTCGGGTGCGTCATCGGGAAGTCCGGCGCGGGCGGTGCGCTTCCACACCGTGGCGAAGAAGAATTGGGCAGCGGTGCGAGCGGCGTGGCGGCGGACATCGTCCGCCGATGTCCGCCCTTTGCGCACCGGCACGCGGATGGCGGCGACCAGCAGGGCGGAACGCTCGAAGGCGTCGAGGGCGGCGGCGATTTCGTCGGATGTCATGGCGTCTGCCTCCGTCTGCCGGTGTCCGCCAGTGGACACCTCCATTTCCGAAGGCTTAAATAGTGCCGCTGCCGACCTTCCCAAGGGCTCCCGGCCAAGGGTCGCTTCGTGCCAACAATGTGACATTGGCACGCACCGCATGAGTAGATTCCGCCCCCCCCAGATTCAGTTATGGTAGGGTTATCTCGGTTGTTCCCGCGTGCGCGAGAAACCGAGCTTCTTGGAGCCGCTTTGACCGACACTTGGCACGTCCAATATCGGAACAGCCAGGGCGATTGTATTGAGAGTTACCCGAGCCCTGAACTGGCCATTGAAGCTGCTTGCAGACGTATCGATGACGGCTCTGATGTCTATGGCATCGGCGTAGGCCCGCTCACAAATTCAATTGGAAAGGTTGAGATCGCCAGGATTTACGCCATCTGGAAGAAAACAAATCCCCCCCGCTATTTGGCCGATTAGGTATACAATCGTGTCTGAGGGTGTGCAATGCGGTATGAAATCACCATAAGCGGTCGCCGGGCGACCGAAAGCGAAAGCGAGGCGCAAGAGGTCGTGCGCCTTCTGGTCAGCGCGTTCAAGTCTGTCGATATCAGTTTCAACGTGGATATATGGAACACCGAGAAGAACGCGGTGGTTATGGCTGCTCACGGGGTTGGTAAAGCAGCGCCTGAAATCGAGGTGCCTTCGTAACGGCTATACTGGCCATCGGGGTGCAGGGCACCGCCCTGCGTATGCCCTTCCGGCGGCACCACCACCACGACCTTCGGCCCGCGCGACGGATCCCCCCCACACGCCCAGCGCTCTCGCGTCCTGCCGAGCCATCAGGCGCCGACCGCCTATTCCATGTCGAGCCATGACAGGAAATACGGCGCCGCCCATCCCCCGGACACCATCAGGGCCGCAGGTGCGATAGGTCGAGCCCCGGATAGGCCAGCCGGTTGAACCCCTCGGACCAGAGTTGCTTGGGCGGCTTCGAGCCATAGCGATCGCGCACGCTGCCCGAAGCGTGACCGAGGAACTTGTCGCGCACGCTACCTTCCACCACCTCGTCCAGTGCGTCCGCGACCGTATGGCGGAACGAATGGAAGGTCTTCTTGTCGGTTTTGACCCCTGCGGCTTTCAGCAGGCGCCCGAACCACTTGGAATAGGATGACGAGTAGTAGCCATCGGCCGACAGGCGCCAATCCGAAAACAGGCGCCCCGTGCCCTGGCGCCGGACGTAATCGAGGAATCCCAGCGCCACCAGTTCGGGATGGACTGGAATCCAGCGGTGCGCCGCCGCCGACTTCAAGCGCTGGTCGTCGCCTTCGTCCCTGATGGCAAAGTGCGGCATTCCGTGCAGCTCGATGATATCGCCTGTCTGCAACTGGCCGATTTCGTTCAAGCGACAGCCGGTGTAAAGCGCCACCACAGGCGCCCAGAACCGATAGCCGCGCTGATCCGGCGGCGTTTCCGTGAAGTTCGCCATAGCGAAAATGCGCAGCAGGTCGATGACAGAGAAGGGGTGCCGCTCCTCGACGGCGTCCTGCTTCTTGCTCCGCTGAACGCGAACACCGGAAGCTGGAGATTCCTCGATATGCCGGTTCTCGCGCGCCCAATCAAAGAACGCCTTCAAGTTCGAGAGGTATTTTTCATTGATGGTCTTGGGCTCCAAAATCGCCAGCCGCTCACCTTCGGGGCGCTCGGCGTTCATGCGCACCGCTTCGCGGAGGTCGTCGGTCCCCAGCCGCTTTCGGAAGTTGGTCGGACAGGCGCGCAGCAAGTCCTTGAAGGCGACTACATCCCGGCCGGTGATGGCGGCGACGGGTCGATCTGGCCCGACGACTTGCATGAACAGGCCAAGGGTTGCCCGGTAGTCGCTCAGGCTCTTGCGGCTCAGCTTGGCCCCGGCCTTCTCGGCGACGAACGGCTCGACCAGAGATTCGATGGTCGGCCCCGTGGGCAATGGTGGAGGCGGAGCCGGCGGGGCGGCATTGGCGAGAACGGGCGCCACCTCGGCCGCGACGGGGATCGCCTTGAACAGCGGGTCGGTCGGTTCGTAGGTGAAGTCGCCGGCCTCCTCGGCCTTGGCCTTGCGGGTCGCTTCCAGGGCGCCGCGCAGCATGTAGGCACACAGCCGGCGGAACTCGGCGCTGTTCTCGTCGGCGTCCTCGGCCCGGCCGTCCTCAACCAGCGCTTCCTCGGCTTGGAGAACCACGCGGCTGATATCACCGCTGTTCAGTTCCCTGATGATGTTCGCCTCGGTCTGCGCCCGCGTTTGCAAGAAGCCCGCGTTGATGTCGCCGGCCAGATCAGGCCGAAGGGCGGCCATCTGCTTCCAATCCCAATCATCATCAAGGCACGCCTGAAACCACCAGCGCGCATAGGTCTTACAATCGACCTCGGTCAGCATTGGATCCCCTCGGACACAATCGAACAGGTCACCGGCCCGTGCGCGAACACGGACCACCCGCGACCGGGCTTCCCTCGGGTCATTCGTTCCCAGGCTGCGCCGCAACTCGCGCCGCCCGAAGCGGGCGACCAAATCTAGCGGAACTCGTTGCCGAAAGTAATAGGCGGCACCTCGCCGCGTCATGCTGGTCATTGTCATCGTGTGCCTCACCGCTGTGCCCTTGCGGGAGGTCAAGAATCTAGGTAATCTGCGGGTTCTAGGCGGGGCGCGGGCTCCGGGCGAGCCGCCCGGAAGTCCCACCCCCTCCGCCAGTATCTTCCAGTAACGGATTGAAAGTTATCCATTCCTTGTAGCGCTGGAATGGCTAACCCACAACCCAACCCACAATCCGACTCCGGCTTGTCGCGTATTTCAGCGTACAGGCGCGGCCGAATCAGCTTCCCTATTAATTGTCGCGGTTTGCACCGATCCGGCCTCTGACCCGCATTGAATCGGATCTACTGGCCCAAATTGCCTGCGACCTGCCGAGCGATGGGCCAGGATTGGCTGCGAGCGTGCTGATTCCGGAGCAAGTCGCCCACCTGTTCCGGAATGATCTCGCCCACTGATTCCAGGATGATCTCGCCCACCATTCCGACCTGATGTCGCCCAGGTAGGGACGCCTCTGCTGGCCGTGTTTACGGTCCTTCCTTTTGGCTTTGCCGAGGACGGGTCTGATGCCAGCGGAGAGGACGACGATGCGCCAGGTGCGCGAGATTTTGCGGTTGAAGTTTGCGGCCAGTTTGGCGACGCGCGAGATTGCCCGGCGGATCGGGATCGCCCCCTCGACGGTGCGGTTGACCCTGGAGAGGTTTGCAGGGAGCGGTCTGGACTGGCCGTTGTCCGATGACGTCACCGACGTTCGGCTGGAAGCGCTGCTGTTCAAGGGATCCGGCAGCAAGCAGGGTCATCGGAGCCATGCCGCGCCGGATTGGGCGGCCTTTCATCGGGAGATGAAGCGCAATAAGCACGTGACCCTGATGATCTTGTGGGAGGAATACGCCGCCCAGTATCCCGACGGATATCGCTACTCCCGGTTCTGCGAGCTTTACCGGGCCTGGGAAGGCAAGTTGCCGGTGACGATGCGGCAGAGCTATGTCGCCGGAGAGAAGCTGTTCGTCGATTACGTCGGCGACACGGTGTCGGTGATCATCGACCGGCTGACCGGGGAAATCCGCGAGGCGCAGATCTTCGTGGCGGTGCTGGGGGCCTCCAGCCTCACCTATGCGCAGGCGACCTGGACGCAGACGGTGCCCGATTGGATCGACGCCCATTGCCGGGCCTTTGCGGCGATCGGCGGCGTGCCACATCTGCTGGTGCCGGACAACACCAAGGCGGCGGTCATCCGCGCCTGCTTTTACGATCCGCAGGTCAACCGCACCTATGCCGAGATGGCGGCCCATTACGACACCGCGATCCTGCCCGCCCGGCCACGGAAACCGCGCGACAAGGCCAAGGTGGAAGCCTGCGTCCTGATTGTCGAGCGCTGGCTGTTGGGGCGGCTACGCCATCGGCAGTTCCATGGCTTGGCCGAGTTGAATGCCGCTATCGGCAAGATGCTGGCGCAGTTGAACGAGCAACGGCCGCTCCGGCGTCTCGGCATCACCCGGCGCCAGTTGTTCGAGGACATCGACCGTCCGGCGCTGAAGCCGTTGCCCGCCGAGCCTTATGTCCTGGCGGAATGGCGGATCCGGCGCGTCGGCCTCGATTATCACGTCGATGTCGAGGGTCATTTCTACAGTGTGCCGCACCGCTTCGCCCGCGCCCAGGTCGAAGCCCGCCTGACCAGCCGCACCGTCGAGATCTTCCTCAAAGGCGAGCGGATCGCCGCCCATGCGCGCAACTCCGGCAACGGCAAGCACACCACCGTGCCCGAGCATATGCCGTCGAGCCACCGCCGCTTCGCCGACTGGACCATCGAGCGCATCCGCCGCGATGCCACGGCCATCGGCCCGGCTACCGCCATGCTCTGCGAGGTGATCCTCGAACACCGGCCGCATCCGGAGCAGGGCTTCCGCGCCTGCATGGGCATCGTGCGCCTGGTCAAACCGTTCGGTTCGGAGCGCCTCGAAGCCGCCGCTAGCCGGGCCCTCGATATCGGCGCCAGAACCTACGGTTCCGTCAAATCCATCCTCGACAACAACCTCAATCGCCAAGCCGTGTCCACGCGTGCCGCCGATGGCCAGGCGATCCGTCACCCCAACATCCGCGGCGCGCGCTATTACCATTGAGGAAAACATGCTCACCCATCCGACTCTTGATCAACTCCATCAGCTTGGCCTGTTCGGCATGGCCAACGCCTTTGACGAAATCGCCGTTTCCGACCAGGCATCAACCCTGTCCTTCCCGGAATGGCTGGGCTTGCTGCTCGATCGCGAGGCAGCCTATCGGCATGATAAAAAGCTGGTGCGCAGGCTGCGCTATGCCCGCTTGCGCCATCAGGCCGCCGCCGAGGATATCGATTATCGAACCCCACGCGGCCTCGATCGCCCGTTGTTCCAGGCGCTCGTCACCGGCAAGTGGATCGACAGCCACGACAATCTGATCATCTGCGGACCGACCGGCGTCGGAAAGTCCTGGCTGGCCTGCGCCCTCGGACATAAGGCCTGCCGCGATCAGCGCTCTGTCCTCTATCAGCGGACCAACAAGCTGTTCGCCGACCTTGCCCTGGCCCGTGGCGACGGCCGCTATGCCCGGATCTGCCGCGCCCTGTTCGGCGTCCAGTTGCTCATTCTCGACGACTTCGCCTTGGAGCCCATCGACGCCCAGGCCCGTCACGATCTCCTCGAAATCGTTGAGGAACGCTACGGCCGTCGCTCCACCATCTTCACCAGCCAGATCCCCGTCGATCAATGGCATGCCGTCATCGGCGACCCGACCTATGCCGACGCCATCCTCGATCGCGTCGTCCACAACGCCCACCGGGTCAACCTCGAAGGCGAAAGCCTCCGGAAAACGCGATCCAAACCGTCGAAGGAGAGTTGACCGGGAAATCGGATCAGTGCCAAATCTGAACCGCCACAGAGGCCCCTGACCTGGGCGACTTCATTCCGGAATGGTGGGCGACATCAAATCGGAATCCCCGGGCGACTTCATGTCGGAATCAGTGGGCGACTTCGTCGGAATCGGCAGCGAGCGAACCCGCAATCAGCGCCCGGCCTGCAATCATCTGGTTTCCGTCTGAATTGATATCTTGCAAGCGGACGGTCGGCAAACGGACAGTTTGGGTCGAAACCGGATGGTCCATAAACAGGAGTGGGGATTGGAGAGGATTGAGGAATTCGTCGATGAGCGGCATAAATCTTGGTGCATCCACTGCGCCCGGTTGCTCGTCGGCCTCAAGACCAATGAGGATCACGTTCCGACGAAGAGTCTGCTCGCCAAGCCGCGCCCCCATCATCTGCCGGTCGTGACTATCTGCCGGGAATGCAATAGCGGCTTCTCTCGGGACGAACAATATGCCGTCACCTTTCTGAGTTGCGTACTTTCGGGATCGACCGATCCTGAGAAACAGGGCAACCCGAGCGCCGCCCGTGCGCTGACTGAGAGCACCGCTCTTCGTGCCATGATCGAGCGGGCGAAGACCGACTACCAGACGCTGGGCGGTGATACACGAACCGTCTGGAAACCCGATATGGACCGCATCCACCGGGTGATCCTGAAGAACGCGCGTGGTCATGCCTATTTCGAATTTGGGGAGCCGATGATGGGGCAGCCGGTCCATGTCTGGGCATCCCCATTGGAAGGGCTTTCTGAAAGCGAACGTGCAAGCTTCGAAGGCCTGGATGAACAAGGAGAGCTTGCCGCATGGCCGGAAGTCGGCAGCCGGATGATGACGCGCGTCTCTACCGGCGAAGATATGGACGGCGGCTGGGTCGTGGTGCAGGAGGGCACCTACCGTTACGCGGTCCAGCAGATGGGCGGTCTCCGCGTGAGGTCTGTTCTGTCAGAGTATCTCGCTACGGAGGTTCAGTGGTAGCATCAGAGGCATCCGCTGCCGTCACCTCAAGCCATGACGAGTTCCTGTTCGGCCATCAGTGGCGGTG
>Ga0316224_1002028_pt1 | contig 19785 bp, 35 predicted proteins | sample TBH18013metaG_FD_206254 | JGI IMG/M metagenome (GOLD analysis project Ga0316224, IMG submission 206254) | Freshwater microbial communities from Trout Bog Lake, Wisconsin, USA - TBH18013 | ecosystem: Environmental > Aquatic > Freshwater > Lake > Hypolimnion/Profundal zone | place: USA: Wisconsin... | reverse complement strand
TACCTTGGGCTACGCCACCAGCAAATGTAACAACAGATTCAACAACAACCAATTAAGGGGATTTAAATGGCTATTCAATTTGCAGTAGAAGATAACGAAGCACAATTTATTTTGCAAGTATTGGGTCAATTGCCGACTCAATCAAATGCTTTTCCTTTGTATAAAAAATTATTAAGTCAGGCACAATCACAAGCGCCAGTTCAAGATGCTCCGCCTTCTGATACGCCAGCTCAACCAGAGGGAACTGCACAATGAGTGTAAGCGCACCGTTTACCCCTATGGGGAATACAGTCATCATCACGGCACAAAATCCAGCGCCAACACCTGTACAATTAATTTCATACAGTGCGGCAGCTAGTCAGTACCGTGTTATTAATTCTGGGACAACCATTGCTTTTCTAGGTTACGGTGGTAATGCGTCAACTGCAACCGCAGGGGCAAATACACCTAATACTTCACTATCAAATTGCATCCCATTATTACCAGGTACAGATGAAGTTTTAACTTTTGTTCCTAATGCTTATTTCACTGCTAACGCATCAACTAGCACTGTTTTATACATTACTCCGGGCGATGGTGATTAATGTTAAAAACCGTAGCGACAATAGGCTCGTTAGATTATTTAGGTACTTGGAACGCTAGTACCAATAGTCCAACTTTGACTTCTGGCGTAGGTCAGACAAATGGTTATTACATTGTTTCTGTCGCTGGCAATACAAATTTAGACGGTATTACTAATTGGAATGTAGGTGATTGGGCTATTTTTAATGGCACTACATGGCAAAGAATTGAAGGCGGAAACGCTGAAACATTTTCTAATATTACCGTCACAAGTCTTACTGGCTATATGTATGCCAATGGAAGCAATCTTGTTACTGCTTCTACTACAATTCCTGTAGCAAATGTTACGGGCGCTGTACCAAACACAGTCAATGTTTTATCTAGCGGATTATTGTCAGGTGGCGGACCATTAACAGGTAACGTCACTATTACGCTTACAAGTGTGCCAGCCGCTAATGTGACTGGTCTTGGCACAATGGCTAGTCAAAATGCTAACTCAGTAACTATTACTGGTGGTAGCGTATCTAACGTCAATATTGCTAATTCAACCATTACTAATTACGTTAATGTCACACCAACCAATACTGCACCAACTGTTCAAACAGGCAGATTATGGTACGACTCTAATGTAGATGCTTTGGCTTTTTGGACTTCTACTGGGTATGAAGTCAATCCAGGTCAACAAGTCGATCAAGTTTGTTATAACAACACAGGCTCAACAATTCCTCAAGGTACTGCTGTTTATTTAAGCGGTGGTAGCAGTGGTAATTCACCTTACATTACGCCAGCAATTGCGACTTCTACTACAACAGCAAATTGCGTAGGTATTACAGGACAATCTATTGCCGCAGGGGCAACTGGTATTGTTGTTGTTTTAGGGCAAGTGTTTAATTACAACACAACTGGCTGGACATCAGGACAAACGCTTTATTTGTCATCATCAACTGCTGGCGCTTTGACTACAACACAGCCTTCTAATCCATACTATGCTGTTCGTTGCGGATTTGTGGTGCAAGGCGGCTCATCAACAGGCATTGTGTTTGTATCAGTACGTAATGTTTATACACTTGGCTCTAACATTATCAGCCCTGTTTCTTTTACTGCGTTTAGCACGACTTCTAACGTGCTTCAATTGTATGGCTATAGTTCTGGTCAAATTGCAGATTTAATTGATATCTGGACGTATTCTGGCGGTACTAAAGCCTTTGCAATTAACGCTGCTGGTGCAATTTACGCTGGTACTTGGAATGGTAATGCAATTACTAATGCTTATCTTGCAAATAGCTCAATTACTGTTAATGGCGTAAATATTTCGTTAGGTGGATCAGGCACAATTACAGCCAATGCCTCCTCTGCTTTAACAATTGGTACAGGATTAAGTGGCACAAGTTATAACGGATCAACACCGGTCACAATTGCTATTGCGAATACTGCGGTAACTGCTGGTTCTTATGGCTCTGCATCTAACGTTGCAACAGTGACAATTAATGCTCAAGGTCAAATAACTGCGGCATCTAATACAGCAATTAGCATTACTGCTAGTCAAATTAGCACAGCAATTCCTAATTCTGGGCTTGCCAATAGCTCTACAACGCTCGGTAACGCGACTTTAACGCTTGGAAGTACAACGAGTTCAGTCGGCAATTTAACGCTGTCTAACGTCACTATTTCAAGTGTTGCAACAGCCTTGCCTAATAGTTATTTAGCTAATAGCAGTTTGACGATTGGCAATACATCAATTTCTCTTGGTGGTACTGCATCATCTATTGGAAATTTAACACTTTCAAACGTAACCATTACGTCTGGGTCAATTAGCAACATTGCAATTGGCGGTGCAATTGTGACTAAAAATGCTAACTACAGCGCAACAACAAGTGATGAAACCATTTTGGCAAATGCTTCAACTGGTAACGTTACAATTACTTTGCCAACTGCATCTGGCAATACAGGCAAAACTTACATTGTTAAAAAGATTGATAGCAGTGCAAACTCAGTTATTATTGCTACAACATCAGCTCAAACAATTGATGGCATTACGACTAGAACATTTACATCTCAATATACTGGAGCGCAAGTCCAGACTGACGGATCAAATTGGTTTGTACTTGCTTGGATAGACGGACGAAACGGAACGGGTGGAACATTCTAATGGACTCACAAACAATTATAAATGTTTTATTTACTTTTGCTGGCGCTTTAGGCGGATGGCTTCTTAAAATTGTTTGGGACGAAGTAAAATTAATTCAATCTAATCAATTAGATTTAGAAAGAGATATGCACGAAAGTTTTGTGCGTAAAGATGATTATCGAGTTGATATTGCTGAAATAAAAGGGATGCTGGCACGTATTTTTGATAGGCTAGACGGAAAAGTAGATAAAAAATGAATTTTGATACCTTATCAATAGTGAAGTATGGAGACAGAGATTCTCTAGGTGACTTCATGTTTGAAAATGGTATTCAACATAAGCTATTTCAACAAACATTACAGCGCAAAGGGGTAAATGTACCTATTTATCCCCTTATTGACGTTGATGTAGATAACTTAGATGACTGGTTATTAGCCCATCAAGTAGAGCATCAATTCTATGCAGAGTATCTTGGATTGAATAATCCATTTAATATGCTTGATGTGGATTTTAATAATGAGTCTGATTTTTATGATTGGGTTGCATCTCATTTGTATATTCACGAACAAATTGCATCCAGCCTAGGATTAAGTTCATGATGAAAACTACTTCCCCCGCCCCAAAAAAAATCGAAAATCTGGAAAAAGGTAAGGGTTTAAGCACCGTATCAATCGTGCGCTCTGACGCAATTAAACAAGGTTTAAATCCAGATCAAGTTGTTAAAGCATTAGGTACGGTAGTAAAAGACCCACATTATCAATTAGTTAAGTTTGGTCATACTGTATTTTTATTGCATTTAATTAAACCATACACTGTTGAGCTTCATATTTTTACGAATGACAATGTTATGGGCGTAATGAACGCATTGAAGCAAATGATTGCAATGGCTAAAAGCCAAGGAATTAAAAAAGGCTACAGTTATTCAGATCAGCAAGCATTTAAAGAAGCTGTGCAAAGGTCTGGTTTTCCTATTAAAATATCTCAAACTGTTAAAAAAATTGGTAATCAAATGAAGCCAGTTTATCAATACGAAATGGATTTATAATGGGTGCGGCTGTTGCTGTTGTTGCTACTGTTGTTGCCAGCGTTGCTACTGGGGGAGTAGGCGCTGCTGTTGCTGCGGACTTAGGCGCGGCAGAAGGATCTATTGAAGCGGCAACTATTTCTAGTGCAGTATCAGGAGCAATTGGGGGTGCAACTGGCGCAGTAGTCAGTGGTGGTAATATTGGACAAGGCGCTTTATTTGGCGCAATTGGTGGGGCATCCGGCGGTTTAGCCAGCTCAGAAGTTGGAAGCGCATTAGCTCCGGAAGCAACAACAAATCCAGAAGCGGTAGGTGCAGCAGTATCGGGGACTAAAGGCTTGGTTAGCGGTACAACACAAGGCTTATTAGCAGGGGAAAATCTAGGTCAGGCATTAAAGGGTGGTGCTGAAAGTGGATTGGCGTCTGGGGCGGCTTCATATTTATTCCCAACAAATCCTATTTATGGTGGTAATGCAGAAAATCAAACTTTAGCTGCATTAACGTCAACTGCAATTGGACAAGGATTAAATGCGGCTTTTCCAACAACAAGCAAAGGGAGTTCATCTTCCTCTGTTAGTCCAGTGACGCCATCAGCATTAAGTTCTGTTACGGGACAATCAACTGTGTCCCCAGGAACGGCAGCATTAGGACAAGCATTAAGAACAGATCCATCAGCAATTTTTGGTACAGATACTTCAAGCCCTCAACGTAACGTATGGAATACTGCGTCATTGAGAGTAAAAGACGAAACAGGAGCGTAAAATGGCAAGCGCATTGTATGAATCATTAAGTTTAGATATGCCTTCAATGGCAAAAATGTTACAAAGCAAAGGTCGTGGTAAAGACCGTATTTTGGCTCACATTACGCCTAAAGAAGCTGCATTGCTTAAAAAACGTGGTGGTCGTGGCTCACGTAATCCTGATACTGGCTTGCTAGAATTTGATGACGGTGATTTTGCACCAATTGATACTAGCGGTGGTGGCATTACTACCGAAGCCGGTCTTGGACAAACTCCTGCTCAACAAACACAAACAGAATTTGGCGGTGGTGGCTATTCTGCACCTATTACTGATACTGGCGCTGCTACATCTTATGCTCCATCCAATATTTCTGGCGGAATTGATTTTAATGCAGTGCCATCATATCAAGGCGGCACAAATGCTGGCGTAACTGGTCTTGCTCCTGGAAATATTCCTTCTACCGGTATTACATACGGCGCTGGTGCTGGCGGTAATATTCCAACACCTAACATTCCAACAGGAGTATCGCCATTTGATATTAGTCAAACAACACCCGTTACCGAAACAGAAGCGGGGACAACTAAACCTGCACAAGATCAAAGTACAATACAGAAGCTAACATCTTTAACTGGATTAAATAGCGATCAATTAGCCAAATTAGGATTAGCTGGTGGTACTGGTTTATTAGGCTATTTAAATAACAAAAAAGCTCAAAAACAAATTAATGCTGCGGCTGGTCAAGAGCAAGCGATTGCTGCTCCTTATCAACAACAAGGTCAACAATTAATCTCGCAAGCAACACGTGGAGAATTGACTCCAGAGTCTATGCAAGCGTATCAAGCTGCACAAGCACAAGTTAAACAAGGGATTGCTAATGCTGGCGGAGTTGGCGTAACACAAGCCGCTAATACTTTGGCTAACATTTATCAAACATTGCTTAACAATCAATATAATTATGGCTTACAAGTGGCTCAAATTGGCGATCAATATGCGCTTGGTGCTATTCAAACTCAGCAACAAATGGATCAGCAATTGGCACAAGTTAATCAAAACTTCTATGCTCAAATGGCTGGCATCCTTGCTGGGACACCAACACTTGTTACTCAAAGATCTGCTACTACATTGTAAGGAGACGTAAATGGCTCTTGATAATCCACAACTATCGCCAACACCTGATGCGGCTGTGACTCCTCCAGCCTATCCTGCTGCGTCTGATATTTCTCAATTGCTTGGAACTGACATTAATAAAATTCCTACTTTTGATTATTCAAGAGCATCTAAGATTAATGTTGCCCCTAAGACAGAAGCTCAAGCTCAACAATCATTGCAAGATGTACAAGGACTAAGACAAAACTATTTGCAAAATCAACAACAGCTTGCGGGATTAAAAGCCAAAGGTGAAGCTGGTATTAATGAGTATGAAGCTGGTGCAAAGTTTGATTGGGCAAAACATCAAGCCGATGAAGAAAAGCGTATTACTCAAGATCTTGAAGAAACTAAAAAACAATGGAGTGGATTTGCCTTTCATCCTACACAGGAAAATGCTCAATCCCTTGCTACGTTATTTAGCGTAATGGGATTACTTGGTACTGCTCTTGGTGGTCATGGAAAAATGTCTGCGATGAACTCTATGCAAGCAATGACTGGCATGATGCAAGGTTGGAGACAAGGGCGTCAAGACTTATGGAATCAAGAGAAAGCCAAGTTTGACGAGGAATTTAAACAAGTCCAACAAATCATTACAAATGCTAAAGACGATGCTCAACACGCAATGCAATTGTTAGCAACGGATAGAGATGCTTATAACGCTTATATTGCTCAAAGCAAAGCAAAGCTCGGCAGTCAATTAGCCAATACTATTTTGGAGCGTCAAGGTCCAGAAAAGTATATGGAATATTTAAATGGTTTAGATAAGACTATTCAAGAACAATCTAAACAAATTTGGGATAAAGAAAAATTCCATCAAGAGCAACAAGATAAAAATAGAGAATTTAATCTGCGTGTTGCTGAATATAATCGCGGTAACGTTGAAACTTACGAAAGTCCAGAAGGATTGGTAGAAGTTAATAAAGTTACGGGTGAACGTCGTTTATTGCCAGGGACTAAAGGTTTAACTAAACCAAGTGCAAAAGCACAAGGAGAAGGTCCACAATTAGGTCCAAACGCTTACTTGCAAAACACTTTAGGGGTAAAAGCTAAAGACGATAAAGAAGCTCAAAAAATTGTAGATAACGGAATTGGTCTATCAACAATTGATAACACTATTAAAACGTTTTCTGATCCAGATGTGCGTACTGGTGTAGCTGCCACATTATCTAAAGTTAAAGAGCAAATTAAATCTATTTCTGATGACAAAACAGAATTTAGTGACGATCAAGTTAATCAATTAATTAATGGTGCAATTGATCCAACAGATAAAAACGCACTTGCTATTAAACAAGCGGTGTTTAATGCGTTTGCAATTGAAAAAGCAGCGCAAGGAGGCAAAGTAACTGTTCAAATGATGCGTGTTGGGGGCAACTTACTAGACCCAACTAAATACACGAAATCAGGTTACATTGCGTTATTAAATCAACGTAGAGGCGATTTATTTAGAAACTTGCATGGCGCAGGATTAAATAATGATCAAGCAGTTAAATTAGTAACAGATTTAGCTGGACCACAACCAGCATATAAATCACCTAATGCTAAACCTATGCCTACTGGCGAAAAACTAACTGACTATGCTAAAGCTCATTTTAATGGAGATGAGGTTAAAGCCAAGGCTTACTTGCAAACACAAGGATATCAATAATGGCTGATATTAGCGATTTACCCGTACCGCCAAAAACAAATATTAGTGATTTGCCTGCGCCTCCTAAACCTGTAAATCCTATTAAAAAAGAATTAGAAGAAGATGTGCAGTATCAACAAGAGAAGCTCCGTGGGGCTGAATTGCCTTTGCTTGGTTTAGTACAAGACATTCCTTACAAACCATTACAAGAGTGGGCTGGTAAAAAAGTAAGCGAAATTAAACAAACGCCTGAGATGCAAGGCGCAATAATTAATCCTCGTACTATAGGTGAAATGGGTACGTATGGATTAACAATGCTTACCCCAGAAGTTAAGGCATTACAAGTCACAAAAGAATTGCCAACTTTACTTAAATTTTTAAGCCGCGTTGGATCAGGTGGTGCTATTGCTGGTGGAACTGGGGCAGCGCTTGAGCCTGTAGAAGCCGGAAAAGATATTGGTAAAGCTAAAGGTGAAGCTGCAATTAATAATGCGCTTATGGGAGCTACATTTTCTGGATTTGCTCCATTACTTTATAAATTTGGTAAATCAACTTATGACATATTAGAAAAAGCGTATGGCGGAGATGTCCGCAAAATGGCTGATGAATTAAGAAATTATGCCATTAATCGTACCGGTGCAGAAGCAGAAGCAGCGCATCAATTAGCAAGTCAAGCAGAAGAAAAAGCTAGAATTGCAGAAAAAATTGGCGCAAAAGAAGAACGTAAAACAGAACTGCAATTAAAAGAATTGCCTGGCGTTACTGTTCAAACGGAAGCTGGTCGTTTTAAACCTATTCCTGTATCTAAAGGAGCTATTGGTGAAGATATTAAATCTCAAGCAGATAAAATCTATACTAATTTAAAACAAGTTAGAAACGCTAATGCTGAAAAATTAAAAGCAGATGCGTTTAATACTGCGTTAGCTAAAGAAAAATCAGGTCAAACCATTGCTGATACTAAAAATTATACTAATGCGCTTAAATATATTGATGATGCAGTAAAAAACCCAGACACAAAATTATCTAATGTGCCTGTGCAATCTATTAGAAGTCAATTATTTCAAGTCAGAGACGCTTTAAAAGGCACTGGCATTGACGCAAAAACAGGTGAAGTTGTTAATCATCCTCCCTCATTTGAAGGTCTTGAAACATTACGCAGGTCTTTAAGAGATCGTGCTTATGGATTGCCGGCAGAAGGATTTGATGCAATTGGACAACAACAAGCCGGAAAATTGGCTGACCAAGTTGAAAATATTATGTCTGAGTTTTCAGAAGGAAAAATTAATAAATTTATTGATCAGTACCGCAAAGACTCAGAGCCGTTACGTGCATTTCAATCTAAAATCGGCAAAGCCTTAATTGATGAACAATTGATCGGGAAAGGCACAAACTATTCAAAAGTAGCCGCAGAAAATATCCCCGGTAAAGTTTTTGCTAATGCAGAGTCGTATAGAAACTTAGTGGATGCTTTTGGCGGAAATAAAGATTATGCAGAAGCGCAAGCTAAAAAATATTTTTCTCAACAGTTGGAAGAACTTGGCGGAGATCCTAAAAAAATTGAATCTTATATTCGTAAGAATAGAGATATGCTTAATTTGATCAATTCTAAAGACATGGTTGAACGTTATTTAGCTAATGTTAGAGCTTCTACGGGTCGTGGTGCAGCAGCAAGGGATATTGCTAAAAACTATCAAAAACAAATTGAATTGCAAACTGAGAAAGCTCAAGATTTTGAAACATTGCAATCTAAAATTAGAGTTTCAAATAATCCTAATGAAATTGCTGGAAACTATGAGAACTTTGCTCAAAAGTTACGAAATGATGGGGCTATTGATCAACGTCAATATGAAACTATGTTGCAAGAATCTGGCCGTGTAAGAGAAGCGCATACAACAGCAGAGTCAGCCAGAAGCACATTAAGTCTTGCAGCTAGAAAAGCGCTGCTTTATAGCGGATTAGGATTGGGCGGTGTTGCTACTTATTATGGCGGCAGATATTTATTTGGGGATTATTAATGAGTAAGAAACAAAAGGGATTAAATCCCAATTTAGAAGATGCGGTAGCGAAGTTATTAAAAGAAGTCATGGTGGACACCACAGCGTCTTTAACTGACAAGTGTAAGATTATTGATCGTATGATTAATATTGAGAAACTTAAACAGAAGATCTCGGACGATGAATGGGGAAGTGGCTTTATTCCAACTGATGATGAATAGTGCTATAGTACAAATTGCATTTTTTAAATTAGGGGATAATAATGGACACAATCGCACTTGTGCGCTTGGCGCTTAATGTTTTAAATGAACGCTTATTAGTCATACTTGCTTTGATTATGGTATTCACGCTGGCTTGTTGGACGATGTATTTGCCAGGATTAATAAGATTGGGAACAGTGGCACTATTCGCATTGTTTAGTTTAATTTTATTACGAAAGAGAGATAAGCATGAAAATGAATCAAAGAAGCCCGCAGCTCAATCAACAGATAGCTAAGTCTGTACGTCCACAATTGCCACGTGACGGAACTGCTAATGGCATTAATACACACATTAACGGTAAATTGCCGCCTGGCTTTGTAGGTGTTTGGGACTTTGCTGATCGGTCAGTAAAAAACTCAGCAACATCACGCCCAGGTAACGCAGGTAAAAAGAGCATTTACTAATCATGGCTAATAATATTGCGTTTCAACCAATGGGGAATACGGTGGTACTTAGTGCCAGCACAACAGCCTCTAACGTATCGGTTACTTCTGTCAGTCCTGTAAATCAATTTATGATTGTCAATACTGGTAATGTAGCCGTGTTTTTAAACTTTGGCACAGCTTCAAATGTAAGCGTAACAGCACCAACGGTAGGAACGCCAACAACTTCTTTCCCTGTGGGTGCTAACTCTACAAAAGTAGTAAGCAACATTCAGAGCTATGTGACAACAAATAATTACTTGGCTGGCATCACTGCAAGCGGTAATGCAACTGTTTATATCACTCCAGGAGAAGGACTATGACAATTCAAGAGAAACTATTAGCTGATGCACAAGACTTCCGTACTAAGGCATCTGATTTAACAACACAAGCGGCTGATCTAACATCACAAGCACAAGCGTTAGTAGCGCAAGCTGCCGATTTAGAATCTAAAGCAAACAGCCTTCCAGAAGAAATTTCTGGTTTATCTGATGACGCTTTTGATCGTTTAAAAGACTTTTTTAAAGCGCTATGATTACCTTAATCTCAATGATTATTAGCTTCTTATCCGGAAGCGTCCCTAAGATATTGGACTTCTTCCAGGATAAGAGCGATAAATCACATGAGCTTGCTTTGGCTCAACTTCAAATGCAACAGCAATTAGAATTGCAAAAATTGGGGTATGTAGCTCAAAAAGACTTAGAGGAAGTAAAGTATGCAGAACTCCAAACTCAAAGTGCCTCGCAGGAAAACATCGCAGACATCACAGCCCAATCAGCACAAATGCAAGCCATCTACGCCCAAGATACAGCCAGTGCAGTTGGAGCGTCAACATGGGTGGTCAACATCCGCGCGTTGGTACGCCCTGCAATTACTTTTGGCTTCTTTGTTTGTTTTATTTTTGTGGATGTGTTTGGATTCTATTACGCAGTACATACAAACGTCCCATTTAGCAATGCTATGAGCATCTTGTGGGATGAACAAACTCAGGTGATCTGGTCGTCTGTAATTGGATTTTGGTTTGGTGCAAGACATTTTGGCAAGCAATGAAAACGAGCATAAATGGGCTTAACCTCATCAAACAATTTGAAGGCATCAAAACGAGTCCGTACGTTGATTGCGTTGGTAAGTGGACTGTTGGGATTGGGCATCTTATTGGGGATGGTCGTAGCTTACCTAATGAGTGGAACAGGGTGCTAACAGTAAATGAGTGCTACAGTTTATTGGCTAAAGATGTCACCCGTTTTGAACGAGGGATTGAGCGTTATATATCTGTACCGCTTACACAGAATCAGTTTGATGCTCTTGTATGTTTTAGCTTTAATCTTGGTCTTGGGGTATTACAGCGAAGCCAAGTCCGTCAAAAGATTAATCGAGGGGATAAAACAAGGGCTATGCAAAGCTGGCTTAAATACAATAAAGCTGGTGGCAAAGTCAATGATGGGTTAGACCGTAGGCGGAAAGCCGAAGTCGCTTTATTTACTAGGAGTGAATGATGCCGTTAAAAAAAGGTTCTAGTCGCAAGACAATTGGTAAAAACATTAAAGAGATGATGAAGTCTGGTCGTCCACAGAAGCAAGCAGTAGCAGCAGCACTAAGTACAGCACGTAAATCTAAACGTAAAACTAGGAGATAATCATGGCAGAATCAGCACAAGACAAAGCCGCTAGAGAAGGTGGCGAAAACGAAGCGTACGGCTCTAAAGAAGCACAACGCATTTTACGTAACATGAATAAGAAGCCAGCAAGAAACACACGCAAATCTAAACGCTAATGGCACGTAAGAACGTAAAATTATCTGTTGGTCGTGGTGAGAAGTTACCGGCTTCTAAGGGAGCTGGTTTAACTGAAAAAGGTAGAAAGAAGCATAACCGTGCTACTGGCTCAAACCTTAAAGCACCAACAAAAGACCCTAAAAGCCCTCGTCATAAATCTTTCTGTGCTAGAAGTAAAAGCTGGAAAGGAACGCGAGGAAAAGCTGCTCGTAAGAGATGGGGTTGCCGATAAGTAATGGCGGGGTACTCGCGTGTCGTCGGACAATTTGTTTTTTTGATTAAAAAAATTGCACCGCTTTCCCCCATAACCTTTAAGGCGCTGGAATTAAACGCCCTTCAAAACTGTATGTGCCATTGTGGGTTAATGTAGCCCAAGGCGCAGCGTACACTTGTCCCCCAATTTTCCGCCAGATATGGCAAAAGTGATAATCCTCTGATAACAAACGATTAGTCCCTGGCTCTATGCTGGTGGCAAAATACTCTTTAATTTCCTCTTTTAATTGATTAGTCCCGCCCAAGTCCATCACATCATTGCTGTAGCTTGGTACGTGTTCAGATAACTTCTCAAACACTTCACGTTTAATCAATAAGAAGCCTGTCCCTGCATTGTAGATTTCAATAGGTTGATCTACTGGAACGGTTACTTCTGCCGCATAATCCACAAGGTTTACGACAAATGAACCGGTGTAATACTTCAATTGATCAAATGGAACGTTATTGTCCATAGCTTGTTTGATGCTGTACCAATTGATTTCTTTTTTAGGATAAATCCCGCCAATAACATCTTTGTCAGCTTCAATCATTTTGACAACATCATGCGGGTTAAAACCGATATCTGAGTCGATAAATAATAAATGCGTACTGTCAGTCTTTAGAAAGTTGTGCGTAAGCGCATTTCTAGCGCGTGTAATGAGACTTTCGTTAAACATAAAGGAAAACATCGAGTCTATGTTTTTTTCGCGTAATACGTTGTTTAATTGCAGTACGGCTTGAGTGTAATAACCAAAACACATTCCGCCATACATCGGTGTACTAATAAATAGTTTAGTTTTCATAATATCCCTCTAAGTTAAGTGCCAGCTTGCTCAAGAAGTCGGCTGGCGCAACTCCCTAACTATCTACCTTCGGTAGATTCACACTTGAGCTTGTGGAGTGCTTCTTAATAGTGACTGTGCAGCCACCGCCTTTTACTAAAATGCCACGCTCAATAACAAGCCTAACCACTTGCTTATCATCAAACACAATTCCAGCACCTTCTACGCTATCTAATATGGCTTTAGCGCAATTATCAATATCCATTAAGATTTTTGATCTAGGATGAATGACAATATGCACCTCAACATCAACACCGCCAAAAGAACTCACTTTATGCTCTTTACAGTACCATGCAACATGGTCTTTGAACTCTTTACCTCTTTTAGAGATATATCGTCTATGACCGGATGCAAGCCAGTAATTATTGACACTAGGAGGATAAGGCAATTTAAGTGTTATCATATTATACCATTATAAGATTAGAACGGGATATCGTTTTCGTCCGGCTCTGGAGTTACTTCTCTAGGATAGCTGTTATTCTCAAGATTGGCTTGAGATTTAGGCACATAATTATCCTCTGCTAGACTGATTAGCTTGCCTTTTGGTGTGTGTTTAGTCCAGCCTGAGATTTTAACGACTGTACCATCAGCTAACATGATTGCACCTTGAAAATCGGGGTGTGCATCTTTTAACTTTTTTTGATTAGTGTATAAAACGCCTTTGCTTGGCGTTAAGTTTGGGAAAGTATATCCGTTAGCCATGATTAAGCCTTTCTGATTGATTCTACAGTTTCAAAGAACTTGGTTTTGTTTGGTAATGAGAGCTTTGTAATAAAGTCATCGTTAGCCTTGCGTAAATCGCTGTATTTCGCTTCTTTATCCTCAGTTGATAGTTTCATACTAGAATAAATTTTAGACGTTAAATCAGCGTAAGATTGTATCCATTCTTCCTCATTTGCATAAATGCCGTATTGATCGCCAGCAGGTAGCATTAAAGGTAAAAAATCGGTGGTATCAACAACGTCTGAGTCTATGCTATCAATAATCTTTTCAACCGCTTTTAAGTCCGGCTTTTTAGGCGTGATGTCTTTTGCTGGTGGCGTAAACTCCTCGACTTCTTCTGGGGTGTAAAAGCCTGTGACACTGCCTGGGAATACTGATCTAATGCCTTCACTAACGCATCGTGAGCGCAACATAGCTCTTGGAAACTTTTGCCATCCGCTTCCAGGTTTGATAAGCCCGATATTGTTAGCCTGTTCAATTGTCCAAGTAACAGCAAGCTCTCCTCCGTTTGGGTGCTTAAAAATCCCTGTAACTCGTTTATCGGTGTATTCTTGCCACTCAACTGTACCTCCTGCCATTTGAAAACGTGCAAGCATCGCATCTGCTTTCAGTGCTGGTCTGCCTTGTATAATATGAAAATCACGTGCAGCCGTAGCTGGATGTAATCCCTCTGCTTGTGCAACTGCCATCAATGCTAAAACACTTGCTTCATCCTTCATGCCAAACAATCCGGATTGAGCAATAGCCTTAGCCATCTGTTGCATCTCCGTAAACGGAACTATTGCGTTACTCATTTTCATCCCCTTCTAGTTTAATTTTGCCTATGTATGTTTCATAATCTTTTTTGCAATTAAAAACAGAAATCCTTGTTGCTTCCCAATCTGCTAAATCTGCAAACACATACAAATACAAATACTGTGGCTCTTTAGGTGTTGGTTTAATGCGGAATTTTAAAACTGTGTGATTCCAGTCAGGATATGGTTCATCATCCCAAATTTCATCGCCCAAACCAGCATAAGATTCAATCTCTGCACCAGATGCCCAAGCCACAATTTCGTTATACCACTTATGTCTTTTACTCATCATCGCCTCCGTGATAACCAAAACGTCTTACTCTAAATTGAAACAAATATTTGTATTTTGGATAGTCTTTTACAAACTTACGCGCGTAGTGACTAATCCAGCCATCATCAATCTTAAATTCACCTTCTGCATCTCCCATTGCGGTTTCCCATCTCACACGATGGAATATGCTTTTAGCGGAGTAATGCGTACGCTTCTGTGCGATCTGAATAGCAAAGGTTCTAAATAAGTTGTAAATCTCTGGATGTGCAGCATCAAACTTCTCAAAGTTTTCTTTTGTCCATTTATTCATTTTAGTAAAAACCTCCGTGAACCCATTTTCTCAACAAGGAATTGATTGTATAAATCAGGCATTGCCTTTTGGAATAAGTCTTTATCAAATAATTTGCTTGGCTTACTGTTTTTCCAAGTCACAAGCGTTTCACCGGAGAAAGTCCGTATTTCGCTATTTGTGCCGAGCGTATTGCGTAGGAATACTTCTGCTTCCTCTTTTTGCGCTTCTAGGTCTTTAATACTGCCATTGATTTGCTTGAGATATGCGACTACCTTCTCAATTTTATCGTTAGCCGTAACAACACCTTCACCGCCTTGCGGATATGCGAGCTTAGTATCATCAATCGTTTGAGGGTCTGGAATTGTCCTATTAGCGACATGACCCCAAAATACAGCCATCTCTTTAATAAAGTCTGTTTTCTGTTCATCATTAAACTTAAAATCAAACGTTTGAAACTCTTGTCCACCAAACAATACCGCTAAAATAACGTGGTCAACACCGTGAACAGTAGCTTCATGCAAGCACTGATAATAATCAGCAGCAGGAACACGATTGCTATCAGCATCAAACTTATTCCTAGCCCCTGCATTATAGTTTTTAGCCTCCACCAAGGTTTTTCCATCAGAAGTAATGAAATCAAAATGAGAGCGCAACCAAGGCTCACGAGAATGAGTAAGAGAGTAGTCAGCATCTTTAATCTCCAGTCCTAGTTTGTTAGTTACTAATGTGCCGATAACGGGCTGCATGACATGACCCATTTGCACGGCTTCAATATGAGATAAATCGTCTAGCTCTTTTTTACCTTGCTTCTCTAAAATAGCTTCAACGGCTTTCCCATTGACTGCTCTGCGGGTATCTGTTGCCCACCATGCCTGATTACGTATCTCAGGCGCAAAATCTGCTCTATCATTTGCCATAATAAAATCTCCAGTTAGGTATTAGGTTTGTTTGCATTAAAAATAAGCCATCCACCAAGCGGGTAAGACCTAAAATCATTGTCATACCATCTAATGTGGATGTATTCATCATCGTACGTCCAGCACCCGAAAATAGTGCTGTAACCATTCATGACAGAATAAGCTAGGCGGTTCGTATTATCTCTGCACAATTCGTCAGTAATAATAATCTTGCCATTCCCTTGATTATTAGTTTCACCAATTATCTTGGCATCACAATCACCGGATAGAACTGTTAGTAAAGCGATTAGCAATGAACTTTTCATCTTTATCCCCTTTCTTTTGTATGGGCTTTGCTAATAAATACTTGTCACCAAGTAACTTAATTGCAGCTTGTCTTTTCTTTTCGTATGCCTTTTGTTGCTTAACGTCTGGCTTGTATTCCATGCCGTAAAGTAATGTAGTCATCGCTATACTCCTAAAAAGGGTCTGCGCCAGTTGGTAAGGGAGTTGGTGCGGGTAAGGGACTAAAGAACTGTGCATTAACACCGCAATCATTAGCTGTTGTACCGCTTCTAGGAATATATGCGGACGGATAGAGGGTTTCACCGGTCACAAGGTCTAATTTGCCCTCGCGTATGCAATCCTGTTTTTTAGGATTGTAGAACTTACAATCAACACAAAACTTCATTTTTAATTCTCCAGTTAGGTTATAGGAAACTGCACATTACATGATTATTTTATCTAATGCAAATAATCTTTTTAATCTAATATGAAAAACTGTGGATAAGTCTGTGGAAAAACCTGTGGATAAACTGTGAATAACGGGCATATATTATATATTAGATATTTATTCAAATATCTAATGAGTATATAAACCCCTATATATACTTACTAACAATATCACTATAATGAGTTTAGTAAAAAAACATAAAATTACACAAACCTATCTAAAAACGATTAAAAAATAAAACATAGGTAATGATATACCTAGACAATAAAAAACCCGCCTAAGCGGGCTTAAAATTGATTTTAGGGGTATTTATTACACCTCTACAATCCTAAATTCGTTTCTATTTGGCATATCAATCAAATAACCATCTAAAACGGCTTCTTTACAATCGTATAAATACTCATCCAATTCATCACAAGCAGCTTGATAGCTTAAAAACTTCATAGGCTCGCGTGAGCCGTCTTGTTCGTGAGCAAAAATGTTTTCCCATTCGTTTTTGTATAAATTTTGCTGTATCTCAAAATAAGCCATGATTATTTATCTCCATGCAATAAGATTAAGAAAATAAAGAAGGCGGCAAGTAGCATAAAATCACCGATTGATTTTAGTAAGGTGTAGTTACTCATTGTCTAACCTTTCAATTTTAGTCAGTAAAACCTCTAATTGATAATCAATCACGATAAAGCCGTAACTATCATCGCTTTTCATCTTAATCAACTCGTCCTCACCTGTTGCGTAGTAAAAAATATAATCATCTGGCACTCCGTAGCTATCATAAGGCGCATCATCCTCATGCGTACCAAACGAAAACAATACTTTTCTAATTACGTCCTCATCTATGACATGAACATTTGCCCATGCCCCATGTGGTTTGTTAGGCTCTACCATCATTGCACCTCGCTTTCTATTGCATTATTTATTGAATCTTCAATCAAATAATACAGATCTTGTCCCTTTACTGTATTTTCAGTAGAGCCGTCTATTAAGAAATTGATACATTCATCATGCATATTTAATTCATCAATGAGAGAAAAGTAAACGCTTTCAGCTATCACGCTTACACTGTCTAATTCAATATTTAATGACATAATTTAAACCTCTATAATTTAGGAAATGATTGACTAATATCAATCCATAAGCGCCCATAATTTAATGCGTTATAGGCGCTTAAAAGTGATACTAAGCCGCTAATGCCAAAGTGTTGTCTAATTGCATAATGTATTCACTCGCTTTTTGTGCTAAAGCCGCCGCTTTAAATATTGCTCTATTATCATCACGCAATGCTTTTAACCAGCTTTCAATATATGCGGCATGGCATAATTCGCCTTGTATTTTATGATCCGCGCATAAGTAAGCCGCGCCAATTTCAGCAACTAATTCTTCAAAAGCGTAAGCTGGATCACCAAACCTCTTGCCTTTTACTCTATCTAAACGGTGAGCTGCACCTGCCCAATGCGTAAGTTCGTGAAACGCCGTTGCGTAGTAGTGTGCCTCGCTTAAAAAGGTGTTTTTATTTGGTAACTGTATTTTATCGCTCTCACGATGATAAAAAGCGCTATCGCCGCCATGATTGATAATTGCGCCAGTTTTAACAATGCGCGCTTCACACTCCGGTATAGGATTAAACGGCGTGGTATCAGTTTCAGCGCTTGGTATCACTTCGATGTCAGTTTGAGAAGCGTTAAAAACAAAGTAAGACTTTAATACGTTATAGCCGCCGGTTTCAGTTTCGCCTTGATCGTTTACAGTTTCAGTTTTAACTGGCTTAAAAAATACAATTTGTGTCCCTTTTTCACCTTTTTTAACTTGCACGCCTTTAGATTGCCACTGTTGATAAGTTGCCCATACAGGAGAATTAAAACCGTTACTCATGCTACTCATTCCTAAAAGTAAACGATTGATACCTTTGTAATTTTCTTTTGAGATTAGATTTTTATCAGCCGAACTATCAGCACGCCAGGGCTTAACCCAAGGTATAACGCCGGTCTCAAGCTCTTTAATAATACGATCTGTCACTTCTTGATATACGCTCATTTTATTTACTCCAATTTGTTAGGTTAAAACTATATGTTATATAGTCAGATATGAGAGTATAGGATTATTAAGAGAGTGTAAACAATATATATATTAAATATATTTATTAAATAATTACATTTAATAAGTATTATTTATGTATATATATAATATATATAATAGTTAATATCTAATTATATAAGAGCGTAAATAGTTAAAAGAAGTGGGAGGGAGTACTACTCTTTCCCCGCTCTTTTGAAATGGGGAAAGGTATTTAGTGAGTATATATATCTAATATATATATAGTACTTATTAATAATCTAATTATATTTAGTGAGTATTTAACTATTTAATAAGTATTTACACTATATATGGTAAGTATATGGAATATATTATCAATATATAGTGTATCCCTTTGGAATTTGAAATGGGTTTGACCCGGCTAGGTGGGGAGACCCATTCGCACCTCCCCCCAAAAAAATTTAGTACTTTCTTAAATACAAATATGTGTATATAATGGTTATTACAGTATTACCGATAGGTACATAATATGAGTATGACACTACAATTCAATAAGTTTATTACAGAGAATAGGGATAGTCTCAAGATGGCTTTATCTCATGGATTATTTGAGGAAGCGATGAAGATTGTTTATGAAGCCGGTTACTTGCATGGAGCTGGAGACTTATCGACTGTTCGCATAGAGCTATTGGATCAAGAAGGGGATTAACATGATTGCAGTAGAGAAGAATAAGCCTTTACCAAAAGAGAGGCTAAGGAACAGTTATCCTTACAAGCAGATGGAAGTAGGAGATAGTTTCTTTGTAGATGATACGCCGATGCAAGTGGTTTTGAATTCCAACTATCGTATGGGGAGTAAATTGAAGATGAAGTTTACTGCAAGACGAGAAGGTGCTGGGGTGAGAGTATGGCGAATAAGCTAGCATCTAAAGACGAAGCATTAAAGATGGCACAAGAAGTTTTGAATTTATATTGCGAACAGCTAAATAGCACTTTTGCTAATGATGCACTTAAAGCCATTGACAAAGCACTAGAACAACCGGCGCAAGAACCTGTGGCTATAGTAAAAGTTTTAGATGGATATGATATTCAAGTGCATTGGTTAAATCTACCACCATCAACTGGGCTTCTCTACACCCACCCTCATCAATGGCAAGGATTAACGGATGATGAGATAGTAAAAGAAATAGAACGGACAGATGAATATATGGGCAAATCATTTTTTGCTGGTGTTCGTTGGGCTGAACAAGCATTAAAGGAAAAGAATCATG
>Ga0316224_1002025_pt1 | contig 19807 bp, 23 predicted proteins | sample TBH18013metaG_FD_206254 | JGI IMG/M metagenome (GOLD analysis project Ga0316224, IMG submission 206254) | Freshwater microbial communities from Trout Bog Lake, Wisconsin, USA - TBH18013 | ecosystem: Environmental > Aquatic > Freshwater > Lake > Hypolimnion/Profundal zone | place: USA: Wisconsin... | reverse complement strand
GTTAGATTATGTAAAAGAAGTAATGAGAGATTTTTGTAAGATAGAAGTTTGTTTTGATTTAGAGAATGAAGTGATGGTGGTATTAGGAAATGTGATATAATAAAGGAGTAATAATATGAAAAATAATAATAATTTTAATAATAGAGAATATATAGAAAATAATTATAGTAAAGAAATATTAGAGAATTATGAGGAGGATTTTGGGTTAAATGGATTAGATAGATTATGGGGTTTAGAGAGTAAAGAAGAGGTGGATGAGGTATTAGGAGAGTATTTAGATTAATAGGAAATGTGATATAATAAAGGAGTAATAATATGAATAAAAATAAAAGAGAAGTTAAATTAATAAATTGTAATTTATTAGATGTTAAAAATAATAAATTAATTAAAATGAAGGGTTATGTAAAAATTGTAAATTATAATAATAAAGAGTATTTTGAAGTAAATTTAAGTGATGGAGATTTTAAAAATGAGAAGTATATTTTAATAGGAAGTAATGAGAAGTTTAAGATTTTTGATAAAGATGATAATGGGGGGTATTTTGTAATTTAATTTTATAAAATAGGAAGTGAGATATAATAAAGGAGTAATAATATGAAAAATAAAAATACCAAAACTTATACTAATAAAATTAATAATATTTTTAAAGAAATTAATAAATTATCACAAGATAAAGAATTTCAAAAATTATATAAAGAGATTAGAAATAAAAATGCTTTATATATTAATAAGTATGAAGAATATATAAGTGATTTTTATAATAATTTAAGAGAAATTTCTCACAATTCTTTTTAATAATATAATTAGATAGTTGAATTAAAGTAATAGGGAACAATTTTATAATATAGATACAAATGAAGACAAAAACAGTTACAAACAATATTGTAGTAGATTTAAAGGGCCAAGACCCAATCAGCGTACGTGCTAGCATCATGCGTAATGGCATTAGACGCACAAGACGTTTCTTAGTAAGTAAGTTCGGTGGTATTGAGCATGCAATTTCCAAAGCTAATGATTATGTACATTACCTACGCAATGAAGCTAATATGAAGCAATTTCGTAAAGCCAAACGCCGCCCAGGCCGTCCATTAACGACTGAGTTCTTCGGACGCAGAATCTTAGCAAACTAATTTTCATCCTACAACATATTATTACTCCAGGATAGAAATAAGGTGGAGTGGGAGTCACAACCCACTCCACCAACCAATTTACAAGCATATGAGTTCAGAACAATTATACACCATAGCAAGAGCACAAATCATACAAGAGCTTTTACAAGAAGCATTAGAGATGGGATTGGATGGAAGTACATTAGATGATACATTCGTCAATAGTGATCCAACCATCCAAGCTGATATAGCAGAGCGCATGTTACAGCTGACATAAACAGGAACAATCATATACTATACTATATGATTATAGTAGAAGCATACAACATAGTATATGATACAGATGGTGAAGAGGTAGAGGATTTGCCTACCGAGTTAACCGTTAAGGTGGAAGATGATGACTTGCATTATGAGTTCATCAATGAGAAGGGTGAGTGGGAGGTAGGTGAAGTGGATGAAGAGACGTTAAGAGATGCAGTAGTGGATCTAATATCAGATCATACTGGATGGTTAGTGGAGAGCTTTGATTTCAAAGTAGTTGATGATTACATCATATTTGAAGATGGCAGCAAGTAACTGGAACTATTATATAATAATAATATGAAAATAATGATAACCAAACCAACTAATACATACTTGCACTCAGAGCATTCAACTTGGATTGACCTACATGTAGGCACAGTAATGGAAGTTAGGAAAGAAGGCAAGATAGGCTACCTGGTAGATCATCCAATCATTGAAGGTGATTGTGTTGTAGAGAAGAGCAATTGTATTGTAGTGAGGGATGAAGTAGAGTGCTGTGTATGCTAAGTGTAGGAACAACCATACAATATATCATATGAGACCACAACAGACATACATTATATTTACCGCAAGTGATACAGTATATTGCACAGCTGAGTCATATGACCTAGCTAATGAAATCATAGCTGCTGATGGATTGATCAATGCTGTTGTACAGCAAGTCAATCACATTACCAATATTAAAGAAGGTAATCCTGTAACCATATCATATGAAAATACATCCACATATGATTGCACTTCAGATGATGTTAATGATGTATGTCATAAAGATCATTACTGAGTAAACACTTTAGGTTAGTTCATATTATTACAACAAGGGTGGTACCAACTATGAGTAGAAGGTACCACCCTTCCTTACTTTATACACCCTATCGATATTGTATATTGTTTCCTAGCAACGTTGACACGCTTGCGAGAGCATGACAACCGCTCTGCGAGAGAAGCATCTATTCGCGGCGGTCATCGCCCTTTCATTATATAGAGCGTTCCGGGGCCGTGTCCTAAGGCCCCATGCCCAAATTTTTTTCGCGTCCCCCACGTTTCTCCATATACCCCCGCCGTTCCGTCGTCCCGCCGCTCTTAACGTCTCTTAACGCCTTTATCAGCTCTTTGTTTACGGAAGCCTGGTCTTGTCTTTCTCTGCACTTTAGCTTCATTTAGTAGTGTTTTATAATTGCTATTAGTTTTATACGATTTAGGTAATGCCATATTAATATTGTATGCATGTGATTAAATATTTCAATAATATGAACCCACAAGCAAGAGACCAAAAGCTACTGAGTGAGATGTACAGCCTAGTAGAAGGCCGTGTTGATGACTACATTGATAGTGAGAAAGAACAAGGTAGAGCTCCATTAACCACGGTAATGCGCAAAGGCGCAGATGAGCCGGCATTAATGAATCACACAATGTTCGGTACACACGTGGCATTGCGTAACACGCCTATCTCTAAGATGCACCATCCTGACCACACCGTGCCTTATGATGAATTCATGAACAATTTCGACAAGTACAGACACCCGTACGGTTACGATGACTACATGGCTTCAAAAACTGCACAGCAAGATGAGAACGAACAACAGAAGCCCGCCACCATGGTACACTTTAAAGATGGCACTATAATTGGGTTAGACAATGGTAACAAACCAATAGGGTATACGTATATTGGCACACCTAACAGCCCTTCATTTGATAGAAGCATTAAGGACAAGGCTAATGATTGGAAGATAGTATATACTAATAGAAAAGGCACTTATGAGATAAAGGCCTCTCCTTCCTTAAAGATGTACTATGATATAGATAGCTCTGATTGATGAAACAGGTAAGAGACGACTTATTATTAAGTGATAAGTACCGGGTGGTTACGGAGCGGTATGTGGCGATGCCGTTGAATGCGCGCGCGTTGGTTGAGCTCCTAAAAACGGAAGGGGAGGAGCGCGGCTTTGTGGTGGACGCCTTTGCTGAGCAAAACGGTTTGCAAGTATTAGGTATGTGGAAAGAAACGGATAGTGCTCTTCCTTATGTTTATATTAGCGCAGGCATTCACGGCAATGAACCTGCTCCTCCTATTGCTTTACTAAAGCTATTAAAAAACGATTTTTTTACGGATGATTATAACTGGGTGCTGTGTCCAGCGATGAACCCTTACGGCTTATCCAAGGCTACGAGACGTAATAAAGAGGGCTTTGATCTTAATAGGCAGTATAGAGACACCACAGTCCCGGAGATTGATAATCACATAAGGTGGGTGGAGAAGTTTAATCACTTTGACCTCACTATTTCAATGCATGAGGATCACGAAGCAGATGGCTTTTATCTTTATGAAAGGCATAGTAGGGATATGGTCCCGGAAGCAAATGTTATTTTAAAAGAAGTAAGCACTGTTATCCCTATTGAGAGTGATCACCACGTGGATGGTGAACACGTGGTGGATGGTGTTATTCGTAGTGAGCATTTTGAAGATAAAAAGAAACACTGGACTGAACTACTGTGGTTAAATCACAATTATAAGGAGTGCTTACACTACACATTTGAATCACCAAGTAAGTTTCCTTTAGAACAAAGAGTTAAGGCCCAGGTGACGGCCATTATAACTGCGGTTAAAAGTTTATAAATAATAAAGCATGCCTAAAAAGACTGCAGAAGAGCGTAACACTGCCATCGACTATCTTAATAGAGATATAGTAAACGTAAAGACAGAATTACAAACGCTTAATAAGCTTGTAAAGGATGGCAATGGACAACCATCACTAATACAACAAGTTACTGCATTGACTGTTAATTTTGAGCATATGCAAAGGGAGACAAAAGCTTCTATAGATGATTTAAAAGAAACTATATGTGCTCAGCATAAAACTAACTTAGAAAAGAACAAGATGAATTGGCAATTTAAGACAGCAGTGGCCGTGGCGTTCATCGGTAGTATATCTTCTCTGTTAATGCACTTTTTTAAATAAGCTATTAAATAATAATATGAAACAGGTAAAAGAGGATCAATTAATTGCAGAAGCTTATTCCAAGGTAATGGAAGATAAGCACCCAATGCCTAATATTAACACTGATCCAGAGTCTGAATACGTGTACGGGCGCGTTGAGTACCATCCACGTAAAGATGCTCATTTAGAGCGTATGAAGAAAGAATCTGAACAAGATGAGATTACAAACGCTAATGCAGAGAGTATGTGTGAGATTAATGCCACGCACTTTCCAATGTCATTTGAAGACTTGAGTAATGAAGCTCAACAAGCAGGCCTAAAGATTGAAAAGCTTTCCAAAGTGGGTAAACCAAGTGGTAATAGAGACGTGGCTTCTTATTATCAAATTAAGATTAGCGGACCTCAAGGTGAGTTAGATGCATTTGTAGATAATTTACACCAGCAATACGGATCGAAAGGATTTGAACAAATTTCATGAAACAAGTAAAAGAAGATATTTTAATAGCTGAGGCTTATAGTTTAGTAGCCGAGCATAATAACCCAGATGCTATTCAGTATAAAGGTTTCATTTACAACCCATCAATGAGTGATACCGGTGACGGCCGCCAATATATTGAGCACTTTGTTACTACCCCAGATGGTAGATTAGAGAAGATTCAAACAAGTGCAAAGACAAAACTTACATTAGAAGAATTTGCAGAATGGGTAGACAAGCATCTTGGTGGTGATTTAGATGCAAGATTTGGTGAAGTGCAAAGAGTTTAAAATTAGGAAAAAAACTTAATAAAACCAGTTTTAAGTAAGCAACTGCATTATAAGTAATGTAAAATGGCCACCAAACCTAAAGTATTGTTCATCCTCAAAAGACGGGAAGATTATAGCTCCACAAACCATAAACCAGAAGGTTTAAGCACCGGGTTATACAACTCTGCAAAGTACGTTAAAGATATGCTTTATGCATCTTGGTTAGATGCAGAGATGGAAGTTGCCATTGATAATAATTGTATTGATAGGTTAGTTACTAAACATAAACCTTCACATGTTATTATAGAAGCTCTTTGGGTAACGCCAGCTAAATTTGCAGAATTAATTCCACTACACCCGACTGTAAAATGGATAGTACGTTTACATTCTGAAATGCCTTTTATGGCAGGTGAGGGTATGGCAATGAATTGGTTAGGTGATTATATTTCGTTCCCACAAATTAGTATTGGTGTTAATGCACCAAGAATGTTAAGTGAAGTGAGAGAGTATTTAGGAACTAGGAACAATTGGAACAAGAAACAGGTACGGGAACGTGTTGTTTATCTTCCCAATTATTACCCACAATTATACAATTTAAAGGAATTTAATAGGAAAAAGGAACACATAGACATTGCTTGCTTTGGTGCAATTAGACCATTAAAGAACCATTTACTACAAGCGTTTGCTGCTTTAAAGTTTGCTAATAAAATAGGAAAGAAATTAAGGTTCCATATAAATGGAAGTAGATTGGAAATGAAGGGTGATCCTATACTCCATAACCTTAAGGGTATGTTTGAACAGTTAGCTGGTACGGGGCATGAATTGATTATACATGAATGGGCAGCTAGAGAAGATTTCCTTAAACTTTGTGCACAAATGGATATAGGGTTGCAATGCAATTTTAGCGAAACGTTTAATATTGTCTCTGCAGATTTAATTAGCCAGGGTGTACCTATTATTGGAAGTAAAGAGATACCTTGGTCATCTTGTTTCTATAATGCAGATCCAGCTAGTAGCAATAGTATTTGCAATGCGTTGCTTAAAACTTTTTACACTGCAAAATATAATATTAAATTAAATCAAAAGAATTTAACTAAATATACTTGTAAGACACGCAAAACGTGGCTTCAATACTTTAATATAAAATAATATGCATACCGTAAAATTACATAAATGGGTAAATGGTGCCTTGAAATGGTCTCATCATCATTTCAATACCAAGAAAGAGGCTATTCAATTTGCAGAAGAAGCTGATCATCACGTTGCTAAAATCTTAGCTCCAGATGGTAGTCTTTCTTATGAAATTGTAAACACACCTTTACCTGCTCAAGCAACCGACTACGCTTAATAGTTGATTAACTAAAAACATCTGTTATAATAGTTTGTGGAAAAACAAATCGTTGTAATGGATGCTTCTATAGCTAGACTCAATGCCAGAACTCCTTTGGACGCTGGCATTTTTTTTGCCGGGTTTGAAGGTGATAAAGAAGTATGGGGCAGCCATAAAAGAGAAACTGCTAAAAAATATAACACCGTTCAAGAAGCGGTTGATGATGCGAGAAGATTAAAAGTGCTTTACCCAGATCATATACAACCTAAAGTGTACGAAATAACAATAAACGGTAATACTTTTAGTTTGAACGACGTGAGGTACTAATATAAATATTGATATGAAATTTGATAACGTATTAAAAGCAATTGAAAATAATAGTACTGTTATCATGGAAGGGGTTTTATTAGAAGGTAAGAATGATGATTACAAGCCTATTAAACTTCCATACGAGTTTGGAGCTTTAGAACCTTACATTGATAAGCATACAATGGAGTTGCATTACAACAAACATTACAAAGGTTATATTAATAAACTAAACGAATTAACTAAGTTAAGAACTCCCTTAGATAAGCTTGTAACAAACATAGGTAGTAAGAACGATAAAGTAAGATTCAATGCAGGTGGAGCTTATAACCACCAGTTATTTTGGCAAATGATGACGCCAGATGCTAAACCTATATTTGGTGATATTAAAGAGGCTATAGAAAGTAAGTACAAAAGTTATAAAGACTTTACAGAAATTTTCTCAGAAAAGGCAACAACTATTATGGGCTCAGGTTGGTGCTGGTTAGTTTTAAAAGCTGGTAAGCTTGATATAGTTATAACTCACAACCAAGACAACCCATTAATGGATAATTTAGGCACCCCAGTATTAGGTATAGATATGTGGGAGCATGCTTTCTATCTTAAGCATGGTCCGGATAAAAAAGACTATGTTAAAGACTTCTTAAAGATAATTGACTGGCATTATTGCAATAGCGTATTAGCTTTAAAATAACATACAATAGCATAAATAAAATATATGCCTATTGATAAAGACTTCTATAATTTGAATGAAAGCTACATTCAAACCAACAAAGGTAAAGCACCTTTAACTAAATTAAGACCACCTACTTCATTAGATTCTCTAAAGAAGAACACGGGCACAACCCCATTTAATTCAATTAAAAAAGGTGGAATGTCTAACGTTGATGTCAAAGGCAATGAACAAGAAGTAGGCTTTGCTAGCTTACCTCAAGTAGATCTTAATAGAGAAGAAGATGAAAACGTTGATATGACTCATGAAGAGATTATCGGCATGTTAAAGAAAACTCTCAAAGCATTAGAAAAGCACGCTAAAGCAGCACATACAGGAGACGAATAATATCGTAAAGCTAAAGAAAATAAAACACTTAAATATAAATATAATATATGGGCTTTTCAACTAACGTATCTCTAATTTTTGCAAGCGGTGCTGGCGCTAACACATTAAACGGCAGAGGTGGTCTACCTGCTCTATCAACCATTTCAGCAACTAGTGGTCCAGAAGGAGTTAACTTCCCTCAGGTAAAAATTGATCCTACCACAGCAGCAGCTTTAACTGCTTTTATTACCGGTTTTAGTTTTGCACAGACCGTATACAATGGTGGTGCAGCATACGTTGCTGAACAAAATGGTATTTATAATTGCACAAATTTAAGTAACTTACCATTCCAAATTTTCTATAACGCAAGTTACGGTAATAACTCAACAGGTTATAGCTTAAGTGCTACAGGACAAGTTTGCGCATCTGGCTTACAAATTGGTACAATGTACTACCAGTTAAGTTCAACAGCTCTTTCTGCTACATCAGCAGGTACAGTTATACCAGTAACAGTTACTAACCCATTAGTATCGTTTGATGGTGTTAATGCTTACCCAACAGCAAGTCTTACATTTAGCGCATATTGCATTAATACACCATTCCCATCAGATAACCCAGTATATGTTTGCCAAGGTGAGTTTGCTAGAATTCAGCAATACCTAGGTTAATAAATTATTATACAATAAAACACAAAGCCGAGCTTTAACGCTCGGCTTTTTTTATTAAATAAATGTATGGATGAGTATAAGAAGATATATGAAGCTTATAAGCAAGTAAATGAGGCAAGCTTTAGTTACGGGTATGGCAATGAAATGCAGCCTAAAACTCAACTTGCTAAATTTAGAAAAGCTAAACCAAATAATCGTTTAAGTACAGCTCCTACTACTGCATCCTTACCAACTGGTGGTGAGAAGATAGATCAACCAGGAGCCTTAGCTCCAATGGGCGGTATTGGTGAGAATGAAGAGACAGTAGTTATTAAGGGTTTCGGTGAAATGTCTAAAAAGGATTTAAAAAAGCTTCACGGTAAATTAAAAGCAGAAATACAACCAAAATTAGAATTATTACGCACCCTCGCTAAGCATTTGTCATAATGAGAGAACAACCCTATTACTTTGAAATACAAGATATGCTTACGCAGTTTGTTGCTGCGTTTGATAATATTGTCATTAATAGGTATAATGTAAATAAAAAAATAGAAGATAAAATTAGCGTTAGATATCTTTATTCACCTAAACAGAGAGTATTGTATGATATTATTAATCCTGCTCAAAATATAACCTTACCTTGTGTAGCGGTTACTATAGGTGGGATTGAAAGAGATAATACAAGAGTGTTTAATAAGTTAGATGGCTTTTATTACAGTAGTAATAGTAACAGTTCATCTGCTATAATGAGATCCCCAGTACCTATTAACATTGTTGTTAATATGTCCATCATTACAAGATTTCAAAAAGATATGGATCAAATTTTAAGTAATTTTATTCCATATTCTAATCCATATGTTGTTATAAGTTGGAAGATACCAAGTGAGTTTGGTCTACCTACCGAGCAAGAAATAAGAACAGAAGTATTATGGAATGGTAGTATGTCAATGGAGTATCCAGTTGACTTAAACGGTACTACCAAACCAAGAATAACTGCAGACACTTCCTTTACAATTAAAGGTTGGTTATTCAAAGAAAACAATAATTTAGCTGCAGGTAATATATATTACGTTGATAACAATTTTTATCTTAGAGATAATATCACGACATATGAACAAATGTCTCAAGACACATATACATTCCCACCATCTTCTGGGTTAGTAAACAATGTTGAAACAGTTGGTGTATCAGGATCACCTTGGATTACTAATATGTACTACAACGGTGTATTAGTTGACCAAAACATTACCATTACCGGTCCAATGACAGGTACTATTTTATTAGAGGGGTATGGGTTTAAGTTTATGGACGGTTTATTATTATCTTCTAATAATATAACTTTATTCACTAAATTAACTTCAACTAATATAGAAGGCATTTTAAACACTTCAATTTCTGGTCAATTAGTAGAAGAGTATAATGTAATGAGTGATAGTATTTTAACATTTAACTTACCGGTATTAACTCCAAACTTCAGAACACCATATGCAAAGTTAATATTTGTGCCGTTTAACAAAGCTGGGTTTGATACAACAGCGTATACGTATGAGTAATAGTACGTTTTTTACATTTAATACTATAGTTTTTCCAACAGTGCCGGTGCCACCATCCATGTCACCGTCGTTGACTCCTTTTTACACACCATCGTTAACACCCACCACTACACCATCTCAATCATATAAAGTACCGACATTTTTTATATATGGTGGGGAGGCTCCTTCCTCTTCTACAACCCCGTCTGTAACCCCATCACCATCAGTAACACCTTCTTTAACACCGTCATTAACGCCTACAGTATCATTAACACCTACTAACACACCTTCAGTTACACCAACCTTATCACCTACTGTATCAATTACACCTACAGTATCAGTAACCCCTTCATTAACACCATCTAAGACCCCATCATTAACCCCTACAAGCTCTGTATCAGTTACACCTACAGTTTCTTTAACTCCTTCAACTACACCATCTAACACCCCTTCAGTAACCTCATCAGTAACTGCTTCAATAACACCTACAGTTACACAAACACCTTCCACTTCTGTTACACCTTCTTCAACACCATCAGTTACACCTACAGTTACAGCGTCAGTAACCCCATCCATTACCCCTACACCATCTTTAACACCTACTAATAGTATCACTCCTACAGCAAGTGTTGTAGCAACAGCTTCAGTTACACCAACTATAACACCATCTAAAACACCATCAGTAACTGCTTCAATAACACCCACAGCATCTATAACACCTACCGGTAGCATTACACCGACGGTTAGTATAACCCCCACCGCTTCAGTTACACCAACTATAACACCATCTAAAACACCATCAGTAACTGCTTCAATAACACCTACATCATCAGTAACACCAACCGTGTCAGTAACACCAACAAATACAGTAACACCTACAGTTACAGTTACCCCCACTCAGTCGATAACACCTACTACGTCTATAACACCGTCATTAACACCTACAATAACGCCTTCTTCAACGCCTTCAATTACACCTTCATTAACACCAACAGCTTCTTTAACCCCGTCTCCTTCCCCCTCTTATGTACCTGTTATATCATATGATCCTTGGGTAACAGTTGTACAGTTAAGCTCAGTACAGCCTATAGTATATCCAATAATAAATTCTGGTAATACCGCAATTGCGGGTAACGGTGGGGGATTGTTTAGTAATTTAATAATGGACTCTAAAGGTTCATTGTATACAACCCAATTTAATGGTGGGTTAACAGGTGGTCCAACATATATTGCTAAGGTTACCCCAACCAATTTTACTACAGGAGTTACTTTACAAACTGCATGGGCTACACTATCAACTTCTAATATAGATAATAGAGCTTATTTAGCTATTGATACTGCAGATAATATATACGTTTCCTGGCATGGTTATATTGATCCAAACGTTGCTGGTGTAGCTAAAATAGATCCTTTAGGCAATGTTAATACGTATTTTGCCACTATAACTGGTTTATCTGGTTCAAATCCATATTCAATGATGACAATAGATAAGTCTAACACCTTATATATTACAAATCAAAACTATTGGAAACCCGGCACTATATCTAAATTAACATCTGCAGGTTTATTAACAAATGATTACGTTTCTTTAACATCCAACAATCCAATTAATGGTGTCACATGGGGTAGGTTCATGGAGCCATTAGGTATAGTAGTTGACTCACAGCAAAATGTATATACTTTGTCTTTAAGTTGTGCTGACAATTCTCAAAAAGCGGCTGGTACCAATCAAGGAGCTATAATTTCAAAAATTTCTCCAGCAGGGTTATTTACACAAACATTTACAGTTTCTCCCACAGCTATAAATCAATTTGGCCCAACTAGTGCTCCTAATTTTGCACAATTAGTTATAGACTCGTTTGATAATCTTTATTATTCCGGTCAAAGTACAACAATAGGTAAAGTTTTTACTCAAACTGGGGAAGTAGTAGGTTATACAATTTTAAGCGCATTTGCTCCTTTAGGTCAACAATTTAGTACTAAAAACCTAACTATAGATGCATATAATAATTTATATGTTGGTTCGTCAGTAAGTCGTAATCAAGCTATAGCTAAAATTTCCCCGCAAATTAATAATGCTACTAACAGATTTGGTGCAGCTACTTTATTATATGCAGTTTCTGGTACACAATATCCTCCATCATCAGGGTTTGGTAGTAGTGTATCGTCAATGAACAACTACATGTATTTTGATAACAATACAGATTTTTTATATGTACAAGCGCAATCAGGGTTTAATTTTGTAAATAACGGGACTGGTTTTTCTGGCACATCTGGGTCTGTTAATTATTCAACTAATTGGCAAGATATTATTAAATTAAAAGTTGATAATTTACCACCATTACCATCTTTCTCAGTTACCCCAACCCCTTCACTGACACCAACTTCAACACCAACAAATTCAATAACACCCACAAATAGTATTACACCAACAGCGTCTGTTACCCCTTCAGTTACCCCCACACAAACAGTAACACCTACACAGTCTATAACACCTACTCAGTCTATAACACCTACAGCATCTATTACCCCATCATTGACACCTACGCAGACAGTTACACCAACCCAGTCTATAACACCAACAAATTCAATAACACCAACAAATAGTATTACACCTACAGCATCTATTACACCAACAATCACACCATCTAATACTCCAACACAATCTATAACTCCAACCCAGTCAATAACACCCACAACAACACCTTCACCAACACCCACCATTACACCATCAACTATAACAAGTGGTAGTATATTTTTATCAGGTGGTGGTGTAGCATTAAGCTATTTACTGGCACCTAATGTTGGTAATTATAATTTTGGTACAGGAGACTTTACTATAGAGTGGTTTCAATATGCAACTAGTATAGATGATTATAACGTTGATGGTACGTTCAATTATGTATATAATTTAGGAACCTATCCAAACACTACCTTTAACGCTTATTACACTTATGATGGTGGTTATAACGTTTTAACAAATTATAATAATACTAGTTACACTGATACAGTATTTACACCGTTTTTAAACGAGTGGATACATTTTGCTATAACAAGAACAAGTGGGGTTATTAGAGTATTTGAAAATGGTTTACAAAGAAGCGGTGATGTTTCAATGACTGAAAACATTAACGACATTATCAGTCTTTTAACAATCGGTCAAACTTTTAGCCCATCATCAAGTAGTGCCAACTTTACGGGATATATTACTAATTTTAGAATGGTTAGCGGCGTTTCTGTATACCCTTCTAATCCATTTACAGTACCATCTTTACCTTTAACAAATATACCCGGTACTAGTATATTATTACTAGCTAATAGCCCATCAACATATATAACAGATTCTAGTAATTATAATTTATCATTAACGGGTATAAATGCAGCTTGGAGTCCAAACACCCCATTCCCATTTTACCCATTACCATCACCATCTGTTTCACCAACATTAACACCATTCTATACACCATCAGTTACACCTACAACAACCCCTACTAATACATTAACACCCACTGTTACACCTAGTAATACAATAACCCCCACCTCATCAATAACACCCACTGTTACACCTAGTAATACAGTAACCCCCACATCAACTATAACACCTTCTCAAACAGTAACACCAACTCAGTCTATAACACCTACAGCATCTATTACACCAACTGTAACATCTACAGCTAGTGTAACTCCTTCTATAACTCCTACATCAAGTGTAACTCCTACCATTACACCTACAGCAAGTGTTACGTCCAGTATTACACCCACAGCGTCTTTAACCCCTTCAGTGACACCAACCCCTACAGTTACACCATCAACATCAATTTTACCACCGCCTACATCTGTTAACTATTTATTAGTGGCTGGTGGTGGTGGTGGTGGGTTTGATATAGGCGGTGGTGGTGGAGCTGGTGGTGTATTAGTAGGTACTCAATCTATTGGTACAGGTATACTTTATAATATAATAATAGGTAGCGGGGGGAGTGGTGGTAGTACTAGCACTTACCATGACAACGGGTTAAATGGTGAAAATTCTATAATGTTTGGTTTAACGGCTATTGGTGGTGGTGGTGGTGGTTCTAGAGGAGGAGATGGAGTAGGTTTAAGTGGTGGCTCGGGAGGAGGTGGTGGTGGTAATGAAACATATTTTGGTTATGGTGGTATAGGTACATTAGGTCAAGGATTTAGTGGTGGTAATAGTAATGGAATTGGTTTAGGAAGTTACTCTGCAGGTGGTGGTGGTGGTGGTGCTGGACAAATAGGTTTTGATGCACTTTATGACGTTACCATACCATTTGCTTCAGGTGGTAATGGTGGTAATGGTATTTTAACTACAATTACAGGTATAAGCGCTTATTACGGTGGTGGTGGTGGTGGTGCTGTAGATGATTTCCCTTCTAAAGGTTTACCAGGTTTGGGGGGTTTGGGAGGTGGTGGTAATAGCGGAGTGCATAATACAACTGGTCCTGGGGTATCAGGTGATAGTGGTATACCTAATACAGGAGGTGGTGGTGGTGGTGGGTCTGGTAGTAGTGGAGCTGGTGGTAACGGTGGATCTGGTATAGCTATTTTATCATATCCTAGCAGTTATCAATACGCTATAACAACAGGATCACCTACTATATCATCTGACGGTTTAGGAAATACTTTATATATATTTTTAACTTCCGGTTCAATATATTTCACAGCAACACCGACAATTACACCATCTCCTACAACATCTATAACCCCCACTTTAACCCCTACAAGTAGTATTACACCTACAACAACCCCTACTAATACATTAACACCCACTGTTACACCTAGTAATACAATAACCCCCACCTCATCAATAACACCCACTGTTACACCTAGTAATACAGTAACCCCCACCTCATCAATAACACCCACTGTTACACCTAGTAATACAGTAACCCCCACATCAACTATAACACCTTCTCAAACAGTAACAACTACAAATAGCGTCACACCAACACCTTCTATAACTTCTACACCTTCATTAACCCCCACACAAACAGCAACTGTGACAAGTAGTATTACACCCACTATTACACCTACACAAACTGTTACACCTACACAAACTGTAACACCTACACAAACAATAACACCAACTATTACCCCCACATCTTCAATAACCTCATCTATAACACCAACAGTAACAAAAACACCATCGGTAACACCATCACCTTCCTACGTGACAGCACTTTCTTACGACCCTTGGGTAACAGTTGTGCAGTTGAGTGGTGCTTATTCTTTACAACAAAATATTGCACTAGGTATTAATAGTACTATTGGTGGTGGTTTTGGAGGTAATATAGTAAAAGATTCTGCAGGCTCATTATACACCGCGACATTTAATAACGGTTTAACTGCTAACCCAACATACATAAGTAAAATAACTCCTACAGATTTTACAACTGGGTATATTTCTAATACAGCTTGGGCAATGTTATCATCTAATAATGTAACATACCCACCATATTCTGTTATTGATACAGCAGATAATATATACACGGCATGGCATGCTTATACAGATGCTTATTACGGTACAGGTCCTATCTATATTTCCAAAACAACTCCTGACGGTACTAGTACAATTTTAACAACTATCACTGCTAACTTAAGTGGTTCATATCCGTTTACAACGCAAATGATACTTGATAAGAGTAATAACTTATATGTAGCTAATGGTAATTATTGGTTGCCAGGTTCTATTACTAAAATAACTTCTGCTGGATTGATAACAAATACATGGAGTTTTTCATCGTTAGGTACCGGTACTGGCCAAGGTGGTATATATCAAACACCGGTTTCGTTAGTTCAAGATTCAAGTGGTAATACATTAATTTTATCTCCTAGTTCTGTGTATGATGGTGGTCCATGGATATCCCAAATCACACCAAGCGGTAATTTAACTCAGAAATGGATAAATACTTTATTATTTCAATTTGCTAATGGTGGTAATGGATCAACGGTTCAGGATGTTAACTTAGTAATAGACTCTTTTGATAACTTATATTACGGGGTTGGTGGTGCACAATTAATGCAAGTAACAAATAATGGGTTAACCGGGAGAGCATATACATATGCAAATGGATTTTCAGCATATCCAGTGGCTGGTCAAACCCCATTTTCACATTGGTTAACAATAGATGCTTATAATAATATTTACGTAGCAAGTAACGCAAGTAGAAATGCTTCTATATTTAAAGTTTCTCCACTAAGTGCAAGTTCAGGTAATCATTGGGGTAATGTAACAAACATATATGGAATGTCTGGTTCATCTACTTCAATTTACGGGTTTGGTTCTAGCCCTTGTACATACCCTACAAATATGTTATTTGATAATAACACAGACTTTTTATACATTGCAGCTTTATCCGGATTAAATGGTCCTGTTGGAGCTGGTACAACCACAGGTTATCAAAGTATAGTGAAATTAAAAGTAGATAACTTACCACCATTACCATCTTTCTCAGTAACACCTACCCAAACGGTTACACCGTCAATAACACCTACAACTACACCTTCACCAACTCCTACTATAACAGTAACTCCAACTAATTCAATTACACCCACAAACAGTATAACACCAACAGTAAGTATTACACCTACAGGGACACCTACACAATCTGTAACTCCTACTAATAGTATAACCCCTACCAATACGGTTACTCCAACAAATAGCATTACACCATCATTAACTCCTTCTCAATCAATTACACCTACTAATAGCGTAACACCTTCAGTAACACCTACTTCTTCTTTAACTCCAACACCTTCTCTCACACCAACTGCTTCACTAACGCCTACTGTTACACCAACACAATCTGTTACACCTACTCAATCAATTACCCCCACATCTTCAATAACCCCGACACCATCTTTAACACCCACATCTTCTTTAACCCCTTCTCAAACACCTACAAGATCTATTACACCTACACCATCTTTAACACCAACATCTTCTCTAACACCATCTTTGACACCAACATCTTCTCTAACCCCATCTTTAACCCCATCTTTAACCCCATCTTTAACACCATCTTTAACACCTACAAGGACACAAACTCCAACACCTACCCCTTCACAAAGTGGTGTATTTACAGTTACAGCGTACGTCTATGCTGTAGGCGGTGGTGGTGGGTCTAGTGGTGGTGTTCCCGCTCAATGGTATGGTGGTGGTGGTGCAGGTGGCGTTGTAAGATCTACAACAACTACTCTCACTAAAGGGGTATCATACCCTATTTCAGTAGGTGGTGGGGGTACTGGTGTACCTCAAGGTACAGGTGGTTCTGGGTCTGCATCAACTTTTAATACATCTACAGTAAATGCTACCGGTGGCAACGGTAATAACCACAATTCAAGTTCTGGTGCAAGCAATGCAGATTATAGCGGCGGTGGTGGTTATTCTTGCGGTAGTCCAATTTACTCATGTCAAGCAGGTGGTGGTGCAGGCGCGGGCGGTAACGGTTATGCCCCTAACGGTTCTGCTTCAGGTGGTCAAGGTGGTAATGGGTTAAATATATCCATATTAAGTTCATACTTTGGTGGTGGTGGAGCAGGTGGTCCTTCAGGTACTGGTGGCACAGGTGGTGGTGGTAACGGTCAATATGTAGGTAGTAGTAATGGTGGTACTAATACAGGTGGTGGTGGAGGTGGTGCAAATCAATATAACGCGTATTCAGGTGGTAGCGGTATGGTAGTAGTTTATTCTACTGCGGCTGCAGCTTCTACAACCGGTACTATAAGTTATACTACTAGTGGCCCGTATTATGTCTATCAATTTTTATCGTCAGGTTCAATAACATACTAACATAGAATTACTCTGTTCTATTATTAAATAATACAAATGGCCGAAGATAAAGGAGTTAATCAAACAGGGTTCTTTAAGAACATTACCAATAAGCTTCCATATCAAGCTTTAGATCTTAACGCAGTTATAGGTCAATTAAACCCAAAATATGAGGTATTCCAAGATACCGGTTCAAGAAGAACAGAAGCTCTAGCTAGACAATCAGTATTTTACGATAACGATTATAACAATACACCTTCGGGCCAGATTGCTAAAGGTGGTATCTATAATGATTTAGTATATGCTAACATTCAAGTAGATAAGGGTCCGAGAATTCTAGATTATAGAATTATGGCTGCCTTTGCTGAAGTCAGTGATTGCTTAGATGAAATATGTGATGAATGTATTAATAAAAATGAGCATGGTGATATTGCTAAGCTTTATTTCCGTAACATTGATTTAGAAGAAACTGATAGACATAAACTCGATAATGAATTTAAAAAGTATATTCAAAACTTTGAACTAGAAAAGAAAGGTTGGGAATATTTTAGACAGCTTTTAATTGAAGGTGAAATATATTTTGAACATATTATACACAAATCTTATCCAGAAGAAGGTATATTAGGTGCTGTTCAATTACCAACTGAGTTAATTGATCCTATTTTTGATAACATTCAGAACATGATTATCAAAGGTTACATTTTACGTAAACCTATATTTGATCCAAACAAGCCAAATAAGATTGAACGGTATGAGTTCATTCCAATGGATAAGAATCAAATAACGTATATCAATTCAGGTATATGGAATCAAGATAAGACTTTCAGATTACCATTCATTGAGAATGCAAGAAGAGCATATAGACAGTTATCATTAATTGAAGATTCAATTGTTATATACCGTTTAGTAAGAGCTCCAGAACGTTTAATCTTTAATGTTGACGTTGGTAATATGTCACCTCCAAAAGCTGAAGCTTACTTACGTAAGTTGATTCAAGAGTATTGGAGTAAGAAAACCTTTGACGTTAATCAGCAATCTAACCCAGTTCAGAAGTTCAATCCACAATCAATGTTGGATAGTTTTTGGTTTGCTAAGAGACAAGGTTCAGAAGGAACTACAGTATCTCAATTAGAGGGTGGTGCTAATTTAGGTGAGTTGACTGACTTAATGTACTTTGTAAACAAGTTATACAAAGCATTAAAGGTACCAACTAATAGATTAAACACAGAAACAGTGTTTAAAGATGGTAATGAAATATTGAGAGAGGAACTTAAGTTTGCTCGCTTCATTATTCGTTTACAGCAAAACTTTGCAAGCGGTTTAAAGAATGGTTTTATTACTCACCTTAAATTAAAAGGTTTGTTAGAAAAGTTTGATATTAAAGAACAAAACTTACATATTGAATTTAACGTACCAACTAACTTCTATGAGTTAAGAGAAAATCAAAAGATGGAACTCAAGGTAACAAACTTTAATAACTTAGCAAGTAATCAATCAATATCTCAAACATATGCTCAAAAGAAACTATTAGGTTGGAACGATATTGATGTTAAAGCTAATAGAGAGTACTTACGTAAGGATAAGGAACTAGAATGGGAATTAAATCAGATTTTAGCAGGTGGTCCTAACTGGAGAGATCAAATGACAGCAGGTGGTGCACCAGGTGCAGCTCCAGCAGAAGCAGGAGCAGGAGCTACTCCATCAGGTGGTTCAGCAACTCCTCCAGCATTTGGAGCACCAGCAGCAGGAGCAGAAGCAGCACCGCCAGCCGGTGGAGAAGCAGCACCAGCAGGGGGAGCTGAAGCAGCTCCAGCACCAGCAACTTAAATATTATAAGCCATGGCAATACCAAATCGTTGCGCAATAACCCCAATCTCAGCATTTCAGAGTTCTAACTTATCAAGTAAAATGACCTCGTTCAATGCTGTAGGGCAAAGAATATTAAGGTCATTAGGTTTTCCTACAGTTAACGTTGAGTTACATGTAGATCAGTTAAATGATAATATTAGTATTGCTTGTGAAATGTTTACTAAGTTTGCAGGCTATACTAGAGAGTATCTAATCTTTAATAG
>Ga0316224_1002015_pt1 | contig 19865 bp, 18 predicted proteins | sample TBH18013metaG_FD_206254 | JGI IMG/M metagenome (GOLD analysis project Ga0316224, IMG submission 206254) | Freshwater microbial communities from Trout Bog Lake, Wisconsin, USA - TBH18013 | ecosystem: Environmental > Aquatic > Freshwater > Lake > Hypolimnion/Profundal zone | place: USA: Wisconsin... | reverse complement strand
AAAAGGACTGTGAGTTTTTTCATTGAAGACTCTATTGAGTTTAGATAGGTAGATTTGGCTACTTTTGAAAGCGCTCTCAAATCAGCAACGACTTCACCAATTCAACACAGTGCAGCTCGACTAAAACTATCGTTCTGCCTTAAATCATGCGGCATTTTAAATGTATGGAATACGCCTTCAGGTTGTTTGATTTTTGATTGAGGCGGATAGAGCAAATCGCGATTGAGATACCCGTAGCCTGGACTTAGGTGAAATCACTTATTATTATCTAAAATACTACTTTTATAGTATTGAGCAGTAATAAAACAACTTCACATCATATTTAAAGGATACGCAATGTCGCTTAAAGGAAAAGTTGCTCTTGTTACAGGTGCTGCCAGTGGTATAGGACGTGAATGCTGGCGGGCAAGCCATGGCCGTTGCTATGGATGTCGTGGATCAAGACCAGGTGAACGCCGGTATTGATGCTTGCGTGAAAGCCTTTGGCGGCATTGATATTCTGGTATCAAACGCTGGCATTCAAACTCTCTTTACCCAATTGAAAAATTCCCTTTTGCTGAATGGAAAAAACTGCTCTCTATTCACCTTGACGGCGCCTTCCTGACCACACAGGCTGCCATCAAGCACATGTATGCGTCAGGTAAAGGAGGAAAGATCATTTATATGGGCTCGGCTCACTCTCACGTGGGTTCGCCTCTTAAAGCGGCTTACACGACAGCTAAACATGGTCTGCTGGGTCTGGCTCGTGTCGTTGCAAAAGAAGGCGGTCCGCACGGTGTCAGTGCTAACGTCGTATGCCCAGGTTATGTTCGTACGCCACTCGTAGATAAGCAGATTCCTGAACAAGCGGCAGCACTTCATATTACAGAAGAAGAAGTCATCAAGAACGTGATGCTCAGCGACACGGTCGATCGTATTTTCACAACAGTCCAAGATATTGCCGACACAGTCGTCTTCCTGGCGAGCACTGAGACCAATGCCATCACAGGTCAATCGATCGTAGTGAGCCATGGTTGGTTCATGCAGTAATATTTATTCACTTGGCTTATAAGGGCTAGGATTCTGTCCTCGCTTTTATATGGCCGATCGCGATGGGCTCCAAATGACCCGTTGATGAATCGAATCTATTAAACGAGGGTATTTAATATGTCTAAAAACGTGGCGCAAGTAGTTATTGAAGTTCTGGAGTCTGCAGGCGTAAAAAACATCTATGGTGTTGTCGGGGATACGCTGAATTATGTGACCGATGCCATCTCCAAGAGCACAATCGACTGGGTGCATACGCGCCACGAAGAAGTTGGTGCCTTTGCTGCAGGGGCAGAATCGTATGTCAGCGGAACATTGGCTGGCTGTGCGGGTTCGTGTGGGCCCGGCAGCCTTCATTTAATCAATGGCGTATATGAGGCGCACCGCAATCGCATCCCGTTAATTGTGATTGCGAGCCAAATGGAGACTTCAACATTAGGCACGGACATGCCACAAGAAGTCGACTTCAAAAAAGTCTTTCTGACAGTTCCGTATTTTGCGAACAAATCAACAATGCTGAGCAGGCGCGTCATTTGACAGTGTTAGCGTGTCAGGCCGCGATCAGCAAACAGGGACCTGCAGTTCTGATCATTCCTGTCGATATCAGCAAAACAGAAATCAAAGATGCAGTGCCTTACTCAGTACACTTCCCTAAACCTGTTCGTCGCCCGAATGATGTGGAGCTCAAGCAAGCCGCAGAAATTATTGCGTAGGGTAAGAAAGTAGGCATTTATGCCGGTATGGGATCAGAAGGCGCTCATGATTTATTAATCTCGCTGGCTAAAAAACTGAATGCACCGATCGCCCATACATCGCGTGCTAAGGATTTTGTGGAGTACGACAATCCTTATAACGTTGGCATGACGGGCTTGCTGGGTGTTCATTCGGGTTTTCACATGATGAACAGCTGCGACACGCTCATTCTGCTCGGTGCAGATTTTGCCTGGGGGCAGTTTTATCCACAGCATGCAAAAATCATTCAAATTGATCGCGATGCCTCTCGCTTAGGCAGACGTCATCCAATTGATCTAGGGTTAGAGGGTGATGTGATACCCAGCCTTGAGGCGCTTTTACCCCTCCTGCAAGAAAAGTCAGATGATGCCTTTCTTAAGGAGTGCTTGAAGGTGCGTGAAGACACCGTTAAGGATTTGGCTGCTAAGGAAAAACCTGGCGAGGCTGGATCCATTCATCCGGAATATCTGACAAAGCTTATTGATAAATATGCGTCAGATGATGCCATCCTGACGGGGGATAGCGGTTCAGCTATGGTTTGGGTACTCCGTCATTTCAAATCAAACGGAAAACGCAGGACGATGCTCAGTCTGCGTCATGGAACGATGGCGAATGCCATGCCCATGGCTCTAGGACTCAAAAAAGCCTTCCCGAATCGTCAGGTCATTAGTCTTTCGGGTGATGGTGGTTTGGCAATGCTGATGGGTGATTTGCTCACGATTCGTCAAGAAAACCTGCCTATTAAAATCGTTGTATTGCATAACAGCTCATTGAATTTTGTTGAGTTGGAAATGAAGACAGAAGGCCTGCTCAACAATTACACGGATCTCAAGAACCCGAGTTTTGCAGCGATTGCTAACGCAATAGGCATTAAAGGCGTCGAAGTCAAAAATCCAGAAGATCTGGAACAAACCATCAAGGAGTTTCTGGCAGATCCAGAACCAGGATTGCTTGATGTGTACACCAACCGATATGAATTGGTGATGCCGCCAACGGTGACCGTACAAAACGTCACCGGGATGGCAACGTATATGGCCAAAGCGGTTTTAGGTGGACGTTTCAAGGAAGCTGAAACACTGATGAAAAATGCCGTCGAGACGATTCTGACCTAAACATCGTCCTTGAAGACTAAAGTGCTTAACTTAAAGAGAGAGGCATGATTAAAAATTAAAGGCGTTATAAAAAGTAAAAAGCCAACCTCGGTATGTGAGGTTGGCTTTTTACTTTTTTACTTTTTACTTTTTACTTTTTGCCTGATGATTTGTTCGCGTTATGAATACGCAGGCTTATAGGCCATGGCTCGGATGTGTGCTTCGATGTCTGCTGGCCGTGGAACACGCGCTAATCCTTGATCAAAGATATAGGCCGCAATTTTTGCTGCAGTATGCAGCGACGCATCAAGGATCTGGGACTGGGGCGGATAGATCAAACCGCTGTTGAGCGATTCCTGGCCAACCTGTTCAGCGACGGCTTTTGCAGCCACAATAAACATGGCCTCTGTGACGCGTGTGGACTCAGTTGCCAGCACAGCCATGCCCATGGCCGGGAAGATGTAGACGTTGTTGCCTTGCCCAGGAATAAATTTCTGGCCGTTGACTTCGACAGGTGGGTAAGGGCTGCCGCTTGCAAAAATCGCTTTGCCATTCGACCATTTGTAGGCTTCTTCGGCAGTGCATTCCGAACGTGAAGTTGGGTTGGAATAGGGGAAGATGATCGGTCGTTCGTTGACACGCGACATGGCTTCGATGACTTGCTGGTTAAACAGCTTTGGCACCGTGCTCACGCCAATGATGGCGGTCGGCTTGATCGATTCGATTGCCTCCACAAAGCTTTTAGTTGGAGTGTGCGCCTGGACAAAAGGTTTTTGAAAACCGGCGATATCCGTGCGTGACGATTCCAGCAGTCCGTTTACATCAAACAGGTAACAGCGGGCTCTGGCTTGTTCAATAGTCAGTCCTTCGAGTACCATCGCTTCGCTGATGAGTTCGGCGATACCTGTTCCTGCAGATCCAGCACCCATGAACAGAAAACGCTGTTCGATGAGTTTTTGACCAGAGATGCGCAGCGAACCATAGACCCCTGCCAGTGCAACCGCAGCAGTGCCTTGAATGTCGTCGTTATAGGTACAGATCTTGTCTTTGTAACGTGCAAGAATCGGCACAGCATTAATGTTGGCGAAATCTTCCCATTGGAGGCATGATTTTGGGTAGAGCGCCTGGATAGCCTGCACGAATTCTTCGATAAAGGCATCGTACTCAGCACCACGCACGCGATGCTGACGCAGACCCAGATAAAGCGGGTCTTCAAGGTATTGTTCGTTGTTGGTACCGACATCCAGTGTGATTGGCAGCGTAAGCTCGGGTGGCACACCAGCTACCGCGGTATAGAGTGAAAGCTTGCCGACTGGGATCCCCATGCCGTTCACGCCTAGATCACCGAGTCCTAGAATACGCTCTCCATCAGTGACAACAATGAAGCGAATATCTTTTTGAGGCCAATGCTGCAGCAGTTCTTTCAGTCGTCCCTTGGCGGTGATCGGCAGATAAATACCGCGGGGAGCACGATAGAAATGATCGAATTTTTGACAGGCTTCACCTACTGTCGGTGTGTAAACCAGTGGCATGAATGTTGCCGGGTCTGACATCACGACTGCAAAGAAAAGCGTTTGGTTACGGGCTTGGAGGTCGGAGAGCAGCAGATATTTCTGCATGTCGGAATCTAAGGCACTGAGCTGAAGATGAACGCGGGCAACCTGAGTCTCTAGAGTATCGACAGCAGGCGGGAGCAATCCTTCAATGCCACTTGCTGCGCGCTGCTCGGCAGTAAATGCTGAACCGCGATTGTGTAGCGGGTCATGGAACAGGGCAAAACCATTTTCTTGAGCAGACATGCAGCTTCCTTTTTATTCGGCTGTGTTGATATATGAGCGGACTAATTTTAATAGGTCCGCTGTACGAGAAAAATCATCATCACAAATATAGCCTAAATGCGCAGCTTGGCCACTTTTGGATACTATGCTGGAGTGTGTCTCATTAGATGATCAGGTCGCCATGGGTGAAAACAAAACAACCTATTACTTTTTTAGCTTTGGCTGCGGTATGGTGGATGCCATATGCTTTGCAAAGCTTGGAGGTGTTTTTATAAGCCTAATGACAGGCAACATGATTCTTCTGGGGTTGGGAATTGGCCAACGACATCCGGTAGAAACATATTATCCATTTCTGATCCCGCTATTTTTTTATGGATTGGGTACTTATGTGGGAGGCTGGATTACGGCGAATTTTCCAGGAATCAAGAGTCGTAAGCTCGCCTTTTGTCTAGTCTGGCTGTTGTTGTTTATTTCCGCGTTGATGAGTGCGAGAATTGAGTTTCCTGCCCATGGGGTGTCATTGTTTTTACTGCTTGTGACGCTGGGCCTGTCTGCTGGTCTACAAACTGCACTTTTACAAAAGTCAGGCCTTAAGAATTTTGCTTCAAACGTGATGACCTCAACGTTTACCTCGATGCTGGTTGATTTCCCTGGGAAATCAGCACAACCGAAGGCACTTCTTAGTGGCAGATTCCTGTCCATTCTATTTTTTCTACTTGGCACAATTTCAGGTGCTGTGGCTGTTGACCTGGGCGTGACTATGGCATTGTTCCTGTCTATGGTTCCGCTTACTATCGCAGTATGCGGCGTGATGACTGAATCAGAGCAATCTGAATGATGCCGGCAACTTTTTAGCGTCTTGAGCAAAATCAGTCAATTCGTAGCTGAGCCTGTTTATTTTAAAGTTGTCTCATTGCGATATTTCAGAGTTGTTTCATGGTGATCTTTTAAAGTTGTGTCATAGTTGTTCAAACGTAAACTAATACCTAAATTTTTTCGTAAAGAGGCACTGAATGGTCCAGCCCAATAATCTCAAAAACTGCTCCAATGCAATCGTAAAAATTCTCGAGAATCATGGCGTCACGCATGTTTTTGGGGTGCCTGGCGCAAAGATTGATAGTCTCTTTATCGCGCTTAAGCACTCAAAGATTCAGTTAGTACTCTGCCGTCACGAGCAGAACGCCGCCTTCATGGCAGCAGCATTCGGCCGTGTGACGGGTAAGATTGGCGTCTGTGTCGCGACCTCTGGCCCAGGCGTGACCAACTTGGTGACGGGGTTGGCGACAGCCACGAGTGAGGGGGATGCTGTGCTCGCCATTGGCGGCGAGGTGCCTGTTGATGAGCGTCTGAAAAAGACCCATCAATCGCTCGACGCGACCACGCTGATGAAGCCTGCCACAAAGTTTTCGGCCGAAGTTCTGAGCCCAGAGCAGCTCGGTGAGGTCTTTGGTAATGCCATTCGTGTGGCTGAAAGTGGTCGGCCCGGGGCTGTATTTATCTCATTACCTAAAGATGTTGGCCTGGCGGATTACCCGGGAGATTCTAACGCCCCTTGGGGTCAGGCTGTAGGCTTGGGAGCCGGCGCGCAGTCGTCAGTATTGCAAGCCGCCGCTGTGTTGAATTCCTGTAAACGACCCATTGTTGTGCTTGGCATGCAGTCCTCGTCCTCAGACACTGCGGATGCGTTAGTGCGTTTCCTGAAAAAGACAGGAATTCCCTATATTTCAACATTCCAGGCAGCAGGAGCCTGGGTCCAGAGCAAGGGCGGTTCAACCTACGCGGGTCGTATTGGACTGTTTCGCAATCAGCCCGCCGATAAAATTCTTGATCAGGCTGATGCTGTTCTGACGATTGGGTTTGACCCAATTGAATATGATCCATCTATCTGGAATACAGGAAAAATCCGCCCTGTGTTGTGTGTGGATACGATCCCGGCAGACCAAGACAATGCCTTCTTACCCACTGCAGAGCTCATTGGTGACATTGGCGCATCGCTTGATGTGCTCGCAGAACAAGTCAAGGTAACAATTGATCCTTGCTATCTGGATGCCGCAAAAAGCGCATGCGCAGAAGTGCAATCCACCATAGCCGAAGGCGATAAGATGAACGCCTTTCCAGTCCAGCCACTTCGACTCATTCGCGAGCTCCAAAAGCAAATGACGCCGGATACGCATGTCGCGCTTGATGTCGGGTCCAACTACATCTGGACAAATCGTTATTGTGCCGCCGATCATGCGCGTCAGGTATTGGTCAGTAACGGCCAGCAGACGCTGGGTGTTGCACTGCCCTGGGCCATTGCATTGAGCCTGCTCTATCCTGGCCAGCGTGTGCTTTCCAGTTCAGGTGACGGTGGCTTTTTGTTTACCGCAACGGAATTAGAAACAGCTGTCCGGATGGGTGCGAAGTTTGTTCATGTGATTTGGGATAGCCATTCCTACGACATGGTTTCGTTCCAGGAGGTTGCGCATTACGGAGAAAGTGCCGGCGTGCAGCTTGGCAACTACGATCCTGTCACATTTGCTGAATCGTTTGGTTGTAAAGGTTATCGAATTACATCACCGGATCAATTGTCTGGCGTCTTTGTAGAAGCTTTCAAATCTGACGTGCCGGTGATTATTCATGTCCCGGTTGATTACAGTTTGAATGAACGTTTGATGCAAGATGTGCATCAAAGCTACCTCAATTGAATGCCATGGCGAGCTCAAACATACCGGGTAGCTGCCCCATTAGCGTGAATCTCTCTCAATCTATTACCCAAGCGCTTCGAAAACGTTGTGAGGAGTCTGGCGAGACAATGGATCACGTGATCCAGGATGCGTTGGCCAAAGCGTTGAGCGTTGAGCACCATACGCTTTATCAGGTCTCAACCTCTGCAGCACTGGTTCAGGGGGTATATCAGGGGTGCGTGTCCGTCGGTGACATCAAGGCCCACGGGGACTTTGGGCTGGGCACGTTTGATGCACTCGATGGTGAGGGCCTGATGCTTGAGGGCCATGTCTATCAGGCGCTTGGTAATGGCTCGGTCATTGAACCCGCCGATATTGCCAAGGCTCCGTTCTGGGTCAGTACTGAGTTTGAAGCAGATCGAACCGCGACGATTGATCAGGTCAACAGTTGGGAGGATCTCTGCGCGAAGATTGACCAATATCGTCAGTCGCAAAATCTTTTTGCAGCGATTCGCATCGATGGTGTTTTTGAAGAAATACATTATCGCGTAGCCTGTAAGTCTGCGCCAGGCACTGATCTGGTGACTGCTACGAGTCATCAGGCTGAATTTAGATTCAATAATATTGCAGGTACTCTGTTGGGATTTTGGTCGCCGAGCTATGCCAAAACTCTAAACATTCCTGGCTATCACCTGCACTTGCTTTCGGCAGATCATCAGCATGGTGGTCATGTGCTTGGAATTAAAGCGTCTAACTTAACGCTTCGGGTGATGGATGCTAATAATCTCGTATTGGCCTTGCCAGAGTCACCACAATTTCTCGCAGCTGATCTGACCGCTGATCCAACCGCTGCGCTCAGTCAGGCTGAGGGTGCAAAAATTAAATAGCATGCCTAATGCCTGTGCTGGCATGCAATTAGCGGCGCATGACCACCTTGCCTTAGAACGGCGAGGTTCTATGGAGGAAGGGATGAATCACAACGCCATTCAGTTTGGATTATTATTAAAGGAGTCTTTTTTTGGACTCGGAGTGATGGCGATCGTAGCGGTCTTCAATATCTATGCTTTTAACGAAATTGCGATGGCTTACCGTCGCCCCATGAAAGGACGCACGTTCAAGGGGCGGTATTATGAAATGTTCCGGTTTGTTGCATACACAATGCTTCTGGGGCTTGCTCTGCTGATGTCCCTGGCTTTTTGGGTCCTTGCATTAACCTTTTTTGATTTTGTAGACGATTGGGTAATCGCACTGCTTTTTTCAGCGAGTTTTTTTACTACCGTCGGCAATTACACGGTGGACCTTCCAGTAGGATGGCGTCTCATTCCATCGATCATTGCATTTTCCGGCCTCTTTTCATTTGCCTGGGCGACCGGTTCCTCAATCAGCATGGCGCGCAGTCTGTCTGATTATCTGGAAAAATTCAAACAGATCTGAGTCATGCGAGTTCGCTAATTACTCCCTCATCAAGGATCTGGGAGTAGAGGGTACGGCAATCATGAGTGTTGATCTTATACTTTTGACTAACCATGAAAGCCTTTTACACAGACCATTTTGTTTTACCCTTGCCATCGGGCCATCGCTTTCCGATGGACAAGTATGCACGCCTGCGCAATGCAGTCGACCAATTCCCTGAAATACAGTTATTAGAGCCAAGCGCTGCGACAGATACTCAACTCCTGTATGCACATTCACCCGCTTATGTTCAGGCTGTGATGTATGGAACCCTGACAGCACAAGAACAAAAAGAGATTGGATTTCCCTGGAGTACGCCGATGGTTGAGCGGTCACGCCGCTCGGTTGGTGCGACCATTGCGGCGTGCCAGGCTGCGCGTACAGATGGTGTCGCAGTCAATCTGGCTGGCGGCACCCATCATGCTTATCGTGACAAGGGGAGTGGTTTTTGTGTATTCAATGATGCCGTGATCGCAGCACGTGTCTTACAAAAAGAAACTAGTGCTGTCCGTCAGGTCCTGATCATTGACCTCGACGTCCATCAGGGCAATGGCACTGCCTCAATCTTGCAGAATGATGATTCCATATTTACCTTTTCGATGCATGGCGAAAAGAATTTTCCCTTCAGGAAGGAAACCAGCAATTTGGATGTTCCTCTGGCCGATGGGTGTGACGATGCGACGTATCTGAATGCACTGGAACATGCACTCGACAAAATCGATCAATTATTTCAGCCAGATTTCATTATTTATCTGGCAGGTGCTGATCCGCACGAAGGCGACCGACTGGGGCGTATGAATCTGACTCAGGCTGGATTGTTGAGTCGTGATCAAAGGGTGATGGATTACGCTCTTCACCGCAAAATTCCAGTAGCACTGTCTATGGCAGGTGGCTATGGAAAAAATATAGACTTAACGGTGTCAGTCCACCTGCAAACAATTCGCTGCGCACTTGCTATGCAACCAACGCTTCAGGCTGCGCTGTGCTGAGTCATTTACAAATCGAAGTTTGAAACTTCGATTTGTAAAACATAGTCAACTCAGTGAATAAACAACTCAGTCAACAACAAATCAGCCATTCAGTCCAGCCAACCCGCGTTTAAGCCATTTTTGTGAGAGTTTTTCGAGATCGCCGTTTTTCATACCTGCTGTGACGATTTCATTGATCTTATCGAGCAATGCAGTCTCACCTTTTGGTACGCCGATATAAGAGGGGCTCAGGCGGGTCGCCAGTTTGTATTCTGTATTGAGCTGCGGGTTTCTTTCCATCATGCTTTCTGCGACAGGCGCACCCGTTGCAATCAGGTTGGTTTGGCCCGAGACAAATGCTGAAACCGTGGCATTGTTATCTTCAAAACGCTTGATATCTGTTCCCGGGGGGGCCATTTTGGTGACATCAACATCTTCGAAGGCGCCGCGCGTGACACCAATCGATTTGCCCTCTAGATCAGCAAAACTCTTGATCGACAAATTTTTGGGACCATACACAGCACTCAGAAACAGGGCGTAGGGTGAGGAGAAATCAATCACTTTTTCGCGGTCTGGACTTTTGCCCAGTGTGGAGATGATTAAGTCCGCGCGTTTTGTCTGCAGGTAAGGAATACGATTGGGTGAGGTGACGGGTATCAGCTCAGTTTTGACACCGAGTTTTGTCCCAATATATTCAGCCATTTCCACATCCAGGCCCTGAGGTTTCAGATCTGGACCGACAAAACCATAAGGTGGAAAATCTGTTGGGATACCAATTTTGATTACTTTGGCAGCCATGATGTCTGCCAGGGTATTTTGTGCCTGCACGCTAGTGGCCGTGGCAAGGCCTAAGGTCAACATACAGCCAGTGATGATCAGACTGCGTCTGAATTGTGCAAACATGGACTGCTCCTGTTGATAGTGTGGGGTGCTACTGCCTGGCCAATGCCAGCTTAGCTAAGCTAAATCTGGCCGTTCTTATCCCGCTGGAACTTCAGCGGGATACTTTCTGCCCTAAACCTCAAAAATTCCTTCGGGTAGCAAGGCGCTCACGCAGACGTTGGGCAAATCTACCGCATTGCTAATACGCAGATCTACCGCCAGAGAGCAGATGACATAGGCTTGCTCGCGGCTAAAACCACGCTCACCTAAGAGTGAAATCATCTCGAGCAACGCATTGCGAGCCGCAAGAGTGAGATCCTCGCATTCCTGTGTGCCGTCTTCTCGAATGGGCAGTCCCGTCGTTGCGACAAAATTATGGGGAGCAGCCCATTGAGGAGGTAAGAAATACCCCGGGTGCGAAAAACGCGGAAAACGCATATTGCGGCGCTTTGCTTCACCCGACAACACGTTGAATCTCACCACGGCGCTTGCACCCATTTCAATGGCGGTGATGCAGCACTCAGAGTCACCTTGCGCATAGTGCGCGTCGCCAACAGAAAAAAGTGCACCACTCACACCGACGGGGATTTGCAGCTTGGAGCCGCGCGTAAGCTGTTTGATATCGGCATTGCCGCCATTCTCGCGCGGAGGCATTGTGCGTAAGCCCGTGCTGGCGATGGGTTCACGGGTCGGGACTGCATCTAATGCATCAGGTAGCAGCGCGATACCGCCACGACGCACGAGATCGGTCTCGCGATCATTCCATCGTTTCAGCTGTTCGTGGGAGGGAGCCAGACCTGCCGTCCCCATAAAAATTCCTTCAGGAATTTTGACGCCTGGAATTTGAGCGGATCTCGCAAAGCCTTTGTCGACTTCCCAATGTGCAAGGAATTTTGCATCAAAAATTTCACGCAGGAAACCCGCTCCGGGACGAATGACTGTCCAGCCATGTTTCTGGGGAATCAGATCGACGAATTCGATTTCTAGTACATCACCTGGCTCGGCGCCTTTGACAAAGATAGGTCCTGTCAGAGGATGGCCGGCTTTTTTGTCGTTGTTGGCGAGATCTTCAAAGCTCATGCCAGGTTTGACTTGACCGTCCGAGGCATCACGGGTTTCGAGCAGGATGTCCTCGCCCGGTGCCACTTCAGCTATAGGTTCTATATCAGGATGCCAGCGGTTATGGCCAGTACCGGGGTCGTCACGCAGACGACGATTACGATCGATCAGGATGGATTTCATAGAAATAAGTTAACCGACTGCCACCCTTTTTGCATCATATTTTTTCGGTAATTTGCCTGCTTATAAATTTTATTTGCTATCCCGACATGACCGACCTAGAATCAGTTGGCGTTTATTAAGCGTGCTTGGCTTGTTTTAGTTGCATCTGCAGTATTTGAAAAAAACTCAATATAAAAATAAGTTGGAGACAAATAATGCTGCATGTATTACGACGGAACATACAAAAAAGGTATTTTCAGCAGTGGACGTTGGGGCTGCTTAGCTTGTTCACTTTGAGCGTATCCATCATTCCTGGCATCTCCCGGGCAGATGATTATCCCGATCACGCAGTCAAATGGCTCGTGCCTTATGGGCCTGGTGGTGGCACTGATATCGTGGCGCGAATCGTGACCCAAAACATGTCGCTCAATCTGAAACAACCGTTTGTAGTTGAAAATCGGGGAGGGGGGAATACAGTCATCGCGACGCTTGCGTTAAGCAAAGCCAAGCCTGATGGATACACTGCGATGCAAACTGCTGATCAACTCGCAGCAAACACTTCCCTGTACACAGAGTTGGCCTATACCGCGAATCAAGATTTTGAATTTGTGAGCTCTCTGGTTAAAACTCCATTGGTGATGCTGGTTCGAAAAGATTTGCCAGTCAACAATATGAAAGAGCTGATCACCTACATAAATAAAAATGACAAAAAAGTGACCTTTGGAAGTTGGGGGGTTGCAAGTATGAATCACCTGACAATGGAGGCATTAGCAGGTCGAATCAATGCGAATCCCCTCCATGTTCCTTATCAGGGCGCAGCGCTCGCGATCAATGGGCTACTGGGTGGTTTTGTTGATATTCTGTTTACGGATCTTGGATCAGCTTTGCCACAAGTCGAAGCAGGTAAGGTCAAACCCATCGCTGTTTCAACGGCGACCAGGATCTCACAATTACCAGACCTCCCAACTATTGCGGAGTCGGGCTTTCCTGATTTTGATCTATACAGCTATCAGGGGGTGGTACTTCCGAAAGGTACTCCAGCTGACATCGTCAACAAATTGGCCGCAGCAATCAAGGTTGCACTAGACAATCCAACGATTGCAAACGATCTGATTTCGAGAGGTTTTATTCCTAGCCCAAGTACTCCAGCACAATTTAAAGCCCAGTTTATTAAAAGTGAAAAAGATTTGGGAGACATTATCAAAAGTAGAAATATCTCACTCGAAAAATAATCTGTCGCCAATAAAAATCTGTCGCTAATAAAAATATCCCGATATTTATGTATGAATGGAGTTGATAATGGATAACGCATACGCTGCACTCAGACCACAAGTACCAGAGGGGTGGGTCGACCCTCAAAAATTACCTGATCACTTAAAGTCCACATTTGTTGATCCCTCAAAGATGGAGTGGGAGCCATCAAAATTCCCGGGTATTTCCTCCAAAATTCTGTATTCAGACCCCGCCACGGGTATGTCGAGTATTTTGTTCAAGATGGAGCCTGGTGCCATTGTTCCGCTTCACGAACATTCGGCTCTTGAACAAACTTATATTCTTGAAGGTAGTCTGATGGATCTCGATGGCACCGCTTCAGCCGGCCAATTTGTATGGCGTCCAGGTGGCAATGTTCATCAGGCGTATTCACCCAATGGTGCTGTTTTATTGGGTGTGTTTATAAAGCCTAATATTTTTGCGAGTGGCACGGCGTTCTATACAAAGTAATCTACGTCTAGAAAAAACATACCTGGCGATTCAATGCATTCGATACCGACGTCTGTTTGAGTCGGTATTTTTTATGTTTGTCTTAACTGTAATTCAGTATTCAGAAATTCTCTGTCGCGCAGCTCATCTTGCCTGATTTGATCGCTCGCAAAAATGAATCGTAGTCGGCTGAGTTTTGTTCACTGTATGCAATCGAGAATTTAACGAGGGCATCGTCCAGCGCTTCACCTTTGCCACAATAGCCTGCCAGGATCGCGGGGTCTCCTGAGCGAGCATGCGCATTCGCTAATGCCCATCCAAAGAGTTTGGCAAAGTCAGGGAACTCCTTCACATCAATGCCACCCTGACCAACCGATATTCCACCCTTCATATCCCGTAATTGGCGCATATAAAATCCACCACGACCTGCGCGACCGTAGCCCAGAAATAGATCTGGAGCACCCTGGATTAAGCGCTGCCCATGGATCACCCGCTCTCCATCTGACGTAAATTTGCTGTCCGGAAAGTAAGGCGCCAGAACCGATTGTTGAGCCTCTTTAATTTGCAGGAATAAGGGGTCAGTTTCATCTTGGCCTTCTAAATACAATACCCAGCATGATGTACCGACGCTCCCGACACCTACTACCTTACGGACCCAATCGATGAGTCTGTACCGCATGAACAAGTTTTTGCGATCTGAGGATAAAGACTCAGCGTAAGAATCTAATGCGGTTTCCAGCAGATCGGTAATGAGTTCTCCACGAATTGAAGTCTGGACATGTTCAGTCAACGGGGGCGCATCGATCAAGCGGCTACCTAATGGTGTCTGTTCTGTCAGTTTGCCGATTACACCGTAATTCGTATTTTTTCGTGCTTTGCCAATCAGCTTTTGCAAGAGTTGTTGACTCAGTAGGCTGACATTGACTGAGCGCTCAGTTAGTGCGCTTTCATCGATATATGACTGGGCGAGGTTGATATATGGGGTATCAGCATACTCAAAAAGGAATTGCCGATATCTCGTTGCAATGTTGCGTACGATCGCTTCGCCATAGACGTTGTCCTGGCCAAGTTGTTGCGAAGCAATCATGGCGCTGGCTACGAGACGCTTAAGATCCCAGTCAAAGTTACCGGGTAGTGTTTCGTCAAAATCATTAATTCCAAAAACCAGCCGATGTTCTGTGGTCGAAAAAAAACCAAAATTACTCACATGCATATCGCCGCACAATTGGACGCTGATCTTCGGGCTAGGCGTCTTGGCTATGTCATGCGCGAATATCGCAGCACCACCCCGAAAAAATGCAAAAGGATTATCCGCCATACGGGCGTGGCGGATCGGCACGTAGTGGGAAATTCTGGATTTTGCCTGGGCAAGCAGAATATCAACAGGGGTTTGACGCTTGGTTTTCAAACGCAATTCGGCGAGCGAAGCGCGGGGAACCTTTTTGCGAAGGGACTTACCTTGAGCGAGGCGATCTTTTGCGCTTATATTCGGACGAAGAAATGATTGAAATAAATTATCTTTCATGTGGGCTTATGATGCCAGTGCATCAAAACGAACTAACAAGCGTTTAGATGCTCAAATATGGGTAGGGAGCGTTTAGGTGTTCAAATATAGACGATGCAGGTATTCATTTGATGCGCTCAGCTCAACACCGCACTGAATGTAATAGTTTTCCACTAAAATTTACTAATTCACTGACACGCAAGTGCCTTAAGGTTTTTCATCATGAAAGCGATCAAAATTCCCGATTATCCCCGCATCGCGCTCGTGCTACAGGGTGGAGGTGCCCTGGGTTCCTATCAAGCTGGCGTGATAGAAGGCTTAAGTGAGATTAATTTGAATCCTACCTGGGTCGCAGGTATATCAATTGGTGCGTTGAATTGCGCAATTTTTGCAGGCAATGCTCCCAAGGATCGTGTTCAGAAGCTAAAAGAATTCTGGGACACCATTTGTCAGCCACCTTCAGCAGCCGCGACTGCCATGTCCTCGATTTATGAAATGTTCGGAATGGCATCGCAGACGGTACGTGAGTTGACCTTGGCACATACCGAAAGAATGTTTGGTTCCTATGCGGCGGTTCAGTCCCTGGTAGAAGGCCAAAAAGGCTTTTTTGTGCCGCGCCCATTGGCTCCTGGTAGTGGTTCGCCTGCAACGACCAGTTTCTATGACACGACACCATTAATTAGTACCCTGGAACGTTTTGTAGATTTTGACCGCATCAATAGCGGAGAGATGCGTGTGTCGGTTGGTGCGACAAACGTTAAAAGCGGCAACTTTGTGTACTTTGACAATACAGAAATGAAACTTGGGCCACAGCACTTTATTGCCTCTGGTTCATTGCCACCAGGATTCCCGGCCACGGAGATCGATGGAGAATTCTATTGGGACGGCGGTTGCGTATCCAACACGCCTCTCGAATATATCGTCAATACAAAACCCCGCGCAGATACACTGATTTTTCAGGTTGATCTGTGGAGCGCACGGGGTGAATTACCCACCGATATCTTTCAGGTACTTGAGCGTCAAAAGGATATCCAGTACTCAAGCCGCACACGAGGCGTGACCAATAATGTGACCGATTTGCAAAGTTTGCGAAAGTTACTGTGGGACACCATCGAACGCGTACCGGCTGCCGCACGCAAAAAAGATCCCTATTTTGACGAGCTTAAAGAATGGCTCTACGGGGCACGCTACAACTGTATTCACATGATCTACAAGAATAAGCCCACGGCAGGTCACTATAAGGATTTTGAGTTCAGTCATGAGACCATGGCTTATCACTGGCAGACGGGACTGGATGACATGCGTCGTACGCTCGAAAATCCGAAGTGCCTGGATATACCGCCACCAGGCGAGAATTTTGTCACATACGACGTGCATCGCCACCAGTAATTCCGTCAAACCCTCATGCCCTCATTTCACGCTGGAATACGGCGAGGGCATGTGCTTTGGTTGCAATGAATAGTGGATCACTGACTGCTTCTGGTGCACGAGGTTTAGGCATGTCAAAGTCGATGAATTCTGCGATGCGGGTCGGTCGGCGTGTAAGCAATAAAATCTTGTCTGCAAGGAATACGGCGTCTTCGAGATCGTGAGAGACGATCATCATCGTCACACCTGTTGCCAGATTCGCTTCTTGCAATTTTTCGCGAATGAACAAGGTCATTTCAAAATCGAGTGCGGAGAAGGGTTCATCCAGGAACAGGACTTCTGGACGCGTGGCCAGAGCCCGCATAATGCATACCGTTTGTTGCTGACCTCCTGATAACTCGTAGGGGTAGAGTTTGAGGTTAAAGCGGATTTCAAACAGTGCAATGAGTTCATCGACTCGACGTTTGACTTCTTCACGTTTAACGCCGCTACGCTTGAGCGGATAGGCGATGTTATCCCAGGCGCTCATCCAGGGGAATAGGGCGTCGCGATAGTTTTGAAACACATAACCGATGCGTGTGTCTTTGAGTGTTTTACCGTCAAACAGAATTTGTCCGCCATCGATGGGCATCAGGCCCGAGATCATATTGATCAGGGTGGATTTGCCACAACCGTTTGGACCAAAAATCGAAACGATCTTTCCCTTTGGAATATTCAGGTCAAAATTTTGATAAAGCGGACTGCCACCAAAAGCTTTGTTCAGGCCGCGGATGGTGACATGCGTACCGGGTGGTTGTGGTCGTTCGAGCGGAGTGCTCATGCTTTGCCGCTCCAGTGGATGAGGTGTTTTTCCAGCATCATGAACAAGACGTTCAGGCCGTAACCGACCGCACCGGTAATGATGATTGAGCTGTACATTTCTTTTACATTGAAGACTTGCTGAGCGTCGATGATGCGGTGCCCGAGACCATCCTCAGAGCCAATGAACATTTCCGCCACAATGACGATCACCAGCGCCATGGAAATCCCGCTACGCAAGCCAACAAAGGTCTGTGGCAGGCTCTCCATGAGCAAGACATCTTTAAAAATATAACGTTTTGGAATTCCCATCGTCATGGCGGCCATCACGCGTGTTTTCTTGGCATTCATGACCCCATAAGCGCTGTTGAATAAAATCACTAACACCGCAGCAAAGGCTGCAATCGCGACTTTGTTCAGATCGGTAATTCCAAATATCAACAGGAAAAGTGGGATCAACGCTGACGATGGTGTTGAGCGGAAAAAGTCCACCAAAAACTCCACGCTACGGTAAATCGATCGTGAACTGCCCAGGGCAATACCCAGCGGTACGCCCACCATCGTGGCGACGCCAAAAGCATAGAGTGTTCTTCTCATCGTGGCGAGTAGATCGATATTCATCGCGCCTGTGACAAGCGAGTGCCAGAGGAATGCGAGCGTATCCACGGGCGGTGGAAGTAAAACAGGCTTGACCCATTTAGCCGAGATTGTGATTTCCCATAACCCGAGTAACAGTAGCGGGCCGATGAGGGGCAAGAACCAGGCGAGGTTGATTCTAGGCAGACGGATGAAATCAAACGTCCTTATTTCACGCATAACAATTCCCTTGGTTGTATCGCTTTGAAAGCAAAGTGGCTGCCGCATCAGCTGATGCATAGCCTTATTGTGCAAGCAAGTTGTATGCCAGCGCGACGATGGGTGATTGTTTTTTTGGGCTCAGGTTTGAACGGCCTGGAGCTCCTGTTGCACGTGATGTACGGACCTTTGCAACTGCTTCATCGGGTAGGTGAGTTCAGGATACTGATTCTCCAGAATTGCCTGTGGCAGCGGCTCCTGAGTAAGCGCAGGCTCGGTCGGCTCAGGTAGTCCCATGTCGGACAGCAAGCTTTTGAGATGCTTGATAATCACCTGTGGAGCATCTGGCATTGCGATGAGGGTATTCATCACGGCTGCAATCTGCGATGCCAGCATGTGGCTCTGGACCAGCAGATTGTTAAATTCCGCCACATGTTTCTGTCTGGATTGAGGCTCCAGCATCATTCTGTAAAAGGCACCTGCAAAGTTGCTAAAGGCTACATGAACATTTTTGCGGGCCAATCGCCAATTCAGATCAGCCTGTTGCGTCAATGGGTTTTGCAGGTCACGTCCAACTTCATTGCGTGCGTCAAGATACTGCAGGCCAGACTGGAGATACGCCCGGTTTGCCGCGACGGCGGCTCTTGCCAGCGAGGGCATGAACTGGGACTCCCACCAGGGTAAAAAGTAACTACAAGCAAAGCAAACAATCGAGCCGACCAGCGTATCGATTGCGCGATCCCCAATGACGGTCGAGGAACCAGGATCAATGAAGTGGAACGCTAGCAACACGGCTGTCGTGTTGAACGTCGACGCCGCCATGTAATTAATCTGAATCATGCTGGCACCAATAATGGTGACGAGCACCATGATGGCCAAAAGCAGTCCCTGTTCGTGAATACTGGCCAGGATCCCAAAGGCTACGCCACACCCGAGCAATGTGCCGAATAGTCGCCAGCCGTTACGTTGACGGGTCAGCGCAAAGCCAGGCTTCATGATGATCAGTACCGTCAGTAATATCCAGTAGCCTTGTCGAGCCAGCACCGGTATCAGTGTGGATAGCGTCATTGCAATCCCGACCGCGAGAGTGACGCGCAAGGCGTAGCGGCAAAAAGGGGAGTCCAGCCGCAGGTTACTGGTAATCATGCCGACGCGGAACTGGTCGCGAGACAGAAACTGAGTCAGGGAGTTTGTCATGTCGACAGACTTGATGGCCTGAGTATTTTTATCGCAATGACTGAATTCTGCCATGCGATCAATCATGTTCGCACTGAGTCTCAGACGACGCAAGATTTCGACACACAAGCGATAAACGTCCGGTTCACTTGTGTTCAGGCCCGATTGCTGCATGAGCTGTACTTCATATTCCAGAGCCCGTAATTCGGCTTTTACACTACTGCGACGTGTGACAGCACGATTGCGTGATACCGCGAGTGCGATACGTTCGATGTCTTCGGACATTTTATAAAGGGCATCGCGCATGAATATCAGCGCATCAGATTTCTCGAGCACCGATCTGAGCAGGACGTAATCCGTACGCGTTGCTACCAGCGTATCCAGAATCCCAATCATTTCGATAAACAGATTCCACAGCATGATGCGACGGGGGTCCTTTCTGGAGGCTTCGGTCGAGAGCCCTCTCAGCACCATGTCGCGTGCAGCCTGGTGCTTTTCAGTCATGTCTGACTGGCAAGCGATTAACGCCCGGTAGCTGGTGTCCAGATTCCCATCCAGGTTGTACATGTTTGCGCGGTGGGCAATGTAGTCTGCGGTGGAGAAGAGCGCGACAGACAAGGCCTGTTCTTTTTCGCGCATGATCATGACGCGGCTGACCAGATAACTGAACAGCGCATAGAACAGTCCTCCCCCGAACGATGTCAGGG